>Ga0187844_10000282_pt1 | contig 39475 bp, 35 predicted proteins | sample SpaLakP09_SKY_50_FD_134517 | JGI IMG/M metagenome (GOLD analysis project Ga0187844, IMG submission 134517) | Oligotrophic lake water microbial communities from Sparkling Lake, Wisconsin, USA - SP09_SKY_50 | ecosystem: Environmental > Aquatic > Freshwater > Lake | place: USA: Sparkling Lake... | reverse complement strand
TTGAGATTGCTGCCAAACGTTTATCGGCTGACGTCATCAATTTAGATATTTCTACGTCGTCCACTACGAAGGGTGAGAGCCTCATCGATACGATTGATAACTTGATTGCGATGCAGGCCGATATCTTTGTGGTGCGCCACAGCGTCTCGCGCGCACCCATTGAGATTGCCAATCACGTACCGCCCTATGTACATGTTATCAATGCTGGGGATGGCAGCCATCAGCATCCAACGCAGGGTTTGCTCGATATGTTCACCATGCGTCACTTTAAGCAGGACTTCAGCAAACTCAAGGTAGCGATTGTGGGTGACATTGTGCATAGCCGGGTAGCGAAGTCGAACATTCATGCACTCACTGCGCTTGGCTGCACCGACATTCGTGCGATTGGACCAGAGAGCCTATTACCCAATGATTTGGATATGCTGGGCGTGAAGGTTTTTCACAGCATGGAAGATGGCTTGCGGGGCGTAGACGTTGTGATGACCCTACGGATTCAGAAAGAGCGGATGGAAGCCGGTAAGGTACCCGAAGGCGATGCATTCTTTCGGCAGTTTGGTTTAACCCAAGAGCGTTTAGCTTTGGCCAAACCCGATGCGATTGTGATGCACCCCGGCCCCATGAACCGCGGGGTTGAGATAGATTCTAAAGTTGCGGATGGCGTGCAGTCGGTCATTCTGAAACAAGTCACCTTTGGGATCGCAGTGCGTATGGCAGTGATGTCGATTGTGGCGGGCAATTAAATGAGTGAGGGCTTTCGAGAAGAGCCTAAGGTAACGATACCGACTCTGACACAAAAGAAGCGCTGGCTGATTTTATCGCACGCATTCAATATGGATGGACGGGCTGCAAGTCAAACCATTACCGACAAAATTCCTTACCTATTGGCAGCGGGAGTTGAACCCATTGTGCTCAGCGGTATTTCGGGACTCAAAGACCAGCGCTTCCCGCATCATCAGTATCTCGCCTGGGGCCCTGCTGGGCTTCGATTCGATTTTCGCCATTGGATTGCTAATCGCTATGGCCGTGGTGTTGTATACAAAGTTAGTACAAGCTTGGTTTCAATTGCATTGGCACCGTTCGTAGCGCTTGAGCGACTATTGCTTGGGTATTCAAGCCAATGGTCATGGGTTTTTCCAGCCTTTTTTCATGGCCGTAAATTGATAAAAGCAGGTGAGGTCGATGTGGTTTTTTCGGTTGGTAGTGCCTGGTCCGCCCATTTGGCGGGAGTCTGGTTAAAAAAAGCCACCGGCATTGAATTGATTTCGGAAGTGCACGACCCCATGGTGATTCGTAAGAACGAAAACGATCAGGGAATCGCAAAACCAAAAAATCGAGATGCTGCATTTCGGCATTATTTAGAAGCCCAGCTGACGCAGCATTCCAATTTAGTGTGGTGGTTTACGGATGGGGCGCTGCGCCATGCGGCGGTACGCAATCCCAATCTCAACACCCCTGGAAATGCGCATGGATTTATGGTTTTACCTGGGGCTGAGCCACCAGGAGGCCTCTCAGCTGGTCAGCGGCATGTGTATACAGAGTACCTTAACGTATGCCATTTCGGGTCTTTAGCAAAAGACCGATCCTTGTCCACCATCCTCAGGGCATGTATTCCCCTTTTTCAGAAATACCCCGAGGCACGCAATCATCTCCGACTCCATGCCTATGGAGCGCCACTCGATTCCCTAACGCTGGACGCCTTAAACAAATGGCAATTTGAGGATGTGCTCATCGCTCATGGCCGCCTAGAAAAAGACCCCATCACTGGCAAATTAGGGCGGGAGCGCGTCGTCGAGAAAATGCAAAAGGCAGACGTACTACTTTTAATGCTGGGGCATGAAGAGTGGTGTACTGAATACATCCCATCCAAGTTTTATGAATACCTTTGGGCTGGCAGGCCGATCTGGGGCATTAGCCATCGCAATCCTCAGCTCGATTACATGCTGCTGGAGCGCAGATCTTATATTTGTTATGACGACTCAGATGAGAAAGTGGCGGACATGCTCGAAAAAATTTGGTTAGATTGGCGTAAGCAGCAGCTGACCCAGCCGATCTGGAAGCCGATTGGCGTTGATCAAGCAGTTGCTAGTATCTTGAACCACGTGCAAAGGATTGCAGTCAATTGAAGGACATTGTTCTCTACTGTAAGTCGTATTCAAAAGATTTTTTACGCCTAAATAATCTATTGGCATCCATTGATAAATTCAATGTCGATCAAATTGATTTCTACGTCTCTACGCCAGAGGACCAGTACGCTGAGCTAACGCGCTACATTGGCACTGAGGGGTATCAATGGGTCTCGGATGAGTCGATTATCAAATCCAATCCGAAGGTGCCCACTGGAATTGAAAAGAAAAAATCAGGCGGGCTATCGCAACAAGTCATTAAGTCTGAATTTTGGCGCTTAGGCATTGCAAAAAATTATGTCTGCTTGGATTCTGATTGTATTTTTATCAAAGACTTTAAGAAATGCGACTTTTTAGCAAGCGATGGAAATCCCTATACGGTAATTTATCAGAATAAGGAATACCATCAGCTAGCCATCAATCGGGGTTACGCCAAAGCACCGCGCAATTTACGAATTGAAGCAGAAAATGTCAAAGCCCTATTTAATCGGGATGGCCCCAATTATTACTGCCCTTGTCCGCCCTTTATTTGGTCTGCAGCGGTATGGTCCTCTTTGGATACCAACTACCTTTCGCCTCGTGGCCTCACGCTATGGGATGTATGCACGCCCAAGCAGCCCGAAACCTTCATTTACAACGAGGCCATGCTGAACTACCGCGCCATTCCGCTTCACCCGATAGAGCAATTATTTCGGGTGTATTACTACGATTGGCACTACTTTCTCCTGCGTAGGCTAGGGGAGTCGGTTCCCAAACTGAAAGAAAATTACCTGGGACTGATTTACCAGTCCAGCTGGGATTTAAGCCTTGATCTGGGCCCAAGTCAAAAGTCCATTTTTTCGCGGGCCTTGAAAAAACTCAAGCGTGCAGGACGTTATTTGCAAAGCTATTTGTAACGTGGAAAAATAACAATTAAAGAAATAAGCGAGAAGATGAATATCGATAGTAAAAAGCAGCTGCAAAGTTGGCTAGTTCGGCTTCATATAGGTCACCAGGTAACGTAAGAATGATTAAGCTTCCTATTTGAAAGAGTAAGCATTGCTGATCTGGAGGCTAAGCAAGGCTTAGTCTTAGCTCGTTACAAATAAATTGAATGGATTTATAAAATGATTTTAGTGACAGGCGGTGCAGGCTTCATTGGGGGTAATTTTGTTCTTGATTGGCTTAAAGATCCAAAAGCCGAAGGTATTATTAATTTAGATAAATTAACCTATGCGGGTAATTTAGCCACTCTTGATCCGCTAAAAAACGACCGCCGTCATTTTTTTATCCATGGTGATATCGGCGATAAAGATCTCGTTACAAAACTATTAAACGCGTATCAGCCTAGAGCGATTTTGAACTTCGCAGCTGAGAGCCACGTGGATCGATCGATTCATGGTCCGGCAGATTTTGTGCAAACCAATATTGTAGGCACCTTTAATTTACTCGAGTGCGCAAGAAGCTATTGGAATACCTTAGATGAAAGTAAAAAAGCAGTCTTTCGTTTTCACCATGTTTCCACGGATGAAGTTTACGGTTCCTTATCGGCAAGCGATCCCGCCTTCACTGAAGCCAACGCCTATGAACCCAATAGCCCCTACTCAGCATCGAAAGCCGCTTTAGACCATTTAGTGCGGGCTTGGTTTCATACCTACGGTTTTCCAGTCGTCACCACCAATTGCTCGAATAACTATGGGCCGTATCACTTCCCTGAAAAGCTCATTCCGCTGGTAATTTTTAATGCCTTAAACGGCAAGCTCTTGCCCATTTATGGCGATGGCCAGCAAGTGCGTGATTGGCTCTATGTGGGTGACCACTGCTCGGCTATTCGGGAGGTGTTGGCCAAAGGTAAGATTGGTGAAACCTACAACGTTGGCGGCTGGAATGAAAAAGCCAATATTGATGTGGTGAAGACCATTTGCAGCATACTGGATACGCTGAAACCTAGGGCCGATTGCAAATCCTATGCAGAGCAAATCAGTTTTGTTGCAGATAGGCCTGGCCACGATCGCCGCTATGCAATCGATGCCAGTAAGATGAAGCGTGAACTCGGCTGGAAGCCAACAGAAACCTTTGATACCGGCATTAAAAAAACGGTGCAGTGGTATTTGGATAACCCAACATGGGTTGAGGGCGTTCTGAGCGGATCGTATCGTGAATGGCTACAAAAGCAATACAACTAATCAGATGGCCAATGTAGAGCTAACCGCACAGCTAATCGTATAAACACATAGACTGACCAGATGAATATTCTTGTTTTTGGTAAAGATGGCCAGCTTGGCAAAGCGTTTAAGGAAGTCTTTGACGTGAGTAAGCTGGATCAAATACACCGCACTCAGTACGTTGGTCGTACTGAGTGCGATCTGGCTAATCCTAATGCGGTTGCTATTCTTTTGGACGAGCTAAAGCCAAACCTTATTGTTAATGCCGCTGCCTATACCGCAGTAGACAAAGCAGAAACAGAAGTGGATTTGGCCTATGCCATTAATGCCAAAGCCCCAGAGGCGATGGCAATCTATGCAAAACGCCATGGCGCTACTTTTCTGCATTACTCCACCGACTACGTATTTGATGACAGCAAAAAAACCCCTTACATAGAAAGTGATGTTCGTAATCCCCTAGGTATCTACGGAAAAAGCAAAGCAGCCGGGGAAGAAGCAATTGAAGAAAAATTTGCCAATCTTCCTGTAAATTCGAGTGCGCAATACGCTATTTTGAGAACCAGCTGGGTGTATGGCGATGGGGGTAATTTCATCCGTACGATTTTGCGCTTAGCAAAGGAGCGTGAAACCCTCAAAGTCATTGCCGATCAATATGGCGTCCCAACCAGCGCTACTTGGCTAGCAGAAGTCAGTTTGGCTTTAGTGCTGAATGAAGAGCATCAGTTAAGTCCATTTCCATCCGGCATTTACCATGCGGTGCCGCACGGGGAGACCACTTGGCACGCCTTGGCGTGTCACGCAGTTCAGGTAGCAATCGATGCAGGCGCGGCACTCAAGCTCCGCCCGGAGGCAATTGAAGCGATCCTCGCTGCAGCTTACCCTTTGCCCGCCCCAAGACCGTTGAACTCCCGAATGGCGAGGGGCGCTGACGCCGCTTTAGATAAAGCGCTGGATAAAGCGCGGGGTGACTTGGGTGATATGACAAAATCACGGTTATTAGCTCAATCCTGGGAGTCGCAAGTCGCAGCCTACATTCAAGACTTGGTTTTCCGAAAAATAATTTAAACGCATCCAGACGTATTTAAGGGCATTCATCCATGGCAGCCAATCAAATCAGCTCGATTAAGCGCAAAGGCATTATTTTGGCAGGGGGCTCTGGTGTCCGCCTGTTTCCTGTCACGCAAGCCGTTTCTAAGCAGCTGATGCCGGTCTACGATAAGCCGATGGTGTATTACCCACTAACAACATTAATGCTGTCAGGTATTCGAGATATTTTACTGATCTCGACACCGCACGACGCACCACGTTTTACTGAATTGTTGGGCGATGGTTCGCAGTGGGGCCTTAGTATTGAATATTGTGTACAGCCTTCGCCCGATGGATTGGCGCAAGCCTTTACCTTGGGCAAATGCTTTCTGGGCAATCATCCTAGCGCCTTGATACTGGGCGATAATATTTTTTATGGCCATGAACTAGTTGCGCAGCTTAATAGCGCAAACGGTAGAGGTAGCGGGGCTACGGTTTTTGCTTATCACGTAAACGATCCGGAGCGTTACGGCGTAGTGGAATTTGACAAAGATTACAAAGTACTCTCGATCGAAGAAAAGCCCCTGAAGCCCAGAAGCAACTACGCAGTAACAGGACTCTACTTTTACGATAATCAGGTATGTGATATTGCGGCATCGATTAAGCCCAGTGCCAGGGGCGAGCTAGAAATTACCGACGTCAATCGCGCTTATCTCGATCAAGATACTTTAAGCGTGGAAATTATGGGTCGCGGCTTTGCATGGCTCGATACTGGAACGCACGATTCTTTACTGGATGCCGCGGGATTTATTGCCACATTGCAAAAGCGCAAAGGCTTAATGATGGCCTGCCCTGAAGAAATTGCCTACCGTCAGGGGTGGATTAGTGCCGAGATGGTACAAAAGGTAGCTGATCAGCTTAAGAAAAACAGCTATGGTCAGTATTTAACAAGAATACTGAATGAACTCAATACCAGCTCACAACCCATTGGCCTATCCAGTAAAAGATAAGATAAAAGATACCGCAATGACAGCCGACTCCAATCAAAAATTACAGGCCACGCCAACCGCAATTCCAGAGGTTTTAATCATTGAGCCCAAGGTATTTGGTGATAATCGCGGCTGGTTTACAGAGTCCTTTAATGCGAATGACTTTGCAAAAGCAACAGGCCTTGATGTGCAATTTGTCCAAGATAACCATTCCCTCTCTCGGCAGTGGACCTTGCGGGGCATGCATTATCAGCTAAAGCATACTCAAGGCAAATTAGTGCGAGTCACTGCCGGTTCGGCATTCGATGTGGCGGTTGATATGAGAAAAGACTCCAGTACATTTAGCAAGTGGGTAGGTTTAGAGTTGAGCAGTGAAAATCACAAACAGGTGTGGGTACCGCCCGGTTTTGCCCATGGTTTCTTAGTTCTATCGGAAACAGCTGAGTTTTTATATAAAACCACCGACTATTACGACCCCAGCAGCGAAGTTTGCCTATCGTGGTGCGATCCAACAGTAAGAATAGATTGGCCTATTCCACTGGGCAAACAGGCGCTGCTCAACGCCAAAGACGCCGCTGGTTTGGCGTGGGGCGCTGCGCCGAAGTTCTGAAGCTATGCCATTTGAGTGTTAAACCTAGCTAGAGTGATTTCAAAGAATACGATAATCCTCAAATGACCAATCAGCAGGAAAATCCCTTGCCCACATTAGCTCAAGCAAATCAAGCGCCCAAGATTCTGTTGGTGAAACTTTCCTCGCTTGGGGATGTGCTGCATAACCTGCCCATCGTTTGGGATTTGCGAAAGCGTCTGCCCGATGCCCAAATCGATTGGATTGTGGAAGAGGGCTATGTGCATTTACTAGAGCCCCTAAAAACGACAGAGTCCTTCCGTGGAATTGATCGCATTATTCCGGTAGCATTTCGGCGCTGGAGAAAGAATCTCTTCTCCATTAAAACTTGGCGCGAGTTTTTTGCTACGCGCAAATTATTACAGTTGGTGAGCTATGAGATTGTGATTGAAACCCAAGGGCTGTTGAAGTCCGCCTTAGTTTGCGCGCTTGCAAAAAAATCAGATCATGCGATCGTCAGTGGTCTGGGAAATGCCACCGAGCATTCGGGGTATGAGCCTATGGCGAGAGTGTTTTACAACCAATCGGTGCATGCGCCTGTTAAATGCCATGCGATTGATCGTTCGCGCTGGGTGATGTGCTCAGCATTTGATTGGCAGCTAATCAATCGCAATGACGAGCCCCCACGCTTTTACCCGCAAGTGTTTGCAGATCAACTGCCTCCACTGTTGTTTGAGGGCCTTAAGAAAATCGATGAAGGTAATGCAGTGCCGTATGTGGTGTGCTTTCATTCGACGGCAAGAGCTGCTAAGCGTTGGCCAAATGAGCATTGGGTAGAGTTAGGTAAAGCTTTATCGAGCCAAGGCTACCAAGTAATCTTTCCGTGGGGCAGCCCTGAAGAAATGAAAATTAGCGCGCTCATGGCAAGCCAAATCCCAGGTGCGATTGTGCCCAGAGCCTTCTCGATTGAGGAGGCTTATGGTTTAGTAGCACATGCTGCGCTGACCATCGGCGTGGATACTGGCTTAACCCATTTGGCTGCGGTACTGGGTAAGCCTACGATTGAGATTTACTGCGATTCCCCGAGATGGAAGACGGAAGGCTATTGGAGCAGCAATATCGCTAATTTGGGGGACTTTAGGAGTGTTCCTCAGGCAAATGCCGTGTTAGAGGCCGCTGAGAGGCTCTTAAAAGAGGGGCGGCAATAAAAAGCAGACACCTTAGGATTTATGGCGTTAAGGCATATAAATCAGTTGATTAAGTTCGTTTTAAGACCTAGATTTAATCCTTTTACTTTTGCTTGTTCAGATAAAATAGGATTTCTTTCTTTATAGAAACCATAAAGTTTCGATAGCCTAATTCATGAGTAGCAGCACTAGATCCGCATTAGTAACACCAGTCATTCTTTGCGGTGGCTCTGGAACACGCCTTTGGCCTTTATCGCGATCTGGTTTTCCAAAGCAGTTTTTAGTGCTTTCTGGTGACGGTTCTAATCAGAGCTTGTTTCAGCAGGCGATTACCCGTATCAATACCATTGGCAGCGCGCAAATTGACTTAGCTCCAACTTTAATTGTCACGAATGAAGAGCACCGCTTTTTGGCTTTGGATCAATTGCGCGAATTAAAAAGCATTCAAGCAACGCTATTGCTTGAGCCTATTGGGCGCAATACAGCCCCAGCGCTTAGCTTGGCAGCGATGCATGCCTTAGATAATGGTGCGGAAGATCTTGATCCCATTCTTGTCATTACTCCGGCTGATCAAACGGTTCAAAATCAAGCGGCTTTTGTGAGAGCCTTGCAAGATTGCATCGCGGTGGTTGCGGAAGATCAAAGTAAAAAGACCATTGCCATTTTGGGCATTACGCCAACTGCCCCTGAAACTGGATATGGTTATATTAAGCGGGATAGTACTAAAGGTAAAAATAATGAATTTGCCGTTAAGTGCTTCGTAGAAAAGCCCGATGCCAAAACGGCGCAAACCTATTTGGCCGATGGCAACTACCTATGGAACAGCGGTATGTTTGTGCTACGCGCCAGTACCTGGCTGGCTGCTTTAGCGCAGTACCGCTCGGATATTAACAAGGCTACTGAGGCTGCATGGAAGAATAAGACCATCGATCAATCGGGCGAAGTAGTGTTTGTAAGGCCTGATAGAGTCCTCTTTACTGCTGTGCCCAGTGAATCGATTGATTATGCCGTCATTGAAAAGTGCGCCGGCAGTCAATATAACGTCAAGATGGTGGAGCTCGATGCAGGCTGGAATGACTTAGGCGCTTGGGATGCCGTTTGGCAGGTGGGCAAGCAAGACGCAGAAGGCAATGTCACTTCGGGCGATGCTTTACTCGCCAATACTAAGAACTCTTTAGTGCATGCCAGCAGCCGTTTGGTAAGCGCCGTTGGAGTTGAAAATCTCATCATAATTGAAACCGCCGATGCAGTTTTAGTTGCTGACCGAAAGAATAGCCAAGACGTAAAAAGCATTGTGATCCAGCTTGAGCAGCAAAAGCGCGAAGAGAAAAATTTACACCGCAAAGTAGCTCGCCCATGGGGGTGGTACGACAGTGTGGATGAGGGCGAGCGTTTCAAAGTGAAGCGTATTCAGGTTAAGCCGGGAGCAAGTTTGTCATTGCAAATGCACCACCACCGAGCAGAGCACTGGATTGTGGTGAAAGGTGTGGCTGAAATTACTAATGGCGATAAGGTCATCATTCTGACCGAAAATCAAAGTACCTATATTCCACAAGGGCAGACCCATCGCTTAGCTAACCCTGGCAAGACCCCGCTTGAGATTATTGAGGTGCAATCCGGGAGCTATCTGGGCGAGGATGACATTGTCCGCTTTGAAGACACCTACGGCAGAAAGTAAAGATCAGTTTATGAGCCAAAAAGTTGCCTTGATTTGTGGTGTAAGTGGCCAAGATGGTAGTTATCTTGCGGAACTTCTTCTTGGCAAGGGTTATAGCATTTTTGGCACATCAAGAGACGTGCAGGGTTCTGGTTTTGCTAACTTACGTCAGTTGGGCATTAAAGAGCAGGTTCAATACATTTCGATGGTGCCAGAAGATTTTCGTAGTGTTTTAGTAGCGCTACGTAAAAGCAATCCCGATGAGATTTATTATTTAGCCGGTCAATCTTCGGTAGGACTCTCATTTGAGCAGCCAGCAGAGACCATTCAAAGCATTACCTTGGGCACGCTAAATATGCTCGAGGGTTGTCGCATGATGGATAAACAGATCAAGCTATACCATGCAGGATCGAGTGAGTGCTTTGGTGATACCCAAGGCAAGCCCGCGAATGAGCAGACCCCGTTTTTTCCGATGAGTCCCTATGCGGTTGCCAAAAGTTCAGCATATTGGCTGGTGAATAACTACCGCGATGCGTACGGCCTATTTGCGTGTACAGGCATTTTGTTTAATCACGAGTCGCCACTGCGCCCTGAGCGTTTTGTAACGCAAAAGATTATTCGCGCAGTCAAACGGATTTCACAAGGTAGTTCTGAGAAACTCAAATTAGGGCGCTTGGATATTGCTAGAGACTGGGGCTGGGCGCCTGAGTATATTGAGGCAATGTGGCTGATGCTGCAACAAGAAAAGCCACAAGACTTTGTGATTGCTACAGGCATCACGATCTCTTTAGAAGAGTTTGTGCAGGCTGCATTTAAAGAGGTTGGATTAAACTGGCGCCATTACGTAGAGCAGGACCAGACCTTATTTAGGCCAACTGACTTGGCGGTCGGCAGGGCAGATCCCACCAAGGCACAGCAGGAGTTAGGCTGGAAAGCAACAACTAAGGGTGTTGATGTGGTGAAAAAAATGTACGAATTGATTTAATCAACTGCAAAAATACCATGATGAAAAATAAAAAAGTCGCCCTCATTACCGGCATTACTGGTCAAGACGGCTCTTACTTAGCAGAGTTCTTGCTGGAAAAAGGCTATATTGTTCACGGAATTAAGCGCCGGGCGTCTTCGTTTAATACCGAGCGTATTGATCATCTCTACCAAGACCCCCACGTCAATCACCCTGATTTAATTCTGCATTACGGCGATTTGACCGATACCAGTAACTTGGTACGCATCATTCAAGAATGCCAACCTGATGAGATTTATAACTTGGGCGCGCAAAGTCATGTGGCAGTTTCATTTGAGTCTCCAGAATACACGGCCGATGTCGATGCAATGGGTCCCTTGAGAATGCTCGAGGCTATACGAATTTTGGGCTTGGAGAAGAAAACCCGTTTTTACCAAGCATCGACTTCTGAGCTCTATGGTTTAGTCCAAGAAATACCCCAAAAAGAGACTACCCCATTCTATCCGCGTAGCCCCTATGCAGTAGCCAAGCTGTATGCGTACTGGATTACGGTGAACTACCGCGAGGCATACGGTATGTATGCCTGCAACGGCATCCTCTTTAATCATGAATCCAAGCGCCGTGGCGAAACCTTTGTCACGCGCAAAGTGACGCGCGGCTTAGCCAATATTGCCCAAGGGCTTGAGAAATGCCTTTATATGGGCAATATCGACGCCCTACGGGATTGGGGTCACGCTAAAGACTATGTGCGTATGCAGTGGCTGATGCTACAACAGGATAAGCCAGAAGACTTTGTGATCGCGACCGGTGTGCAGTTCACCGTTCGTGAATTTATCACCCGCAGCGCCAAACAATTAGGCATTACCTTAAAGTTTGATGGCGCCGCCGAGAATGAAAAAGCCATTGTTGCCAACATCAAAGGCGATAAAGCCCCCGCACTCAAAGTAGGCGATGTCATTGTGCAAATTGACCCCCGCTACTACCGCCCAACAGAAGTCGAAACATTATTAGGCGACCCCTCCAAAGCCAAAGAAAAGCTGGGCTGGGTTCCGGAAATCACCCTCGATGAAATGATTACCGAGATGGTGGCGAACGATTTGGATCAAGCTAAACAGCATGCCTTGCTAAGTAAGCACGGCTTTAATGTGGCTGTGGGTAAAGAAAATTAAAAGACGGTAAATAGAAAATTCAAGATAAAGAAAAATCTAATTCGTGAGTAAAGATTTAAACCAAAAGATCTATATCGCTGGTCACAGAGGCATGGTGGGTTCAGCTATTCTGCGTAATTTAGAGGCTAAAGGATTTAACAATTTCGTTACTAGAACGCATGCAGAGCTTGATTTAACCAATCAAGCTAAAGTAGCTGCTTTTTTCGAGCAAGAAAAACCTGATCAGGTCTATTTGGCTGGCGCAAGGGTGGGAGGCATTCATGCGAACAATACTTACCCTGCTGATTTTATTTATGACAACCTGATGATTCAGAATAATGTGATTCATCACGCTTTCCTTGCCGGGGTAAAGAGATTGCTCTTTTTGGGCTCCAGCTGTATATACCCTCAGCTTGCAAACCAACCTATGCTCGAAGATGCCTTACTGACTGGCAAGCTTGAGCCAACCAATGAGCCTTACGCTATTGCCAAAATTGCGGGTATCAAAATGTGTGAGAGCTATAACCGTCAATACGGAGCCTCACATGGAATCGATTATCGTTCCGTGATGCCAACCAATCTCTATGGCCCTGGGGACAATTACCATCCAGAAAATAGCCATGTGATTCCAGCGCTCATTAGGCGATTTCATGAGGCGAAGGTGAGTAACGCTTCGGAGGTGGTGATTTGGGGTACAGGCACGCCAAGGCGTGAATTTTTATTCGTAGACGATATGGCTGCTGCTTCGGTATTTGTGATGCAGTTGAATAAAAAAATATACGATAGTCAAGTACAGCCAATGCAAAGTCATCTAAATGTAGGATTTGGGTCAGATATCACAATCGCTGATTTGGCTAAGGTAGTTAGCAAGGTGGTCGATTATCAAGGCCAAATTTTTTTTGATTCTACTAAGCCAGATGGCGCACCCCGAAAATGGATGGACTCTAGTCGAATGAATAAATTAGACTGGAAGCCAGTGGTTAGCCTGGATCGTGGCCTGCAAATTGCATACAGATCATTTCTAAATAACAATTCTTAGGCTCCTGAGTTTGTTAACAATTTATCTCCTTACTCATAATCGTCCAAAGTTGGCATTGCAGGCAATTGAGTCGATTCTTGTTCAAGCGGATAAAAATTTTAAGTTTGTAGTATCGGATAACTCTAGTTCTGATGAGTTGCGTAATCTTATTGGTAGTCACATTGGATTTGAATATTTAAAAAGAGAGTCAGTACTTTCGGCGATCGACCATGGAAATAAATGTGTGTCCGAGATCAAAACTGAATATTTCACCCTCTTTCATGACGATGATTTAATGTTGCCAAATTTTGTACAAGATTTTCGTAAGGCGCAAGCTCTTTTCCCTGAGGCGGTTGCTTTTGGGGCTAATGCAATCGTAGAGCGACATGGTGTTAGTAGTGGTTTATCTTTTAAATCTACAAGAGCTTATGTTGGTCCTATCTCTCCCAATGATTTGTTGCGAAGGTATTTTTCTCATCATCAGCTGGGTATTGCGCCACTGCCTTCTTATATTTACAAAACATCAGCATTAAAGGACTTGCATTTTGATATTTCAGGGGGTAAGTATTCTGATGTGCAGTGGTTATCGCAGTGGTGTGCCAAAGGGCGTCTGATGTGGATAGCTGAGCCAATGATGATTTATCGTCTACACGGTGCAAATGATGGTAATTTTGAGTCACGTCACGACCGTCTTCGTTTTATGGCGTATTTAAAAAGCTCTTGCAATATGTTTAGTCCTGAAATTTTAAGCGACTACCGAAATTTTTTATACAAGAAGTTATTATCCGCATTGAAAGAGAGGGGGAATGAAAAAACTTATCACCTACTCTCAAAATTTATTGCTACACACCGATATCTAAGATTGTCTCGTTGGAGTTTTTATCAAGCGCTAATAAAAAAGATATCAACTAAGGTGTGCTTAAATTTAAATAAAAAGCATGACGATTAGATTTGCTTCTATATATGCGGATGGGCAAGGCAATAATTCCTTATTTGCAAAAAATGACCCTACTCACACATATGCCCCAACCTACGCATCTCGCCTCTTAAAGAGCGGTCTATTAACACACAACATTGAACTGAATACCGCCGATCTGAATGTTGGAAAAAAAGCGGTCTTTGAGCTATATATAGAAGGTCAACCAATTCAGGCGACATCGGTGCTAAAGTATTTGATCGCAACGGAAAATCCTTACATCAACCCGCTCAATTGTGATGCGCAGTACTGCGCTCAATTTAATAAAGTATTTTCTTGGAATCCTGATATTGCTAGTCTGCCTAACGGCGTATGGATCATGGCGCCTAACGAGCTTATTATTAAGAGCTCCCCACCCTATGATGAGCGACCATTATTGACTGCCTTAATTAATGCCAATAAACGCTTTCCCAAGGAGTTTGATGGTGATCTTTATGAGGAAAGGCTTAAGCTCATCCGCTGGTATGAGGCACATTATCCCAAAAGTTTTGGTCTTTTTGGTAGGGGGTGGGATAAGCCTAGCCCAGCTTTTACCTTTTCAGAGAAGCTCACTCGGAGAGTCAATCGCTTAAAAACTCAAATTTACGGTTATCGACCATATCCTAGCTATCGCGGAGCAATCAACACAAAGTTTGAGGCTTATGGGTATGCCAAATTTGGCATTTGCTACGAAAATACGAAAGATTTGCCTAATTACATCACTGAAAAGATCTTTGATTGCATGATTGAAGGTTGTGTGCCCGTGTATTGGGGGGCTAATAATGTGCTCGATTTTATCCCCAAGGCTTGTTTTATCGATCGGCGGGATTTTGCAAATACGGCCGATTTGCATGATTTCTTGGTTGCAATCGATGGAGCAAGCTATAGGCAATATCAGGCTAACATAGCTCAATTTTTAGCTGGATCGCAGGCCGACCCTTTCAGAGCCGAAGTCTTTGTCAATAGGGTGGTTAAGGCTATTACTCAGGATTTGGAAAGCCTCTAGAGGTCTGTCATTAAGGTGGGTAGAATAGATGCTCTGAGTTTTATAGAGTTTAGGGCGCATATGAAGGCGGTTCTTTTAGCAGGCGGATTGGGTACGCGAATTTCTGAAGAAAGCGCATCCCGCCCAAAACCAATGATCGAGGTTGGTGGTAAGCCCATTATTTGGCACATTATGAAGATGTATTCGGCCCATGGCATTAACGAATTTGTAGTTTGCTGTGGTTATAAGGGCTATGTCATCAAGGAATATTTTGCAAACTACTTTTTACACCAATCCGATGTCACGATTGATCTAGCAACCAATAGCATTGAAGTTCACCATAAAAAAGCTGAGCCTTGGAAGGTAACCCTAGTTGATACCGGGGAAGAAACTCAAACGGGCGGCCGTTTAAAACGGGTAGCTAACTATATAGATGGTGATTTTTGTATGACCTACGGCGATGGGGTAGGTTCCGTAGATCTTACTGCTTTATTGAAGTTCCATGAGTCTCATGGCAAGTTGGCAACCATGACGGCAGTACAACCTCCAGGTCGTTTTGGGGCATTGCAGTTAAAAGGCAATCAAATTCAATCTTTTGTAGAAAAGCCTCAAGGAGACGGTGGTTGGATTAATGGCGGCTTCTTTGTTTTGAATCCAAAAGTACTCGAGCAAATTTTTTCTGATGCCACTTTGTGGGAGCAAGAGCCACTGCAAAATCTAGCCAAGCAGGGTGAGTTGCAAGCATTCTTTCATTCTGGTTTTTGGCAACCTATGGATACCTTACGTGACAAGAATCATCTTGAGAGTCTCTGGGCATCTGGTAAAGCGCCATGGAAAATGTGGGCATGAGCGTTTCGCAAAACCATTCCACATTGGGCAAAGTAGACCCCATCTTTTGGAAGGATAAGCGCGTTTTTTTGACTGGCCATACCGGATTTAAAGGTGGTTGGCTTAGTGTATGGTTGGCGAGCATGGGCGCCAAAGTTACTGGCTATGCTCTAGCGCCAAATACTAACCCTAGTTTTTTTGATGTGGTGGATGTGGCAAGCTTTCTTGATCAAAGCCACATCGCTGATATTCGTGATTTACCCCCGCTTAAGCTTGCGATGGAGCAAGCCAATCCCGAAGTGGTGATTCATATGGCTGCGCAACCCTTGGTGCGCTATTCATATGAAGATCCACTGGAAACTTTTTCTACCAATGTGATGGGTACTGTAAACATCCTAGAGGCGGCTCGAAAGATTGATGGTATCAAAGCCATCGTTGTGGTGACAACTGATAAGTGCTATGAAAATCAAGAATGGCTTTGGGGTTATCGAGAAAATGACCATCTAGGCGGAGTGGACCCCTATAGCAGTAGTAAGGCTTGCGCTGAGTTAGTAACGAGCGCCTATCGTCAGTCTTTCTTCTCTGAAAACGTTGCCACTTCTAATGCTGCTGTGGCTTCGGCGCGTGCAGGCAATGTGATTGGCGGCGGCGATTGGTCGGTGGATCGCTTGGTGCCGGATGCTCTTGCAGCATTTGAGTTTAATAAGCCTTTAGTACTGCGTAATCCTTTGGCTACTCGTCCTTGGCAGCATGTACTTGAGCCACTTTCTGGGTATTTGGTGCTAGCCCAAGCCTTGTTTGGGTATGGTAAAAATTTTGCCAGCGCTTGGAATTTTGGTCCCGGAGATGAAGGCAATCAAACTGTCGAGAAAGTAATTGACGCTTTAAGTAGCGCATGGGGTAATACGGCCGGGTGGCAACAAGATCCACATGCTCAGCCTCATGAGGCACATTTATTAAAGCTCGATTGCTCAAAGGCTCATCAGCAATTAGGCTGGGCCCCGAAGTGGAAATTAGAGCAATCCATAGAAAAAATTGTGCAGTGGCATAAAGCATTTAAGGCAGGTGAGAATATGAAAGTAATTAGTTTTGATCAAATCAAGCAATACTTTCAGTGAGAGCAGTGATTCAATAAAATAAAACTAACAATAGAGCCCATTTAAAAGAACAATATGAGTAATCAAGTGATTGAAATAAAAACAGCTGAGCAAAAGCAAAAAGATCAAATTCGTCAGGCGATTGGTAAGCTTGTGGATGAATATGCTGCCATTGAGTTTGCCACTAAAGCATTTGTCCCAGGAAGCACGGTGATTCCGCCATCCGGCAAGTTGATTGATGCCACTGAAATTAAAAATATGGTTGAAGCTTCCTTAGATGCTTGGTTAACCACGGGCCGTTTTAATGCACTCTTTGAAAAAAAATTGGCACAGTTTATTGGAATTGAACATCTCATTACCGTGAACTCTGGCTCATCTGCAAACCTAGTTGCATTTTCAACCTTAACCTCACCAAAGCTGGGTAAGCGCGCTATTCAAAAAGGTGACGAAGTGATTGGCGTTGCCGCTGGTTTTCCAACTACTGTTAATCCTATCGTACAGTTTGGCGCTATACCGGTGTTTGTTGATGTAGATGCGCAAACACATAACATTGATGTTACCAAATTAGAGGCCGCCTTAAGCCCTAAAACCAAAGCAGTAATGCTGGCTCACTCCTTGGGTAACCCCTTTAACTTAGATGCGGTGGTTGCTTTTTGTAAAAAGCATCAGTTATGGCTGATTGAGGATTGTTGTGATGCTCTGGGTTCAACCTACCAAGGAAAAATGGTGGGCACTTTTGGGGATATTGGCACGCTGAGTTTTTATCCTGCGCACCACATTACTATGGGTGAGGGTGGCGCTGTATTTACCAACAACTTAGAGTTAAAGCAAATCGCTGAGAGTTTCCGTGACTGGGGGAGGGACTGCTATTGCCCACCTGGTAAAGACAATACTTGCGGCAAGCGCTTTTGTTGGAAATTAGGCGACCTGCCCGAAGGTTATGATCACAAGTACACCTATAGTCATCTTGGCTACAACCTTAAGATTACCGATATGCAGGCAGCTTGTGCATTAGCTCAACTGGATAAATTAGAAGACTTTATTAAAGCTCGTAAAGCGAACTTTAAATTCCTTAATAAGCGACTAAAAACCTGTGAAGAATTTTTACAACTCCCAGAAGTAACGACGAACTCAGATCCATCTTGGTTCGGATTTCCAATTACTGTTAAAGAAAATTCTCCAGTAAGCAGACTCGATCTTTTAACTTATTTAGATCAACAAAAGATCGGCACTCGATTACTTTTTGCCGGAAACCTGGTGCGCCAGCCCTCTATGGAGGGTGCGCAATATCGTATCAGTGGCGATTTAACTAATACTGATAGGGTAATGAATCAAACATTTTGGATTGGTGTGCAGCCAGCATTAACTCAAGAGATGCTTGAATATGTCTGCAGTCAAATTGAAACCTATTTGGGCATTGGCTTTTGATGGCAGCGCAGATGATTCGTGTTGCAGACTATATTGCCAGTCGGTGTGTTGAGGCTGGAGCAAAGCATGTTTTTTTAGTCACGGGTGGTGGGGCCATGCATTTAAATGATGCATTTGGCCGCAATTATGATCTAGAGAAGATTTGTTTCCATCATGAACAGGCAGCAGCTATTGCTGCTGAAAGTTATTATCGATTGACAAATCGATTGGCAGTTTTGAATGTCACCACTGGCCCTGGAGGTATTAATGCTCTCAATGGTGTCTATGGAGCGTACGTCGATTCTCTTGGAATGCTAGCAATTTCTGGGCAAGTAAAGCGTGAAACGTATTTACGTAACTATCCAATTGCGTTGCGACAACTCGGTGATCAAGAGGTTGACATAGTTTCAATGATAAGACCTATTACTAAATATGCCACCGTGTTGCAGGATCCAAATTTGGTTAAGATGGTTATGGATAAGGCTATTTTTCTGGCAACATATGGACGTCCTGGACCCGTTTGGATTGATGTACCAATTGATGTTCAAGGTGCTTTAATTGATCCAGTGACATTGGCTAGTTGGAATGCCGCAGATTTGAAAGATCTGCTGGGCGATCCAGACCTTCATCCCAACACGGTAGATGAGTTGTTGTATTTGGGTAAAGCAGATCTGCAGATTGCTGCAGATCAATTGTTGACTAAACTCAAGGAATCCAAAAGGCCGGTATTGCTGGTGGGGTCTGGTGTGCGTATATCCAATATGCACCCTGAATTCTTAAGACTCATCTCAAAATTGAAAATTCCAGTAGTGACTGGTTGGAATGCTCAAGACACGCTTGCAAGTAATAGTGTGTTCCATTGTGGAAGGCCTGGTACCGTAGGTGATCGCCCTGGCAATTTTGCCGTACAAAATGCTGATTTTTTAATGGTGCTCGGCTGCCGCTTAAATATTCGTCAGGTCAGTTATGGTTGGGCTAATTTTGCTCCATATGCATACAAGGTGATGGTTGATGTGGATAAGTCAGAACTGTCAAAGCCAACATTAAAGATTGATCATCCAATTCATGCTAGTTTGCAAGAATTTATGCCGGTTTTAATGAATTCTCTCGAGCAATCAAAAAATGGAGATATCAATCGCCAGGAGCATGCCGACTACCTCAAGTGGTGCCGCGAAAAAGTTGCGGAATACCCTGTTGTTTCGATAGAGCAACAAAAGCAATCAGGACTTATTAATCCCTACGCTTTTATGAAAATACTTTTTTCTAGATTAGATCAGGATGATGTTGTGGTGGCCGGTAATGGATCTGCTTGTGTTATTAGTTTTCAAGCTGCTGATTTAAAAGACGGACAACGTTTGTATACCAACTCTGGTAATGCGTCTATGGGCTATGACTTGCCCGCGGCAATTGGGGCTTGTATTGCGCGTGGTGCCAAAAGAGTAATTTGCCTTGCAGGTGATGGTAGTTTGATGATGAATCTACAGGAACTTCAAACTGTAGTTGGCTACCAATTGCCAATTAAGATAATTGTTCTTAATAATGAGGGTTATCACTCGATTAGGCAAACTCAAGAAGCCTATTTTTCAGATAGCTTAATTGGCATTGGTCCCGATACTGGGGTGACAATCCCTGACTTTGTTGAGCTTGGAAATGCTTTTGGAATTGCTTCTTCTAAGGTCGATTCGCAAGAAAAATTAGACGATGCCTTGGACTGGCTGCTAAAAGAGCAGTTAGGGGCCGCCATGCTTGAGGTAATGCTGGACATTACTCAAACATTCTCCCCAAAATTAGCTTCTCGAAAATTGCCTGATGGCACGATGGTGTCACCTGCATTGGATGATATGGCACCATTCTTATCTCGAGAAGAGATGGCGAGAAATCGTTTAGTGTAGCCAAAATTGGAAAGCAAATTGTTAGTTGATTTAATTATTTACGATTTAGATGGCACCTTAATTGATAGTGCACAAACAGTACTATCTATCGTTAATGAAATGCGATGCGAGTTGACTAAGGATCCCATTGATAAGGGCACTCTCGTGCCTTGGATTAGCTTGGGTGGCCTCCATTTAATTGCAAATGCCCTTGAGCTCGATCAATCAGTAGCCCAGAAAAGCTTAGAAGATTTTAGAGGGCGGTATTTGCAATATTGCTCTCAGGAATCGGATTTATACCCAGAGGTACGGCAAACCCTGGATGCGCTTTCCCAATCCAATAAAAATTTGGCTATATGTACTAATAAGCCTAGAAATTTAGTGGATAAGATACTAGCAGAACTTTCGCTGGGACGGTATTTTGATTATATCCTCGCTGGAGGCGATTTGACTACTCAAAAGCCCCATCCGGAAAATTTGCTGAAGTGCCTGGACCATTTGAGTTGTACCCCAGATGCTGCAATTCTGGTAGGGGATAGCACCGTCGATCAAAAAATAGCACACGCCTGCGATGTTCCATTTGCATTCTTTCGCCCGGGATATGACGATGGGGTAAATGCTGCACAAGCAATTATTACGCTCGATTCTCATAGCGCTCTTTTAAGTCTGAGTGGACTCTATACCCCCATTTAAACCTTATAATCCTAGATATAAGAATCTCGGGGTGAAGTGAACGCTGATTTTCGTCCAACATAATCGATTCAATAGGCGGTGACATGAGTAAAGCGATTAAAAGCGATATCTTTAATGATTTATTTGTCTTAGAGATGGCGAGTAATCATCAGGGTAATGTGGATCGTGGTTTAGCAATCGTCGATCGCTTTTCAAAAGTAGTTCGATTTAATAATGTCCGCGCTGCCATCAAGTTACAGTTTAGGGATATAGATAACTTTATCCATAAAGAGTTCTTAGATCGTCAGGATATTCGCTATGTGAAGCGTTTATCTGATACCAAGATGTCCAAAGAAGACTTTGTGACACTTGTAAAAGCTATTCGCCAAAGTGGCTGCATACCAATGGCCACCCCTTTTGATGAAAAATCAGTTGATTGGTGTGTCGAATTTGACATGCCAATTATTAAAGTAGCTAGCGCCGATAACAATGATTGGACTTTGCTAGAGAAAATTGCTAAAACGAGAAGGCCGGTAATCGTCTCAACGGGCGGGATGTCTCAAAAAGATATGGATGATTTAGTCACTTTCTTTGCGCATCGCTCCATTCCTTTATCGCTGAATCATTGCATTGCAGCCTATCCACATGAGGATAAAGAGTGCGAGTTAAATCAAATTGATTATTTGAGGAATCGTTATCCTGATTTGGTGATTGGATATTCGTGCCATGAATACCATGATTGGTCTGCATCTATGCATATTGCTTATGCCAAAGGCGCAAGAACCTTTGAGCGTCATGTCGATATTAACGATGATGGATTTAAAGTGGCTACATACTCCTCTTTGCCACAGCAGATTGATACTTGGTTCAAAGCCTGGCATAAGGCACGTGAAATGTGCGGAACCTCTTCAACCCAGCGTCGCAACTTTTTAGATCGCGAAGTGGAGTATTTAGACTCTTATGTGCGCGGAGTTTATGCTAAAAAAGATTTAGCTGCTGGTCAGTTGCTTACTGAGGACGATTGCTATTTGGCTATACCATTACAAAAAGGTCAAATATCAAGCAGAGAGTTAATGTTAGGTAAGTATGGCCATAGACTTCTGGCGCCTTGCGCTAAGGATAAGCCTATTACTGTAGAGATGTTGGATACCCCTTATAGCTCAAATCCAGAAATGCTCAGCGCATTTAAGGATCGAGGCCTCTAGGTCGAGGTGATACATCTAAGCCTCAGATTGTCATGAGTACACTCCTTGTAATTGGGGGATCTGGATTTTTTGGGAAATCCATTTTGGATGCCTATTGGCGAGACCTCTTGGAGCCGTGGGGAATAAAAAAAGTCATTGTGATGGCTCGAAATGCTACGACTACATTAAAAAATTATCCAGAACTGATCTGTCCATCAAATATAAGTCCTAAAAAAAAGGGTGGATCAAATCGAGTGGTTGAGTTGCTAGATGCAGATATCTGTACTTGCACATTGTTGCCATTTGCGGAATATGTTATTCATGCTGCAGCGTCAACTGATGCAAGAGACTACTTATCAGGCCCTCAAATTGAGAGAGAAAATATTCAAAAAGGGGTATCTAATTTTTGTGATCTAGCAAAAATATATTTAAGAAAAAGCAAAATTCTTTATGTAAGCTCTGGAGCAGTTTATGGGCAGCAGCCAAAAGAAGTCTTGCGCTTAAAAGAGGATGCACCACTTTTGTCGATTGAAAGCTTGCCATTAAGTAAGCAAGACTATGCTGCAGCTAAGCGTGATGCAGAGGTGCTTATGAAGGGGCTTGGTGATGATGGCTTATATGTCGTTATCGCGCGTTGTTTTGCTTTTGTTGGGAAATATCTTCCAAGAAACCAACATTTTGCTATTGGAAATTTTATAGAAGATGCTATTAGTCGAAGATCTATTACAGTCAAAGCAAGAAATTTCGTATACAGAAGTTATATGTATGCGGATGACTTAGTCGAATGGTTATTAACGATTTTAGAGTCGGCGAACCCGCTCTGTCCAATCGTAAATGTAGGGTCAAACCAAAAAATAGAAATTGCAGATCTAGCAATACTAATTGCAAAAGAATATAAAACTACTGTAAACGATTCGAACAATAGATCCTTGATTGTCGATAGGTACATACCTTCAATTCGTTTGGCGGAGTCAATGGGATGCAAATTAAAATTCGATTTGATTAAATCAATTAAATCAATTAAATCGATTATTTGATATGTTGGATAAGATCGGTAAACTTCAATTTATTTTATTTTCGGTTGCGATATCTGTTTGGATCTTGCCTGAAACTAATTTTTTGAAGGATTTATGTTTTATTTCCGGTGCAATAGTTAGTTTATTTATAATTTTTTATCATAGAAAATATTTATTTCAAAAAAATATTGCCCCCTTTGTTTTGTTAATCGTTCTTTTAATTTGGGTTATTTTCCATTTCATTTTTTTTAGTGAAGATCATTCACTTCAATTAAGAGAGTTGAGTAGCACTTGGAAGAGGGTTTTAATTGCAACAATATTTGGACTGGGACTTGGTTTATGTTTTTTTCATGTAAAAAATAGAGAAGTTGTAATAAAGTTTTTATATTTTTCCATATCCTCGCCCGTAGTAATCTTTTACTTAAAGTTTCTAATAGAATTAATAGCTATTCATTTGAATATACAAATACCTGATTTTCTTAAGATATTCGATACTCGCACTTCTACGCACTATATTCCAAAGCCAGAATATCTCTACTTCATTTTTCCTGCGTTATTATGGTCGATAATAAATATACATAATATTTTTGTGAGCAGATATAAATTAACTAAATTTGAACTATATAACTTTCTAATAATTTTTCTGGTTTTTGGAATTTTTTACTTAATGAAAATTAAAAGCGGCTTTTTTTATGGCGCCGTTGTATTAATAATTACAGTAGTTTTTTTCATAAAAGATGCTATAGTAATATGCAAGAAAAAAACTCTACTTGCTAAATCTATATATGCAAGAAATATCCGCTTACTTTTTATATTAACAAGTTTTTCAATTTTAGGGGCTGTAACTTTATTACACTTCAACAATAACAATACTTGGCCTACTTTCTTTAGTGATCTAAAAGTTGGCATTCAAGTCGATCGGTTTGAGCACTGGAAAAACCAAGATAGGGAAGACAACCCCATAAATGATCATGGAACAATTGTATCGAAAACTACTTATGATCGTGTTGCATGGGCGTTAGTAGGTTTGCGCCTATTAATGGAAAATCCACATGGGTATGGGGTGCTTGAAAATTCTTTTTATCATTTAGCAAGAGAAAAATGGCCATCAGCTAGAGTTCCACAGACACATAATTCATGGATCGATTTTGGCTTGGCTTTTGGTTGGCTTGGAATTGCCCTTCTATTTTTTGCATTTCTGCTACCAATCATGAATTATTTTACCGACAGAAATAGACGTGCTGTAGACCCAATAGAAAAATATGTGATCGTTATTTTGTTTTCATACATGATCATTCTCCTTACAAGTGAGGTAAATTTTAAATATGCACTACCAATTACTTTCTTTTGGATAGCATTTTCATCAGGATTGCAAGTTAATATATCTCATGCAAAAAGTGGATATTCCAAATGATTGCCATGTTGAAAAATTTATGGGTTTACATACCAAATTCCCGTCGCAGGCATTTTTTTTTATTGCTGCTATTAATGATTTTTGTTTCAATTACTGAGGTTATTAGTATAGGATCTGTTATTCCATTTCTTGGTGCGGTTACAGATCCGAATGCTTTATTAAAAAATCAAGATGTTCGAGAATTTGCGGGTAGGTTTAATATTAATAGCGGATCTGATCTACTAATACCTCTATTGATTGGGTTTTGTACGGCAACCCTTCTGGCTGGTGTTAGCAGGATTTTATTGCTCGCGTATAGTAATAAATTATCTTTTGCAACTGGATCCGATTTAAGTATTGAAATTTATCGCAAAACCTTATACCAGCCATATATAAGTCATATAGCAAGAAATAGTAGCGAAATTATTAATAGCGTATCAACCAAGGCTCATGGGATAACATATGGTGTCCTCTTGCCAATAATTACTTTGATCAGCTCAGTAATTCTATTGTTAAGTGTGATGAGTTTTTTGGTATTTATTAATCCATTAATTTCATTAATTGCTTTCTTTGGTTTTGGATCTCTATATGCTTCGATTGCTATATTAACAAGTAAAAATAAAAAGCAAAATAGCACAGTAATTGCAAAACAATCGACTAAGGTAATTAAGTGTCTTCAGGAAGGCTTGGGGGGCATCAGGGACATAATTATTGATGGCAGTCAAGATGTGTATTGCAAATCATATATAGACGCAGATAAAAATTTGCGTAATGCGCAGTGTAAAAATCAATTTTTAACGCAAAGCCCAAGATACTATGTGGAAACTATTGGTATGCTTTTCATTGCAGGACTTGCATATTTAGTAGCAACGCAACCAATGAATTACACGAGCCCGATTTTGCTATTGGGTGTTCTTGCACTAGCAGCGCAGCGAATGTTGCCAATACTACAGCAGGCCTACGCTTCAGTTTCTCTTCTTCAATCTACTTATACTTCATTGGAGGATATACTTCAATTATTAAATCAGCCCGTGCCAAATTATGTTAGCACTAATGCAGAAAAAAAAATAGCATACAAAAAAGAGATAAGCTTGTGCAATGTGAGCTTTATTTACTCGAAGGAATTGGTGCCAGTATTAAAAAACATAAATCTTCAAATTCAAAAGGGAGATCGCATTGGCTTTGTCGGTCCAACTGGTTGCGGGAAAAGTACTCTAATGGATTTGATTATGGGGCTATTAGAGCCTACATCTGGTGAGTTAATGGTGGATGGAATTTCTATTAATAGGGGCAATCAAAATCTATGGCATCCACTAATATCTCATGTACCACAGGCAATTTATTTGGCTGATATTACGATTGCAGAAAATATTGCCTTTGGTGTTCCAAAGAATTTGATAGATTTTGAGAGAGTAATGGAGTCGGCAAAAGCAGCAGATATTTCTGGAGCCGTTGAGTCTTTGCCTCAAGGGTATCAAACTCTGGTTGGAGAGCGTGGAATAAGGCTTTCAGGCGGGCAAAGGCAGAGAATTGGATTGGCTAGAGCTCTTTATAAGAGGGCTGATGTAATTATCCTGGACGAAGCTACTAGTGCCTTGGACGAGGAAACAGAAAAAAAGGTCATGATGGGTATAGATAAGCTAAGTAAGGAATTAACCATACTCATAGTCGCTCATCGATTAACTACTTTAAAAAATTGTACAAAAATTGTAAAAATTAATTCTGGTCAAATTGAATTAATATGTAAATACACTAATATTATTTAAACATTATATTAATATATAAATATAAACAAAAATTTATTCTATGCTAAAAAATACATCAATACTAATAACAGGGGGTACAGGATCCTTCGGTAAGCAATTTGTACCAATGACGCTTAATAAATTTAATCCCAAGAGAATAGTAATTTATTCTCGCGATGAAATGAAGCAGTGGGATATGGCTCAAACATACTCAAATGATCCAAGAGTAAGCTTCATAATTGGAGATGTGCGCGATAAGGAGAGGTTATCCCGTGCACTTGATGGCATAGATTATGTTGTGCATGCCGCAGCTACCAAGATAGTCCCTACGGCAGAATATAATCCATTTGAATGTGTAAAGACCAATGTGAATGGTGCGATGAATCTAATCGATGCTTGCATCGATAGAGGCATTAGCAGAGTAGTTGCATTATCTACAGACAAAGCAAGCAATCCTATTAACTTATACGGAGCTACAAAGTTAGCTTCTGATAAATTATTTGTAGCAGCAAATGCTTATGCCGGTATTCACAATACTAAGTTTTCTGTAGTTCGCTATGGAAATGTAATGGGTTCAAGGGGCTCTGTTATTCCATTTTTTATGTCGCTTTCGGATTCTGGAGAATTACCAATTACAGATAAGCGAATGACACGTTTTATGATCACTCTAGAGCAGGGTGTTGAGTTGGTATGGCATGCCCTTGAAGATATGCAGGGAGGGGAAATTTATGTAAAGAAGATTCCATCCATGAATATTGAGGATATTGCAAAAGCAGTTGTTCCTAGAGCCAGTTTTAAAATGATTGGCATTAGGCCTGGAGAAAAAATACATGAACAGATGATTGGCTTGGAGGATGCCCCAAATACTTACGAATATGCAGAGCACTACAAGATATTGCCAATGATTCATGGGTGGTCAAGCGACCCGGCGAGGATAAAAGATGGAATTAAAGTCGATGAAAACTTCACATATACTTCAGATAATAATATGAGCTGGATGACTTCCGAAGATTTGCGAAGCTGGGTTGAATTGAATAAAAATAAAATTGGCGTTACATAGCGATTATGAATAACCGTGTTCTGATTACCGGTGGTTCTGGTTTGCTTGCGCTTAACTGGGCTTATGAAAAAAGATATGTTAATTTAATTATTTTAGGATTGCATAACCGACAAGTAGCCATCCCGGGCGCTCTTGCAAAGAAGGTAAATTTGGAGTCAATGGAAGAGTTGCAGAGACAGATTGAGGAAATCCAGCCGGGTCTAATCATTCATGCGGCTGGCTTGACTAGTGTTGAAAAATGCGAAAGTGATCCTGAGTTAGCAATTTATTCAAATGTGGTTATATCTCGAAATCTAGCTAATATCTGTGCTCGGCTTAAAGTGCCATTCACTCTTATCTCCACCGATCATTTATTTTCTGGAAAAACTTCATTCATGAATGAAAGTTCTCCGGCGGAACCAGTAAATATGTATGGGAAAAGTAAGCTCGAGTCAGAAGCGAGTGTGCTTAAAGAAAATGAAAATGCGCTCATAATTCGTACTAATTTTTACGGCTGGGGTACAAGTTATCGCCAATCATTTAGTGACTACATTATTAAGGCTCTGCGCGCGAAACGAGAGATTAAATTATTTCAAGACGTATATTACACACCAATCTTAGCTAAATACTTAATAAATTCAGTACATAAATTGGTTGATATGAAGTCGAATGGAATTTTTAATATTGTTGGCGATACTAGACTTTCAAAATTTGAATTTGGTGTTAAGTTGGCAAAGGAGTTTGGTTTAGATCATGCGCTAATTAAGCCTATTAATTTTCAGGCCAATCAAAATGCTTTAGCTAGGAGGCCCTTGGATATGAGTTTAAGCAATAAAAAAGTGTCAGATTTAATAGGGCATACGATGGGCACTGCGGATGAACATCTACATGAATTGCATCGACAGGAAGGATATGGGATGGCAACGGAATTGGGGGTATTATGATTCCCTATGGAATGCATCACATTGATAAGGATGATATACAGGCTGTAGTCGATGTTTTGAAAGGTGGCATATTAACACAGGGGCCTCTTACCGACAGGTTTGAGGCGGAGGTTGCCGAATATGTTGGAGCCAAATATGCTGTAGCTGTTTCTAGCGGAACTGCTGCGCTGCATTTAGCATCTCTAGCAGGCGGTGTAAAAGTTGGTACAAATTCAATAACAAGCCCTATTACATTTGTTGCAAGTGCTAATGCCGCTCGTTACGCTCAAGGAGACGTGAGTTTTTCTGACATTGAAAGAGATACACTAAATATCTCCCCTGTTGCATTGGGATTGGCTTTAAATGAACATATCAATACTAAAGTTGTGATACCGGTTCATTTTGCGGGCTTACCTTGTGATATGCAAGCAATCAAACTATTGGCGGATAAAGCTGGCGCAGTAATAATTGAAGATGCTGCCCATGCATTGGGTGCGTGTTACCCGGATGGAGGCAGGGTAGGATCTTGTAAAAATTCTCTCATGACTATGTTTTCATTTCATCCAGTTAAAGCTATTGCGGCCGGAGAAGGTGGAATGATTACAACAAATGACCTGGGTATTTATCGAAAATTATTGAGATTGCGCAGCCACGGCATTAATAAATTAGATGATGTTTTGCAAAAGAGTGCCCAGGCATTTACCGGTGATAAATTAAATCCTTGGTATTACGAGATGCAGGAATTAGGATTTCATTATCGGATTACTGAAATGCAGTGTGCACTTGCTCTGTCACAGTTTAAGAAGTTAGATCTTTTTATTGAGAGGCGTCGGAATCTAGCAAAGAGATACGATCAACTATTTGAAAAATTTAAAAATTGTAAGCCAGCTCAAAAGACTGAGAGGCACAACAGCGCCCATCACCTTTATGTGCTGAGAGTTGATTTTTCCTCGATTGGAATCGAAAGAGCTGTTCTAATGAATATGCTGAAGGAAAGAGGCATAGGCACTCAAGTCCACTATATTCCAGTCCCTATGCAACCCTACTATTCCAGCGGTGATTCACAAATGGCGGAATATCCGAATGCTCTTGATTATTATAATCAGGCATTAACTATCCCCCTTTTTTATGACTTAACTGAAGATCAGCAGGATTTTATCGTTGGAGTTTTTCGAGATCTTGTCGGATGAAGCTAATGCTGGGGACTGCTCAATTTGGTATGCAGTATGGAATAGCAAATAATATTGGGCAACCGAATCAAGATGTGATCAAAGAGATATTGAATGCTGCTCTTACAGATGGCATAGATATGCTAGATACTGCAGCGGAATATGGTGACAGTGAAGAACGATTGGGCATGGCTGGGGTTGCTGATTGGAAAATTGTATCTAAATTTTCGGGATATACAAATGATTTTTTGAATCAAGGCGAGGATATTAGGAAGAATTTTCTTTTATCTCTCCAAAAATTAAAAGTGAATAATATATACGGGTTGTTATTACATAGACCCAATCTATTAATGCAAAAAAATGGCGATAATCTGTATCGTTGCTTAAGGTTATTAAAAGAGGAGGGGTTGGTAAAAAAAATTGGAATTTCAATTTATGATCCAGAAACCCTTGATGGGATCCTTTCAAGATTTGATTTTGACTTAGTTCAGGCCCCATTAAATCCGATTGATCAACGATTAATTTCGTCTGGATGGGCTTCGCGGTTAAGTTCTATGGGTATTGAGTTGCATGTAAGATCAATTTTTCTTCAGGGATTGCTGCTGATGGACAAAGATCAAAGGCCCGCATATTTTGATAAATGGTCGAAAACTTGGTCTATTTGGAATGATTGGTTGAATGATTCTGGTGCCAGTGCCATACAGGCTTGCATTGGGTTTGCCAATAATCACTCAGAGGTGGATCGAATAATAGTTGGCATAGAAAGTAAGGGACAACTGTTAGAGATAGTTAGCGCCATGCAAAACTCAATTTTGAAATTACCCATGAATCTTAGTAGTATTGATGTTGGGTTGATAAATCCAGGGAATTGGAATATTGATTCTCGCGTTGGTTAGGACTTTTCTAATAAATTTAAGTATTTAGTGGAAAAAATTAAGTTGTTAACTTTTAAATATAGTTATATAAGATGCCATCTAAAAATGAATTTGCTTTCAGACGGGCTATGAATTTCATACCCGGAGGTGCTCACACCTATAGCAAGGGCTCTGATCAATATCCTGAAAATGCTCCTCCAATTATTGACTATGGGAAAGGCTGTCATTTATGGGATTTAGATGGTGGCAGATATACCGACTTAGCAATGTCATTAGGTACAGTAATTTTGGGTCATGCATATGAACCAATTCTAAGTGCGGTTAGAGATGAACTTACGCGCGGTGTAAATTTTTGTCGACCATCTGTCATTGAAGGGGAGTTAGCGGAGTTAATAGTGAACACCATTCCCTCAGCAGAAATGGTAAAGTTTGGAAAGAACGGTTCAGATGCAGTAACTGCCGCCGTTAAATTAGCTCGGGCATATACAGGCCGTGACTATATAGTTAGATGTCAAGATGACGCATTCAATTCAATTCATGATTGGTTTATTGGTTCAACCATCATGACTCGAGGAATTCCTAAGGCTGTTCAAGATTTGACATTGCAATTTAAGTACAACGATCTTTCAAGTTGCAAAGAGTTATTTGAAAAGCATCCTGGTCAGATAGCGTGTGTAATCCTGGAGCCATTATCATTTGAGGAGCCAGAAGAAGATTTTTTAGAGAGCTTGAAGATATTATGCGAAAAAAATGGCGCTTTATTAATATTTGATGAAGTTGTATCTGGGTTTCGTTTTTCGTTGGGCGGGGCCCAAGAGGTGGTGAACGTAATGCCACATCTTTCTGCTTTTGGAAAAGCAATGGCCAATGGATTTTCAGTAAGCGCACTTGTTGGACAGCGTGAGTTTATGAAGCTAGGTGGGATTGAGCATAATCAGGAAAGAGTTTTTCTGCTCTCAACGACGCATGGCGGAGAAACGCATAGCCTTGCTGCTGCAATTGCATGTATCAATGAGATTAAAAAAACAGACGCAATCAATCACTTTTGGTCAACTGGTGGAGATCTGATGAGCAAAGTAAATGCAGCGGCATTAGATGTTGGTGCAGAAAAATATGTCAAATGCTTTGGTTTTGGTGTGAAACCCGCCTTTGCATTTATGGATGAGACGGGTGCAGTATCACCAGTGGCAAGGACATTATTTATGCAAGAAACTATTGCTAGGGGATTGCTAATGCCCTATGTGGTTCCATCATTGGCTCATACAGAATGGGATATTAATTTCTCAGTCGATTGTATTCGTGAATCACTGTTGGTTATGAAAAGAGCGGCAGAGGGTCCTGGCATGTTGGCTGCCATTAATGGGAATGTTATAAAGCCTGTATTTAGAAAATTTAACTAATAAAAAAACTATGAAAGTTAAAATTGGGAATACTTATGTTGGAAATGGATGCCCGATGTTTATTGTTGCAGAATTATCGGGAAACCATGGCGGTAGTCTCGATACTGCTTTAGAAATTGTTCGGGCAGCAAAACGAGCTGGCGCTGATGCAATCAAACTTCAGACATATACCGCAGATTCCATTACATTGAATAGTAATAATCGCGATTTTTTATTGCCAGAAACCTCGCCATGGTGCGAATACAAGACTTTTTGGGAGTTGTATAGCGAAGCCCAAACTCCGATGGATTGGCATAAACCGCTGTTTGATGAAGCAAATAAACTCGGGATGTTGGCATTTTCAAGTCCATTTGATGCTGCTTCGGTTGATTTTTTAGAGTCACTGGCTGTGCCTGCGTATAAGATTGCCTCACCTGAGATTGTTGATATACCGCTTTTAAAAAAGGTTGCCAAAACCGGAAAACCAGTAATACTTTCTAAAGGGGTTGCAGATTTAGAGGATATTAATTTAGCAATTAGAACCCTGCGGGAAAATGGCTCCACCGATATTATATTGTTGCAATGTAACTCCGCGTATCCTTCTCCACTCGAGCACTCAAATCTTAGAACGATTAAAGATATTCCAAAAAGATTTAATGTTTTATCTGGATTATCGGACCATACACAAGGCGACATAGCTGCGTTAGTTGCAGTTGCTTTTGGGGCTAGCGTTCTAGAAAAACACATCACTTTAAATTCGCAGGATCATTCAGTTGACTCTTTTTTTTCTATGGATGAAGAAGATTTTTCTTCAATGGTTTCCCGAATTAGAGAGGCAGAAAAGTCTTTTGGAGTCATCTCCTATGAATTTACTGAGAGCGCTATAAATTCATTACCTGGCCGGAGGTCCTTATATATCGTTAAGCCGATTAAAAAAGGGGGGTTGCTTACGATTGATAATATTAAATCTATTAGGCCTGCATTTGGATTGCATCCAAAATACTTCGAACAGGTTTTAGGAAAAAGAGTAATTAAAGATGTCGAATTGGGTGAACGGTTGAGTTGGGATATGTTGGAATGAGTGTTCAGAAACATATCGTAGATATAAAGTGTGATGGTGACTCATCTGTAGGTTATGGACATATAAGAAGATGTGAAACGCTACAAAAGGCGCTTCAGAGTTTTGGGGTGGATGCATATATATCAACGCTACGTGAGTCTTCTCGTGAATTAATTGGTAGTACAAAACTCTTAAAAAAAAAACCAAGTCTAGTAGTTTTTGACTCGCCATATGATTTTGAGGATGTCTTGAAAGATGCTAGGCTATCAGGATTTAAGACTCTAACCCTTGATTATTTCGGCCAATCCGTCCCCGATATTAATATTTCAATATATCCACACCATATAAGTAGAGCAAAGTATGAATCATTTGTAGGTTTTGATTATGTAATGGTGCGCAGTGAAATAATTGCTGCAAAGAGTCATTCTGAGTCAAAAATTACTAATCACAATAATTACATATTGATTGTAATTGGCGGTGGGGATACATTAGGACATGGAGTAAAAGCCGCAGAATTCTTTATAAAAAAAGAATTTGAAGTTATCTTAGTTCAAGGGCCCACGACAAATAGTGCCGATATATATGGAGTGAAATCTTACCAAGTGCTTAAAAATCCACCAAATTTACCAGCATTAATTGCTGGAGCTTCTATAGTAATTACAAATGGCGGCGGCACGCTATTTGAGGCACTTTATTTAAATAAGAATATATATGTTCTGCCTCAAACGGACAGAGAAAGGGTAATTGCCGATACTATATATATGAAAGATATGATTTTAGGCTATGGTAGTGAAAATTTATATAGAATTAAATTTAAGAATAATAATACTTCAAATGGTGAGACCCTAATAGATGGGGGTGGTGCAAATAGGGTTTGCCGTATTATATTAAATCATTTAGCCCATTAAAGTAATCTGGATAATTTTTAATTAATAATGAAAAAAAATATATTGGTCTTGGCGGGGGGGCTATATCAGCTGCCTCTTATAAAGACTCTTAAAAAGAAAGGGTTTGGAGTAGTATTGTTTGATGGAAATTCAAGCGCTATTGGATTTGACTATGTTGATAGGGGTGTCGTTATTGACATAGGGGATGCCACAGATTGTGCTTTATCGGCAAAAAAATTAAGCGATTTAGTTGGTGTTAGTTCGATAGTAAATGAAGCATCAGTATTAACAGTTGCGTACATTGCCGAGGAATTGGGTTTGTTTGGGATTGGCGTTGATGCTGCTAAAAAATGCACCGATAAAGTATTAATGCGGGAATGTTTTTATAAATTTGGTTTGAAGGTGCCATTATTTGGGCGTGCAAATGATTTTTCTCAGGCAGAGAAGTTAGTTGACGATATCGGATTTCCAGTAGTTGTGAAGCCAGTTGATAGCTCGGGAAGTCGAGGTGTATCTAAGGTGGACTACCCGTATGATTTATCTGTTGCATATGGTAGCGCGGTTAATCACTCCAAAAGTGGCGGTGTAATTGTGGAAGGCTTTTTGGATGGAGTTGAGTACACAGTAGAGGCCTACTCAGTAGATGGAGTCGCACACATTTTGGGTTTTTCGCAAAAAAAACGGGTACCATTTCCTGCTTGCGTATCAATAGAGTTAGTGTATATGCCTTTCGAACTCAACCCGCATGGTCGAGTAGTGGTGGATGCTGCTTTAAAGGCAATAAATGCAGTCGGACTAAAAGACGGGCCATCCCATATTGAGATAATAGTAACTGCCGATGGTCCTTATGTTGTAGAGATAGCAGCGAGGGGTGGCGGATTTAGAATTTTCCCTGAAATAATTCAGGCGGTATCAGGAGTAAATCCAATCGATCTTTTGGTAAGTCAGTTGAGTGGAGCAAAGCCATTAATAAGAAGATCTAAAAATGATGCGGCTGTATTAAGATTTTTTTCGCCACCACGAAGTGGAAGTATCGTAAATATTGATGGGGTTGAGAAAGCTAGGCAAGTTGAAAATATCGTAGACGTAGTAATAGAGTCAAATACAATTGGCTCTTACTTTGATGGAATTAAAAAGGATGGTGATCGGCCTGGCTATCTTTTATCTATAGCAGGTACAGTTGAACAAGCTTTGAGATCTGCTGATGAATCAGAAAAATGTGTTGATTTCATAATTGAATAAGCGGTATAGAGACGATTTAAAAAACAATAATGAATAAATTAGAAAAGCAAGATGTATTAAGAAGGTATGCTGAGCGAATCAAGCGATTGGGACCAACAGTTCAGGCTCTTGGTTGGCGCAATAAAGAACAGCAAAATTTAAGGTTTGAAATATTTCAACAGTTAATTAGTCTGGAAAATAATGTTTCTGTTCTTGATGTTGGCTGTGGGTTTGGGGACTTATACAATTTTCTTAGCGAGAAGATTGATGTAGACTACACTGGTTGCGACTTATCCCCAGTTCTAATTGAGTTTGCCGATAAAAATAGGGCGGGTGGAAAATTCACAGTTAGGGACATTCTGGAGGACCAATACCAAGAAAATTCTTTTGATTATGTATTCATGTCAGGGCTCTTTAATTATAGGATAGAGGATAATCTTAGCTATTTAAAAAGCATGATTAATGAAGGATTTAGAATCTCTAATAAATCATTGGTTTTTAACTTAACATCAACTTTAGTTGACTACCAAGATCAGCAGCTTCATTACTATAACCCGGCAGAAGTATTGGATATTTGCAGCACCCTTTCCAGAAGATTTATATTGAGACACGATTATCCTCTTTATGAATTTACAGTTTGCCTCATTAAGTAAGGACGGCTAGATTGCAAATTGAAAATAAATTGAGTATTCCAACACATTCGATTGAAATGAATGATATAGCTGAGGCTTTATCAATAAAATACAACAATACCGTATATGAATTAAAGGCGGTCGGTAAAGATATTATTGTTTTATCTCTCGGTGAGGCGTTCTTTGATATCCCGCTTTTCAAGTTTGATGAATTATCTAGTCCTGCCCTGTTTCATTATAGTCATTCAAGAGGGCATGAAGGTTTACGAAACAAGATAGCAAAATACTATCAAGAGAAATATCATGTCGCCGTTAACCATCGCTCGGAGATATTGCTAAGTGCTGGTTCGAAAATAGCAATTTTTATGGCGCTGAAAAGCATCATAAACCCCCGTGATGAGATATTAATATATGAGCCCGCTTGGGTAAGTTATGTTGAGCAAGTTAAGTTGTGCAACGGTCTACCAATTGGAATTCCAATGCATGAAGTTGTAAGTAATTTTGAAAAATACATAACCAAAAAGACAAAAGCAATCATTATCAATAACCCGAATAATCCTCGGGGGGATGTTTTAACATTAGATGACATTCATGCCTTACATAACTTAGCCAATAAATATGGAATCTATATTCTTGCGGATGAGGCATATAGTGAATTTGTAGATGAAAAAAATTTCACTTCACTTGGCGCTTATGATCCTGAAAAAATTCACACAATAATATGTAATTCAATGTCGAAGAATTACGGAATGTCTGGCTGGAGATTGGGTTATGTAATCACCAATGATAAATTAATCAATCAAATTCTGAAGTTGAATCAGCATCTAATAACATGCCCGGCATCAATTTTAGAGCTATATTTGGAAAAACATTTTCAAGATATTTTAGATGTAACAAGGCCGCAAATTAGTGAGTTAGCAAAAATAAGAGAGCGCTTGTCTGAATTTATTGAATCTATCGGGTTAAAAAGGGTTGATGGAAATGCAACGTTTTATTTTTTTATCTCAATAGCCCCATCAAGATTAACTTCAGAGGAATTTGCTATGCAGTTGCTATTGAAGCATCATGTTTGTGTTGTTCCAGGAATTGGCTATGGCACAAGTTGCGACGGTTATGTACGCGTTTCATTTGGATCAGAGTCTCCCGAGAGGGTTGAGGAGGGCCTTGTAAGGCTTAAAAAATTTATTGATTATACTAAATCCTAGGATTTCAACAATGGGGTAATTTCTGTGCAATGTTCTTTATGTAGGGGCGCCGCTTTTCTTAAGGCACCATTCCAAAATCTAAAATTAGGTAGGCGCAATAAGGATGTAGTGGATTCACATGTGCATATTTACCCAAGTAATAGAGCGGGGTTTTGGAGAGTCTCTTCAGGTGCTGAGGATTTAATTGCATCCATGGATGTATCAGGCATTCAAAATGCCATGGTAATTGCTCTGGAGCCGTATATAAGCAACCTTGAGCTTTTTAAAGAAATAGAACTATATTCTGATCGTCTTTATTTAATTGGTTCAGTTGACCCCGCTAAAAGCAAAGCAGAGGAAAGTGTACGTGAAGCGGTCAAGGTATATGGTGCACGTGCAATAAAGTTACATCCAAGGCTCCAAAAGTTTGGGCATAGCACTATCAACATGATTTTTCCTATATCAAAAGAATGCGAAGATCTTGGGATCCCTTTAATCATTTGCACATTTTGTGGTGGTTTTGATCTATTTCAATCAAAAACGATTGAAATGTGCCTGGAGCTAGCGATTAAATTCCCTAAGCTGAATATTATTATGGCTCATGCGGGTGCACATAGACCTATAGACGCAATGCTTGCTATAAAGTCTTGCCATAATTTGCACGCAGACTTATCATTTTCCCCTATTTATTTTCAAGGATCTGCAGTTGAACTGGATTTGAAATATTTAATTAGAAAAACAGATCCCAAGAAAATACTATTTGGTTCTGATTTTCCTGAAGCATCACAATTAAATAGTTTGCAATGGTTTGAAGGAGTCTCAAAAGAATTAAGGTTAAAGGAAGAGCAGATCAACTTAATCTTATCTGGGAATGCAAAAAGATTATTCAAGATTGATGATAAGGGATGACTATGGACGCCTTAAAAGTTAAAAAAGTAGATGAGAAATCTAAAAACCAAGCTTTATATGAATTAAGATCGTATGGGTACTCTAAAATTGAAAACTATCTTGATTTAAGTCTTGTAAAGCAACTTAAAAAAATAGTTGAATCAAGATATCATGAAAATAAACGAAATGGAATTAAACAGTATCCCGGGGCACCAGAGAGGGATGCAAGTGATAAGATAATTTACAGCATATATAACGAAGATAAATTATTTATAGATTTATTAACGACTGAATTTGTACAGTGGATTGCCATGGAAAGTTTGAATGATCCATATTATCGTTTCCTACCATCAAATAAGCCAAACTATATTCTTACCTACTATAACGCGCGCTCAAGTGGAGCTGCTTTAGACCTGCATATAGACTCCTATATCCCCTTTAAAGGGGAAAAGCCTAATATGATGCAATTCGTTTTTCTTCTTGAGGACTCCACGGAGGAGAATGGGTGCACTGTTGTAGTGCCTGGATCCCATCAGAGTGGGAAATATACCAATAGGTCGTTAGAAAAAGTTGTTCCTATTATTGGGAGCGCTGGTGATCTAATCTTTTGGGATAGCAGATTATGGCATGGAACATTGGAAAATAAGTCTAAAAATTCAAGGTGGGCGCTAGTGGCAACATTTGGAATGTGGTGGATTAAGCAATCTATAGATATCCCGAGGTCTATGAATGAAACAATTTATATTCAATGCTCTTCTGAGCAAAAACAATTATTAGGATTCTGTTCGATACCGCCCTGCGATCCATTTGAAAGAACAAACACAAAAATGGGCTATGACAACCTAAAACAAAGCCCTAAAGATTATTTTTTATAAAAAGGAATCCATGTCTTTAGAAATAATTGCTGAAATAGCGCAAGGTTATGAAGGTAATCCACAGCTTGCTAAATTGTTAGTTAAGGGCTCGGTATTAGCTAATGCTGATGCAGTTAAGATGCAAATAATTTATGCGGACGAGATATGTGTGCCCAGCTACCCTTATTATAAATTGTTCAAATCGTTAGAAATGGATGAGGCTGTATGGCTTGATTTGGTGAATATCGTACATAAGTCAAATAAAAAAATATACTTTGATATTTATGGTGAAAAAAGTTGTTCATTAGCAAAAAAAATAGGTGCAGACGGTATAAAGATATCTACAACAGATTTCTATAATCTACACTTAAGAAGCCAAGCGATGGCAAATTTTAAAAATATATATGTATCAATTGGTGGAATACCTCCCGAGGACATTGATGAATTAGTGAAAAGATCAAATGAAAGTGGAGTTTCACTAACACTTATGCATGGTTTTCAAGCTGAACCCACTCCATTGGCTGAAAATAACCTAGCAAGAATTGCTACACTTAAGTACAGATACAAAGATAATCATATTGGATTTATGGATCACTCGAAAGGTGATTCTGAGGTTGCGTTGAATCTTCCAATTATGGCTATTGGTTTTGGCGCGAGCGTAATTGAAAAGCATATCACATTAGATAGGTTGCTAGAGATCGAAGACTATATATCCGCACTAAGTATTGATCAATTTTCAAAATTTGTTGCGCAATTAAAAGAAATTACTCAAAGCGTCGGTAGTGAAAAATTAGAGGCTAGTGCCGCTGAAATAGAGTACAGAAAAAAAGCAGGAAAAATTGTCGTTGCTAACAAAGATATATATCAAGGTGCCATACTTGGCGACAATGATGTGTGCTTAAAGCGCGTAAGTGTGACTCCTATTGAGGGCAGTATTCCAATCTTAGATATAGCTATCGGTAAGGTTGTTAATCAAAGTCTGAATGAAAATCAGCCAATTTTGAAAAAAATGATCATATGAGGAAATTGGTTGCATGTCTCGCCTGCAGAAACAAAGGGACCCGTCTCTTTGGAAAACCATTGCAAAATTTAGATATTGAAAAATCAATTACGATCTTAGACTACATGATCGATGCTGTTAAAACCTATGAACCAGTTTCAGGCATAGTATTAGCAATTAGCGAAGGTGTTGAAAATAAGATTTTTGAAGAAGTGGCTAAAAAACATAATATTGATTGGGTTTATGGTGACGAGGAGGATGTCCTTGGCAGAGTAATAAAAGCTTGCAATAAGTTAGGTGGCACAGATATTTTTAGATTGACTACAGAATCGCCATTTACCTACTTTGAAGCCATTGATAAGGCTTGGGAAATACATAATATAGAAT
>Ga0187844_10000280_pt1 | contig 39707 bp, 43 predicted proteins | sample SpaLakP09_SKY_50_FD_134517 | JGI IMG/M metagenome (GOLD analysis project Ga0187844, IMG submission 134517) | Oligotrophic lake water microbial communities from Sparkling Lake, Wisconsin, USA - SP09_SKY_50 | ecosystem: Environmental > Aquatic > Freshwater > Lake | place: USA: Sparkling Lake... | reverse complement strand
TGAGCTATAGACCCCAGTTCGATTCTGGGTGGGAGCACCAAGCACATATGTCCGAGTTGGTTAAGGAGCGCGACTTAAGACCGCGTGGCTTCGGCCTCAAGGGTTCGAATCCCTTTGTGTGCAAGTAAGAGAAATCTTACACCTTGCTTCGTTAGTTTAGTTGGTCAAACATTTTGCTGTTACTTTGTTTTTACGAACAAAGCTGTGACAAAAAGATCGTAGGTTCGAGTCCTGCACGAAGCGTTATTTTATATTTTCTTTTTAGAAAACATAAAATGAATAATAATATATAATATAAATGTTAAAAGAAGACAGAACAGAAATTACAGATGGAGATATTATTCATATATTAACAAGTCCGCCAGTAAATGAAAAGATTACACATGTAACAAGGGGTGGAGGAGGTATTATTATGTCATTAAATAAAATAAATGATAGTCATTATCCATTTGTAATAAATAGAAGTAATTATGCAAATAGGAACATAAATTCATTATTATTAAAATTTGTTTTTATTACAGAAACAGAATCAGTATTTGAAGATTATAATACAAGTACAAAAGACGAATTTTTACATGAACTTGAAATGCAAAGAGGAATATTTCAAGCATCTTCAGATAGATATTTAGAACCACTTGTTCCACAATTATTATTTGCAGCAATTTATGGTAGAGGTGACAATCCATATCATTTTTTATCTGATCTTCTTGAAAATAAAATAAGACGTGGTGGAATGAGTGAAGATGCAAACACTATACAAACATTAGAGTATATTATAGATATATGTACTACTAAGCAATCAGTATCTATTGGTTTAATTGTAATGGAAAATATGAGAGATTTTCAAACAGCCTATTCATTTTTTCATGATCATCGTATAATTACACCAGATGATAGTCTTTATAGATATGACTTTGACGATGGTAATGATTTTTATCATCACCTATTTTTTTATTGTATGTTATATACAATTTATCAATTAGCATTGTTAGGATATGTACATGGTGACATTCATTTAGGTAATATAATAGTAAATCGTAATTATACATATTTTGATGGATTTCGTGGAGTAGTAAAATTAATTGATTTTGGAAAAACTAGATTTGTAGGTCCTCCAAGTATAGGTCGTACAAGTTTTGATTTAGATATATTTAAGATTGATTGGGATGCCAGCGAATATGATTTGTATGTAAGTAGATTTACTGGTTATAACTGGTTTAGATTTCCAGAGGATCCTCGTTTATTAAGAAAAATATTAGATAGTCTTGTATATTTAGACGTACGAAGAATTGAAGCAAAACGATTATTTGATCAACATATTGCAATATGTGATAAGGAAAAAGATGAAGAAAAAATGGTAATTGTTGGTGGAACTAAAAATGTTTATGATAAATTTGACCATGAATTTATTTTTACTACACGATTTATAATGAATTATGTAAAAGAAACAAATGTATTCTTAGAGAAATTAATTCAAAATTTCAAATCTAGTATTAAAAAATCCATACTATCATTAAAACCCAAGAAAAAACATGTAAATTTTTATATTGCTTCTATAAGAAAAAGTAAACGTAGAAATAATAGAAATACTAGTAAAAGTAGAAATAATAGAAATACTAGTAAAAGTAGAAATAATAGAAATACTAGTAAAAGTAGAATAACAATAGAAAAATAAAAAACATGTAAAATACACAATTCAATTTGATTCAAATAATTTATTCACAATCATATTCTTTTTTTCTTGGATTCCCAAAATATATTGTTCAATTGATTTTTCCATATAAAACCTATACACTTGTACTTCTTTTTGTTGTCCATAACGATGACATCTGGCAATTGCTTGATTTTCAACCGATGGATTCCAATGTGGAGAAACAAAGTAAACCTCGTTATAATGTTCTTGAAGATTCAATCCTTCACAACATGTTTTTATTTGAAGAATCAAGACATTATTTTTTTCTTTTAAGATTTTATTTCTTTGATTCATATTTACTCTTCCATCATAAATATGAATCTTTTCAATTCCAAACAATTCTAATCTTCTTTTTAATTCGTCCATTTCTTTACGAAAATGACAAAACACTAATTTTCCATTATTATTATTATTCTCTACTATTTTTCTAACTACAACATCCATCTTGGATGTACCAATATTAGAATATTTAATTATGGGTGGAAATATACATAATTGCCTTTCTCTTAAAAATCTTACCAATGCAGAAGTATAATTCATTTTATCTAATACCTCTTTTTCTTTTGGAGCAAATGGAATGACAACATTAGATGTAATAATTGGTTTTAACTCTAATCCAACATCTTTTTTTGTTCTCTTCAATACAAAATGATTGCATATATATTCGTTATCTTTATGATTAATATGTAATAATGTTGCTAAACTACGAAAATCAGTTAAACTATTTTGTAATGGTGTTCCTGTAACTAACCAACAAATACTTGTTTTTAATTGAAAACAACAAGAAAATCTTTTTGTATTTTTATTTTTAATATTATGTGCTTCATCAAAAATAACACGAGACCATTTCACATTGTGTAAATATGTATCTGTAGATAATGTTCCATAAGTAGTAATGACAATTAATGATGTATTTAATTTTTGTAAAGAAATTGATTTCTTTTTATTTCCATGATAAATGATTGCAGAATGACCCAATTTATTACGTATTTCATTCCTCCATTGTTCCATCAATGCATTTGGAAGAACAATTAATGTTCTAGGAACAAAATTCACAACAATAACTGCCAACATCATTATTGTTTTTCCCAATCCCATTTCATCACAAATGAATCCACCACGTACGCCATCTTTGGGATTGATTTCCTTATCAATACACCATTTGATACCTTCTTCTTGATATGACTTTTTATCAATCTTTGAAAACTCAACAAAACGATTGAAACGAGCCAACATTATAGAAATAGAATAATCAAAAAATCTAAAAATATTTCAATTTTTTAAAATAAATATATATAAATATAATATTTTTGGATTGTTTATTTGGAACAAATTGTAATACCAAATATTTTCTTTTTCTTATTTAACCAAAATTTTTTAGATTTTCAGTTTTTCAATAATCCATACAAAAATAAAAAATTGAAATAAATTTATCCATCAAGTAAATCTCACCGATTCCAACAATCAAACATCAAGAATGTCGTACTCAATGAAAAAAATCTCAATGAATTGCAAAGTTTGCAAAGACGCAGGTAAAAGCGAAAAAGAATATACATCTCATCAACCACGAGACAGAGATGGCAAAACAACTTGTCCTCTCTTGTTGTCATTGAATTGCCGAAAATGCGGAAAAAAAGGACACACCATCAAGTACTGCAAAGTAAATACAGAAAAACAACGTGTTGTGGTTCCAGTTCAAGTTGTCAAAGCAGAAAAGCAGCCAATTCAAGGAAAATTTTCATCACTTGTAGTTGATTCAAGTGATGAAGAAGGAGAAGAAACAGAACCAGTCAAACAACCAGTCCAAGTACAAGTCAAACAACCAGTCCAAGTACCAGTCCAAGAAACGTATGCCGACAAACTCAAAAAAAATACACAAACACTTCTTTTGGCGCCCACACTACCAGATATGATCACGCTTACTCAAGGATCAAGATTGCCTTTGGCACCAATGCTTTCTTTGGCACCAACGCTTTCTTGGGCGCCAACAATTTCTCAAGCAATTGTTTTACCAAAAGCACCAGTCCTGCCGATTACTGAAGAAGAAAAATCAAAATTCCAAAAGTTGAAGAAAGATTGCCAAGAGATTATGACACAAAAATGTAATTGGGCGGACGATTCAGATTCTGAAGATGAAGATGAAGATGATTGATTGAAATGAATTTCTTGTTTCTTGTTAATTCTGTAATGTAATTTCTCTTATTTTTTTGTTTCCAAATATTTTTTGTAAATCAAGAAACCACATTGGCAATTGACTTGTCAATAGACTCCAATTAGCAGTAATAAGAATAATAAATCCATATATAAATAATAATAGTCTTGTATTTCTATCTATTATTACTTGGTCTTTATAATATGGATAAAAAACAATAATACAAATAAATGCAATACAAATAATAAATATAAATTCTAATGTTTCTTTACAAACAAATAAATTATTATAAATATTAATTGTTTTATTATTATTATTTTTTGACATTTTTATTTTCATTCTTAATAAAAACGTAAAAATTGCTGAAATAATAAATAATACTTTAATAAAAATAACAAATAAAATAAAATTATCATAAGTTCTTCCTAACCGAATCATATATAATATAATTATATATAATTCTTAATTATGCATTCTTTTGAAACTTGGAAATACATTCCCAAATCTTTGAAGATTCATCAATAGAAAATACACCCCTTCTCTGTGCCAAATTCAAAAATGAAACCATCAAATTGAGTGCAACATTTTCATCTGTAACTTGAATGGACAATAATTTATTTTTCATTTCTCCCAAATTATCTTGTTCGTTATTCATTGTAATCATATTTACTAATAATTTTTATATTATAATTTAAATATATTATAAATGATTAGAATAATTAATGAATATTGATAATACATTTATTCAACAAATGTCTATAACATTTCATGATAATAAAGAAAATAAATATTGTCCAATTATTTTTTCAAATAATGATACACAATTTGGTACTTTTAATATTCAATTAAAAGAAACACTAATAAATAAAAGACCTATATTTATTTTTTTTTCAAATGATATATCTGGCTCCATGAGCGATTCTTGTTCTGATGAAAGAACTAAAATGACACATTCCATTCATGCAATTAGAAATATATTAATATTACTTGATTCTTATACAGATGAAATTGATATTTGGATTCAAGTAGATGCATTTGATGACAATATAGAGAAAATAATTCCTTTACAAAAATTAAATCATTCTAACTTGGATAATATGTTATATTCTTTAAAAAAAATGAGACCAAGAAATGGAACGAATATTGAACTTGCTTTAAATAATGCTTTGAAAGAAATACAATCTTTTAAAGAAACAAATCCTGATTATTTAATTACACATATTTTTACAACAGATGGAAATTCTACTGCTGGAACTAGTAATATCTATTCATTGTCTTCTCTACTTGATACTGAAATAAAAAATATTTTTATTGGATTTGGATTAGATCATTCTGTTTTAACATTAAATGGATTAGCAAACTCTTATTTAAAAGGTGAATATTTTTTTATTGATGAAATAGAAAATGGAGGAATGGTTTATGGAGAAATTATTCATTCGTTATTATATTCTGCATTTCAAGATATTACTATAACCGTTAATAATGGGTTGATTTATGATTACAAGAAAAACGAATGGACAAATAAATTATATATTGATTCATTATTCAGCAAATCAAATAAAACATATCATTTATCTTCTATTCATCCTTCTTCTATCGTAATTTATTTTTCTGGAAAAAAAATGTCTCAAGAAATATTATATATAGAGAAAAAAGATTATGAAATAAATAATTTAACTTCATATATTTTCAGACAAAAAATTCAAGAATTATTATTTCTTTGTAATGATTCTTTCATAAAAACTGATATTGAATATGTATTGAATAATTTAAAATTATATATGAATGAATGTAATTTAAATGATAATGATTTATTAAAATCTCTACATGATGATTTATGGATAGTATTAAATACAGAAGGAACAAAATTAAGTAAAATGTTTTTAACTGCAAGAAGTAATTCAAATGGAAAACAATTGAGTTATAATATTAATAAAATTCCTAATAATAAATATAAAAACTTTACTTTTCAATTTGATGATATATTAACTAGAGAATCATTAAATAAAATGAATTCAACACCAAAACAAGTAGAAATTATGCGTTCTTGTAGTCAACCTATTGAAGAATATGATGATAATGATGAATATTAAAAATTCATATTTATTCGTAAATTTTTTTTATATAATGGATCCACTTTGGGTGGTATAACACCTATTTCTTTATTTATATCTTCTTCATTATTTATATCTTCTTCATTATTTGTATCTTCTTCATTATTTATACCTTCTTCATTATTTATACCTTCTTCATTATTTATACCCCATATATATTTCCAAATAGAACTTACTTCTCCTCCATCACCGATATTTAATGTGAATTTACACTTTTTTTTATCTTGAATACAAGGATTACAAGCACCATCTATAAATTGAAAACCAGTCAATGTTTTTGGAATATCTTCAAAAGGTAGAATTGTTTTTTCTTGAATCATATATCCTGGATATATATCCACATCTTTATTTATAATCTTCATCATTTGTCCTTTTGTATTACATTTAATTTGATTATTTATATTCTTGGGTAAATTCTTAGATTGCCCTAATACTGCACCATTTAAAATAAAATACCCTTCTTTACTATTCCACGACATTAAATCAGTAATTGCTTTTTCATTATATATTCTTTTTGCATTTTCTATTGATGATCCTTCATCAAAACTTACAAATGGAGCATTATATATATATTTCTTGTATATATTCTCTACTTGAGGAGACCAATTCCATTTTCCATTTTTTAAATAATCTTCAACTTCTTTTGAAGATGCTTGTTTCTGTATTATATTTATATCAAAAATATAATTTGGATTATGATAATATTGATAAGTTAAAAATTGTTGGATTAATTTTTCAGACCATGTAGAAGATACATAACCTTCTTTAAGCGAAGCGACATTAAGCGAAGCGACATTAAGCGAAGCGACAGGAAGCGAAGCGGTAGAAAGCGAATTAACAGGAAGCGAATTACTTGATAAAACACTTTTGGATATAGATAAATAAAATATAATGAATATCATTAATAATCCAAATGCCAAAGAATGATTAAAATCAAAAGAATTCTTTTTTCTTGAAAATAAATATATTATTGTAAATATCAAGATGAATCCCATTATAGAATGAAATAAAAAAATCATCATTTTTGGAATAATGTATAATAAAAATAATAATATACAAAAAATAACAATATAAATCAATGTTTCATTTATTTTCATTATATTATAAATTATTATAATATAATACGATACATTATTTTCCTGTTGAACCAAACCCACCATTACCACGTTCCGTATTCTCATCCAAATCATCTACAATAAGAATGACAATTGGTACCAATGATGGAGCACAAAGTTGAACCAATGATGTATATTTATCAAAATAAGAAGGACTATTTGTATTTGTAATTACATCAAAACATCCCATTAAATTTCCTCTATATCCTGAATCAATAATTCCTACCGAATTTGCCATACGAAGAGCGGTTTTTGATCCTGTACTTGATCTTGGATACATGTAATATCCACTTGAAAATTCCTTTCCATTATCACAAATCATTTTTCCTGAACACTTTACACCAAAATCAATTTTATTTACTTTGTTTGAATCACAAATCACCTCTTCTCTTAACAACAAATTAAATCCTGCATCAATATAATTATTATAAAATACATTATTATTGTGAATATTGGCATTTTGAACATACAAATTATGTACTTCATGATAATTTGGCATATTCTCTACTACTTTGATTTGTAATATAAAATATTGACTATAAGTAGACAACAACCTATTATGCAACTCATTAAGTGTAGGTCTCATTTTATATAAATAAATACATTACTTTAAGTTTTTTTAATATGATTTATTCCAACAAAAGCAGTAAATAAATTTAAAATATATAATAAATATCTAATTCCAACTGTTAAAAAATCAGCATAATAAAAAATATCTATATAATAATTTAATGAAGCAGTAATAAAATCTCCATCATAATTGTCTTGTAATATTTTATTTGTATCATATATAATATATAATGAAGTAATTATCAATCCAACTATTCCCAATATTTTTAATAATAAACTATATGATGACGTAAATAAATATGTTAAATGGTCAAATATAATTATGATAAATAATAAATAAAATAATATGATTCCAAAATTAAATGATAATTTAATTCCTAACATAACAATAAAAAGACCAATTAAAAAAAATACAATAAAAAAAGAAACTAATATAATAATTGATCTTCTTAAAAAATCCTGATTTAATGTATTTTTCATGAAAGAAATAATAATTCCCAATAAAATAGAAAATATAGAGAAAAAAATAAATTTAATCATTGGATTTAATTTCATAATTACAATAATTAATAATAATCCAATGATTAAAGAATAAAATGCATATTTTTCAAATATATTTAATGTTATAGTTGTTTTTTCCATAAAATAAAAAGTAAGACCAATTTGAAATATTAAATTAGAAAAAACCAATAACATGAATTCTTCTTTTTCTTTCATTAAAATAAAAAAACTTTTGTATTTTTTGTTAATTAAATCCATACTTATATACATTAACACATCATATTAATATTTTAGATTATTTGATAAATCATTAGAAATATTACATTCTGTTTCAGTATACCATTTCGGTGGTGATAAATATTGTGGTGTCAATAATGGTGTTGGAAATCCGGTTGCTCCTACTTGAGCAGTAGATGACCCCAAACTTCCAATAGAAGGTGTATGACTATTATTTGCAGCAAAAGGAAATGGTTTTTGACTACCAATTGGGTTAACACATTTTCTCTGTATTTGTAATGTATATTGTGAAGAAGTTTGAGGAATATATAAATCCTTAGTATATTGTCCATTTGAATCAATAATATTATAAGAAGTATATTTGGCATTTGTATTAGAACATCCTGTACCACTGCATCTTTTATAATAATCTATAAATTTTTCTGGTTTATTTGTATTATTCACAGTTATATTTTTTGCTGCTAATGTATCAATATATACTTGCTGACTTGCATTATCAGATAAATTACCATTACCATAAACTGGTTGAACCCAATAATTTGGATATGTACCATTATTTATCCATTTATATTTCTTTTCCAACATTCCTTTTGTAGAGAGAACACTTGGTTTAATAAATCTATATTGCTTTCCTCTCGTATCCACTTTAACATTAGGCATGTTAAATACAGGTTCTGATTTTTTATATCTACCCAAATGACCTCCCCAACCAATTGGATGTTCTCCATAAAATGGTGTTCCATTTACACTCATTGCATAACTCTTACCAATGTATCCTTGATTTCTTGTTCCTCCTTGTAATGAAAAACCACTTATACCAAATGGTAATGTATTATATTGCTTTTCTGGACCAAATGGTCCTTGACTCACCCAATACCCACGTGTCGGTTTTCCACTTATTTTAACGCCTAAACATGTAATAATCCCTTTCTTTTTAAACGTTTGAAGAGACATATATATATTTATTATATTAATTCAATCAAACTTATTATATCAGTAATAACATAGTTCAATATAATATTTCATAAATCATACATATTTTTCTTTTTTTATAATCTTTTATTAAATTATTTTTTAAAAACCAATATATATCTGTATTTATTATATTTTGTAATTTATTATTTTCTTCTCTATATTTTTCTCCAAATAAACAAAAATAAATAAACATTGCAAAAGAATAATTAAATGATAATTTATTTATAGAATTATTTGGTAAATTCATTATATTTATTAATTCAGGAGAACAACAATTATCTTTTGAAAATGGCATTTGTAGAGAAAAACATTTATTTTTTACTGGACAAATATGTTTTTCATTTATACAAATAAAATAAGAATCGTTTATAATAATAATATCTTCTTGATGAAAAGAATAAAAACTATATCCTAATTTTTCTAATTGTTTTTGTTGTAAATATAAATAATAAATCATTTTTAATGTTAATTCATAACTTATTTTTGAATTTAACTTTTCAACAGAAATTGCATTTATTTTTATTTCTAAAGTATTTATTATTTTATTAAAAAATGATAACTCTTGTATTGATTTTAATAAAACAACAAAATGATTTGTTATTTTTTCTTTATTCATTTTTATTGAAAATAAATCCTTATTTATTTTCGTTATATTTACCATTGTGTTTTTATAAATTTATATAAAAACACATATTTTTTTAACGCAATCTTGGTTTTTGCACATCTCATATATCCTCTCTTACTATTTGGTTTTCTTCTTATAGGAACACATTTTGCTCCACAGACAACGAGTTCTTGAATACAGTTCCTAAGACATGGTAAGTGTATTTTACAACAATAAAAAATATATTATTTATTTATTATTATTATTTATTATTTATTTATTAATTATTTATGTGATTTTCTCTTGTTTCTTTTTGGCAATTGTTTTGAAGAAGGGAATTTTGATATATATTCATTTACATTAAAATTATTTTCTTCTTTTTTGGAAGAACGAATATCATATAAATTCATTGAATCATCGTCAGACAATTCTTTTTCTTTTTCTTTTTCCTTTTCTTTTTCTTTTTCTTTTTCTTTTTCTTTTTCTTTTTCTTTTTCTTTTTCCTTTTCTTTTTCTTTTTCTTTTTCTTTTTCTTTTTCTTTTTCTTTTTCCTTTTCATTTTCTTTTTCTAATGAAGAATCAATATTATGTAAAGGATATGAAACTAATAAAGGTGCAGATGGCAAAAGCAAAGGTAATAAAGGAGCAATTGGAACAGATGGCAAAAGCAAAGGTAATAAAGGAGCAATTGGAAGAGATGGTTTTATTTTATCCAAACGATTTGCCGATATTTTCCAAAACCATGGAGTATCATACATTATCATTATTTCTTTACCACAAAGCAAATCATTACGTACCTTGTTTACATTTTCATCGTTTTTCCAATTCAAATAAATAAACACACGATTCACCTTTCGTCCATCTTTAGACTTGTAAGGATTTTTTTCAATCCTCTCAATTTTCCCAAAATTCATTTCTTGAAAAATTTCTATTATTCTCTTATCATTTATTGATTCAAATACAAATGGAATACAAATAGATGGAATATTGGATGGAATTAATAATAGATCAATTTGAAAAGACGACGACATTTCTTGTATTGTGTGATGCAATTTACATTAAACATTCTTTTCAATTTTTTATAAAATTGAAAAGAATTTTATAAAAAAATAACTTATAAAAAGAAATATCTACAAAATGTTTTTCAACAACAATATTCGTTTTAAATTATCGTTTGAAACATACGATTCGTCATTTGAATATACAGAATGTTCAATTTGTTATGATAAAATAGAGAAAAATAATATAATTAAAACTAATTGTAATCATATTTATTGTATTTCTTGTTTTAAAAGATATCTTTGCATTAAAAGCAAAAATATAAATACAACAAAACTTCAATGTCCTTATTGTAGACAAAATGTTGAAAATATATCATTAAATAATGAAGAAGAAAAACAATTTATAATAAATGAATATTGTTCTTGTTCTATAGATAAAAATTATAATATATTTAATCCAATATCAGTATATGTGTATACCGATTTATATTATATTGCTACAACAGGAGATATTTATTTAGAAGGTGATTTCAATGAAAATAGTAGAGATGATATTATTGTTATTTATCCAATAATCGTATCTATTGTATTATTTATATATACATGTTTTATAATATCAATAAATAATAATATTATAAAACAATTAATTAATTTCTTAATCTTCGTTTTGGGAACATGGTATGTATTTTATACTTTATTAAAAAGATTTTATGAAATATCAACGATTGAATATTATTTCATTGGTTGGGTTTCATTATTTATACTTGGAACTATATTAATAATCTATTCTTGATCTAATACATCAAAAGGATGCATTAAATTACTAATAAATGGATTAATAGAATCAGGATTTTGTAATGATTTATAAAAAAAACTAGGAAACCATCTATTTTTAATAATATTTGCATTTTCTATTTCTTTTTTAAACATTTCATCAATTACAGAAAAAGCGGATTTCAATAATAAAATTTCTTCCATATAATCTCTTTTTTGCATTAATAAATTTGTTAATTGTGTTTTATCTTCTTCTCTTGGATTGATTTCTATTTGTTTCTCTATATAATTAATTTGATTTTTAATATTCATTAAAAATGTAATTTTTTTCTTTTTTATATCATCTATTTTTTTAATAATAGAGAAAATATTTGTATTATACATTATAGGAAACATATTTCTTATATTAGATGGAACAATAAATTGGTTTGTTTCTTTTATTTCTGCAATCTTTTTCTCTACTTCATTCAACTTTTTCATTAGTTCTATATCTAACAATATTTTATTATCAGTATGATGTGTATTATGATGTAAACTTAAATTACTAAATAATAAAATAGAACCAGATGTAAATTCAATTGTGCTTTGTAATTTATCATATTGATGAGCAGATATTTTGTGTGCTTGAGAAGCAGCATCTAACTTAAAATAATTAATCATTGCCAATAAAAAAGCAATGATTGCATTAATAGAAGATAATGTAATAGAACCCCATTTACTACACAAAAAAAGTGAAGCAAAAACTGTTGCTCCTGTAGATAATATAATAGAAGGCATCATTAATTTATGTAAATTATAATCACAATAATCTGTTGCTTCCATATAAATAATTTTTTGACCTTTTAAATAACTTGCCAATACATCAAACGAAGAAGAATATTCTTGATTTTTTGATGAATATTGAAAATTAAATCCATTCTCTACTTCTTTGTATGACACCTTTTTATAATGTCGTTTTCCATATATATTTCCTTGAATTATAATATCATCTTTTGTTTTATAAAAATATTTTTCTTCATTATTATAGTTTTCTTCATTTTTATAGTTTTCTTCATTTTTATAATTTTCTTCATTTGTATTTTTTTCATCATCACTATCTTCTATTGAAATAATTATTTCATCCATATAAGAAAAAAATATTAATTCATTTACAAATTAATATAATGTTTGACATTCACCTCCATATGTTAATCCCTGAACAGGATTTCCATTATGATCTTTGGGTACAACCCACATACATTTATTTGATCCACCATTTGTTTTTGCATTTATACATGGACATTTTCCTCCTGATGATGTATATTGATTACAACTTTTAACAATCGTAGGTACAGCATTACTACAATCAGGATTAGGTTCATTTCCACCAATCGGCGGTTGTCTTTGTCTTCTATTTATAAATCCTTCATATTGTATAAGATATATAAACAAACTAGATATAGCCAATATAACCAATAACCAAATACATATTTTTTTATTATTATACTTTTTCATATAATATATAATAATAAAATATTATCGTTTCCATAAAGATAATAATATAATAATAATTATAATTAATAAAATATATTGTATGAATGAAACATAAATATTTACATTATATTGATTTGTCTTGTTGCTTAAATCAGGATTTGTTGTATCTCCACCAATTGGATAAGATGGACGTCTGCGATAAACGTATATCTTATTGCTTAAATCAGGATTTGTTTCATTTCCACCAATTGGATAATTTGGATTATTAAAGTTTTCATATTTACTTGTAAATAAAAATGAACATAAAATGATAATAAATATTAAACCAATTATAATTATTATTTGTTTCATATATAATATTATAATATTATAATCTTTTTCTACAAAAAAGATATCCTTGTGCAGACCTACCTACATTTCCTACTCCTGAATGAGGTGCAGAAATATAATTATGATTATATGTATAACATAAAGTATTATTACAATTATTAACAACTCCTGTTTGTGGAACATATACATTTAACGTACTGTAATTAGTTGCTCTTGTATAAGGAGACATACGAACAGGCATATATAATATTTATATTTTAATTTTTACCACAACCACATGATGCACTTGGTGAATTGGCATAATTTACCATTGAACCACGAAACATTATAGGTTTGGTTTGTTTAGAATATTTATTTTGTGAAGAAATAAGATTAGAAACCATTATATTATTAAAATTTTGAATTCCATTTAATGATTCTAGAGATATTCCAATTTGTTGATTGCGATTACGAAAATGAGTACGATTACTAAATAAATTAAACTGAATCATTTTACATTATATAAATATTATTAACATGAATTATAATGAATATTTATTATATATTATTATACAAAATGTTGAATATTATTCAAAACATTCCTAATATTAAAACATATCCTCTTACATATGTATTTGAACATATGAAATTACAACATAAACCAAATACTTTATGGTTAGAGTTTGGTGTAGCAAGTGGTAATACTATTAACTATATTTCAAAATTCACAAATGATAAAGTGTATGGGTTTGATAGTTTTGAAGGACTACCTGAAAAATGGCGTGATGGTTTTGATAAAGGTGCATTTAATAGAAATGGTAATTTACCTTATGTAAATAATAATGTTGAATTGATAAAAGGTTGGTTTAATGAAACACTAGTTGATTTTATTCAAAGACATAATAAAAAAGTTTCATTTATTCATATGGATGCAGATTTATATAGTTCTACAAAATATATATTGAATGTATTAAAAGATTATATTGATGAAGATTGCATTATTATTTTTGATGAACTAGTAAATTATCCAGGATTTGATGGTGAAACAGGAGAACTTAAGGCATTTTATGAATTTATTACAGAAAATAAAGTAGATTATGAATGGATTGGAATGAATGGAACCCCAACTGGTATGTTGGGTTATTATCACGAAAATGTTGCATTAATAATTCATTCAATAAATAAATAATTTTATAATTTCTTTTCACAAGGATTTTCATTACAGAATGCAAGATCACGATAAGGAAAAAGGTTTGAATATTTAACTAAACGAGACGCTTGATATATAGTTGAATAATCATATGTTTGTGTATATGGTGTATCTGTAAAATAAACCAATAATAAATCATTTGTAACAATATTTGTAACAATACCAGGAGTATATACTTTTTTCTTTGAATCATATTCCATTACTCTAGTTCCAACAGGATAAATCGTAGTTTTTAATTTATTCTCTATATCATTGATTTTATATATTCTCTTTTCATTTTCAAAATATCCAGGATAAGGATTTGTATTACAGATATTACAACCAGTAACAATAGATGTTTTCATTGTTTTTGCTCCATAAATTGGTGTTGCTCTATTAAATGGAATACGTGTTCCGTATTGATAAGGAACAATACCTCTACGAATATTTTTCTCTCCTTTTAATCTTCCTAAATAACGATAATATGAATTATGTTTGATATCAACACCAAACCCACCTGGTGTTAATGCACCAGGTCTTAATCTTGTTTGTGTATGTCTTACACTACTTGGATGATAAAAACTACCTTGAGAAGAAGCACTGTTTGTTTGATAATGTCTAATTGCTCTATCACTCATTTGATTCCAATTTTGTTTATCCAATCGTGTTGGATATTGATATATATTCAAAGCAGATATATTATCATCATATAATGAAGAAGAAATACCTGTTGTATTTTGAATATTTTTTTGAATTTGATATTGATAAGCAGGATCCGTAGAAGTTAAATAAAAAGTAGGTGAAACTGGTTTGAATATTTTAAAATAACTAATACCTTTATTATTATTATATGATTCCATATATAAGACCAAGATTATTTACAATAATGAAATATTTGTTGTAAAAATAAATCCATCATAATACCTAATAAAATATGAAATATTGTATGCTTTAATTATGATAAGTATTTAAAAATTGAATAAAATATAATTATAAATAATGAATTTAGAAGGAATGATGAATTTAAATGCAATTTCTTGTCCATTTTGTTTAAAAGAATACAATTCAAGAAAGAAGAAAGAATATGATAAACATGTTCTTATTTGTGAGTTTCTATCAGTCAAGAATGTGAAAGAAGATGAAGATATAGAGAATATTCCTTCTCCATTAAAAATGTATAAAATGATAAAAGAATTAGTATTGCAAAATAAAAAATTACAAGATAAAGTAAATGAGTTAGAAAAAATAATTCATAAAGGTCCTTCTTCAAAGAAAATTGATATTTTGATTTCTCTTAACTCAAATGTTGTGAAACCTAAATATACTTATAAAGAATGGTTATCTAATTTGACAATTTATGAAGATGATATAAATAATTTAATTAGTGAAAATATATCTAATGTTTCTCATTTAATTTTATCTCGTTATATTGAAAATTGTGGAAAAGAAAATATACCAGTTTTCTCTAGTGAAGAAAAAAAAAACACTATTTATATTTATAATTTATCTTCTTTAGAAACAGACAATACTAGTCCTGGAACTAGTCCAACTACATGTAGTTTTCTTGATTCTAACCCAAGATGGATAAAAATGGATGCAGAGAATTTCTTGTTATTAATCAAAACATTATATCAATATTTATTAAAAGTTTTTCATTATCAATGGAAAAAAAATAATCAACATATCAATCATTTTGATGATATTGAATCCAAAATAATGCAAAAAATAACAAATATTAATATTGAAAATTATAATGATGTAAATAATCGTAAAATATTTAATCAATTATATAGTTGTGTATCAATGATGTAAACTTGTATCAATGATGTAAACTTGTATCAATGATGTAAACTTGTATCAATGATGTAAACTTGTATCAATGATGTAAACTTGTATCACAACATTATAATTGATAATATATATCTATAAATGGTCTTGTAAAATCAATATCAGTTGATGTTTTATAACTTTTTATTACTTTTCTTGATAATCGTTCTATAAATTGTAATTTATTTTTTTCTCTATTTTCAGTTCTCACTTTATTATAATTTGACCATACATAATATTCATCATTGAATATCCAATATTTAATAATACATATTCTATAATTTTTTTCATCAACATGAATTACCAAATAATATATATGTTGTGTATGATTATATAAAATATCTCCAACAACAAGAGTTTTTAATATTCTTTCTTTTTTAATTTTTGATTGTTTCTTATCTTCCAATAAAGCGTGAAATGCAATTGGAATATTCTTTTTTTCTCTATAATTTGTAATTATAGAGAAAATCATTTTATGAACTAATTCTTCTTGATTTAATTTACTTCTTCCACGAAATTCTAACCTACCACAACATCTTTGTATTAATAAAGGATCACGATTATTACAACATAAATATTTATCAATCATTTCTATTAAAAATTTATTTCCGTATTTTTTTGTATATTTTGTAAATAAAATTCAATCCAAAATGGTGTAAATGATAATATATAATTTCCAATAGATCGTGGCAACATACCAATACATTCATCCAAACTGGGTACTTGATAAACAATTATTTTTTTAGGAGCAAACTTTGAAGAAGAAACAACAACACATGGTTCCTTGTAGCAATAGATGGATTCTATTTTTCTTGAGAATGACATTTTGAAAATTGTTTCTTGATTTGTCAATATTATATTAGAATTATCGTTTCAATTTTATAATTATTACAATATTTTTTAATTATTAAAATATTTTTTCATAAAATCATTTAATAAATAAATAGGAATATTTAATTTATTTGCTTCTTTTATTTTATTATTACCATTATTTACAGAAGTAATTAAAAGATATGTTTTATTAGTAATAGTATTTCCTATTATTCCTCCAACACTTTCTATCCATTTTTTCAAATTTGCATCTCTAAAACCTGTAATAACTATATTTTTTTTATATAATTCATGATTTATTATAATATTTTCTTTTTTTGTAGAGAAAAGTTGATTGATTTTATTTCTATCTAATATTTTCTCACAAAAATCAAAAAAAATAGGTAACCTATCTACAAAATCAGTTGCTGATTTTAAAGACATTCCTTTTATTTTCGTAATCTTGTTTATTTTCTCTACATTTGATATATTTTTATCCAATATGTCAGGAATATTATCCAAAATTAATTTTATTTTATTTATACTTGTTCCACGAACAAATACATTAGAAGCAACCATAAAATCTTCCAAAATAACATTTTCTAAACTTTTTTTAATACCATCATATATTTTATTTGCCATTTTTTCTTGAAATCCATTGATTTCCAAATAATCTTTTACTTTTAAATTAACTATTTTTTCTATTGTATCATATCCTTTTTCTATTATTTTTTTAACAATTCCTTCAGATATATCTTCTACACCAATTGTTTTTAAAAATAACACAATTTTTTTATTCTTTACTATTTTATTATCTAAATCTTCTAAAATAATATCAATACAACTTTCAGACCATTTATATAAAACATCTGGCATTTTTCCTTCTTTTGAAAAAGAAATCACTTCTAATATATGAGGTATCACTTCACCACTCCTAATTATATTTAATTTAGATCCAATATTTATTTTATTATTTTTTATATAAGCACCATTAAATCCATTTAAAAATGTTATTTTTACATTTCCAATTATTAATGGTTCTATCTCTATTCTCGGTTTTAAATATCCATCTTTACTTGCTGTCCAAATAACATCTTTTACAATTGCTTCTTTTATTTGTTCATTTAATATCATTTTATATGCAAATGAATGTTCAGGATTTCCTGTTTTTCTTTCATAAATATCATTATGTGTAATAATAATTCCATCTATTTCATAAATATAATTTTTTTTAAGAAAAAGTATTTGTTCTTTTAATAATTCTTCTGTAATCAATTCTTTCTCTATATAATGAACTACTTCAAAATTATTATTTGTTAAATATTTTAATTGGTCAAACGGTTTTAGAATAGGTTTAATTAATTCATATATTACAAAATGAACATCTTTTATTCTTTCATTTAGATTTTTTGTGTTTATAATTCCTGATACTAAATTACGTATATTTGAAAACTCATTTTCATATTTTTCTTTAAATAAATGTTTAGATATAATAAATTCACCACGAATAATTATATCTTTATTTAAATTTGGTATATTCAAAAATGGAATTAAATAACTAATATCTTTTCCAAAAAAACCATCCCCTCTTGTATATAATTTCTCCAAATTATTTTCTTTCACATATAACCCTGATACACCATCCAACTTTGCAGAAATTATATATTGTCCTTTATACTTTTTTAACCAATTTGATAAATCATTTGTTTCTGCTTTTATTTTATTCATAGAACCCATAAATATAGGCAATGACACCTTTTCATTATATTTTATAGGCGAACCTATATTATTAAAATATGAATTATTACCATATTTATTTATTGCATAATCTCTCAATATATCATATTCTAAATCATCTAATAAAACTAATTTATCTTCACAATTATAATATTCATTATCTAGATATTTTAACATTTTTATTATTTTCTCTTCTTCTAACGAACCAATGAATTTTAATCCATTTTTTTTATAAAGTTTTATTTCATCTATTTCATACATATTAATAATAATTATATAATTATTATTAAGTCATATTAACGAGAAAAATTAAAAAATTTATTTGGAACTGAAATAGATTGATTTATATTATTAATTGTTAAAGGATTTGAAAATAATAATTTTTTTGATTTAATAGTATTAATTCTTTCTCTTTCTTTCATATTTTGAAGATACTGTAATTGAATTAACCTTTTATATTGTCTTTTAGTCATAGGTTGTGTTTCTTTTATATTTTCTTGGATATTTAAATTATTAGTATATGATTTACTATAATTATTTTGTTTAGTATTTAGATTTTGATATGAATTATTTATATTTGGATTTTGATATGAATTATTTACATTTGGATTTTGATATGAATTATTTACATTTGGATTTTGATATGAATTATTTACATTTGGATTTTGGTCTATTTTTTTATTGTATAATTCCAATTTTCCATTATTTAATTTAAATCCCATATTTGACAACAAATCATCATATGATATTTGTTTTCTTTTATTTTTATTATTAATATTATTATTTGTAATATCCTTTTCTTGAATATTTAATTCCATATGTTATAATATATTATATGTCTAAAAATTATCAAAGTTTATCTTTATCCGAAAAATATGATTCTAGAACAGGAATTACAACAATAGATAAATTATACAATAATAATGGTAATCAAGTATTATTTACTGAAATAATTAAAGGAAAACATAATCCTATTGATTTACAAGAAGAATTACAAAATGATTTTTTATCTTTGCAATTTGATAACGTTTTAAATAATAACAATTTTTTTAATAAACAAGACATGATTCAATTAAATGTTCAAAAAAGAAAAAAACAAAAAAGAAAAACATCCAAATAAGTAATAAATAAAAAATATTTATATTTAATAATCATAATTATATGAGTCAATCTTTTAGAAAATATGGAGGATTAAATTATGCTTCTTCTAATAATATTGTTCGTAATCATTATTGTAATAATGATAATTTAACCATTACTGAAAAAATAGGATTACTTAATTCTAAAATATTAGCAGAAAGCCACATTGATATGAGTGGTAATTCTATATTAGGAGTAAATGAAATATATTTTTATAATGGAACTGTATTTAATGGAATATTACCAACTGGAATGACCGGAACAGGAGGAAATGTAGACACAGGACCCACAGGACCACCAGGCGGTCCAACTGGTTATAAAGGACCAACAGGTGATAAAGGTCCTACTGGCGATCAAGGAACAGGCGATAAAGGAACAACAGGTGATAAAGGTCCTACTGGCGATCAAGGACAAACTGGTGATAAAGGTCCTACTGGCGATCAAGGAACAGGTGATAAAGGTCCTACTGGCGATCAAGGACAAACTGGTGATAAAGGTATTACAGGTGATAAAGGACAAACAGGTGATCAAGGACAAACTGGTGATAAAGGTATTACAGGTGATAAAGGACAAACAGGTGATCAAGGACAAACAGGTGATAAAGGACAAACAGGTGATCAAGGACCAACAGGTGCTCCAGGACCTGGTGTTCAAGGAATTACAGGTGATCCAGGACCAACAGGTGATCCAGGACAAACAGGCGATCAAGGACAAACAGGTGATCAAGGACAAACTGGTGATCAAGGACAAACAGGCGATAAAGGACCAACAGGCGATGCAGGACCAACAGGTGATCAAGGTCAAACAGGTGATAAAGGACCAACAGGTGATCAAGGACAAACAGGTGATAAAGGTCCTACTGGCGATCAAGGACAAACAGGTGATCCAGGACCAACAGGTGATGCAGGACCTCTTACACCATATATTGTTTTTAATAATCAAGGCAATGGTTATACAGATGGCACAAGTCAAGATTTTTATAACGCTTCTGTTAAGCATAGTTTATCTTTTGTAGACAACAATTCAGGCATTCAAATGAATACTAATGTCGCGTATATAAATTTCCCATCAGCTTTTCCATCATCAGGACCTTCAGGACCTACAGGACAACCTCGAGATCCAGCAACCGGAATGGGATTTTTTTGGAATGCCTCTAATTCTCAAGGGGAAGTAGATTTTATTAATTATTCACAAGAAGCTGGTGGTGGTAGTGGTTTTGGTGGTTTCCATTTTTATTCAATGGGTGCGGGTGAACAAAACCCAACATTGTTATTACAAGTAGAGATGTCTTCTGGAATACCGGGAACTACCACAGCAGGTTCAATGACAGCTGCTTCATTTAATACAACATCTGATTATCGTATCAAAGAAAATGTAATTGAATTAAATGACACTTATTTTGTTGACAATCTAAGACCAGTTGAATACGATAATAAGTTAATAAATAAAAAAAGTTTAGGTTTTATTGCTCACGAAGTTCAAGAACAATATCCTTTTCTTGTAAATGAAGAAAAAGATGGAAAAGAGAATCAATCGATTTATTATCAAGAAATCATTCCTATTTTAGTAAAAGAAATTCAAGATTTAAAAAAGCGTGTTACAATATTAGAAAATTGAATTAAACATACATAACTAGTATTAATAATTCATTATGTTGAAACATATTTTATCAAAGAAAAATGAACATAGTAGAGATAACAATCTTCAATTTGATGAACCAACACATAAATATACCATCTTGACAGATAAAGAATCAAAATATACAAGTGTGACTACATGGAATCATCAACATTTTCCTCATTTTGATGCCGATTTAGTAATCAAGAAAATGATGAATGGAAAAAATTGGAATCCAGAAAATAAATATTGGGGAAAGACAGCAGAAGAAATAAAAAAAGAATGGTCTAATAATGGTTCTCTAGTTTCTGGATTAGGAACTACATTGCATTTTAATATTGAATGTTTTATGAATGAAGAAATAGAATACGAAGATGGAACGAATTGTGATTATACACATGAAGAATTATTACAAGTATATGAACCAATAAGTGATTCTTGTATAGAATGGGAATATTTTTTAAAATTCGTAAAAGATTTTTCACATTTAAAACCATATCGTACAGAATGGATGATTTATGATGAAGATTTAAAATTGGCAGGTTCTATAGATATGGTTTATGAAAATGAAGATGGAACACTAAGTATTTATGATTGGAAACGTTCAAAAGAAATAACAAAATATAATAATTTTAAAGAATATGCCAAAACAGAATGTATAAAACATTTACCAAATACAAATTATTGGCATTATAGTTTACAATTAAATACATATAAAAGAATTCTAGAGAGAAAATATGGAAAAAAAGTAATAGATTTATATTTGGTAAGATTACATCCAAATAATGAGAATAATAGTTATGATTTAATAAAATGTGCAGATTTATCTAAAGAAATAGATTTATTATTTTCTCTTAGAGAATCTTCTTTATTTGTTGAAAATCAACAATATAAACAAGTTAAATAAATATTAATTAATAATTAAATGTCTTTTTTTAATGTTGATTCATTGTATAATTTTTTATTTTATTTTTTATTTTATCAATATACTGTATTATTTGCAGTTTCTTGTGTAAATTGGTTCAAAAAAGAAGAAGAAGAGGAAGAAGAAGAAGAAGAGGAAGAAGAGGAAGAAGAAAAAGTAGAGAAAAAGGTTGTTTATTATGAAGATAAATATAAAGAAAAAATAAAAATAAATAATAATGAACCATTGACAAAAGAACAATTAGATAATTTAAAAAATACATTTGTCATGGAAACTACGCCAAATGGAAATGTATTAATGTTTTGGGATAATAATAGAACTTCTTTTACATATTATTCAGACACTGCTATTCCATATCGTTATTTAGAAGTAGTAGCAAGAAAATATGTTATTATAAATAATTGTAGAGAAATTTATTATATAATGGAAGAACAATTAAAACCTTTGATAAAAGAAGAAAAAAAAGAAAAAGAAAAAGAAAAGAATAGTGTTTTTGCCAAGTTAAAAAGTTATAATCAATCTTCAATTATAAATACTAAAAATATTCCTTCAAAGAAACAAAATATCTCTACTCATCTTCCAAGAATAAAAATAGAAAAAGAAAATAATAATGATATTTTACTAAAAGAAAATGCCAATAGATATTCTTATGAAGGAAAAATAATTAATTTTTCTTTTTTAAAAAAAGCAAAAAAACTAAATCATGAAAAAATATCTTTTTCTGATTTTAAAAAAATACATAAAAATAAAAATACATGAATTTAAAATATATTTATTTAATAAAAACATTATTAAATAAGTAAATAGTATATGAGTTCTTATCTTAAAGGAAAAATATCTAGTGGATATGATTCTGGAAAACAAACATATCAAAAAAGTATTTTGACTGCTTATATTACAGATCCTATTATTAAAAGTTTAAAAGAAAAGAAAAATTTTCCTACAATCAATTATGGTGGTATTATAAAAGAATTAAGACCAGAGATTGATTCATTAATTAAAACACTTCAAAAAATAGTTCAAGATTTTGTTATCCCAACAGATAATTTTAATGAAATTTTAAAAAAAGAAAATTTATCACAAGTAGAATCAAGTACAACAGAAAATAAACAAGATTTAATACAAAATTTGGAAGAATATAAAAAAATACTAGCAAATAAATTAAAAGACTTATTTGAAACAAATTCAGTTATCGTTCAAAAAGGTTATCTTACAAATAGTAATTCAAATATAATTACCGCTTATAACGCAGTAAAAACAAAAAATGATAAAGTAGGTATTACTGCACAAGATATTGATACAAATATAAGCAATTATAAAAAAGAATTAGAAAACATAATTGCAACAAAAGTTGCAGATGTAAATAATATATTATATATTGTAGATCTTGTAACATACGTAAAAGATCCTGTAATTTATCAAGCCCAACAACAAATAAAAGATGATGCAAGAACACTAAGAAATGCACAAAATGATACAATGAGTAATGATATGAAGGGTATTAATATTAGTTTCTGTTCTTCACATGAATCAACATTTGAATGTATAAGAGATTTTTTTGGGTTTAGTCAAACTAATTTTGATAAATTAAAACAAAAAATAAAAGACGACGGAGTATTTACTACTGTTTTTGATTTTTTTTTGAGTTCAATTCGTATAGCAATTATTAATGATTTATTAAAAAGAACCAATCAATCTATTTCAAATATAACATTAAATTATAAACTAACTGAAACAGAAATAAAAGCATTAAAAAGTTTTAGTGATATTTTTATAGATATAGTAAAAGGATTTATTAGTGTAGATTTTTTTAAAATGTTATTTGAAAGTGCAGTTGATGAATATAAAAATTATAAACAAACACATAGAGGTGGTGCAAATGAAAATCAACCAACAAGTCAAGAAGCAAGTCAAGAAGCAAGTCAAGAAGGAGAACAACCAACAAGTCAAGAACAAGCAAGTCAAGAAGGAGAACAACCAGCAAGTCAAGAACCAGCAAATCAAGAAGGAGAACAACCAACAAGTCAAGAACAAGCAAATCCAGAAGGAGAACAACCAACAAGTCAAGAACCAGCAAGTCCAGAAGGAGAACAAGAAGATGCAACTAAACAACTAGAAACAACAGAAGGAGAAGTAAAAAAAGATTGTGATTGTAATAAGATGGGACAAATGAATAATGTATTTAATAAAATTTTAACAAATATAGCAAATAAACTTATTAAAGCACCTATAAAAAACCATCTAGACGATTACAAAACAGCAATGAAAAATATACAAAAAAACCTTCCTAATTTATTTCCTGATTTCTTACAAGACATGTTTGGATATATGATGTTAACATTACCTATAAATATTGTTATTTTTATTACTTCATTAATACCCATTCCATTACCTTCTTTAATGATTCAATCATTATTAAACCACGCTAATAAATCAGTAAATAATGTATTACAATTATTAATGAATGCTGCAAGTCCTATTGCAACAAATGGAGATAAAACAAATGAATCATTGACTGGAGGAAAAAAATCCAGAAGAAAAAGAAAACACACAACAAAATATTATTTAAATAGAATCAATACAACCATTCGTAAATTTTATAAAACAAATAGAACAAGAATCAAAAGAAAATATTTATAAAGTAGTTGTTTTCTTTAACCATTCTTTAAAGCCATTACTTCTTTTAATATTAAAAGAAGAACCTAAATGTTCTTTGGCAATTTCGTATGCAAGTTTCTCTACTTCTGTCAATTGAGAGATATATTCTTCAATAATATCTTCTTTTTCTTTTTCCATAATGAATTAATTAATAAATTATTATTAATTAATTTCAAATCAATTTTATAAATAAAGAATTATCAAGAAATAATAAATGATTCTTGTAAAAAAGGTGAAAGTAGAGAAAATAAAAAAAGAAAATTGGATAGTTGAAAATAAATTAAAAGAAAATAATAAAAAAACAAAAAGAGAAATAATATCTTCTGAGATTATTAAAAATATTCCAAATTGGTCTAATTTATTTTTTATAGTCAATGAACATGAAGAAACATATTTTCAACAAAATCACGAATTATTTATTTTCAATAATAAAAATACAAATTTTATTTTATTAAAATATAAAATAAATAATGATTATAAATCATTTTTCTTTAATGAAGACTTAAATACGATTCAAAATATAGGTAATGTATTATTTGCTTTTCAAAATGTTTTAGATAAAATAATTTTATTAAAAGAAAATAATATTCATTTTATAGGATTTAATCATCATAATATAAAAATAAATAAAAATAATGATTGTTATCTTTGCAATTTTGAAAATAGTATTTGTGGTGATTTATTTGAAAAATATGATTTTAATGAATTCTTAGAAGAAAATTATATTTTTTATCCAATAGAGTATCATTTTATAAGATATTTAATTTTAAATAAAATAAATTCACCCACCATTGAAACAATAGAGAAATTAGTTGGAGAATGGGAATCAAAAATGAATTATTTTTTTGATGAAAATTATTTTTCTATTTTAAAAAATAATTTTATAAAAAGTATTTATCCATTTATAAATCAAAAAGTAGAGAAAATATATAATTATATTAATAAAAATATTGATTCGTGGAGTTTATATGGATGTCATATTTTATTTCTCTACTTTCTTTATAATTCAAATCCAAAAAATGAGATTATAGAGAAAATAATTCATTTTATAATATTTCATATAAATAAAAAAACGCAAATAAATGAATATAAAATATTGTTTGAAGAAATGATATATTCAATAAAAGAAGAAGAATGGAAATTTCATTTTTCAAATGATATAGTTTTAAAAAATCATAAATTTTTATTTATTTCTTAGATTTATTCTTCTTGGATTTATTCTTGTTAGATTTATTCTTCTTGGATTTAGTTTTCTTGGTTTTAGTTTTCGTAGAAGTTTCAGGATTTGCATTCTTGTATGTTTTCTTTGCATCCTTCATTGCATCTTTAAATTTATAATTGGGATTATTTTTTTTATTTTCTTTATAAACATTCATTACATGTATATTCCATTTTGAAGAAGCCATGTATATTATATAAATATTTTAATAAAATTGAATATTTTTGATAATAAATATAGTAATAAAAAAGAATGATGATTTTAACACGGTTATTATACAATAAAAATGATGTTTTTATTATTCTGTTGATTTCTCTACTTGAAAAGGATAAAGAAAGAACATTATATTGGGCATTTGAATTATATCATTCAGGTTTTGAAATAGAATTGTTTGAATTTTTACTGAAAGTTTATAGAGAATATTATCAAAAATACAATCCTAAATTTAAACGATATTTTCTTATGAAATATGAACAATGGAGATGTATAAAACAACAAATGACATTTCTAGAAAAAGAAAGAATAGTATCTTCTATACTCCTAAATCTTTTGTTTCGTTCTTATAAAGAAAATAATAACAAAGAAAGTGTATTTGTGTTAGTTTCAGTTCATTCGCATACATACTTTTTACCAAAAGTAAAAGATATAAAACCATATTTAACTTTACAAAAACATTGTTTATTTGGAATAAATGATAATGAATGGTTAATTAATTATCATTTGTATATAAAAAATATGGAATTGATTGATGAATATATTTGTAAAGAAGAGAATAATTATATAAATGATTTATTTAATCATTGGGAATATTATTGTTATTTCTGTACTTTTTGGAAAAAAAGAATCCAAGAATTCAAAGGATATCAAAATCATTCATTAAAAAAGATTGAATTTTTAAATGGAATGTATGAAGATGAATTTTATGAAAAATATAATATGGAACCAGATGAACAAAATAGAGAAACTATCATAAAACTAATTGGTTAGATAATTTTATTTAATTTATAAATTAAAAAATTGATTTAAACAAAGAATGATAAGAAAACGTTATCAATAAGCAAAATGGTGAAAAACACAAAAGGTGGCAGTGGTCATAAAAGTCAAGCACGCAAATTTGTTGCAAAATCTTCTAATAAAACAAGATTATCTAATGACGAAGCAGAATTATACGCTTTTGTTGTTACTAAATCAGGAGGTGATAATATGATTGTAATGTGTCAAGATGAAAAAGAAAGACGATGTATTATTCGTGGAAAATTTCGTAGTAGTCGTGGAAAAAGAGATAATTTCATTTCTAAAGGTTCATGGGTATTGGTTGGTATTAGAGATTGGAGTTCCGATAATCAATTGTGTGATTTACTTGAAGTATATAATGAAAATGATAAAACAAAATTAAAAACAATAAATGGAATTAATTGGCATAAATTTATATCTCACGATTTGGAATGTAGTAATATTTCTTCTACTAGTGAAGAAGATAGTTTTCAATTTTCAAATAATACTACTGAAGAAGATGAATATAAACAATTAGTTTCCGATACAACTCAACAAAAATTAACGCTCCATTCAATTAATGAAGAAGATGAAGAAATTGGAAACAATATTAATATTGACGACATTTAATTAAAATATATTATATTATTCTTTTATTAATAGATGGATATTCATATCTACATAATGGACATTTATTTTTTTGCATATATAACCAATATAAAATAGGTTCTTTATGAAAAAAATGACCACAATCTAATTTAATAATATAATCTTCTTCATTAAAATTTTCTAAAGAAATAGAACATTGTATATATTTTTTTTTATCTACTACATCTAAATCTTTGTATTTTATATTTTGTCTTTTTAAATATTCATATACTTCTTCTGTAATCACATTTTTATATTTATATTCATCATATAAACTATTATTTTCATTTGAATTCCAAATATTATTTAATTCATCATCTGTATCTGAATCTGACAAATATTCATAATTATTATATAAAATAAAATGACTATTTAATAAATTAAAAAAATCTTCAGATGATTCTTCATCATCATTTAATATATATAATAATAAATTACGCGACGACATATTATATATATTTATATTATTTTCATATCATTATTATGATTATAATCTATAAAGATTTAAATAACATCATATATCATTACAAATATGAATAGGTTTTTGTCAAATAAAAAAAATAATAAAAATAATGTTGAAAAAATGGAGTTCCCTGAATTAATTATTTCTAAAAAAATTTCTTTACATGAAAATAATAATTCTTACAAAAATATTATAAATACAGAAGTAAATAATAAAATAGAATCATTACCTGAAGGATTTATTATTTTAAAAGAAGGGATTATTCATTATCCAAAAAAAGAAAATAATATTGATGAAATACAACTATTTTATAATAATATTATCTCTACACAAATTTATTTGGATAAAGTTCATGATGATTATAAAAATAATTTTATTGAACTTTATGGTGAAGATTTATACAATAAATATTATAAAATGACAGATTCTCATATCTATATACAAGAAGAAGAAGAAGAAGAAGAAGAAGAAATATATACAGACGAAGAAGATGATTATAACAACTAGTTTTCACAAGAAAAATATTGTATTATCTCTTTTCAATGGATACAATAAACGAAATATATATAACTTTTATTTATATCAACAAATTAAATGAAATAGAAGATGTTAGTAGAGAAAATTATAAATTAAATACAATAAATTTTATTTCCAAAGAAGAATTGACAAATATATTAAAAAATTATATTTTTTCTAATTCCAATAAAATAAAAAGTTATACAATTACTTCTATTTTACAATATAATATGAGTATCTTCACTGAAGAAGAAATAAATTCATTTTTATCATTAGATTGCACAATAAATAATTTACCTTTTCTAAAAATAATAAAACAAATTAATGATATTTATTGGAAGCCATCTTTACCTATTTTTAAAGAATTAAATGAATTATTTATAATTTTCTATGAAAATATAGAAATTAAATTTTTTAACAACAAAACAAAAAAAGTTTATTTAAAAAATATGAAAAAAAACACAAGAAAAAATAATTATTCATTATAATTATCTACCAGTAAAAACTTTTACAACAGGTCTATTTATTTTATTTGTTTTCTTATCATTAATATATTCTTCATAACTTATTCCAAATCTATAATTAAATATATTTCCTAGAATTGATCTATAACTTCTTAATTCTAACCAAAATATAATAGCAAATATTCTTTCTAATGAACATCTATCCTCTCTATTATTGACCATTTTTAATAATCTTATCAAATTATATTTTTTTATTATATAAATTAAAAATTCATATTTTATAAATGATTGAACACCAAAACATCCTAATATTTTTTTATTTTTTATCATATTTACTTTTAATACATTAGAATAATTTAATGAATTTAATATTTTAATGTTATTATTATAATGACACTTCATGTGAATATTAGGAAAAAACCATAATGGAACTGCTGGATATTTATAATTTTCAAAAGGAATACGCGTTTCAAAAAAAACACTGTCATGTATAATTACTGCATAATCAAACCATCTATATATTGCATAATATAAGTATGGTAATAATTCACCTCTTGCATGATATTCTGATTGAATCGTTATTACATTAGGATAGTATTCATCTGCTTTTAATATATTTTTATTACTATTATCATCTATAATGACTATCATTCTTAATGGATAAAATTTAATTAATTGTTTTACACAACGATTCCAATATTGATTTGTTTTCTCTGAATTCACATGTCTTGTTATTATAAATCCGTAATCTTTTTTATAATCATTTGTCATATAATATTACATATATTAAAATTGAAAAATATATTATTATACAAATGATTATATTCATTCAAATAATGTTGGAAAATCCTATTTTAACAATTCGTTTTAATGACGAAACATGGGATGAAAATTGTAGATATAGAGAAAATAAACCAACAGTTGGTTGTATTTATGGTTCACCTTCTATATTGAATTTAAATTGTCCAATTGATTCACTAATATTTGTAGTTGAAATGAATAATTCTTCAAATCAAATTGAAGGAATTGGATTAATTCAAAATAGAGCATATATCTCAGATATACACTCTTTTGTTTATAAAACAAAAACATACAACCGATATATTTATAAAGGATCTGTGAGAATTAGTAGAGAAATTATTGAAAAATACAATAAAAATTTATTAGAAGTTTTAGATTATATTCTCTTTAAAGAAAAAACACATTTAAAAAGAGGTTATAAATTCATGAGAATCACTGAAAAATTATACAACAAACCTATTTGTTTACCAATTGGTAAAGAAATAGATTTCAAAAAAGAAATTACTAAAATATTCAAATCTTATTTAAACGAAAAGAAATAAATTTATTCTTCATCCATTAACATTAATGCCATTGCTGTATAAAAGATTATTAGTGAAGCGATACCGCTTCACTAATAACTTCAGATTTTCAAATAGTCAATCAACGATTGACTATTTGAAAATAATTATGCAAATCAATCAATGTATCTTTCAACCCTTCATCATTAATTAAATTTACACCATTATTTGTTATTGAAATATATCTTTTTAATTTATCTCCAATTCTCATTAAAATTCCTATTTTTCCATATTCGGCAAATGCATCTCCATAATCTGTATTCTTTTTTTCAAATAATTCTAATGCTTCTTGTTGAATTTTTTTCATTTGAATTATTCTTTTAGACATTTTTATTAATTATAATTTAATATTTATATCATTCATTTAATTATGAATAATCCAAGTGCTTTTGAACAAAGAGAAGAAATAGATACAAATATTAATAATTATACTTTATCTGAAATATTAACGATTTTAGATTTAAATAATCAATTTACATCTCAAGATGTTATAGATTCAACTAATTATTATATATCTCAAGCAACCCAAGCAAACAATACACAATTAAGTAATTTTTTTCAAGATGCTCAAGATTATTTGTTAGATTTTTTAAAAGGAAATCCAATCACACAAGATAAAACTTATGCACCTCTTGAAAAACAAACATTAGATTGGTGGAATAATGAATCATTACAACAAAAAGATCCTGTTCAAAAAGATAAAATAACAAATCGTGTCCAACAAATTGGTATTTATGGGAATGATCATGTTCCAATGAATCGCAAACAATTAGGTATAAATAATAATTTTAATGTATCTGTATCTCAAGACACTCTTAATCCCAATCTTACTAATTCTACAAATCGTTTTATTAATTTAGATAGTCAATTTAGACAACCTACATCCGCTTCGTCTTCTTCTTCTGCTACTGATTACACTCTTGACCTATCCGAACCATTATCAAATGTTTTATCAATGTGGTTATATTCTATTCAAATACCAAAAACATGGTATACTTATGATAATCAATACGGAAATACATGTTTTTGGTTATTATTTGATCCAACTAATTCTAATATTTTTTTTAAAATATCAATACCACCTGGTAATTATAATCCAAATGAAATAGTATCTATACTAAATACATCCAATAATTTCTCTACTTCTTGTTTTACATGGCCTGCTGCACCAACAGATTCTTATCCTGTTTCTTATAACAAAAATAATGGAAAAATAACAATGAATTTATTTGGTGGTAAATATATTGATCCAAATACAAATATTTCTTATGATATTAATAACAATACTAAAATTTTATTTTTTGATATTAATTCTAATTTAAAATGTGATTTAACAAATTGTAATCCAAATAATAATATCAATCAAACTTTTGGATGGTATTTGGGTTATAAAGAACCTAGTATTTTTGTAAAACAAAATGGAAATACTGCTGATACCATCATCAACACATATGGACCAAAATATTTAATTTTGGTTATAGATGATTATAACCAAAATCACATTAATAATGGATTAATCACAATTACAGAAACATCCACCAATATTAAAATACCCATTTATTATACACCCAAACTTCCTGTCGTTTGTCTATCACCTCCACCAATGAATGATACTGTAATTTCTTCCGACAAAAATAATATTTCTTATACAACTACACCTATTGTCGTTCCTACTGCTCCTAGAATATTAACTCAAGCACAAATATATTCTATTAATGAAATTAATAAAAATAATCATTCTAATACTTCTTTTAGAAGTAGAGCACCTACTAATCCAGATATTTTTGCATTAATCCCTGTTAAATTAAGTTATACCGATTCTACTACTTCCAATTCAGTCTATGTTGAATTTAGTGGTTCTCTACAAGAAAATAAAAGAATTTACTTTGGACCTGTCAATATAGAGAGATTAAGAATTAAATTATTAGATGAAAATGGTAATATTTTGAATTTAAATGGTGCAGACTGGTCTGTCACTATTATCGCCGAAGTATTATATCAATATTAAATAATGTTGGAAATAAATATTGGATCATTCTTTTTCTCTACTTTTTTACTTTTTTCTTTCAAAAAATATATTTTATTATTATTTTATTTTCTATTTTTTATTTTGAATATTTTTATTAATTCTTTAATCAAAATATTATTACAACATCCTACACCAAATGATAATCACGAATTATTCCATATTCATAAAAAAAATTTACCTTTTTATCAATTTGGGAATCCTTCACATAATATACAATCCATCATTTATACTTCTTTTTTTATCTCTTTTTCCTTGAAAAAATATTATTTATATTTCATTTATTTTTCTTTCTCTACTTTTGCTATTTTTTTATAAATATATAAAAAAAAACATTATTATTATCAAATCATTTTTGCTTCATTTATTGCTATTATTATTTCTTTTATTGCTTATTATTCTTCTTCTAAATATTTAACTGAATCATTAGAACATAAAAAAGATGATGAGACCTATATAATTTTTAGTTTAGTATAATTTATTATATTATGAATTATATGCATTTTATACAAAAAAATACAAAAAAATGTTGTTGTGAAATATACTTACATTTTATTACTTGTTCATTAAATATTATTTTAAAAATGATGAATTATTATGATGAAAAAAATATTATTCCATTTAATGAATGCACACGCATTAAATCCATTTCTTATGAAGTTATCAACCCTCACGATAGATAATTATACCATAATTATTTTTTATCATTATTCCACTCTCAATTCCTTCTCTATTTAAATAATCCAACAAATGTTTTCCCATATCTCCATCTAATCCATTTATTTCATCATGATTTATTTGTATCCAACATTTTTCTTTATAATAAAAAGAAATCACTATTTCTGTTTTATCCATCTCTTTTTCTTTTTCTTGAAAAAATGGATAAAAACCATCTCCAAAATATTTTTCATATTCATCATAATACATTTTCACATTCACTATTTTATTCATATAATTATTTAACTATTAATTTGATTTTAAGTATTATTTATATTTTTCACTTCATTTTCATATTTCTCCATGTATATTTCCGTATCAAAATAATTTTTTTGAACTAAAAATTTTAAATCAGATAATATACTATCTATATTATATTGTATATCAGATATTTCTTTACATGTATTTTTTCTTGACTCTACATTTAATAAATCATCATGAATTGAATCGCCATTTATATAATTCTCTATAAATTGAATCACATCTGGGTTATTACTTTTTTCAGGACATGTTACCCATTTTAATACTTTTTTATCAATTGAAATATTATTTCTATATGACAATATTTTTTCTTTGTAATAATTAATATCTTCATCAATTGTTTTTTTTATATCAGGTATACTTGCATTTGCACTCATTAATAAACTTGATATAAAATCTGTTATTCCAGACCCTCCAATCATTTCTTGTTTTATTAATCTTCCATTTATCAAATCATCATAAAATTCTTTAGTATAATACATGTTTGAATTTTCAAAAACAAATGTCAACACTCCTTCTACCGTTTTAATAAATGACTCATATACATATTCTTTATCATATATTTTTTCTAATGCCTTATCTATATAATTATATTCATCATTATTTCTTGAAATATACAAGAGTAGAGAAATAAATCTTCGTGGGTCTATTTTTCTTTTATTTAATATTAATATATCATTTGTAGTAATGGATTCTGCTGTATAATCATAAAATAAATCAACTAAATCAACTTTATTGAATTCTTTGTATTTTTCACAATATATTTTCCATACATTATCAACATTTTCTTTTGGAAAAATCAATTCAAATAATATATAATTAGTAAAACAATTTGCTTTTTCATTTCCTATAAACATATCATACAAATATACTTGATTTCTATTTTCTATTTGACTACCTCTCTTACATGTAACCTCCGTATAATAATAATAATTTTTTATTAATGCATTATTATTTTCATCAAAATTATATTTTGTATTTAATGGTATTATTTTTTGATTGTCAAGAAGAGAACCATTTATATTCTTTAATGGAATTTCTCCTTCAACACCATCTAATTCATATTTATATTTATATATTTTACCTTCTGGTTTCATTACTTGTATTTCAAAAGTAGATGGTAAATTATCATCATAATATAATTTGGATTTAACAATTGGTATTATTTTGTCTGGATTAGAAAATATAATCTCTACTTTATTGTTTTCACATTTTATTTTATAATTAAAATTATTATATTGCTCTATTAATGAATGAAAACTACTTATATCACTGGACATGTCACGAAATAATTGTATAATTTGTTTCATTGTTAGACAAAATGGTAATGGAATTTTATAATAAATATTACTACAATTGTTGTCTTCAAATAATTCATTATAATCATCTTGTGTTTCTTCATTCAAAACAATAGTAAGTTGGTCTGGTTTATATAAGTCATTTAATTTTTTTATTCTCTCATTTTTTTCAATTAGCGATTCACTATTATTTATTTTATTAAACTTTTTCTCTACAATTGCATTTCCTATTTCTGTTTTATGATATAATCTGTAATAAGAACAATCATTCCATATTGAAGAACCCCTATCATCCATTTCTATGCTTTTTAAATTACTTGCAAAATCACCTCCACCTTGTACTGCTTTTCTTACAGGATATTTTGTCTTATATTCTTCTATTTTCGCATTTTTACTGGGAACTGTTATTTTATCTATTACTTTTTTCATTTTTTGAATAGTGTTGGGATCATTTAACGCAGGTGGACTTGTTATTGGTGTTGTCGTTGTTGCTGGTGTTGTTGTTATTGGTGCTGATGGTGCTGATGGTGCTGATGGCGCTGATGGCGCTGATGGTGTTGCTGTTGTTGTTGGTGTTATTGTTGGTTTTGTTGTTATTGGTGCTGATGGTGTTGGTGTTGGTGTTGTTGGTGTAATTGGTGGTGCTGGTGTTGTTGGTGTAATTGGTGGTGTTGTTGTTGGTGTTATTGTTGGTTTTGTTATTGGCGCTGATGGTGTTGCTTTTGTTATTGGTGTTATTGTTGGTTTTGTTGTTATTGGTGTTATTGTTGGTGTTGTTGTTGGTGTTGTTGGTGTAATTGGTGGTGTTGTTGTTGGTGTTATTGTTGGTTTTGTTGTTATTGGTGTTGTTGCTGCTGCTGATGGTGTTGCTGTTGTTATTGGCGCTGGTGCAGGTGCAGGTGCTGGTGTTGTTGGTGTAATTGGTGGTGTTGTTGTCGTTGTAGTTGTTGTTGTTGTTGTTGTTATTGGTGTTATTGGTGTTGTTGCTGCTGCTGCTGCTGCTGCTTCTGCTGCTTCTGCTTCTCTTGCTCTTTCTCTTGCTCTTTCTCTTGCCTCTCGATTGCCTTTTCTTATTGTTGTGTTTGATTGTTGAGATTGTTGAGATTGATTCACATCATCATCCATAAATGTAACTTTTTTTGTAGATTTTTGAGCAGGTGCTGCTACAGCTACAGGTGCAGGAGCAGGAGCAGGAGCTGGTGCAGGTACAGGTACAGGAGCAGGTGTTGGAGCAGGTACAGGTGTTGGAGCAGGTACAGGTGCAGGAGCAGGAGCTGGTGCAGGAGCAGGTACAGGTGTTGGAGCAGGTACAGGTGTTGGAGCAGGTACAGGTACAGGTGCTGGAGCAGGAGCTGGTGCAGGTACAGGTACAGGAGCAGGTGTTGGAGCAGGTACAGGTGCAGGAGCAGGAGCAGGTGCAGGTGTTGGAGCTGGTGCAGGAGCAGGTACAGGTGTTGGAGCAGGTACAGGTACAGGTGCTGGAGCAGGAGCAGGTGCAGGAGCAGGTACAGGTTTTTTACTTGCTGCTTCATTAACTTGTATTTGTTGTTTTTTAGTAGGATAAATTCTATAGCGCCCTTCTTCTATAAATTTTGTATTCACTTCTGGATTTTGTAAATCAGAAATGAGAGAACAACATGCGGCTGCTGGATCGCCTGATGCTGCAAGAAGTCCCTCCCAATATTCGTTTCCTGGATACGAATTACCATCCCATGCGTATTGAGCAACTACTAATTCATGATCATTTAGTTTTGTAAAAGGGTTATAAAAATAGTTTTGTCCAGGCGTCCCTGATATTAAGATATTTTTTTCTTTAATAACTTCAATACTTTGTTGATATTTTCCTATATTATCTGTTATATTTTTAGGACGTTGAAATTGGTATTCAGGTGATAAATTAACAAATGATAATATTATTCTACTTATATTAGGAAATAATACTTTATTATCTTCTTGTTCTAATACTTCAAAATATGATTCTATTAAATATTGTGTGATTAAATTTTTTGAGTTTGTAAGATCTGTAATGTCACCCCACACACCATCTCCTAACCCTGCTGCCACAACACATACACTTGTTTTATTTTTACCAGGAAATAAATTTAAACTTTCACTTGCATTGATTAAAAATGGAATAATTATCATTTTTGTCCTTTTTTTTAAAAAATCAACGTTAAATTTTACCGATTCATTACCAGGAAGTTCATGATATTTTTGTATTGATGTACCATAAAATTTTGTCCATATTTCTTGAAATTTTGTATCACCAATAAATTTTTTATATTCAAGGTCATCCTTATCATCCTTTTTTGCAACCATAAACGGATATTCATTTTTATTTTTATCTTCAAAGCGTGACCCTACTGATGCAACATAAACACCATAATGTTCATAATTACCATCTTTTTGAATGACACCATAATTTTCTCTCTTTCCATTATTTATAAAATAACTAGGTACGGAAACAGATATAAATGAAGAAAGCATTCGTTCTTGATAATTAATATATTCTTGAACATTATTGTTGTTAGATTGTGGAGTATTTTTTGATTCCATATGGTTTTTATGAGCGTTATATGTAGCTTCTCTATCCAAGTACTGACCATCATTATTAGAATAACACACAACAGGACGCTTTTCTAATAATCTCCTTATTAATTTGCCAACAGTCATAGTTTCCTTTTCATAAAGGTTGTGGAGTTGATTTTCACCATCACCTTTTACATATTTAATAAAATCATTAAATAATGTTCTTACCTTTTCATGTATAATTGGAAAAGTATTATTCATAAATTTTATTATATTTTGATTATATTCATCGTGTTCTGTTTCGTTTTGTAATACATTTTCTCTATATGTTTTAACTGTATTTCCTATTGGTTTAGTCATTTGTAGGTGTGGGACAGGAAATTGCGTATTGAATTTATCACTATTCTCAATTAATTTTTCTAATTCTTCATGTGGTTGTGTTGATAATGGTGTTGGTGGTGGTGGTGGACCTGGTTTTGTTGGTGTTGGTGGTGTTGGTGTTGGTTGTTGGTTTGACAATGTTGATAGTGTGTTATACAGATATGTATGTTTAGATATTAATTTTATGGATTCATCTATTGCCATTTTATATTTCTCAGCAAAATGGTATTTTAAACTGAGTATATTATTAATAAAGTTGTCTATATTAACAGCGCGGTCATTGTGAACATCAACGTAATCTCTACACTGTTGTTGTGTAATAATTTTATTTACACTTTTTTTTTCATATAAAAATACATAACCATTTTGTTCTATATTATTAATATTAAAGTGCACGAATATACCCTTTCCAATGTTACTTATACCGGAATCATTTATTTCATAACATAGATTTCCGTCATTATCATATTTGATATAAACATAATGTCCAGATTGTGTATTACTACTAGAATGATAAATAACTCCTTTAATTTTAAACGTTTCGTCACCTATTGTAATTGTCTTATCTACTTCACATTCTGTAGAAATTTTATTACGCGTTCCACGCGTTCCAGTTTCATAATTAAAAGAAAATCTTTTTAATGTAATAATAAAATACTTCATTTCTTTTGGTATTATTATCACTTGTTTTGTTGATTGTCTTTTGAATAAATTTTGCGGTTTTGTATTACTCATATTATTTGGATATTGTTTTATTAATTCATCATATACATAATTTGATAATTCATTTAAATCAACATCATCATTCTCTTTACCTGTACAATATTCGTTTAGCAATGTGTCTAACAAATAATAATAATAATTTTCTACGGATATCTTATATAATCGTTTAAATTTAGCATCTTCATTCATTTTTTTTGTTAAATTCTGCAAATTACTATAATCATTATTAAATAACAAATTATATAAAAATTCTACTGGGTCTTCATCACGTAAAATCCCACCGCAACCTTTTTCTTCAGTTTGTACAATTGTTAATAATTTACTTATACTTGTTTTATTAGTTCCTTTAATGTCAATATTTAATAAATAGTGCTTATGTTCTTGTTCCTTTTCTATCATATCAAAATAAAATATGAAATTCTTTTTATCAATTTTTAATTCATAGTCTGGAAATAATTTGTCCATTACAATATTTATATAATCAGTAGCGTCTTGTTGATCAATATGTGATGTATTATTACCCCAATTATAAAACTCACATTTTGTTAAAATAGTATTAAAAAATACTGATGTGTATTCATCTATATAAGACTTATCAACTTCACTTTCTCTCATTAATAAAAAATAAAATTTAAACATATAACGATAAAATGTCGGTGAATCAGTCAAATTTGTATTAGACAAGGG
>Ga0187844_10000279_pt1 | contig 39730 bp, 38 predicted proteins | sample SpaLakP09_SKY_50_FD_134517 | JGI IMG/M metagenome (GOLD analysis project Ga0187844, IMG submission 134517) | Oligotrophic lake water microbial communities from Sparkling Lake, Wisconsin, USA - SP09_SKY_50 | ecosystem: Environmental > Aquatic > Freshwater > Lake | place: USA: Sparkling Lake... | reverse complement strand
TTTTAATTCAATCACTTGACGCTTTCCGTTGATGAATCACATCAGAAATTTTTCCATCATTGCGCACATCGACCATGGCAAGTCGACGCTGGCCGACCGCTTGATCCAGCGGTGTGGCGGGCTGGCAGAGCGTGAGATGGAGGCCCAGGTCTTGGACTCGATGGACATCGAAAAAGAGCGTGGGATAACCATCAAGGCGCAGACCGCTGCGCTGCAGTACAAGGCGCGCGATGGCCAGATCTACAACCTCAACCTGATCGATACACCGGGCCATGTGGACTTCTCCTACGAGGTCTCTCGTTCACTGTCTGCATGTGAAGGCGCACTGCTCGTCGTCGATGCATCGCAGGGCGTAGAAGCGCAGACCGTTGCCAACTGCTACACCGCCCTCGATCTGGGTGTGGAAGTGGTGCCTGTGCTCAACAAAATGGATTTGCCCAACGCCGATCCGGACAACGCTAAGGCCGAGGTCGAAGATGTGATCGGCATCGATGCGACCGACGCCATCCCTTGCTCGGCGAAGACCGGCATGGGCATCGACGAGATCCTCGAAGCCATCGTGGCCAAGGTGCCTGCGCCGCGTGGCAATGCCGATGGCCCGCTGCGCGCGATGATCATCGACAGCTGGTTCGACAGCTACGTGGGCGTGGTGATGCTGGTGCGCGTGGTCGATGGCCGTTTGCTGAAAGGCGAACGCATCAAGATGATGGCCAGTGGTGCGGTGTACAACGCGGACAACCTGGGTGTGTTCACGCCTGCCAACGAGCCGCGCAATTCGCTTGACGCAGGGCAGGTGGGCTACATCATCGCTGGCATCAAGGAGCTGCAGGCCGCCAAGGTGGGCGACACGATCACGCTCGAAAAGAAGTTGCCCAACAATGCAGGCCCTGCCACCGAGGCGCTTCCCGGCTTCAAGGAAATCCAGCCCCAGGTGTTTGCCGGTCTGTACCCGACCGAGGCGAGCGAATACGACTCGCTGCGCGATGCGCTTGAAAAGCTCAAGCTCAATGACGCCTCTTTGCATTACGAGCCGGAAGTCAGCCAGGCGCTGGGTTTCGGTTTCCGCTGCGGCTTCCTGGGTTTGTTGCACATGGAAATCGTGCAGGAGCGTCTGGAGCGCGAGTTTGACCAGGACCTCATCACGACGGCGCCCAGCGTGGTCTACCAAGTGGTCAAGGCCGATGGCGAAGTGATCATGGTCGAGAACCCTTCCAAGATGCCCGACCAGGGGCGGTTGGAGGAAATCCGCGAGCCCATCGTCACGGTGCATTTGTACATGCCCCAGGACTATGTCGGCCCGGTCATGACACTGGCCAACCAGAAGCGTGGTGTGCAGATGAACATGGCGTACCACGGCCGCCAGGTAATGCTCACCTACGAAATGCCACTCGGTGAAATCGTGCTTGATTTCTTCGACAAGCTCAAGTCGGTGTCGCGCGGCTATGCCTCCATGGACTACGAGTTCAAGGAACACCGTGCGTCCGACGTGGTGAAGGTGGACATCCTTCTGAATGGCGAAAAGGTCGATGCACTGTCCATCATCGTGCACCGCTCGCAATCCCAGTACCGGGGTCGCGCCGTAGTTGCCAAGATGCGCGAGATCATCAGCCGCCAGATGTATGACGTGGCCATCCAGGCCGCGATCGGCGCCAACATCATTGCGCGCGAGACCATCAAGGCCTTGCGCAAGAACGTGCTGGCCAAGTGCTACGGCGGGGATATCTCCCGCAAGCGCAAGCTGCTCGAAAAGCAGAAGGCGGGCAAGAAGCGGATGAAGCAGATCGGTTCGGTCGAGGTGCCCCAGGAGGCGTTTCTGGCCATTTTGCAGGTGGAAGATTGATGCAGTTCATGCAAATTCTCACGTCTTTGGTGCTGGCCGGTTTTGCCGGTTATGTCGGCGCCTGGTACTTTGGCGCTATCGAGGGCAACTTTGCGCTGCTGTTGTTTCTGGCCACGGTGATCACCGGTGCGTACTGGCTGGCGGAGCGGTTCTACTTCTTGCCAGCACGGCGCCGCGCAGCGCAAGCGATCGAGGATGCTGCCGTGGCGCGCCGCGCCGAGCTGGACCGCATGGGCATCCAGAAGATCGACGTGGATGTGGAAGAGGCCAAAGGCCAGATACTCATGCAGCCCTGGTGGCTGGACTGGACCGCAGGGCTTTTTCCGGTGATTGTTGCGGTGTTTTTCCTGCGCTCCTTTCTGTTCGAGCCGTTCAAGATTCCGTCCGGATCCATGATTCCGACCCTGCTGGTGGGCGACCTGATCCTGGTGAACAAGTTCACCTACGGTCTGCGCCTTCCGGTCATCAACACGAAGATCACCGAGGGCAACAAGCCCGTGCGTGGCGACGTGCTGGTGTTCCGGTATCCGCCACAGCCCAGCATGGACTACATCAAGCGTGTGGTCGGGGTGCCTGGCGATGAAGTCGCTTACATCAACAAGCGCCTCACGATCAATGGCAAGGCCATTGATACGAAAGCGATTCCCGACTTTTTTGAAGAAGACGCGATGCGCTACTTCAAACAGTTCGAGGAAACGCTGGGCGACAAGCCCCACCGCTTGCTGAACAACCCTGATGTGCCTGCCTTTGTGCAAGGCGCCAGCAATTTTGCCTATCGCGAAAACTGCCGCTACAGTGTGGAAGGCGTCGCTTGCAAGGTCCCAGAAGGCCACTATTTCATGATGGGCGACAACCGCGACAACTCGCTGGACTCTCGCTACTGGGGGTTTGTTCCAGAGGGAAATATCGTGGGCAAGGCCTTTTTTGTCTGGATGAATTTCGGTAATCTCAAGCGCATCGGTGCGTTCCACTGACACGCAGGACCGCTGTACACCACATAGTGAGGGGGTAATTTATGACAATGAATCGCACCACAAGCCGCTCCCGCCAGCGCGGGTTGTCTTTTTTTGGACTGGTGTTTGTTGGCGTGATCGCTGTGGCTGTGTTTGCCATTGGTGGCCAGTCCGTGCCTATCTTCCTGGAGTACAACGCAGCGAAAAAGGCTATTGAAAAGGCCAAGGTGGAGAGTTCCGTGGCCGGTGTGCGGGCCGCTTTTGACCGCGCTGCGGCGATTGATGACATTTCCTCCATCAAGGGATCGGACCTGGAGGTCACCAAACGCGGCGACAAGGTCGTGGTGTCGTTCAAATACGCCCGCGAGATCCCTCTGGCGGGGCCGGCCTATCTGGTCTACCGCTTTGAAGCGCAGACCAACTAGGTGCAGCCCGGTCTTGTCGCGCTGCAGGCTCGCCTGCAGCATGTTTTTTCTGATCCTTCGCTGCTCCAGCGTGCCACCACGCACCGCAGCTTTTCTGCGGACCACAACGAGCGGCTCGAATTTCTGGGTGACTCCGTCCTGAACCTGGCGGTTGCCAGCCTGTTGTACCGGCGGTTGTCTGCGCTGCCCGAGGGCGATCTGTCCCTGGTGCGCGCCAACCTCGTCAAACAGGACACCTTGCACCAGCTGGCCCTGCGGCTGAAAGTCTCGGAAGTGCTGCGCCTGGGCGAGGGGGAGGCCAAGTCGGGCGGGCAGCAACGCCCCTCCATCCTGGCCGATGCCCTTGAAGCCTTGATTGGCGCCGTGTACCTCGATGCGGGGTACACCCATGCCGAGGCGCTGGTGCACCGCCTGTTTGAAGGGGTGGAGATCAACCCCCAGATGCAGGCGGCGTCCAAGGATGCCAAAACCGCGTTGCAGGAGTGGCTCCAGGGCCGCAAAATGAAGCTGCCGCAGTACCAGGTGGTGGCGACCGTGGGCGCGGCCCACCGCCAGACCTTTGACGTCGAGTGCGATATTCCCGAACTGGGCCTGACCGAGCGTGGCATCGGTGGCTCGCGCCGGGCGGGCGAGCAGGCGGCAGCTGCCGCCATGCTGGCCACATTGAAAGCAAAGAATTTATGAATGACGCTACTAAAAATGTAGCTGGTGACGAGGGTGCAGAAAGCGCCCCCGTGCAAAACGATCTCGAAGCCATGCTGGCCGCCGCTGCAGTGCCTGCGGCTGTGCCCGGCCAGCGCTGCGGCGTGATTGCCATTGTGGGCAAGCCCAATGTGGGCAAGTCCACGCTGCTCAATGCCCTGGTGGGGCAGAAGATCAGCATCACCTCGCGCAAGGCGCAGACCACGCGCCACCGCATCACGGGCATCCGCACGCGGGAGCAGACGCAGTTCATTTTTGTGGACACGCCGGGTTTCCAGACGCGCCATGCCACCGCGCTCAACAAGTCGCTCAACAAGACCGTGATGGGCGCGATCGGCGATGTGGACCTGATCCTCTTTGTGGTCGAGGCGGGCAACTTCACGCTGGCCGATGCCAAGGTGCTCTCGCTCTTCAAGCCCGGCATCCCCACGCTGCTGGTGGCCAACAAGCTCGACATGGTGCACCGCCGTGCCGAGCTGGCCCCCTGGCTCAAGAGCATGCAGGAGCGCCACCCGTTCGCCGAGTTCGTGCCCATGTCGGCCAAGAACAAGGGCGACATCGAGCGCATGTTTGGTATCTGCGCCAAGTACCTGCCCGAGCAGGCCTGGTGGTACGCCGAGGACGAGCTGACCGACCGCAGCGAGAAGTTCCTGGCCTCCGAAACCGTGCGCGAAAAGCTCTTCCGCTTCACCGGCGATGAGCTGCCCTACACCTCAACCGTGGTCATCGACAAGTTCGACGAGGAAAAGAGCAAACAGCACAAGCGCCTCGTGAAGATCGCCGCCACCATCGTGGTCGAGCGTGACAACCACAAGATGATGGTCATTGGCGACAAGGGCGAGCGCCTCAAGCGCATCGGCACCGAGGCCCGCCAGGAGCTGGAAAAGCTCATGGACGCCAAGGTGTTCCTCGAACTCTGGGTCAAGGTGCGCTCCGGCTGGGCCGACGACGAAGCGCGGGTGCGCTCCTTCGGCTACGAATGAGCCCTGCCCGGATGATCTGCCGACCACCCGATGCGGTGGCTGGCTTTTCCTGACCCCTTTCGCACCACTTTCCAACCAGCACCGTGGCTGCCGCCAAGCGCATTGCCGATGAGCCCGCCTTCGTGCTGCACAGCTACGACTGGAGCGAGTCCAGCCTGATCCTGGAAGTCTTCTGCCGCCGCCAGGGGCGCGTGGCCCTGGTGGCCAAGGGGGCCAAGAAGCCCACTTCCAACTTCCGCCCCGTGCTGCTGCCGCTGCAGCCGCTGCTGCTCACCTACACCCTGGCGGGTGACGGCACGGCCGACATCCATACCCTCAAGGGCGCGGAGTGGGTGGGCGGCCATGTGATGCCCACGGGCGATGCGTTGCTCTCGGGCCTGTACCTCAACGAACTGCTGCTGCGCCTGCTGGCGCGGGCCGATGCGCACGCCGCGCTGTTCGACGCCTACGCGGGTGTGGTGCGCGTGCTGGCCAGCGAACATGGCGACGCGCTGGAGCCCGTGCTGCGCAGCTTTGAGTTGCTGCTGCTGCGCGAGATTGGCCTTCTGCCCAGCCTGGATGTGCAGACCATGACGCTGGAGCCGCTGAAGGCCGACGCCCGCTATACGCTGGTGGCCGAAGGCGGTTTGCGGATGGCCTCCAGCACCGACCGCGCGGCGCTGGCGGGCCGCCAGTGGATGGCCTTGCAACGCGCGCTGGACGATGACTCCGCCAGTTACACCGCCACGCTGCGCGCCTGTGCCCCCATCGCGGCGGAACTCAAGCCCCAGCTGCGTACCGTGCTGCAATACCATTGCGGCAGCCCGATGCTGCGCACCCGCCAGCTCATGATCGACCTGCAGGCCCTATGAACCAGCCCTCCCACCCCGCTTCGCACCCGACCACCGCCCTCTCGGTCAACGTCAACAAAGTCGCGCTGCTGCGCAACACGCGCCACCTGGGCATCCCCAGCGTCACGCGCGCGGCCGAGCTGTGCCTGCAGGCGGGTGCCCAGGGCATCACCGTGCACCCCCGGCCCGACGAGCGCCACATCCGCAGCGGCGATGTGTTCGAGCTGGCCGCGCTGATGAAGGCTTGGCCCGACCGCGAATACAACATCGAAGGCAACCCGTCGCAGAACCTGATGGACTTCATCCGCCAGGTGCGACCCCACCAGGCGACCTTTGTGCCCGACAGCGAAGACCAGTTCACCAGCGACCACGGCTGGAGCTTTCCGCAGGACGCCGAGCGCCTGGCGCCCCTGATCGCCGAGTGCAAGGCGCTGGGTGTGCGCGTGAGCCTGTTCATGGACCCGGTGCCCGAGCAGATGGCCGCCGCCCGGGCCGTGAGCGCTGACCGGGTGGAGCTGTACACCGAACCCTACGCCGCCGCCTGGAGTACGCCGCAACACGCGGTGGAACTCAAGCGCTACGCTGCCGCAGCCCAGGCCGCGCTGGACGCGGGCCTGGGTGTGAATGCGGGCCACGACCTCAACCGCGACAACCTGGCCGCCTTTGTGCACGAGGTGCCCGGCGTGCTCGAAGTCTCGATTGGCCACGCCCTTATTGCCGATGCGCTGGAGCTGGGCTACACCGCCACGGTCCAGGCCTATCTGGCGTGTATCCAGGCGGGGTTTGCAGGCACGATCAATAACTCCTGATTTGATAGCTGCTAAGGCATGATGGACGCGCGGTAGCAGCCATTTTTATTCAAAAATTCTCATGATCTACGGCATTGGCACTGACATCTGCGACGTGCGCCGCATTGCTGCCAGCCTGGAGCGGCATGGCGAACGTTTTGCCCAGAAGGTGCTGGCCGACGGCGAGCTGGCCACCTGGCGCGAGCGCAGCAGCCGCTGGCCCGACCGGGGTCTGCGCTACCTGGCCACGCGCTTTTCGGCGAAGGAGGCGTTCAGCAAAGCCATCGGCCTGGGCATGCGCATGCCCATGACCTGGCGCCACTGCGAGGTGGCCAAGCTCCCCACGGGCCAGCCGGTGATCGTGCTGCACGGCGCGCTCAAGGAATGGTTCGAGGCCCGGGGGCTGAAGGCGCACCTGAGCGTGACCGACGAGACCGACTACGCCGCCAGCTTCTGTGTGGTCGAGAAAATTTGAAGAAAATAAGCCTTTACCGCGCGACTGGTATGCCTTTGTAGCTATTGTTTTGATAGTAAATTCTGACGGACCCTGATGACTGAACACGCACCCCTGATCCTCGACGTGGCGGGCACCACACTGACCGATGTGGACCGCCGCCGCCTTGCCCACCCGCTGACCGGCGGCGTGATCCTGTTTGCCCGCAACTGGGACAACCGCGCGCAGCTGCTGCAGCTCACCAGCAGCATCAAGGCTGTGCGTGACGACTTGCTCATCTGCGTGGACCACGAAGGCGGCCGCGTGCAGCGCTTTCGCACCGATGGCTTCACCCACCTGCCGCCCATGCGCGCTTTGGGCGAGATGTGGATGGACGATGGCAAGGGCGCCAGGGCGGTGCCCGGCAGCGGCGCGCTGCGCGCCACCAATGCCGCCACGGCTGCGGGCTATGTGCTGGGGGCCGAGCTGCGCGCCTGCGGGGTCGATTTCAGCTTCACGCCCGTGCTCGACCTGGACTGGGGCGAAAGCGGCGTGATCGGCGACCGCTCCTTTCACCGCGACCCGCGTGTGGTGGCGCTGCTGGCCAAGAGCCTGATGCACGGCCTGCTGCAGGCTGGCATGGCCAACTGCGGCAAGCATTTCCCGGGTCATGGTTTCGTGAAGGCCGACTCGCACACCGAAGTACCCGTGGACAAGCGCAGCCTCAAGGCCATCCTGGCCGACGACGCCGCGCCGTACCCCTGGCTCAGCAGCACGCTCACCAGCGTGATGCCCGCCCACGTGATCTACCCCAAGGTCGATAGCCGCCCCGCAGGCTTCTCGCAGCGCTGGCTGCAAGACATCCTGCGCCGCCAGATGCGTTTTGACGGCGCCATCTTCAGCGACGACCTCAGCATGGAAGGCGCGCGCCGCCTCGACGGCCAGGTGGTGAGCTACACCGACGCCGGGATTGCAGCGCTGCAGGCGGGCTGTGACCTGGTGCTGCTGTGCAACCAGAGCCTGGGCGACGGCCAGGCCGTGGATGAGCTGATCGACGGCCTGGAAAAAGCCCGCGAGCAAGGGCGCTGGCAGCCCAGCGTGGACAGCGAATCGCGCCGCCTGGCGCTGCTGCCCGAAACCCTGCCCCAGCCGTGGGACGAGTTGATGTACCAGCCTGCGTACCTGCAGGCGCTGGATTTGCTGCCCTGAGGGGCAGTTTCAAGTCCCCCCGCGAGGTCGAAGCCAGGCGCTCAGGGTTGGCCTGAACCGCCCCGCGCCGCTGTCGTGGGGGCTGGGGGCGGCGCTGGTTGTGCTGCACCGGGCGTTGCGGCCGGGTCTGCAGCAGGTTCTGGCGGCGCTGCCGGTGCAGGCGCCAGTGGCGTTGCTGGTGCGGGCACACCCTGAAAGCGCCGCACCACCCGCTGGAACACCAGCGAATTCGGGATCTGCAGCCAGGCCACATGCTCGGCCGTGGCGCCATGGTCTTCCAGCGTGGTGTAGAGCAGGTTGATGTCCACCACGCGGCCCTTGGCGCCGGGTTTCTCGGCGGTGTCCAGTACCTCGATGTAGTCACCAATCTTGAACGGCCGCACGGTGAAGATGAGCAGCGCGCAGAACAGGTTGGACAACACGCTCCAGGCGGCAAAAAACGCCACCGCACCCACCGTGGCAAACCCGGTGAACGCGGTCCAGAGCACGGTGGCCGATACCCCCATGCGCTCCAGCACCAGCAGCAGCGCACTGGCCACGATGATCCAGCGGATCAGCCCGTTCATAGGCACCACCAGTTCGTCGGGCACCTGGTAGTGCGCGCTGGCGCGGCGCACGATGCGGCGCAGCACGCGCTGCAGCAGCCAGGCCACAAAGAGGATGAGCAGGATCTGAGTGCCGGGGATGATGACCTCCAGCCAGTCCTGCACCCAGTCGGGCAGACGGGTTTTCAGCAGTTGCATGCGGGAGGCCACGGTGCGCGCGCTGCGCTCGGTGGCGTCAAACGAGAAGGCGGAAAAGAAACTCAATTGCGCAATTGCTCCACGGTATCCATCTGCATTTCAAAACTGAAGAAACGGTTGCGGCCCTGGGCCTTTGAGGCGTACAGAGCCTGGTCGGCGCGCATGATCATGCTTTCGGCATTGGTGCTGTCGTCGGGCACGCAGGTGGTAATGCCGCCGGACAGCGTGAGGATGTCGCCCAGGGGCGAATTGGCATGTGCGATGGCCCGCACCTTGAGCAGCTGCCCCAGGGCGCGTGCGAAGGTCATCGCACCCGAACGGGGCGTGTTGGGCAGGATGAGGGCGAACTCTTCGCCACCGTACCGCGAGGCCACGTCCCGGGGGCGCACACACACTTCGCGCAGCAGGCGGCCCACCTCTTTCAGGCAGGAGTCGCCCTGCACATGGCCGCTGGCGTCGTTGAAGAGCTTGAAGTGGTCCAGGTCGCACAACATCAGCGTGAGCGGCGTGCCATCCCGGCGCGCCGCCAGAATCTCGTTGTGCAGGATGCGGTCAAAGCCCCGGCGGTTGACCAGGCCAGTGAGCGCATCGATCTCCACCATCTCGTTGAGGCGCTGGTTGGCGGCATGCAGCTCGGCCGACATCAGCACCAGACGGCGGCGCATGTCCAGCAGCCGCCGCATGGCGCGCAGCTTGGCCATGAGCACGATGGGCTTGACGGGTTTGACGAGGTAGTCGTCGCCCCCCACCTCAATGCCGCGCCACACGTCCAGCTCGTTGTCCAGGCCCGACAGGAAGATGATGGGCGTCCAGTCGCCCGCCTCGCTCTCGCGCATCTGCTGGGCCACCCAGTAGCCGTCCTGGCCGGGCAGCTTGATGTCGAGCAGCACCAGGTCCGGGCGGTGGGTCTTGAAGAGGTGCAGCGCCGCCTGGCCCTCGGGCGCCTCAAAAATGTTGGACACGCCTGCGCGCCGCAGTTCGGCCACCAGCGCGGCGCGCACGGAGCCCTGGTCTTCGACCACCAGCACCGAGAACGCATTGCCGGAGGGCAGGGGCTCGGCGGCGGGGTAGGGGGCGTTGCTGGAGCTGAAAGGCACAGGGGTCTCCTTGGGCGACGTCGTCAAACGGCGCGGTCTCGGGCTCCCGGGGTGCATAGCCCCGGGGCCTCGCACAGGCTCAGGACTCGCGGCGCAGCGCCGGGAACAGGATCACGTCGCGGATGCTGGGGCTGTCGGTCAGCAGCATCATGAGGCGGTCAATGCCAATGCCGCAACCCCCCGTTGGGGGCATGCCGTATTCGAGCGCACGCACAAAGTCGTGGTCGTAGAACATGGCTTCGTCGTCGCCGCTGTCCTTGGCGGCCACCTGGGCGTGGAAGCGCGCGGCCTGGTCTTCGGCATCGTTCAGCTCGCTGAAGCCGTTGCCGAACTCGCGGCCGGTGATGTACAGCTCGAAGCGCTCGGTCACCTCGGGGCGGGTGTCGTTGGCGCGGGCCAGGGGCGAGATCTCGGTGGGGTGCTCCATGATGAAGGTGGGCATCCAGAGCTTGTCTTCCACGGTTTCCTCAAAGTACAGCACCTGCAGGCTGGCCAGGGTGCGGGCCGAGAGCTTGTCCTTCTCTTCCGTCATGCCCAGCTTCTTCAGGGCGCTGATGAGCCAGGCAGCATCGTCCACATGGGCGCCCGCTTCGGTGTACTGGAAGATGGCTTCGCGGATGGTCAGGCGCGCAAACGGCTGGCTCAGGTCCACGTCGCGCCCGCCGTAGCTCAGCTGCAGCGAGCCCGTGGCCTTCAGGGCCACTTCGCGGATCAGCGTCTCGGTGAAGTCCATCAGGTCCAGGTAGTTCCAGTACGCCGCGTAGAACTCCATCATGGTGAACTCGGGGTTGTGGCGCACCGAAATGCCTTCGTTGCGGTAGCTGCGGTTGATTTCGAACACGCGCTCGAAGCCGCCCACGATCAGGCGCTTCAGGTACAACTCCGGGGCGATGCGCAGGTACATCTCCTGCTCCAGCGCGTTGTGGTGCGTCACGAACGGCTTGGCGTTGGCGCCGCCCGGGATCGGGTGCAGCATGGGCGTCTCGACTTCCAGGAAGCCGTGGCTCACCATGAACTCGCGCAGCCCGCTAACAGCCTTGCTGCGCGCCATGAAGCGCTTGCGCGCCTGCTCGTCGGTGATCAGGTCCACATAGCGCTGGCGGTACTTCTGCTCCTGGTCGGCCATGCCGTGGAACTTGTCGGGCAGCGGGCGCAGGCTCTTGGTGAGCAGGCGCAGGCTGGTCACCTTGACCGACAGCTCGCCGGTCTTGGTCTTCATCAGCGTGCCCTCAGCGCCCACGATGTCGCCCAGGTCCCAGTGCTTGAAAGCGGCGTACAGCTCTTCGCCGACCGCATCGCGCGTGACGTAGAGCTGGATGCGGCCACCCACCTCGCCCAGCGAGCCGTCCTGCACCGTGGCAAAACTGGCCTTTCCCATCACGCGCTTGAGCATCATGCGGCCGGCCACGCTAACGGTGACGGGTGCGGCCTCCAGGGTCTCGTTGGCCGTTTCGCCGTGGTCCTGGTGCAGCTGGGCCGCCTTGTGGGCGGGCTTGAAGTTGTTGGGGAAGGCCACGCCACCGCCATTGGCTTGCACTTCGCGCAAGGCGCGGAGCTTTTCGCGGCGCTCGGCGATGAGCTGGTTGTCGTCCTGGGGAGGGAGGGTTGTGTTGTTGTCAGACATGGAGGGCCGCCCGCAGATGGAGGCGTTCAGAGGCGTTGTTTCGGACCAAAACCCGTGATTTTAGTTTTTTGGCCGTGCCGTGTGGGGTTTGCGCCCGTCTGAGCCCGGATAATTTGCCGCATGTTTCTTAAAGCTGGCCTGCTTTCGCTGTTGCTGCTGCTCGCCAGCCGTGTGTTGGGGGTACTGCGCGAAACGGCATTGGCTGCGGCATTTGGCAGCTCTGGCATGGCCGACGTGGCCATCGTCATGCTGACCCTGCCTGACTGGCTCGCTGGCGTGCTCGTCAGTGGAGCCCTGGCCTATGTGCTGTTGCCGCAGTGGGCCAAAGAGTCTGCCGCGCAGCAGAACGCCACCCAGAACCACGTCGCCCGGCGTTTGTTGTGGGGGAGCCTTGTGCTGGCGGGCCTGATGTGTGTGGCCCAAGGCCCCGTGGCGGCGTTGCTGGTGCCCGGAGCCTCCGCCGCGCTGCAAGGCGCTGCCCGCCACGCTGTGGTCTGGAGCGCGCTGGCTCTGCCCGCTGCCATGCTGGCCGGCCTGTGGGCCACGCGGTTGCAGCACGAGCGTGATTTTGTCGGCTTGTACAGCGCCAATCTGGTGGTGAATGGCGTGCTGATCGCCGCTCTGCTGCTTCTGGGTTTTCGTGGCGCTGAGCCGGGGGCGGGGCAGACATTGGGCGTTTTCTTGTTGATGGCTGTTGTTTTGCGCTTGCTCTGGCAGGGGTGGCGCATGCGGCACTTGCGCCAGAACGCGTTGCCCGTGGCACCACCGAGCGTGGCGCCACCGCCGCCGCTGCCCGGCTGGCGTATCTGGATGTGGGCTGCCTTGGGGGCGGGACTGCCCTTGACGCTGCCGTTTGTGGCCCGCACCTTTGCGTCTGGGGCGGGTGAGGGGGCTTTGGCCACCTTCAACTACGCCTGGAAGCTGGTGGAGCTGCCGCTGATCCTGGCCATCCAGCTCGTGGCCTCGCTGGCCTTCCCCGCGATTGCGCGCGCGCATGCGGCGTCGGCGTCTGGCACTGGGCACACCAGTGCTGACGCCATGGCGACGGCGGTGCGCAACGCGCTGGTGCTGGCCTGGACGCTGGCCTGCGCAGCCGCTGCGGCGCTGCTGGTGGGGGCTCCTGTGATCGCATCTCTATTGTTCGGCTGGGGTCGCATGGAGGTGTCCGCTCTGGAGCAGATCGCTGCCTGGGGCCGTGTGGGGGCGTGGGGTTTGCTGCCGCAGGCGCTGCTGGCGGTGGCCCTGACGGTCCTGGCCTCGGTGGGGCGCATGCGTTTCGCCGTGCTGGCCTATGTGCTGGCGCTGGCTTTGCTGCTGGCGGTGGGGGCAGCGGGCTGGACGGCCGGTGAGTCACTCATGTGGGGTTTGAATGCCGGGTTTGTGGTTGCCGCCCTGGTTGCAGGGGGGGCGCTGGGTGCCCCCGCCCTGCGGCATTGGCTGCCGGTGCGCGCGCTCCTGGCACCATCGCTGGCGCTGGCCGTCGTCGCTTCGCTGGCGCACTGGTGGGGGGGCGCCGGTGCTGCGGCTGTCCTGGTCCGTGATTTAGGGATAAAACAGGCGTTTCCGCTCGTTGGTATTGCCTTTTCTGCTATCTTTGTAGTAGCGGTTGGCTGGTTTTCCGGCCCCGGTCTGCGCCAAGCCCTGCGGTCATAATCTGCGCCACACCATGATTGACCTTCTCCAGATCACCAATGACCCTGCGCTGGCGCGCCGCTGCGACGCTTTGCCGGGGATGCGCCTGTTTGTCGATCTGGAAGTTAACGGCAAGGCGGAGCGCCAGGCCGGACGCAACACCTTTATCAGCACCCACCGGCTGGAGGATGTCGGCCGCATCAAGTCCCAACTGAAGCGGTCGCTGCTGATGGTTCGCGTGAACCCCTTGCATGCAGGCACCCCGGATGAGCTGGACGCAGTACTGGCCCAGGGCGCCGACTGGGTCATGCTGCCCATGTTTCAAACCCCCGATGAATTGCAGACCTTCAGCCGCATCGTGGCCGGGCGGGCGCCCATCGTGGCGCTGCTGGAGACTGCAGGAGCGCTGCAGTCCTTGGACGATTGGGTGGGCACCCCGGGGTTGTGTGAGGTGTTCGTGGGGCTCAATGATTTGCATCTCTCGCTAGGCTGCCGGTTCATGTTTGAGCCTCTAGCGCAAGGAATTCTTGACCAGATAGCTGCCAAGGTGCGTGCCCGAGGGTTGCGCTTTGGGTTTGGGGGAATTGCACGATTGGACGAGGGCCTTTTGCCGGGGCGGGATGTGTTGGCGGAGCATCTGCGGCTGGGATCGGGGGCGGTGATTTTGTCGCGCACGTTCCACCGACTCAACGCCGATACCACCTTTTCAGACGATGTGAACGCATTGCGCGAGGCGGAACGATCACTGGCTGCGCGCACACCGGATCAGGAGGAGCGCGATCGCGTGTCGACCATCGCTACTATCGAGCGCATCGCCGCAAGCAGCAGGGCCTTCACATGAAGCGTCTGGTGGACGTCTTACTGTCGCTGGCCGCGCTGATGGTGCTCAGCCCTTTTATGCTGGTAGCCGCCGTTGCCATCTTGCTGGATTCTGGGGTGCCCGTGTTCTACAGGCAGATTCGCGTGGGGCGGGGGGGGCGTGAATTCGGCATGTACAAGTTCCGCAGCATGGTCAAGAACGCTGCGGAGATCGGGCCGTACCACACGGCCAATGACGATCCGCGCATTACACGTGTGGGGCGTTTTCTGCGCAAGACAAGCATCGATGAGTTGCCCCAGCTGATAAATGTGCTAAAGGGCGAGATGAGCCTCGTTGGCCCACGACCTGATGTGCCGGCGCAACGTAGCCTCTACCAGGATGCTGACTTCACGCAGCGCGTTAGCGTCAGGCCGGGCATTACAGGCTTGGCACAAGTCTTATATCGCTCAGATGCAATCGGAACGCAGCGCTTGGATGCCGATCTGGAATACACGCGAGAATTTTCCTTCTGGCTGGACTTGAAGATCATGTGGCTCACCCTTCGAAGGCTGTCCGGCAAGGGTAGCAACTGAAGATGCTCACGAGAATCCGTCAGAATCGTTGGCTGACAAATGCCGCAAAAAAACTAGGCTGAGCAATATGACATTTACGACAGAGCAGGAAGCCTTCTGGGCTGGTGAGTTTGGCACCGAATACATGGAGCGGAATCAGGGTGAGGCGCTGCTCGCGTCCAACCTGAATTTCTTTTCCAGGGCCTTGAGGCAGGCGCCGGGTCTGGATAGCTGCATCGAGTTCGGTGCTAATGTCGGGATGAACCTGCGTGCCCTCAAGCTGTTGCGGCCCGGTATCGAGCAGCATGCCATCGAAATAAACGCAAATGCGGCTGGTAAGCTGTGCGAGATTTTGCCGCCCCAGAACGTTTACAACGCATCGATCCTTCAGCATGAAGTCAAGCGTACTTTTGATCTGGTGCTGATTAGGGGCGTTCTCATCCATATCAACCCCCAGGGGTTGGCGACTGTCTACGAAAAATTGCACAGCTCCACTGGCAAGTACCTACTGATCTGCGAGTACTACAACCCCACGCCTGTGGCCATTGAATATCGGGGCCACAAGGACCGCCTGTTCAAGCGTGACTTCTGTGGAGAGATGCTGGACCGTTACCCCGATCTGGAGTTGGTTGATTACGGATTCGACTACCATCGCGATCCGACGTTCTTGCACGATGACTGCACCTGGTTCCTGATACGCAAGAAGGGCTGATGTGGCAACCCTTCGTCTTCGATACTGAAATGTGCGGCATCTTCGGCTACTGGGATCGTTCACGCATCCCACTGGATGGCGACTGGCTCCGGCGCATGGCACAGAGTTTGGTCCACCGCGGCCCCGACGACGAGGGTGTATGGAGTCAGCCGCAGCGCGGCACCGCCATTGGCAACCGGCGGCTGTCTATCATCGACCTTGGCGGTGGCCACCAGCCTTTCGTGTCCGATGACGCTCAGGTGGCTGTGGTGCAGAACGGTGAGATATTCAACTACGTAGAGCTGGCGGCTGATCTGCGCTCACAGGGCGTGCGGCTGAACACAGAGTCCGACACCGAAGTCATCCTGCGCCTGTACGAGCGCGAGGGCATCGCCTGCCTGAAGCGGCTCAACGGCATGTTTGCCATCGCCATCGACGATGCACGCGAAGATGCCATGTATCTTGTGCGTGACCGCATCGGCGTGAAGCCGCTGTATGTGCATGATGATGGAGTGCGAGCTGTTTTCGGCTCCGAGATCAAGGCAATCCTGTCGGCGGCCCGTAGCTCTTGGTCCCCGGATGCGATCGATCTCGAGGCGGTGCATCACTACTTAAGCTTTAACTACATCCCTGCGCCTTGGACCATTTGGCAGGGCGTGCGGCATGTGATGCCAGGCACCTGGATGAAGTTCACGCGCGCCGGCCATGTGCAGACGCAGCGTTGGTGGTCGCTGGCCGACCAGCGCGAGCGCGATCACGACTACGGCGCCTGGGCCGAGGAATTCATGGCCGTGCTGGACGACGCGACACGCATCCGCCTGCGCGCCGACGTGCCCTGGGGCGCGTTCTTGTCGGGCGGGGTGGATTCAAGCAGCATCGTGGGTCTGATGGCGCGGCACGTCCAGGCGCCGGTCAAGACCTTCTGCATCGGCTTTGCCGACCCGCGCTTCGACGAGTCGGCCTACGCCGCCGAGGCCGCGCGCCGCTTCGGCTGCGACCACCAGATGGAAGTGGCCGAACTCAACATGCTCGACCGCTGGCCCAAGGTGCTGCATCACTTGGACCAGCCGCATGGCGACGCCTCGTTCATGCCCACGCTGCGCGTGAGCGAGCTGGCCGCGAAGCACGTCAAGGTCGTGCTCACCGGGGATGGCGGCGACGAGCTGTTCGCCGGCTACGACAAGTACGCTCAGTGGTTCGCGCGCCCCGGTGTCGATGCGTTGGGGGGCGACGCTTTCCAGCGCGGCTACTTCGACAGCATTTCGCTGTTCACGCCGCAGGCCAAGTTGGCGTTGTACCGGCCCGAGCTGCGCGCGCGCCTGCAGGGCATCGACAGCTTCACCGAAGCCGCCAGGCCCTGGTTCGACGAAGCGGCGCACTTCGACCGTGTAAACCAGGCGCTGTACCTGGACATGCAGCTGTTGCTCTCGGGCAACAACCTCGTCAAGCCCGACCGCATGGGCATGGCCGTGAGTATCGAGGCGCGGACCCCGTTCCTCGACTGGCGCATGATGGAACTGGCCTTCCGAAGCCGCGGGAACACCAAGCTCGACCGCGCCAGCAGCGACAAGAAGTACTGGTACAAGAAGGCCGTGACGCCGCTGATCGGCGAAGACCTTGCCTACCGCAAGAAGCAGATGTTCACGGTGCCGATCGGTGAGTGGTTTCGCAACGAGAGTTACCCCTGGCTGAAAAGCCTGCTCGATGGCAGCGATGTCCTTCGCGTATGGTTTGAGCCGGCCACGGTGTCGTTGATGCTCGAGCGTCACCGCGATGGTAGTGGGAACTTCACGCGCGAGCTACGTGCCCTCGCGGCGCTGGCCCTGTGGGAGAGCCAACTGTGACAGAGCGCCGTGCGCTGTTCGTCGCCTACGGCAGCGGTCACATCGCCAAGGTGGCGCCCGTCATCCGCCACCTGCAGGCCGAGGGGGTGCGTTGCGATCTGCTTGCGCTGACGCTGGGGCACAAGCAGGCACGCCGACTCGGCCTGGATCCGCGCGGCTATCGCGACTTCCTGCATCTGGTGGATCGCGACGCAATCCTCGCGCGCGGCCAGCAGCTGCTGGCCGGCAACTCGCACCCTGACGTCAACGATTTCGAGAGCCAGTGTTACCTCGGCATCAATTACCAGGAGTGGGTGGATGCCCACGGTGAAGAGGAGGCCGCACGCCGGTGGGCGCAAGGGGGGCGCCGCGCCTTCCTGCCGCTGCAGTTCATGGGGCGGGTCATCGATGAGTTCCGTCCGCATGTGGTGGTGAGCACCGCTTCACCACGCTCGGAGCAGGCGGCGATAGAGGCGGCTGTGATGCGCGCCATCCCGTCGCTCACGATGATGGATCTCTTCGGGCTGCCTCACGACAACTTCCTGCGCAACAAGGTCTTCGCCGACCGCATCACGGTCCTGTCCGACTTCGTCAAGGGCAACCTGATGGCTGCGAAGATCGGGGCGGAGCACATCGTGGTGACGGGATGTCCGGCCTATGAACCCCTGTTCGAACCCGGTCAGGCCGAGGCGGGCCAGGCGCTGCGCGACAGCCTCGGCTGGAACGGCCTGACCGTGGCCATGTGGGCAGGCAACTTCGAGGAGCCCGGCCCTGGTGTTACGCCCGCCACGGTCGGCACGGCGCTGGCGCTCGACGTGGAGCGCAGGCTGCGCGCGTGGGTGGAGGCGAATCCCCAGGCGGCGCTGCTTGTGCGCTACCACCCCGCCCAGTACCACTTCTTCCCTGACCTCGGCGCTCACCCGCGCATCTACCGGAGCGTTCCGACGCAGGATCCGCTGGTCCCACAATTGCATGCGAGCGATATCGTGATCGTTCAGGCGAGCACGGTGGGCTTCGAGGCGGCGTTGATCGGCAAGCGGGTCCTCAGCCTGTCATGGTCGCCGACGGTCCGCAACATCGACTTCGACTACGGGAAGATGGGACTTGGCGAGTCCGTCGAGCGCCCCGAAGACCTGGTCCTCTGCCTGGCCGGCCCGGGGCGAGTGCCTGATCGGCGAGTGTTTCCCCCGCCGGGGCGGGCAACCCCCCGCGTCGCTGCGGTGATCCATGCGCTGATAGGGGACTAGCCGGACGTTATGTGGCACAAGTTCCTTGAGATGCTGCAAAGGGACGCTGCCGCTATAGTTCATACTGAAAAGCTTTACATATCTCCCGCTATGAGCAGTCCCACGCCCTCCGGCAAGCCCTTCCCCCACCTGCGTTACTGTGTGCGCTGCTGCATTCCGGAGACGCAGGAGGGCATCGTTTTCGACGAGCTCGGAGTGTGCCAAGCTTGCCAGTCCGCAGAGCAGAAGATTCACATCGACTGGACCGAGCGCGAGAAGGACCTGCGCCAGACCCTGGAGGCTGCGAAAGCCTCTGCGGGCAACAACTACGACTGCATCATCCCCATCAGTGGGGGCAAGGACAGCACGTTCCAGTTGCACGTGCTGACCAAGGTGTACGGCATGAAGCCGCTGGCCGTGACCTTCAGCCACAACTGGTACAGCGAGACCGGCTGGTACAACCTGCAGAACTCGCTCGAGCAGTTCAACGTGGACCACATCATGTTCACGCCGAACCGCAGCCTGGTCAACCGCATCGCGAAGCACTCGCTGGCGGGCATCGGGGACTCGTGCTGGCACTGCCATGCGGGTGTGGGCTCCTTCCCGTTGCAGGCGGCCGTGCGCTTCAACATTCCACTGCTGGTGTGGGGCGAGTCCATCGCCGAGAGTTCGGGCCGTGCCTCGTACAAGAACCCGGTGCGCAAGTTCGATCGCGAGTATTTCACCAAGGTCTCGGCGAAGCTGCGCCCCGACCAGATGGTGCGCGAGGATCTGAGCGAACGCGATCTCTACCCATTCAACGTGCCGTCCGCCGAGGACTGCGAGCGCGTCGGTGTCTACGGTATTCACCTCGGTGACTACATTTTCTGGGACGACGAGCGACAGACCGAGTTCGTGCGCGATGTCTACGGTTGGCGCGAGACGCAGATCGAAGGCTCCTACAAGCGCTACAAGAGCGCCGAATGCATCATGCCTGGCGTGCACGACCTGACCTGCTACATGAAGCGGGGCTACGGTCGCGCTACCTTCCACGCCAGCGTAGACGTGCGTGCCGGCTTGCTGAGCCGCGACGAAGCCTGGCAACTGATCGGTGACACCGAATCGAAGCGCCCCGAGGGCCTGGATTACTACCTGAAGATCACCGGCATGTCCGAGGAGGAGTTCCTCCGCATTATCGAAGGCCACAAGCGGCCCGAGTTGAAGAACGTGGTCATCCCGATTCATCCCAAGACCGAGCCCAACGAGGAGCGCATCCTTCCTTATCCACAGCAACTGATCGAGAAATTCAGGAATGGGGACAAGTGACAAGATGAGCGCGAACCTGCCCTTTCGTGAATTCAGCGTCGCTGCCATCCTCGATGGCTACCGCGCGAAGAAGTTGTCGCCGGTCGATGTGGCGCAGTGGTGCGCCGATGCCTACGCAGCCGCAGAGCCCCATGTCCATGCCTGGGAGTGCTTCGATGCCGAACGCCTGATGGATGCGGCCAAGGCTGCGGCGGCACGCCTTGCGCAGGGGGAGGCGCCCCGCTCGCTGGAGGCCATCCCGGTCTGCGTGAAGGACATCTTCAACACCGCCGATTTTCCGACGCAGATGGGGAGCCCGCTCTGGCGAGGCTTCACCCCGGGCAACGACGCCCGCGTCTTGTACGACATGAAGCGCCACGGCGCACTGGTACCAGGCAAGACCGTGACGGCCGAGTTCGCCGTGCACGCGCTGGGGAAGACGCTCAACCCGCACTCCGCACTGGCCAATCCTGGCACGTCCTCCAGTGGGTCTGCCGTGGCCGTGGCAGCCGGAATGGTGCCAGTTGCGCTGGGCACGCAGACGGCCGGATCAATCGTGCGACCGGCGAGTTTCTGCGGAGTGTGGGGCTGCAAGCCGTCCTTCGGCCTGGTGCCCCGCACGGGCATGCTCAAGACCACGGACAGCCTCGACACCGTCGGCTACTTCGTCGCGCATGCAGGCGACCTCCAGGCGGTGTTCGACGCCATCCGCGTCCATGGCCGCGACTACCCGATCAGCCATGCGGCCCTGACCGACCTGGCGCGGCAGTCTGCGCCGTCCGGGCGCCCTTGGCGCATTGCCGTCGTGCGGCCTGCGGCTGTGTGGGGCCATGCCGTGGGTTATGCACGTGACGCGCTGGACGCCTGGTGCGCGCGCGTTGGCAAGGATGCGCGATTCGACTTCGTCGAAGTGGGGTTGCCCGCCGAGGTCAACGATGCACATGCGCTGCATTCGACCATCTACGACCGTGCGCTGGCCTACTACTTTCAGGAGGAGTACAAGCGCGCCGGGCTCATCTCGCCCGTGATGAACCAGTTGATCGTTTCGGGGCAGGGCATCACGCCCGCGCAGTACGAGAAGGCGCTCGACCTGCAGGTCGTCGCGGCGCGCGCAATGGATGCCTTCTTCTCGGGGGTCGATGCCATCGTCACGCTCAGCACGGGCAGCAGTGCGCCTCCGCGCGAACAGGTCGAGGTGCCCGATTCCGCGCTAATCTGGACGCTCACGCACCTTGCCTCGGTCAGCGCACCGGCGTTCATCTCGCCCGAAGGGATGCCGTTCGGCATGCAACTCGTCGCCCGTCGCTACAACGATCCCCTGCTGTTCCGCCTCGTTGGTGAACTTGTGGAAAGGCAGTTCCTGCCCGCCGGGTGCAACCCGGTGGCGCAGTTCTGAACGTCAGGCTTCCCGCAAGTGGATGATGCCCGGCTGGGGTAGCCGACAAAGGGGTGCCCATGGCGGCAGCGTGCCGAACACGGTGCGCCCCGCCGCGAGGGCGACCACCATGGCGTGCGATTCGCACCCCGCGACCCAACGCGCGTCCGAGAGCGCTTCGCGCAGAGGCACGCCAGTCTCGAGCGTGGTTACGAATCCCGTGTGCGACTCGACCCAGCCTTCGTACTTGCCAGGCGGATCGGAAGGGTGCGGCCGCAGGACGACCCGCACGTGCGCAGGCACGCCCGGCAGGGGCCAGCGCGACGCAAAGTAGTCGAGCGCCTGGAACTCGCCGGAGCGACCGTGCCCCCAGTCATCGCGCGCGGGCTCCAGCAGATACAACAGGGTCGGCGGCGCAGTGCGCACATCGCGGATGCCTTCAACCTGCTCTTGCATCTGGCGGTCTGGCTGGATTCTCAGGTCGGCGCTGGGAAACTCGTCGCGTGCGATGCGCAGCGCCTGCGCGTCGGTGACCCATATCTGGTCGGGTAGCACTGTCTGTCCGTCGCGCGTGAATCGCTGCGCATAATTGACCCAGTGATCCAGCAGCGCCGCGCTGGGCAGGCCGCGTTGCCTGGCCAGCGCGCGCGCATCGTGCTCGATGCTCGTGGCCCAGCCCGTCCCCGTGAGGACCGATCCGGCGCCTTCCAGGGCCTCATCGAGGCTGGCCTCCAGCGGCGCTATGCCGAAGCGCTGCCGCCACACCGACAGCGCCGGGCCTGCCATGAAGGCTCTGATACCGGCTGGTGCGCCGGCCGCAGCGAGCAATGCCAGTAGAGCATTGGCGCCCCCGGCGTCGTGACAGGCGACAGCCCAGGGGCGCGGCAGATCAATGGCCGGTGAATCGGGCGAAGAGCAGGATGTCATGGGGCTGGCCATTCACCAGTTCCTGGGCCTTGCGCGTGGCTTCGAGCTTCAGACCCGAACGCTCCATGAGCCGCAGCATGCCGGTGTTGCAGTCCAGCGTTCCGGCCGTCACCTTGCGGATGCCCGGCTGTTCGGCGCACCAGTCAGTGAGGGTGTCCCAGGCATCCTGGCCTATGCCCTTGCCCCAGGTGGTGGGGACGCCCAGAAGGATGCCGCAATCCACCGTGCCGTGGTGACGCGAGAAGTACGCGGTGGCAGTACCGATTGCCTCGCCCGATTCACGCAGGCGGATGCTGAAGAAGCGGTTGTCTGAGTCTTCAAATGTGCGCAGGTAGGCCGCGCAGCTGGCCTCGTCGTGGCGGCGGAAGCGCTGGTTGCTGAGGCGCACGACCTGTGGATCGTTGAGCCAGCTCACGTACTGCGGCGTGATGTCCGCAGGTGTGAACGGGGTGAGGTCCACCAGCTTGCCGTGCAGCATGTCAGGCCCGCAGGGCATCCAACTGGCCCCACACCTTGCGAAACGCCTCGATGACCCGGCCGACGTCCTGCGGTTCGTATTCGCAGAGGCACAGTGCCAGGCCGAGGAAGCTGCGTGCGTGCAGCTCTTCGGCCACGGGGCACAGGCCGGGGGCGTAGGTGATCGCATCGCCCTGCGGGCTGGCCGTCCAGGGGAAGCCGGTAGTGCCATGGGCGATCTTGCGGCGGAACACCGGCAGCAGATGGATATTCTGGTAGCCGTTCATCAGCCCGGGGACGCCTTCGGCGCGCAGTGCGGCCAGCAGGCCGTCGCGCGACAGGCCCAGTTGCTGCGTATCCAGCACCATGCCGTAGACGTAGTAGACGTGCGTGCTGCCGGCTGTGACCTGTGGCGTGCGCAGGCCAGGCAGGCCGGCGAGGCCGGCATTGAGCTGCGCGGCGACGCGCTGGCGGCTGGCCACCCGTTCCTTGAGCCGGTCGAGCTGAATTGAGGCGATGGCGGCCTCGATCTCGCCCAGCCGGAAGTTGTAACCGAGCATGCCCGCCAGCTCTGAAGGTTCTTGCGCGGTGGTCACGGCCTCGGCGTGGTTGCGAATCATGGCCAGGCGGGCCGCCAGGCGGTCATCGTCGGTGACGAGGATGCCGCCTTCGCCGCAATGGATGTGCTTGTGGTAGTTGAGGCTGAAGCCGCCGATGTCTGCGAACAGGCCGGCAAATCCGCTGCCGTAGCGGGCGCCTGGCGACTGCGCAGTGTCGGTCAGCAGCTTCAGTCCATGGCGATCCGCAATGACGCGCAACGCGCGCATGTCGGCGGACAGCCCGAAGATGTCGGCCGCCAAGATAGCTCGCGTGCGCGGCGTGACCAATCGCTCCACGGCGGCGGGGTCGATGTTGAAGGTCTGCGGGTCGATGTCCGCGAAGATCGGGATGGCGTTGTTGTGCAGGATGGCCGTGGCCGTGGCTGCCATCGTCCAGGGCGTGGTGATCACTTCGTCACCGGGCTCCAGGCCCAGCGCCGCGACTGCGGCGATCAGGCCGGATGTCCAGGAATTCACGGCAACTGCATGCTTGGCGCCAAAGTAGGCAGCGGCCTTCGCTTCGAACGCCCGCACTGCGGGGCCGCCCATGAAGGCCTCACCGGCCGCGCCGATGTAGGCCGAGAGCACACCGCCGCGCACCACCTGGGCTGCGGCCTGCGCCTCCTCTTCGCCGACGCTGCGAAAGGGCGCCAGGGGGGCGTCGATCACGGGTGTTCCGCCCAGCAGGGCAAGCGGGGAGGCTGATGTATTCATGAGAAGAGTTCCTGAGATTTTTGCCGGATTTTCTCGCACACCTCCTGGGCCTGCAGGGCGCTGGCGCCGGTGCTGGCCAGCGGTTGCCCGTGCGTGAGGTGGTCGTACACATTGGTGGCGGCCGCGAGCATGGCCTGCCGGTATTCGCCGGACCGGGTCTGGGCTTCGCCGAGCGCGCGGTAGCCGGGGAATTGCGTGCTGTCGGCCGCTTCGCGCACGCGCCAACCGAGGCCGCCACTTTCCATCACGACGACACCGTGCGAGGTGACCAGTTGCATCTCGAACAGCGCGTAGTCGGTCGCATGTGCGGTCGCCAGCTGAATTACGGTGCTGCCGCGCGCCAGCAGCACGGCGGCGATGCTCGGGTCGTCGGGCCAGAAGTCATGCAGCGGTGGCCCGGCCCACACCACGTCCAGCGGGCCCAGCAACAGGTGCAGCAGATCGATCAGGTGCCCGCCGTTGTTCAGCACCCCCTTGTTGTAGGTGGCGCTGACGCTGCGCACTTCGCCCCAATGGCCGGCAGCGAGTTCGTCGCGCAGGCGCAGCACATCGGGCGCCCAGCGGCGGGTGTGGTTCACGGCCAGCGCGATGCCAGCCTCGTCGAAGGCCTGGACCAGCGTGCGCGCGCGCACCAAGTCGGGCGTCAGCGGTTTCTCGCAGAACACCAGCCGGGGGGCCAGCGCCATCGCTGCTTCCAGGTCCTGTGCATGGGCCGCCGTGGGCGAGCAGACGCTGATTACATCGAACCGGTCGGCCTTGCCGCCGACGTCTGCGAGTGAGGGCCAGGCGTGCGCAACGTTCCAGCGTTCCGCGAAGGCTACCCGCTTGTGCGCGTCGGGTTCCACGCAGGCGGCCAGGTGGAAGCCGCCGTGACGTGACAGAGCTCCGGCATGCGTCAGCGGCCAGCTGCCGGGCGGGGCGTTGTGATCGAAGCCGCCGGCAATGTTGCCGCAGCCGATGATCAGGGCGTTCAGCCTGGGCGTCACCACAGCAGCGACCACGACAGGGGCGTGCCACGCGGTGCGTCGTGCAAGGCGGTGCGACCCAGGACTTCATCGAGATGCCGGGGCGCCAGCCCCAGGCCCGGGCGGATCGCACGCACGTTGGCAGGACTCAGGGTGTCTCCGGCCTTGATGTCCTGAACCACGTACAGCGAACGGCGGAATTGCAGCGAGCTTTTTTCCGCTGCCGTCGGGCCATAGGTCACCTTCCCTAGGCTCTGCCAGGCACGGGTGGTTTCTTCCACCAGTTGGCGCATCTCGGCCGGCTCCAGCGAGAAAGCGCTGTCCACGCCGCCGTCGGCCCGGGCCAGCGTGAAGTGCTTCTCGATGACGGTGGCGCCCAGTGCGACGCTGGCCACCGACACGCCCGCACCCATGGTGTGGTCCGACAGGCCGATCTCGCAGCCGAACAGCGCGCGCATGTGGGGAATGGTCGTGATGTTGGTGTCGGCCGGCGTGGCCGGGTAGTTGCTAGTGCACTTGAGCAGCACCAGATGCCTGCAGCCGGCCGCGCGCGCGGTCTTGACGAGCTCGTCCAGCTCGGACAGCGTGGCCATGCCCGTGGAGACGATCAGCGGCTTGCCGGTGGCGGCGACTCGCCGGATCAGCGGCAGGTCGGTGTTCTCAAACGATGCGATCTTGTAGCAGGGGACGTCGAGCGATTCGAGGAAATCGACAGCGGTCTCGTCGAACGGCGTGCTGAACGGGATGACCCCGAGTTTGCGTGCGCGGCGAAACAGCGGCTCATGCCATTCCCAGGGCGTGTGGGCTTCCTCATAGAGGCTGTAGAGCGTCGAGCCATTCCACAGGCTCTTGGCGTCGCGAATCTGGAACTCCGGTTGCGGCGCATCGATGGTCATCGTGTCCGCCGTGTAGGTCTGGAACTTGATCGCATGGGCGCCCGCCTGCGCGGCCGCCTCGACGATGGCCATGGCGCGGTCCAGCGAATGGTTGTGATTGCCCGACATCTCGGCGATGACGAAGGGTGGGTGCCCCTGGCCGATGGGGCAATCGGCTATGCGGAAGCTGTCTGCGGATTCCATGGCGGGAGTTCCTTGCTGTAGCAGGTGGTGGCACGCGCGTAGCCGGCGCGTTCGAACAACTGATGGGAGGCGGTGTTGTCGCCCATGACGTGGGCGACGAGCGAGGGTGCCTGCGGATGCTCGCGCGCCAGCCAGGCCTCGGCGGCGGCCAGCAGCGCCGAGCCGCTGCCGCGCGCGTGGTCTTCGGGCATGAGGTAGATCGACACTTCGGTGCAGGCTTGTGCGCTGAGGTCGAAGCGGACCACGCCAACGGGCTTGCCGTCCCTCTCGCCGACGAGCAGGATGCGATCGGGCGCAGCCAGCGCGCGCGTGAACCACGCGTGGTGCGATTCGGCGCTGATGGGGCTGGAGTCGCGCGAGGCCAGACGCACTCGTGGGACGTTGCGCCATGCCCAGAGAGCGCCACTGTCCGAAGCCGTGGCAGGGCGCACCTTGACGGCCTGACGCCACATGAGACTGGCTACCCGACTCACCCCCTGGCCGTCTACCAATGCCATGCCCATGCGAGAAAGCAGGCTGCGAAGGGCGCTGCTATCGACCAGGGCCTGCAGGTGGACCGCCAGCGTGGCCGCGTCGATGCTCTCGCCATCGGGCACGTATAGGAAGCCTGCATGGGCGCCTGCGGCCAGGACTTCACGCTGGTTGGGTGCCAAGCACAGCGCCAGCGTCGGCAGCCCCAGGCAGCATCGCTCCCAGGTGGTGCCGCCGCCAGCGCCGATAGCTAGGTCGGCTCGCGCGCACAAAGCCGCGATCTCGTTCGATTGCACGTGCAGGTACAAACGCGGCCTTGATGCCGCCAAGGACTCGAGCAGAGCGCGTGCCGGATGAGCCGCACCGATCACGACATCAACATCGATGTCGCGCGCTTGGGGCAGGCAGTCGATTGCCTCAATGGCGCGCCCGGTGACATTGTCGGCGTCCATTCCACCCAACAGGATCAGCAGGCGCCGAACCGGGCCCGAGCGGGGTTGCACATCGCGCCGATGGCTTTCGAAATCGGGCCGCAGCAGTGCGTAGCGCGGTCCCGTCAGCACGACCGCCGCAGCCGGTAACCGGCCTTGGTAGCGTGCCTGCGCGTGCTCGAAATGGTTGACGTCCAGCAGAACGTCGCAGTCATGCGCGCGCGCGAGGTCGTCGATGGCGAGCAGCCGGTGCGTGGCCGCACGCATGGCTGTCTCCCAGGGCGGGCCGAGTCCGTAATGGTCCACAACGAGCCAGTCCCATGCAGGACTGCCGCCCAGTGCCTGCAAACAGGCCTGGGCATCGGCACCCTGGGCCTGCAGGGGCCAGGAGGCTTCGGTCGCGAGCGCGGGGCCTGCCGGCAATCGAATGACTTCGTGGCCGTGCGCGCGGATCAGCTGTTCCAGCGACGGTGCAAGCGCAGCGCACAGGAATGTGAGTCGAGCACCCCTAGCATGCAGGCCGTCAGCCAGCGCGAGGCAGCGCATCACGTGGCCGCTGCCGAGCGCCATTGCGGCATCGGCGCGGATGGCGATCCTCACGGATGGTCCTTAGCGAGTAGAGCGTCGTACAGCGCTTCGGCGCGCAGCCAGTCTTCGGGCGTGTCGATGTCCACGCAGCGCCACTCCGGGATCACGAAGGTGCGCGCGTTCTGGTGGATGTTCAAGCCACCGAGCCACGACGACGTCGCGCCCCAGTAGAACTGGCCGGCGTCGTGGTACGCCGGTTCGAGGTCCTGTGTACGTGTGCCGACATGGCGCGGGTCGAAGGGTTCGGTGCGCCCGTCGTCGTGACGGCGCAGTGCTCGCTGGATCGGCGAAGGGAAGGGCGTGACGGGAAACGCGTAGCCCCGGCCAGCCTGTTCAAGCAGTTCCAGGCCCTGTACGAGGTCCTGTGGCGAGAGAAGCGGAACGCCCGGGTAGATGCAGCAGACCTGCTCGGGCGTCAGTCCGGCGGCCATCAGGGCATTGATCGCATGCGCGATGACCGGCACCGTCGGCGTGATGTCGTCGGCGAGTTCGGCTGGCCGCGTGAAGGGCACCTGCGCACCGGCGCCCCGGGCAATCTCGGCAATCTCGGCGTCGTCCGTGGAGACGATGACCTGGTCGAACACCTCGCTGGCCAGCGCCGCCCCAATGGCGTGCGTGATCATCGGTTGGCCGGCGAAGGGGCGGATGTTCTTGCGCGGGATGCGCTTGCTGCCCCCGCGTGCGGGGATGACGGCCAGCCTCATGCGCAATCCTGCAGGGCCTGGCCCAGTAGATGCACGACCTGGTCCTGCTGAGCGTGCGTCAGTGCTGGGAAGAGCGGAATGGACAGAGCCTGGTCGTAGTAGCCCTCCGCTGCGGGAAAATCGCCGCGGCGAAAGCCCCGCCTGGCGTAGTAGGGCTGTAGGTGCACCGGTATGTAGTGCACGTTCACACCCAGGCCCGCCGCACGCAACTGCTTGAAAACATCGACGCGACGTGCGCTTGTGCGCTGCGCGTCGATCTCGACCGCGTACAGGTGCCAAGCCGACTTGCGGTCAGCCTGACGCGCCGGCAGGCGCAGCGGCAACTCAGCGAGCAGCCGGTCGTAGCGCTGGGCCAGGGCGTCACGTTGGACACCCATGGTGTCGATGCGGGCGAGTTGCGACGTGCCGAGCGCCGCCTGAACGTCGGTCAGCCGGTAGTTGAAGCCGAGCACCTGCTGCTCGTAGTACCACGGCCCTTCTGGGGCTTGCTCCATCTGCGCCGGATCGCGCGTCATGCCGTGCGAGCGCAGCAGCCGCAGTTTCTCGGCCAGCGCGGCGTCCTGGGTGGCCAGAAGGCCACCCTCGGCCGTGGTGACGACCTTCACCGCATGGAAGCTGAAGACCGTCAGGTCTGCCCAGGCGCTGCCCACGGGGCGGTCGAGGTAGGTCGCCCCTGCAGCATGCGAGGCATCCTGCAGGATCTTGAAGCCATAGCGATCGGCCAGCAAGCGGATTTCGCGCATGTCGCAGGGCAGGCCGGCAAAGTCCACAGGAATCACCACCGAAGGCAGCGCGCCCTTGGCTTCAGCGGCTTCCAGCTTGCGTGCCAGCTCGGCGGGGCTGATGTTGCGCGTGACTGGGTCGATGTCCACGAAATCGACAGCCGCGCCGCAGTAGCGTGCGCAGTTGGCCGAGGCCAGGAAAGTGTTGGGCGTGGTCCACACCCGAGAATCCGGGCCGACGCCCAGCGCCAGACAGCCGATGTGCAGCGCAGCCGTGGCATTGGAGACGGCAACTGCGTGCGCCACCTGGTGGCGGACCGCAAACGCCTGTTCGAAGGCCGCGACGGCGGGCCCCTGGGTCAGATATTCGGACCGCAGCACGGCGGTGACGGCCGCGATATCCTCGTCGGTGATCTGCTGGCAGCTGTAGGGGATGAACATGGTGGACGGTTATGGCTCAGTCGGCAGTAGGGCCATCTACGTAGTGGGCGATGAGGCCCCGTAACTCGCCGACGCTAAGGAACTGCGGGTTCGTTCCGCTGTCGTAGGCGAAGCCGGGTTCCACAAGTTTCGCGCCGGTCTGCGCGCAGTATTCTTCGAGCGTGAATTGTCCCGCCATGGGCAAGATGGCGTAATAGTCTCCCAAGTCCACGGTGCTGGCGCTATCACTCGCAGTAATCATCTCTTCATGGATTTTTTCTCCGGGGCGGACTCCCACAATCTCTTGTCGGCATTGCGCTCCTACGGCAGTGGCAACATCCGTGATGCGATAGGAAGGAATCTTGGGCACAAGCACTTCCCCTCCCCAGGCATTGTTGATAGACCAGAGCACCATATCCACTCCTTCTTGGAGAGAAATGTTGAAGCGTGTCATGCGCGGATCGGTGATTGGCAAAACGCCTGTGCGAACCCTCTCCAGGAAAAAAGGAATGACGGAGCCCCGGCTACCCATCACATTGCCGTAGCGCACGACGCTGAAACGGATGTCCCGATTGCCTTTGATGTTGTTGGCCGCAATGAAGAGTTTGTCGGAGCAGAGTTTTGTGGCACCGTAGAGGTTTACCGGCGCTGCGGCCTTGTCTGTTGAGAGCGCAACCACGCGCTGTACGCCGTTGGATAGACAGGCCTCGATGAGGTTCTGGGCGCCGAGCACATTGGTCTTGATGCATTCGAACGGGTTGTACTCTGCTGCAGGCACCTGCTTGAGGGCTGCAGCATGCACAACGATGTCGATTCCTTCCAGTGCACGCCGCAAGCGAGCTTCGTCGCGCACATCGCCAATGAAGTAACGCAGACAAGGGAACTGGCTGGCCGGGAATACCTGCTGCATTTCATACTGCTTGAGCTCGTCACGAGAGAAGATAACGAGTCTTCGCACCTCGGGATAGCGTTCTAGTACGGTACGCACGAATGCTTTGCCAAAGGACCCGGTTCCGCCGGTAACGAGAATAGATTTGTCGGTCAGCATGAAGGTCCCACGAATGCTCTCTTGTTATTATCAACGACGTTGGCACGCGTGACTCTCGGGCGTGCCGCCAAACTTCCAGCGCGCCCCCCCCTCCCTCACTGTGCTGCCAAACCGTACCGCTGTCCGCTTGTCTTCGCTAGTCCTGCTTGCCTTGGACACCGCACTCATTCTTCTAGCTTGGGTGTTGTCGTTCTGGCTACGTTTCAATCTGGATGTGCCTGATGAGTTCAGCTCTATGGCTGTTGAGTCGGCTTTGCTGGCTGTGGGGTCATACTGGGTCGCCTTCGTTGGTATGGGAGTACATCGACAAGTCTGGCGCTACATCGGGTTGTCTGAGTTGCGTCAGTTGGCGATCGCTGTACTTCTCGCGTCTCTTTTGACCGCAGCTGCGGTGCTGATGCTGCGCGTGCCGAGCTTTCCTCGTTCAGTCTTGCTGCTCCATCCCCTGATAGTTTTGATGCTTTTGGTGGCTGCACGCGCTGCTTGGCGCACGCTCTTCGAGCGGGCCGTTTTGCCGACGGGAACTCGGCCCATATTGATCGTGGGGGCGCTTCAGGATGCCGCCGATGCCCTGCGGGCGCTCAAAGGTTCGGGCCATTGGCACCCGGTGGGTATCGTGTCGCACTTAGAGTCTGAGCAAGGTCGCTCGTTGCAGGGGGTGCCGGTACTTGGCACCACGACCAATATCGACTCTATTGCACGCTCCGTTGATGTGCGCACAGCCTTGCTTGCCAGTCCCGCAGGATCTGAAGGGCGTAGTGAAGTCCTGAAGTATTCCAGCGATGCGGGTCTCGCACTGCTGGCCATGCCTCGACCCGATGAATGGCTTCGAACCGAGAGTGTCGGGCCGCGTCGCATCGAGTTGGAAGACCTGTTGGGTCGCGTTCAGGTGCAACTGGACGCCAAGGGCTTGTCAGATCTGTTTGCGGGTACATGTGTACTTGTCACCGGTGCCGGCGGCTCCATCGGCTCCGAGCTGTGCCGCCAGATTGCACGTTTTGGTGTGGCGCGTCTGGTTTGTGTAGATGTGTCTGAGTTCGCTATCTACCAGTTGGAGCAAGAACTGCGTGAAGCACACCCGCAGATGCAGGGCATGTACTACACCGCCAACGTGCGCGAGGTCGAGCGCCTTCACGCCATCGCGCGTCTTCATCGGCCGACAGTGGTGTTTCATGCAGCCGCCTACAAACACGTCCCGCTGATGGAGTCGCTCAACGAAATCGAGGCGTTGCGCACCAATGTCTTGGGCACCATGAATGTCGCTCGTGTGGCGGCTGCGATAGGAGCGGCGCGTTTTGTACTGATCTCTACGGACAAGGCCGTGAACCCGACCAACGTCATGGGGGCCAGCAAGAGGCTTGCGGAGCGGGTAATGCAAGCGGTGGCGTCTGAGCACCCTGGGACACGTTTTGTTGCGGTGCGATTTGGAAACGTGTTGGGTTCGAGTGGGTCGGTCGTCCCCTTGTTCACGGAGCAGATTGCGCGTGGGGGGCCGTTGACCGTGACCCATCCCGATATCGTCCGGTACTTCATGACCATTCCAGAGGCTGCCCAGTTGGTCTTGCAGGCTGGCCTAATGGGGCAATCGGGGCAAATCTTTGTGCTGGATATGGGTGAGCCGGTCAAGATCGTGGAGTTGGCCAGAATTCTTGTTCGTTTATCAGGAAAGACCGAGCAGGAAATTCCTATCGTTTTCACGGGCCTGAGGCCTGGTGAGAAGCTCTATGAGGAACTGCTGGCCAATGGAGAGACAACCGAGCCTACGCCTCACCCCAAGCTGCATGTCGCCAAGACCGATGCTTTTGGCGGCGTGAACCCTGAGGCGGTGAGTCAGAGTATCGCGGACCTGGGGGTTGAGCCATCTGCGTCTGCACTCCGTTCATGGTTGCAGACGCAAGTGCCGGAGTACACCGCCCGCTAGTGCAAGCGCTGGCTTCCTCGTCTACTGCGCAATCCCCGTCCTCTCCAGCACATCCCCCACCAACTCCAACCGCACCAGAGGGTTGTCGAGCTCCATCAAACGCTGCTTGAGTTCCAGCGGTACGGGCAACAGCTCGCACCACCGGTTGGATACCCAGCCGCAATCGTCCAGTTGCGCGTCGGTGGGTGTGATGGCGTTGGGGGTTTCGGGGTCGCGTTGCCGGAGTGTGTGCAGCACCTGCGCCAGTGCGGTGGCTGCCTTCTTGAGGTCGCCTGGGACGGGGACCGGGAGGTCGGGGTCTACGTGATCCACATCGGCGGTCCACAGGCCGTGGGGCAGGTGATGGCGCTGGGTGATGCGAAAACGTTGGCTGGCGCGGCACAGCAATGTGATCAGGCCTGGCTGGGGGTGATCCAGCTGTTCGATGATCGCCAGGGTGCCGACGTCGTTGAAGCGCTCTTCGGGTGCGCCCGCCTGGCGCACTTCGTGGCCGTGGGTGAGGGAGACCACGCCAAACGGCGCACCTGCCTGGTGGCACTTGCGCACCATGTCCAGGTAGCGCACCTCGAACACGCGCAGCGCCAGCACGCCGCCCGGGAACAGCACGGAGTTCAGGGGGAAAAGGGGCAGGGATGACAGTGTGAGGGCTTGGGACATGAGCGGGGTGAGGCGCCTTGGCCCGCTATCATCCCACGGCGCAACCCGCTTTCGGTCCCGCCCTTGTTTTTTGTTCCCTCCGCCCCTTTTTCCACCCATGCTCTTTCAGATCGCTTCTTTCCTGCTCGACGTTGTTGGTGGCTTGCTCACGGGGGCCTGTCTGCTGCGGCTGTACATGCAGTGGCAACGTGTTCCATTCGCCAACCCCGTGGGGGGGCTGGTGTTTGCCCTGACAGACTGGCTGATCATGCCGCTGCGCCGGGTGATTCCTCCGGTGGGGCGCTGGGATGTGTCGAGCCTGGTGGCTGCTGCATTGCTGCAGCTGGTGCAGTACTCCCTGTTGACTTTGTTGCTCGGGGCCGCTTCAGCATGGGCCTGGCTGCCGTGGCTGGCCCTGTTTGGCCTGGCGCGGGTGGCGGTGTCGGGGCTGATCGGCCTTTTGATCGTCTACGCCGTGATGTCCTGGGTGCAGGCGCGTTCACCGCTGTCCGATGTGATTGCCCGGTTGTGCGAACCGGTCCTGCGGCCGTTTCGCCGGATCATCCCGCTGGTGGGGGGCATCGACCTGTCACCCCTGGCCGCGCTGGTGCTGCTGCAGGTGGTCATGATTGTGCTGGGCCATTTGCAGGCCAGCGTCATGCGTTGAGCCGAAAAATCTGCTTAAAAGCGGCCCCTGCGCGCAATGGGTAAGCCTGAGTAGCTATCAAAAAAAGAGCGGCCGCGCCAGATAGGCGCGGCCGCTCACTCTGCATCTGCGGGCTTGTAGTTACATCACCGCATCTGCGGGCAGGCGCTGCAGCATGGCCAGGCTGCTGGCCACGGTGTTGCGCAGTTCGCGGCGGTCGCAAATGAAGTCCACTGCGCCCTTGGTCTGCAGGAACTCGGCGCGCTGGAAGCCCTCGGGCAGCGTCACGCGCACGGTCGATTCGATCACGCGCGGGCCGGCAAAGCCGATCAGGGCCTTGGGCTCGGCGATCACGATGTCGCCGACGAAGGCAAAACCGGCAGAGACGCCGCCCATGGTCGGGTCGGTCAGCACGCTGATGTAGGGCAGGCCCTTCTTGGCCAAACGGGTGAGGGCGGCGTTGGTCTTGGCCATCTGCATCAGCGACAGCAGGCCTTCCTGCATGCGCGCGCCGCCGGTGGCGGTGAAGCAGATGAATGGCACCTTCTGCTCGATGGCTGTTTCCACGCCGCGCACGAAGCGCTCGCCGACGACGGAGCCCATGGAGCCGCCCATGAAGTCGAACTCGAAGCAGGCCGCCACCACGTTGATGCTCTTGACCGCACCACCCATGACGATGAGCGCATCGGTCTCGCCAGTGTTCTCCAAGGCTTCCTTCAGGCGCTCGGGGTACTTGCGGCTGTCCTTGAATTTGAGGGCGTCTACCGGCAGCACTTCCTGGCCGATTTCATAGCGGCCTTCGGCGTCGAGGAAGGAGTCCAGGCGCGCACGGGCACCAATGCGGTGGTGGTGGCTGCAGTGGGGGCAGACGTTCTGGTTGTGTTCCAGGTCGGCCTTGTAGAGCACCGTCTCACAGCTTGGGCACTTGATCCAGAGGCCTTCGGGCACCTGGCGGCGCTCGGTGGGGTCGGTTTGCTGGATCTTGGAGGGCAGAAGTTTTTCGAGCCAGGACATGGTGTTCTCCTCTTCAGTGGCTCGGCCTGCGGGGCACTTCAAGCGCCAGGGGCAGGCCGGGTGGAATCTGTGGCGCGCCGCACCGGGGAGGGTGCGGGCGCGCCGGGCTGCATTATGCGTCCAGGTGTCTAGGCGTCCAAAGCCTTGCGGATGCCGCGCAGGAAGTCGATGGTCAGGGGCACCACCTTGGCATGCTCCTGGTCTTCGATCAGCTGGATGATGCGGCTGCCGATGACCACGGCGTCTGCCACCTTGCCAATCGCCTGCGCCGTGGCTGCGTCGCGGATGCCAAAGCCCACGCCGACGGGGATCGTCACATGCTGGCGGATACGGGGCAGCATCTGCTCCACGGCCGAGGTGTCCAGCGCGCCCGAGCCGGTCACGCCCTTGAGCGACACGTAGTACACATAGCCGCTGGCCACGCGCGCCACCTGGGCCATGCGCTCGTCCGTGCTGGTGGGGGCCAGCAGGAAGATCAGGTCCATGCCATTTGCCTGGAGGCTGGCGGCGAAGGCTTCGCATTCCTCGGGCGGATAGTCCACGATGAGCACACCATCGACCCCGGCTTCGGCCGCGTCGCGCACAAACGCGCCATCGCCGTGCACCTGGTCATACCGCTCCACCGGGTTGGCGTAGCCCATCAGCACCACGGGGGTGGTGGTGTTGCGCTTGCGGAACTCACGCACGTGGTCCAGCACCTGCACCATGCCCACACCCAGGCCCAGGGCCTTTTCGCCCGCCTTCTGGATCACGGGGCCGTCGGCCATGGGGTCCGAAAACGGCACGCCCAGCTCGATCACATCGGCGCCGGCCTCCACCATGCCGTGCATGAGGGCGGGCGTGATGTCGGCAAACGGGAAGCCTGCGGTGACGTAGGGGATCAACGCCTTGCGGCCCTGGGCTTTCAGCTGTTCAAAAGTGGTCTGGATGCGGCTCATGGCTTGGCGTCTCCTGGGGCGCCCTTGACGGTCAGGCCGCGCATGGAAGGGCGGTCGTAGAAATCTTCGCCCGACAGGTCGGCCACGGTGCCGATGTCCTTGTCGCCCCGGCCCGAGAGGTTGACCAGGATGGCCTGGTCGGGCCGCATGGTGGGCGCTAGCTTGAGCGCGTAGGCAAAGGCGTGGCTCGATTCGAGCGCCGGGATGATGCCTTCGGTGCGGCACAGGTGGTGGAAGGCCGACAGTGCTTCCTGGTCGGTGATGCCCACGTACTCGGCGCGGCCGATCTCCTGCAACCAGGCGTGCTCGGGGCCCACGCCAGGGTAGTCGAGGCCCGCGCTGATGCTGTGGGTTTCGGTGATCTGGCCGTTGGCGTCCTGCAGGATGAAGGTGCGGTTGCCATGCAGCACGCCAGAGCTGCCACGCTGCAGCGATGCGGAGTGTTTGCCGCTGTCCAGGCCCTCGCCCGCAGCCTCCACGCCGATCAGGCGCGTCTTCTCGAACGGAATGTACGGGTGGAAGATGCCCATGGCGTTGCTGCCGCCGCCCACACAGGCAATCACCACATCGGGCTGCTCGGCGGAGATCTTCTGCTCGGCCAGCAAGGGCGGCATCTGCTCGATGGATTCCTTGCCGATCACGCTTTGAAAATCGCGCACCATCATGGGGTAGGGGTGCGGGCCCGCCACGGTGCCGATGATGTAGAAGGTGTTGTCCACGTTGGCGACCCAGTCGCGCATGGCTTCGTTCAGGGCGTCCTTCAGAGTCTTGCTGCCCGATTCGACCGGCACCACGGTGGCGCCCAGAAGCTTCATGCGAAAGACGTTGGGGCTTTGGCGCTTGACGTCTTCGCTGCCCATGTAGACCACGCATTCGAGGCCGTAGCGCGCGCAGATGGTGGCCGTGGCCACGCCGTGCTGGCCCGCGCCGGTCTCGGCGATCACGCGGGGCTTGCCCATGCGGCGCGCCAGCATGGCCTGGCCGATCACGTTGTTGATCTTGTGGGCGCCGGTGTGGTTGAGGTCTTCGCGCTTGAGGTAGATCTGCGCACCGCCCAGCTCGCGGCTGGTGCGGGCTGCGTGGTAGACCGGCGAGGGGCGGCCCACGAAGTGCTTGAGTTCGTAAGCGAATTCGGCCAGGAAATCCGGGTCGTTCTGGTAGCGGGCGTAGGCGTCGCGCAGTTCCTGGATCGCGTGGGTAAGTGTTTCGCTGACGAAGCTGCCGCCGTAAGGGCCGAAGTGGCCTGAAGCATCAGGTTGCTGATAGGAATTCATGAGGGTTCTTTGCAAGTTGGGCATCGGCCGCACGCACGGCGGCGATGAACCTTTGGATCTTTCCGGCGTCCTTGATGCCCTTCAGGGGCTGGCCATCGGGACTGTTCGGGTCCGTGGCCTCGACGCCGGAGCTGACATCAACCGCCAGCGTTTTGCAACGCGGGCGGACTTGCAAAATGCCATCGGTCACGTTTGCAGGCGTGAGTCCACCAGACAAAACGAGGTGAGAGCTGACGCTTGGTGGAAGGAGTGACCAATTGAATGCCTTGCCGCCGCCGCCGTACCCCTCGATATGCGCGTCGAGCAGGATGGCCTGGGCGTGAGAATAATCGTTCGCGTATTTTACGAGGTCGAACCGGGCGGCACCATCACCCAGGGGAATGCGTGCTGCGCGCAGGTAGGGCCTGGCGCCCTGGCCGGTGGCTGCAAGGCAGTCCTCGGGCGATTCATCGCCATGAAATTGGATGGTTGCGCCCGCTACCAAAGCGCTTGCAGCTATCACATTTGCAGCGGTCTCATTCACGCAGAGCAGCACTGGGGTCACAAACGGAGGCAGGCGTTTGGCCAGTTGGGCTGCGCGCGCCGGAGTGACCGCACGGGGGCTTGGGGCATAGAGCACAAAGCCGATCGCGTCGGCACCTGCGGCCACGGCCGCATCCACGTCCTCCTCGCGGGTCAGGCCGCAGATCTTGATGCGGGTGCGGGCGGGGGGAAGGGGGGCGATGTCTTGGGCTTTCATGGCAGCCAATCATACGCAGCCGTGCGCTGGGGCAGGCCCCAGCGGGCTTCGTAGACAGGGCCCTGAAAATACAGCCCGTCGGGCGAAAACGTGGGTGCGGCCGCGTCGCGTGACTGCGCGGCCAGCACCTGGGCCATCCATTCGGGCGACTGGTCCCCTCGGCCCACGGCAATCAGGCAGCCCATGATGTTGCGGATCATGTGGTGCAGAAAAGCGTTGGCTTCGAATTCAAAGCGCCAGTAGCAGGGACTCCAGCCGAGTTCCGGGTGGGGGTCGCCGAGGCCCCGGCGGGTGATGTCGATGCGGTGCAGCGTCTTGACGGGCGACTTGGCCTGGCAGGCAGAGGCGCGAAAGGACGTGAAGTCATGCTCGCCCAGCAGGATGTCGGCCGCCTGCCGCATGGCATCGTGGTCCAGCGGGTGGAACACCCAGCCCACGCGTCCGGCATCCACACTCGGCCGCACAGGCGATTGCAAGAGCACATAGGCATAGCGCCGCGCCACGGCGCTGGCGCGGGCGTGGAAATCCGATGGGACAGGCTGCGCCCACTGAACGGCAATGTCGGCCGGGAGAAAAGTGTTGGTGCCGCGCACCCAGGACGATGCAGGCCGTTGAAGCGGGGTGTCAAAGTGCACCACCTGCATCAGCCCGTGCACCCCCGCATCGGTGCGGCCAGCGCACAGGGTGCTCACGGGGTGCGTGGCAAAGCGGCCGAGGGCCGCTTCGAGTTTGTCCTGAATCGTGTTGCCCGACAGTTGGCTTTGCCAGCCGCTGTAGGCCTGGCCGTTGTAGCCGACACCCAGTGCCACCCGCGTCATGGGGTGGCCTGGGGACGGGGTGGGTGGGGTTGTGTGTGCCTGAGAGGGCAGCATCAGCCCAGTTCGGCCAGCATGCGCTGGGCGCGGGTCTTGAGTGCGCCGCTGGATTCCGCAACCACCTCTTCAATCAGCGTGCGGGCACCGTCGGTGTCACCAATGGCGTTGAATTCTTCCGCCAGCGCCAGCTTGGTGGCCAAGGGGTCGTCCTGCGCGGCGGCAGAGCCGTCGTCCGAGGAGTCGGCCACCGGGGCTGGCGCCTTGGCTGCGGGGGCTGCCATGGGCTTGGTGGGCGCATTCAAGTCCAGCGACAGCTCGCCCAGGTCGAATTCCATGGGGCCGGAGTCCTTGGCGTCACCCGTCAGCGGCATGGGGCCGGAGGGGGCCATGCTCAGGTCGTCAGCGCTGGGGAAGTCCAGGTCGGCCACCGGAGGGGGCGCCATGGGGCTGGGCGACGTGTCGGGGCTGTTCCACGCAGCGGGAGGTTCTGCGGACGGAGGGGGCAGATCCAGTTCGGGGCGCAGTGTGGTGGGCTCGTCCGCGTCCGATGGCGTGTTGCCACGGGCGCTGGTGGCCGCGGCAGCTGCTGCAGCAAATCCGCCGGGGGCAGCGGGAGGTGCGTCGGTCAACGCGTCATCGGGCAGGTCCAGGTCGAGATCCAGGTCCAGGTCGGGCGGCAAGGCCGCAGCAGCGGTGCCGCCTGCGCCGGTGAAGGTACTGGGGAAGCCGCCTGGGGGCAGCGACGGCGACTCGTCTTCGCCCATGCCTGGACGGCCGCCCGGTTGGTACAGGCGGTTGTCGGGTTCCAGGTCGCGGCCCAGTTCGGCGATGCGTGCCCAGTCCGGGCCTTCGCCTTGGGTCAGCTTGAAGACCTCGCCGGCCACGGCCTCCAGGGCCTTGCGGTCCTGGCGCTTGGCGTAGATTTCTCCCAGCTTGACATGCACGGAAACACGGCCGGGGTTGTGGCGGACGGCTTCTTTCAGAATTTCTTCGGCCTGCAGGTCGCGGCCATAGGCCAGATAGACATCGGCCTCGGCCACAGGGTCCACATCGCCGCCGGCGTCCAGCTGGCTCGGCGAATAGGCCATGGACGAGCCAGTGGTCATGTCGCTGTTGGCCGTGTCCACACGTTGGCCGCCGCTGGCGCCAAAGAAGGAGTCGGGCTGGATGCGGCTTTCGAGGAAGGAGCTGTCCACACCGTTGTTCTGACGGCGACGCTGGACAACGCGGTAAGCGACAAACCCCAGCGCCCCTGCGACCAGGAGACCACCGATCGGCAGCAGCGGATCATCCATCAGACCGGCCAGGAAGCCGGGCTCTTCGACCGGCGCGGGGGCCGGGGCTGGCTTGGGTACAGGCGCCGGGGCTGGAGCCGGTGCAGGGGCAGATGCTTCAGCCGCAGGCGCCGAGGCGGCCGCTTCGGCGGGAACCGATGCTTCCGCCGGGGCGCTGGCTGCGGCTGCAGGCTCCGCCGCCCCACCCGCTGCGCCTGCGGCCCCTGCCAGCGCCCCGGCGGCAGCATCGGCTCCCGCCGAAGCGGCCGCCTCGCCGCCCGCGCCTGCAGCCTCTGCCCCTGCACCGGCCCCACCCCCCC
>Ga0187844_10000278_pt1 | contig 39730 bp, 24 predicted proteins | sample SpaLakP09_SKY_50_FD_134517 | JGI IMG/M metagenome (GOLD analysis project Ga0187844, IMG submission 134517) | Oligotrophic lake water microbial communities from Sparkling Lake, Wisconsin, USA - SP09_SKY_50 | ecosystem: Environmental > Aquatic > Freshwater > Lake | place: USA: Sparkling Lake... | reverse complement strand
TTCACCGAGCGTAAACCCACTAATCATACGGATTAGAACCCTGTTGCTCTATTAGGTAAATAATGCACGGACCTTTGTATTAAAAAGATCAACAGCAGCAGCTTTCACAGGGTTATTACCTTTATAAGTAACAGACCGATCTTCATTAATTGTAATGAGATTGCCTAGATTACTTAGCACAGTGCTATATTGTGTGGAGTTAATGAGATCACTTGTGCTATCAGTACCGAGATGCCAGAAGAGCTCATAAGCATAATGTTTATATGTATAGGCTTTTTCTGCACTACCAAAGACTTCAGTTGTGTTGGTGTAGAATTTTTCAGGTACTATATCGTTGAACTTGCCATGGCAAAAAGGATGCCCTTGAGCATTCCATTCTGTAAAGCTGATCATGCCATCACGGTCCAGATCAACCAAGTCAAAAGGAACAAACCCAGCATTACTCTTGACAAGGGCAAGAGCATCGGAGTTACGAGATGCTGCATAACCTGCAAGAGCGCTCCATTCTTCTGCATGTTCAATTAGTATATCTTTTAGTTCTTGATCTGTCATGTAAGTATTTATAATCTTTATTAGTTAAAATCTACTGTTTTCATGAAAAATTTCATATTTTAACATATTTAGGTGCAGGGAACAACAATTCTGGCCAATAACTTAGAAGCGAATTCACAGTATTTCTTTTGATTAATATGTCATCTAAACTGTTCATCTCTTTGTTGAACATATCCAATACAGTATTAATCTCAAATATGCTATCATCATCTGAAACCTCACTTGCAGACTTCAATTCATCATTTAAAATTTGTGTGGCTTCGTTAAATTTCTCCATAACTCGCACTTTAACAGCTTCGCGAAGTGGCAATACTGCAGGTTCATTTGGCTTCTCATAATCAGCTAGCAAAAGATCTTTAATTTTAAAAGTATTATAGTACTGCAAATTCTCAAAATACCGAAAAACGAAAAGATCGCTCAACCAAAAGGGTGGCTTGACGTCATCATTAATTTCTATTGGCCAATATGAAAAGATAAGATTGAGACTGTCCAACTGTTCTAGTTCTCTCACCATCTTATCAACAAGATTCTTGTCTTTAATGTATCTATTGACCACTTTTCCCCACTTCTGAGCAACAGTCTTAATTACATCTGGTGTGTCCCGATACAATTCCTCAATTGTGAGGTTAAAAAATCTTAAAATATACAGAGAACCATCTATGATATTGTTTTCTATGGTGTAAGTGAACTCAAAATCATTACTATATTTGCCTTGGTAGTACAACTTCCGGAAATATTTTATAATACTAGGCTTTGTCTTTATGTAATCAATGCGCGGGAATTGTGATAAGTCAGTAATCGGCGTGCGGGTAATACAATCTGCAAAGCCATTTTTTGTTTTTTGTATGAATTTAAAGCATTCTTTATCGTCTTTTGTGTATATGCCACGAACAATGGACCCTACTTTGAATGACTTGAGCACTTCTTCAAATTGAGAAAAAATCTGTACCATCTTATGTATACATAATTCTATGAATGATAAAATCTACCGATTAAGGGTATATGTATGCTGGCACTGTGACAGTGGCCAAGTTATTTGCATCGCGGCAACCAAAATTATTAACAACGTGAATGTTATGAGAGGTGCCTGCAGTCAGGCCACCAATCTCAACATCTCGATTTGAAGTAATGGTTGAGTGTACTGCACCATTTCTGTAAATAGTTGCACTTGTGGCAACAACACCACCATATGATCCCATGTCAACATTGATTTTAATTTTGCCCCCAACACAATACCATGTAGGAAACGCTCCACCAACACAAGGACGCGGTGGTGATGTGAGAAGTACCACATTAATAACAGGTCTTGGTGGTGTTTTTAGTGTTACAGCTTTGGTTAATGTGGTGTTAAAGTTTCCGGTTGCTGCGCTGTTGTAACCACCATCATTGAATTTGACAGTTACAGCTCTGCTTGCTTGTGATGAACAAGCTTGCCCTTGAGGGTTATAATCATTTCTCCATGATCTTGTGTATCCACTGTCACTAATTGCAGTAAATTCTGCAGGTGCTGTCCAAGTGTAGTTGTTTGTATATGTTTTAATGCGATTGAAGCGTGCTCCTTCACCGCCAAACGCTAAAGTCGCAGTAACCACTTCACCATATGCAGGATTTTCATTGCTTATGGTGAGATTACCAACACTTTGAATAGTAAAGTCAGACATTTTAATATTAGCTGCAGAACCACCATTGCATGCAGCAAGAGAACGGGTAGCTGCCCCTGTAGCTGTCTTAAGTAAATTGAGACTTAAATTAACAGGATTAGGCATAAATTATTCCTTGATTTTTTTTCGCAACTCTTTGATGGCCTCTACTAGCAGCGGAATTACTTTTTCATATCTGATGGCTTTGTAGCCAGTATCTCGTGTTACAACAATTTCAGGCAAAATGTTTTCAACTTCTTGTGCAATTAAACCAATATCCTTGCCTGTAAAGACTTCAGAATTCTCGTTCCACTCGAAATTAACGCCTCTCAACTTTTCAACTTTGTCAAGTGCACTGTCAATGCATCTGATGTTCTTCTTTAACTTGATATCTGATGTTGAATATGCTGTGACATCATACTTTACATTGAGATACCCATTGACTGTTGTATCACCATGTATAATACAAGGTGAATTACCACCATTATATCCAAATCTTGTGGATGATTCAGTGGCTAGTGCACCGCTAATGCCTGTGGCACCGGCGATTGTAACTGCACCACCAATACCTGTGCTACCAGCAATTGAGCATATACCCCCAATGGTAGTTGCACCACTAATATTTGCAGTGCTAGCAATTGTGACTGCACCACCAATAGTAGTTGCACCAGCAATATTAGCAGTTGTATTGACACCAAGAGAATTTATAGTTGCAAGATTGTTAACAGTTAAATTTAAACTTGTAATTCTGCCAGTTGTGGCATTTAAATTGCCATTAACTGTTACTGCATTTACTGAGCTGCCCAAGCTTACGTTGCCCATGCTTGTGAGACTACCAGACTGCAGGAGACCAGTAATGCTGCCAGTATTAGCTTGAATTTGTGCATCAACCACCATGTTCCCATACACTCTGCCTTGACCAGCATACATTGTATTGTCAATAGTAATGTTATTTTTTACTCTAACTGCGCCAGTGAACTCTGATGGCCCAGCGACTGTTAAATTGCCACCTATATTTGTTGTACCTGCACCGCGGGTGATGAGAGTGCCAGTCACAATGCATTGATCTGCAACATCAGCTCCAAGATAACTTGTTTCACGCACATCAAGTGAAGATTGAATTGTGACGGGGCTATAACAGGTGGTTGTGCCGTAAATAGATACATTTGATGTCGCTGTTACAATGCCATTGGCAACAACGCTGTCTTCAGCAGCATTGCCTAGTGTTGTTGTACCATAAACTGTCATATTTCCAAGAACAGTCTCGTTGCCTTGAATTTCGGAGTTACCAGTAGCTTTAAAATTGCCTGTTAACTCTAAACCACGTTGATCATTATTGAGTACAACCTTGTTGCCTGCACACTGCAGATTGATTGAACCTGCAAGACCAGTTCTAATGATAACTCTGCTGTTTGTTACTTGTGGATTTGGTGAAATGAAGAAGCTACCTGACACACAGAAGTTTGCTGTGTCAGATCCTTGTATGAATGTTTGTTGTGGATCGGTATTGAAGCCAAAATATGGCCCGTCTTTGATTGATACCACAGGATTATTACCAGCAGAGCTTTCGAATCTCGCTAATGTTTGATTAGCTGTCGGTGATCCCTGACGTACAAGCATGGCGCACATGTTCTCATTGTAATTGAGCACACTAAGAGCACTGGTTGTTGTCACAGTTGTATCTAGGTATGTCGTTGTACCAAGAACTGAGAGATTGCCATGGATAGTGAAGTTGTTATTAATGGTACCATCGTCAGCTAGAATTTCAGTAGCAGAAAGCATGCCATCAACAAAGGTATCATCATGGTGCCTTGTTATTCCATACACTTTTAACCCTGCATTTGGATATGTTTGAAATGGTGCAGTTGGATTTAAGGCAATAAATCCACCTTGTGTGATGGTAAACTGAGGCTGCTCCGTGAAACTCAAACGCCCGGCGCGTAAGGTGAGGTCGTCTGTGCCACGAATGTGGAAATTACCACTAATAGCATCAATAGTTGTACCCAATGCTTTGGCATTATAGCCATACATTTGCAACTGATAACTGTTTGAGTTGCTATTTACAAAAATATTTTCTTGTACATTGAGCTTTGCACTTAAATTGTTTGTTACTGTGCGGCGGTGTACATTTCCAATGTAGACACTGCCATACGGTGCGCTGAGAGACATGTAGCGCGAGTCAAAATCTATTTGATTGTATGTTTTTGTAATTGAAGATGGTGTGATTGTACCACTGTCACGGTATGCCAGAGAAAAAGCAGGTCCAAGCAGAGCAGCAGCAACTCGGAACTCACCAGTATAGCCACGTTCGATACTTCCCGCATACGGCTGTGGCTGCAAGGAATATAAACCAGCACCTTTTTGATAACTTAAGAAATCTTTCGTATTTGAATTGTAAATCAAATCACCGTCCCTTAAGAAGGGTATATATTCACCGGGCACTGGTACTGGTCCAAAATTACGCTGGCCAACAACATGACCACCAGGTGTGACTCCGTCACCAACGTAAAGACGAGCCTGATCCACAGTATAACCAACTTCACCTTCTGATAAGATCACTTTTAATCGCTCAGATTCTTGTCCACGGCGAACAATTATCTTTACTACTGTATCATTTGTAATTTCTACGGCCATTGTATTATACTCCTACTGTTAAAGCTCTTGTTTGCGGGTTAATGTAAAGCCTTCCTGGTCCGGGATTGAAGTATCCAAGAACATTTGTATTTAGGGCAGATATATCTACATAAAGTTTCTTTTCATTGTTAATTTTCAATGATATGCCATCATAACTCACACGGATTGATGAGCCCTCGTCAGTGCGAGCTATGCCATTGTCAAAATCAAACAGATTATTAGAAATATGTATGGCACTTAACCCCACTTCTTTGACTCTCAAAAGACTTCCCATTGGATATGTCAATGTCGTTTCGTCTGTTTGTGGCGATAACTGTGTATATGCTTGTCTGTTGTTGTAATCAGGAAATAAATTTTCGTTGTAGCCAGTTAAAGCAAACAAACGACTGGTGCTCTGATCATATAGAAGATCGCCTACTTGAATTGTAGGGTTGTTAGTCAGTTGATCAATACGACCTGTGTAAAGCTTCATTCCTGCTGGGTTACCTCCAGGTGTAGCGCCGTCGCCTACGAAAAGCCGCCTGGAAGGTGGATCCGTTACATATCCAAGTTCACCATTATCAAGAATAATAAGCTTTCTCTCATAATCAGTACCTCTTCTTATCTTTATCTTAGCTATGGAAACTGTAGCCATTACAATTATTTATTAAATTACTGTAGATTACAATAAAAATTATGAAGGTATAGTTGCTGGAGTGCCTTGAGATACACTCTTTTTCACAAAGCCTTGTGTCGTATTTAGGTAGTTTTCAACAGTTAGAGCGTTTAATAACAATTGCTGTATGTCATATATGCGTTTCAGCACTCTATTCATTACGAAATTTGTAACTAATTCATTCTCACCAATGAAGTTTTCTATGTCCTGTTGATATATCAATTGCTGTAATTCTTTCTCATTGAAATAACGTGTGCCTTTAAACAGATAATTGCCCTTATTATCTTTAAGCTGCAGAAATTTTCCTGTTATTTGGTCGCGAAATCTCATGTGATTGATCAAAAGCTTAGCTAAAGCTTTGTTAATAACCCAATTTTGTACATACTCATCTTCACCGATGTGGATGTCATCACTGGTATACACATCAAAATCTGGTACAGCAAGAACGTCAAACAGATTAATATTATCGTAAAATAAACTGAACTTACCAGCGTCGTTCTGATCCTTAGAAAACATTATGTTATAATCTTGACCAGCAATGCCTGTTGAATCAAAACATCTGATTTTTTCTGTGGTGTTGTATTGAAAGAGATAAAATAAATACTTGCCAATAGTATAAAATGGGTAATTTGTAAATTTTTTGTATATGTTATCATCTGTGATTAGATAACATATACTGCTGTCAGATGGAGAGAAGGTAATTTGTTTGAAGTATTCATTGGGTGGCATGTCATATGTTAACTCTTTTATATCTATAACCACTTTATTGTTAAAATTATCTTCGTACATGAATAATTTTTGATTGCTTGTTATCACACATACAACTCCATCGTTAGTTGTGTTAATAAAGATTGGATATGCAGAAAGAAAATCTTTTGTTAACAGGTATGTATACTGCCAGTTTAAATTCTCATCAAATTTCTTAATGCAGTTATTTGAAGAGTCGAGCACAAGCAGGGATCTGTCTTGTGTACAGAAACTTCTTGGTGAATTAAACGATGTTTTATCAGAAAAATTACCGGTATCGCCAATTGTATTGATATAGAGTAGTTTATGTTTGAGTGTGTTGTCTTCTGTTGTAAACCCTCTTATACTATAAGAGTGCAATTGTGAGGTACCAGCATCAAGAACATAAAAATTATCACCAATAACATTGAACGCTGTGATATTACTGAAGAATGTATTTGAATTTGTAAAAATTTCATTAGTGCTTAGTACGAGTGTCATGGATGATAGATCGAATGGTGATTCAAAGATGCAAATATCATTGCCCTTAGATGTTGCAATATACAATCTATCTCCAGTATCATTTCTAATAAACTTTATTACGTTAATGTCATCAAGATTATCATAAAACCCTTCGCGAAGTGGCAGGTATTCACTAGTACTGAGTGTTGTTAGCCACGAGAAATTCTGTACGCCGGTAAAATCTAAACTCATATGTCTAAAACTCTCCCCATTTTTGGATAATTTGCTGCTAGTGGGTTTTGATTTCCTGTTCCGCCACCATGAAAATATCTGTGGTCGCCACCTATGAAGGAATAGGTGTATCCGTTGGTTCTGCATGCATACCCTGGTTCACCAGCACTACCGGTATTGTTTTGTCCATAGCCCCAATTACCTATGCTACCACCATCTCCAGCTCCATAACAAAATTCACCGCATGTGGCGCCAATTAGCCATGAACTGTTCTGTTGTTCTTGCAGTACGCCACATGTTTGTGGTTGACAACCATTATTTAACCAGTAATTATAACACTCAGTCCATGCTGTCCCGCCTCGTTCAACTGCTTTGTCAGAGCAAGCTTGTGTACTCTTCCATGCAGTGTTAGACACACAGAAATTAATGCCTCTAGCATTGGCGGCACCAGCGCCAGCACCTCCAACCAAAGAAGCACCGTCTTTATTTTCAAATTTATCCCACCAATAATTGGTATCATTCATTTCTCCACGTCCTCCTCCACCGGCTATGATGCCATCATTGATAATTTTTAGATTATAATCAAGATGTATGGCGTCACCAGCATTGTCAACAGAGGTTCCGTTGATCTTATAATATTTCTCCCAATCTGAAAGTACATTATCTAAGCGTGATGAACGGCATTTACCGTACAAGAACGCTGTGGCCAGTCCATTTTGAACATTTGAACTGTCTTGTCCATAACCAACAATAAGACCTTGTGCAGGGTAGTTCGTATTGCCTGCTTGACCATTTTCTGCACAATAATTAGTTGCACCATTGGTTGGCTTGCTGTATACAGACATTTGTGGTTGAGCTCGCTGAGTTCCTACTACTTGAGGATTAATCAATGTTATTTCGCTACCAACAGGCCAGCCAACACCAGTGCGTAGTGCAGGGCCACCTCCTCTTATGCCACCAATGACACCTCTGTTGTAGAATGTTGCCATGATTGGACGGACAAATGAATCGGCTTTTCTGTTAAGCTTCGCCATCATGTATTCAAACAAGTTCACATTGAGAGTTAGGGTACCATAAGATCCGATCTCTATGTCAATGAACTCCAGAGGCACAGAAACAGTTAACGTCATGGTGGGTGTGATTGTTTGTGTCAAAGTTGGTGTGTTGGTTGGTGTCTGTGTCAATAAAGGTGGTGTCTTCGTTGGCGTGACAGTTGGTGTGCGCGTCAAGGTGGGTGTTGTTGTGTTTGTAATGGACGGTGTTGGTGTTCTTGATGGTTGCTGTGTCCTTGTTACTGTGAGTGTTGGTGTGTATGTTGGTGTAATGTTAGGAGTTACAGTTTTAGTCAATGTTACAGTCTGTGTTGGTGTTACAGTCTGCGTTGGTGTCACAGATTGTGTCAATGAAATGGTGGGAGTGCGAGTTGGTGTTGGAGTAATAGTTCTTGTTACTGTGACTGTAGGTGTGGTTGTCGGTGTATTTGTGTGTGTCTGTGTCATTGTGGGTGTGATAGTAGGTGTCTGCGTGACAGTAAGAGTTTGTCTGGGGTATGCACTCAACCCGGCTATGGCTATGCATGATACTGGTACAACGTTTGAAGCAATACGTGCATGCTCATACAAATAAACTAAATTTTCATATAATTTATCAAGCCTGACATTAATTGAATCTGCCGTAACAGTTTCATTGACAGGTATTTTTATGTCTTCAAATAAATTTGGAAGTATTAATGGTTTATTAATATATCTATCAAAGAATAGGCCAGAACTTTTAACTTTTTCATAGATTCTCATTTAATTGCTCCAGTTAATTGTATTTAACTTAACATGTGCGGGTATCAATTTACTTGCTATCACACGAATCTTGGCTTCTAAATCAGATTTAAGTTCAGTATCTGTAATTCTACTATTATTGATATTAAGATTAATGACATTAGCCTTGTGACCAGGTATGTTAAACTTGAAAAATCTCTCTATTTCTTCAACAAAATTCTTCTTACCACATGGAACATGGAAATTAATGTCTCTAATCTTCATGTTTACTTTTGAATGGTTAATAATGTCATATGTAAGAAGTGCTTTATTGTACAGATAAAAATTTTTAAGCTTTATTCCTTCTGCTAAGTTAGTATTTTTCTTGAGATATTTAAAAAGTGGTACAGAATAAGCAGCACTCGATGACCCCACAAGAAACGGTTTATGAATAAACTCTTTCATGGTATATTTTGCTGGCATAAACCGTGTTGTGTTTGTTGTCATGCCATTGACAAACAGATCAAGTTGACCAATATTGCAGTTGAATCTTATGGCAAAATTATGATACCCAGGGTCCAGTTGTGTCAAGTCAAACTTAACCTCTGGCAGAATAATATCATTATAATTATTGTATGTGGCGACCACTGCTTTGATGATCAGAGTGCTTGCTGGATAATAATCATGGATATACTCGCGCATATACTCACTGTTTGTTATCTTACCAAATGATCCTGTCATGCCTGACATGTATGTTGTGGTGTATGCGTTGCTGTGCACAGGCATTATAACATACTCGATTATATTGGAGCTTAAGCTATTTGCTCTTGTGAATACAGCTCTATTGTTTACATCGCTCTTTTCAAATTCGCTAATAAAATTAATTTTTTGATTGTTGTATTCACTAGGAAAGATACCAGAAAACATTACTGTAAAAGTACTAGGATCAATCTTGAGATAATTAGTTTTATTATCAAGAGCCCAAATATACCCATCTAAATCGATACTAAAATCATCTATTGTTTTTGCATAATGAACTAGTTGCACATTATTTGTACTTAGATTCCAGTACATAATACTGTTATCTTTTAGATAATAGATCTGCTCTCCTCGTCTCTCTGCTTTATCACCATCAGTTATGAAAAGTATATCGCTTTCTTGAACTGTAGCGGCGTGAATTGTATTAGCGCTTGAAATATTTCTTGTAAACGACAAACCAGGGACAAAGCGTATAGAATTATAATTCTTAGTTAGGTTGTCATACTGTTCATCAGTAAGTAGATTATAACCTTGCACATCAATTGCTGTTCTGCCTTGTCTGCCTAATGGTCCGCTGTCATTTGCTGATAACATTAAAACTATATGACCATACGTATCATAATCTTTTATGTCTGTTGTATTGCCATAGATGCTTTTTGTTGTGACATGAACATTGTTAGCATTGTATTTCTTAATACTACCATCTTCAAAAAGAATATGATAGTCAGTAAAATCGTGAGTTTTAAATATGTATTTGATAGGTGTATCAAACGTTATTTTGCGCAGAGATTTAAAATCAGTATTAGTTATGTTGAGTTCATTATTACTGGCTAAGAATAATAATGAAGTATTCGGTACATAATTGTATACGCTAAAGCCATATTTGTCGAGATTGCCTATGATTTGATTGCCAAAAGGCTTTGACCAATCGTTGTTATACAGATCAAAAATGAGTGTGAATTCTGAACTTTCACCAATTGTTGAGAGGCTTTCTGTTACACTGTATCGATTGCCATCAAACACATACTCTGTATCTGGTTCAATTACTTCAAATACATCAATGTTATTTGTGGTTTTGAAGTTATTAAGATTGCGTTGTATTAAATTATTTTTTAATGAGCTGATGCGTTGCGTTACTCCCTGTGGACCAATCTTATAGTATGCATAATAGCAACCAGGTTCAAATACCATTGCTGACGGTACATCAAATACATCATAATATTGTGCAGCTGGTATTTTTTCCAATCGGCAATCAAATTCCTGTACATAATACATTGCTTTAAAATTATCTGCTGTGAGAGCATTATAGAAAGAAACTTTCTTAGGATTGTAATACCTATCCACCCATATGGGTCGCGCATTAATATCTCCATTGCCTGAAAGCCAGCTACATAAGAAATCACCTGTCTGTTCATCAATTGAATCACCAAAATATGAAGAGTTTTTGTAATCTCCGCGCTTTTTAAATATTAAATCTGATTTAAGTGGATGATCAGCAGCAGTTGCACCTGCCTCAATTAACCCCGCATCACGAATATTGATTCGATCAAACGGATATGTGTCAGTAGGCATATGGAAATAAGTTATTTTATCATTTTTAATTAAGATTTTTGTTGAGAATGTCTCAAAGCTAAAAGAAATATTATCATTACCATAGTTTTGGCGAGAGCCAGAAAAGATTTTCTTATAGTCTCTGAAATTAACAAGGTCTTCATCATAAAAAGGAGCATTTCTGGCCTGTAAATGATCTGGTGTAAATGTATTTTTAAGAGATAAAATATTAACTGGCAATTCGTTTCCTGTAATACCGTAGAATTCACTGTTAACAAGAAGGTTTGATTTAAGATCATCATAACTGTTTATGTCATTAATTTCTGTCGAGTTTGTTTTAAATGTTTTCTCATAACTTACCCATGAGTCATATATTTTCGATACATTTGCTGGATCAGAGCGTTGAATGCATTTAAAAATTGATTTTAAATCAAACGGCACTGCAAAGCCTGTGACGGGGTCAGTCAGAACGAGATTGTCTTGTTCATTTATTGTCAAGTATTTTGCGATATCATTAACATTTTTATATATTACAATGTAATCAGAATCTCTATCATACAAGTAGTAAAATATTTGTGGACTGTATCGACCAAGATAATCAGACTGTGAATCTTTACAAAATATCAAATTACCCAAATAGTCAACTGTTAGATATCTTGTAATATTAAAATTTTCATGGGAAATTTTGCAAAACTTATCGTCAAGGAGTGTTATGTCGAAAAAGTATCTGTTATCAATGTATTCAGATCTTCCGGTGAGTGAGATTGTCGCGGTTTTTATATCAATGTCAGGTTCATCGACAACCCAGTACCGCGAGAAGACATTGATGCCTAGTAATGCATTTGCAACGAGATATGTTGAAAACCCTTCATCAGGCAATGGTTTTAAATTCTCAACATATATGTTGCTCCCAATTGAGTCGTTTCGTGTTAGAAACAAATTGGAAAAATTATTAATAGCATTATCGTTTGATTTATAAAAAACCTGATTCAACGGAAATGCTACATTATTCTCGCTAAAGAATATGCGTTCATTAAACTTGACTGTTGGATCAGGTGTATATACAGCAGATAGCGGCTTAAATGTAGCAGGCGTGAACTCCTTAACAACCATAGAATTATTTATTAAGAAGCTCTAATTATCTAATAGAACCTAAATATGGCCCGTATATTAAGAAAGAAGTGAAAGCGCCAGTATAAGCTGCTTTAAATGAACCGGAAAGCACTTGCCATGCAGTTTCTTGTTCACTAAAATCACCGTTATTTCCAAGCTGACCTTCTAGATTTCTTCCAACCGAATATGCATGATTCTCTGCATCAATAACAATGGAATGCTCATATCCTGCAGCAATTGATTTGATGGACAATGTGTTCCAAGGATTGCTTGTGCCGAGATCGGTCCAGACATAGCGTGTTGTGGTATCATTTGTACCTAATTGTCCTCTATTGTTGTAACCTGTGCTGTATACTTTACCGGTATTATCAAGTGCCAAGGAATGCACATGTTTTGTAGCTACAGCTGCCCAATTTTTATTGCTTGTATCACCCTGTAGATACGCGGTATTAGATATGCCAACACCTAAACCAATTTGTCCACTGAGATTATTGCCCATTGTAAACATGTTGTAGGAACTTGCAGGGCCAGCAGCAGACAAGGTAATGGTGTGATATCCACCGCAATGAACTTTATTGAATCTCGGTGGTGTGATTGGTACAGAATTATCAGTTAAAAATACTCGAGTATTTCTTACTGGTGTAAATATATTGAGAGTTGGTTCAGTTGTTGGTTGCCCACACTGACCATCTTGATTGAGACCAGTACATAGCAATGTACCGTCGCTGCTTAGAGCTGCTGTATGCAGAAGGCCTGCAGCTATATCCATCCAGTTACCTGTGATGGGTGTCCACATTGATGTGCTCAGCACATTAGGACCAAGGCCAAGTTGACCTTGGCCATTGTACCCGGTGACATACATGGTTGTACCAGCAAGTCCGACTGAATGTACTAGTCCGCAGGCGACTTTATTGAAAAATGGTGTTGCAGTTCGTGCTGTTGTAACATCTTGATACATTGTGGATGAAACTTGTGGTATGAGACTAAAGGAACTGACCAGATAAAAGTGTGTGGTTGAAGGAGTAGCATCTAAACCCAGCAGACTGCCAACAAAATTTTCTGATGTGGTAATTACGCCGATATTATCTAATCTAACATCTGCTTGCAGATTGCGTAGATCATTGGATCCAGTACCATGCAGTCTATCAATTGAATCAATAGCTAATGTATGATATACACTGCCATCAATGGAATCCCATAATCCAGTGTTTGCTAGAAAGTTTGTTTCAAATGGCTGGTTCATAATAGTATTTATTTAGCTTATGGTTATTCTACTGGGGTTGATTGTGTTAGTGTTGGGGTAAGTGTGGGTGACTGTGTGGGTGAAATTGTGAGTGTCAGCGTAGGTGTGTTGGAGAGTGTGTTAGTAGGTGTGTTTGTGACTGTATTTGTGACAGTGTTGGTAGGTGTATTTGTGGCAGTCTGCGAGATTGTGGGTGTCTGTGTAGGTGTCATGGTCTGAGTAAGTGTATTAGTCAGTGTAGGTGTATTGGTAGGTGTCACTGTCTTTGTAGGCGTGTTGGTAGGTGTCACTGTTAGTGTGAGCGTTGATGTCGGTGTCACAGCACGTATATCTACACCAATTTGACCTTGCAGATTTGCTCCTGCACGGAACATAACGTCTGCAGGTGGGGTAGGTGTCATGGTCAGTGTGGGTGTGTTTGTAGGTGTCACTGTCTGCGTAGGTGTGGCTGTATCTGTAACTGTAGGTGTAGGTGTCGCAGTGGGTGTCATAGTCAGTGTCGGTGTCTGCGTCGGTGTATCTGTAACTGTAGGTGTCTGTGTCGGTGTGAATGTCTGTGTAGGTGTGAATGTCTGTGTAGGTGTTGATGTGGGTGTCTCTGTAGGTGTGTTGGTAGATGTCACTGTGACTGTATTTGTGACTGTGGGTGTGGGGGTCACAGTTGGTGTCAGTGTCTCTGTAAGTGTATTGGTAGGTGTGCTGGTTGGTGCATTGGTTTCTGTTGGCGTTGCAGGTGGTGTAGGTGTAGGTGTCATCGTCACTGTGGTTGTGACCGATACTGTGACAGTGCTTGTTGGTGATAGTGTCGGTGTACTTGTCTTTGTATTTGTAGGCGTTACAGTTGGTGTTTGTGTCTCTGTTAGTGTGTTGGTAGGTGTCATTGTAGGTGTAATAGTACGTGTCATTGTAGGTGTAACAGTTTGTGTTCTTGTCAAAGTAGGTGTTGTTGTGACTGTTGTTGTTGGTGTCTGTGTAGGCACTGCAGTGCGGGTAATGGTGACTGTAGGTGTTACAGTAGGTGTCATGGTGCGTGTAGGTGTGACTGTACCAGTCATTGTCAAGGTTGGAGTAATAGTTGGTGTAAATGTTAGGGACGGTGTCAATGTGCGTGTCAATGTAATAGTGGGTGTAAGGGTAGGTGTATTTGTTATTGTAAGTGTCGGGGTAGGCGTGACAATCTCATCAGAAATCGTAACATTAGAGAGATAATTTAACCCCTTTAACTCATAAACCATCAAATCATTCTCATAAGTTCTATTATTGACACGACTGAATGGTAATTGTCTGGCTTCTAGAAGATGTATATTTTCAATTTCATAAAGAGAGTCTTGCAATACACACAGTCTAAAATTAAAAGTATTCTGTGTCATGTTACCATTGATAACACTGATTGAAGGAGAATATGTAGCTATGTAGCTGCCTGTTTGTTTGTATAAATGTGATACATTGACATAATTTGGAGATAAGGCTTGCTTAGGATCAACTTGATTAATATTCTCAATAATATCTTTATTAATCTCTGTCATTTCACCATCACCGAAATTATATACTATCTTTAAGATGGCAAAGGTTGAAGCTTCAAGTGCAGATGGCATGAAGACGATGGTTGTGTCACCCTTGCATAATGGTAAATCTACCCATGTAACAGTGTCAATAATAGGATACCCATATGGAAAGAATAAGCCAGCATTAGCTCTCTTTGTATAGGCACCAGATAATGTTTCAATGTTGTCGCCTGTGGCAGATAAAGGATACTCTATTAGATCTTCATAAACAGGATCAATAAAGAGATAACCATTGAGAAACTCGTTCTCTAGATATGGTACGCTCGAAGATAATAGAACAGCAAGAGTATTCATTTATAAATCACCTGTATTTAAGGGCTCCCTGTGGGTGTTGGGGTTACCCTTGGTGCAGTTACATTTACCACAGTCGGGTTGCCTTTATCTGTTAACGAATTCCATTCAGCTGGATCAAACACTTCAGAAACATTATAGTATAAGTTAGAATTACTTGCCGCATCAAACAATACCCATGCACTTAAGTCCGTTGATGAAGAAGTAGAAATTATTTGCCATGAAATTGTATTGTCATTAGGTCCTGTGAAGCTGGCAAACGGATCAGCATCACTGGATCTTGTGTACAAACCAAGCACTGTTGAATCCTGTGCAGCAATAAAATTGAGGCCAGCAATGTAGCTATCAGTAAATGCTGTTGGTGTTGGAGTAATTACTAGCTCTTCCATTGGGGTGACAGTACATGTTACAGAAGGTGTTGGAGTCACTGTTACTGTTGGTGTTTGTGTGGGTGTTGAACTGTCTGTAACAGTGAGCGTTAGAGTGCAAGTCACAGATGGCGTAGGTGTTGGGACCGGTGTATCAGTGACTGTGGCTGTGGGCGTCAATGTGGATGTTATGGTTGGTGTAGGTGATGATGTTATGGTTTGTGTGTTTGTCGGTGTAACAGTTACATCTGGAGTGTTAGAATTTGTAGGTTGTGGTACATCAATACCAACCTGGCCATGCAGATTTGCTCCTGCACGGAACATAACGTCTGCAGGTGGGGTAGGTGTTGGAGTCGGGGTGGGTGAGCCTGTTACTGTTGGTTCTGGGGTCGTGGTGCTTGTGATAGTTAATGTTGGTGTCTGAGTAGGTGTAGCAGTGTTGGTAGATGTAAAGGCTGGTGTTTCTGTGGGTGTGCTTGTTATGGTTTCTGTGGGTGTATTTGTTATGGTTATGGTAGGTGTAATGGTTAGAGTAGATGTGGTTGTAGGTGTAAGTGTTGGGCTTTGTGACACTGTCATGGTTGGTGTGGGTGTTAATGTGACAGTCTTGGTTATTGTTGGAGTCGGGACTGCTGTTCTTGTAGGGGTCAAAGTCTTTGTCACTGTTGGTGTTGGGGTGGCAGTACGCATTGGTGTCCCAGTAGGTGTGACAGTGGGGGTGTTGGAATTTGTAGGTGTAGGTGTGGCTGTGGGTGTATAGGTTTGTGTCAATCCAGGTGTCATTGTCAACGTTCTTGTTACTGTGGGTGTCACAGTTGGTGGAGGAACAGTCCTTGTCAATCCTGGAGTTAATGTAACGGTGACAGTTGGTGTTGGTGTAAGTGGTCGTGTACTTGTTGGGGTGGCAGTCATGACAAGATTTGTTTCTGTTGGGGTGATTGTAGGCATGGGGGTGGGAGTAAACTCCGACTTCACATCAGTAAAGAAAGAATTTGAATTTAAACTCTTAATTTTAAGCATTGTATCTGTTGGATCAAAAAGTGGTTTTGCGAACGATATTACAGGATATACACTAGGGGGAAATTTAATTTTATCTCTTAGATCCTTAGTAAATAGGGTAATAAATTTATCCTTAATTTTATGTTCCACATGCAATGTGCGGCAATGGTTTGTGAGTCTGATTCTAAACGCACGCATTTCAGGCACAATATTGAGTTTACTTTCAATATGATATTCAAGTGCTTGACGGTACAGACTGAATGGTTCAGCAAACGACGAATTTAATAAGTTTTCTGTACGAAAGAGCAGTTCATTTTCAAAAAATTGAGAGATTGTAGGTGTTGTATTGATTGTTGGAGTGGGTGTCCGTGTAGGACGAGCAGTTTTTGTGTTGGTTGGTGTGTTAGTAACTTGAAATGTTGTTGTGTATGAAATGGTTGGGGTTACAGTTGGTGTCCAGGTCACAGTAGCTGTGCGTGTAGGCAACGGGGTAAGTGTAGTTGTCGGGGTGGATGTAAGCGTCTGGGTAGGCGTAGGCGTCATATTAACAAGTTCTCCCACATAGAATTCATAGAATTACTATATTATTTAATATAAGACTTTAATCTTTAAAGGTCTAAGTTGTTATTTTATAAGAGTCCAGGATGGGATCCATTGATCAGGCAATACTGTGGATCCAAGTTTTAGTGATCTATTGAACCCTGCAATTGCAACATTGCCATCAGAGCTGATAGCAAACATAGTGTATTCGTTGCTAACCCCATTGATTGCAACATCTACAGTTTTGGCATTATTTTTATAGTCAAATGGTGGGTTAACCTCCAACCAGCCTCTATGATCTCCTAGCCCCTTGGCACCAGGCATATAACCAGCTGCAAACAGCCTTCCATTTTCAAGCAATACCAGTGTTGTTGTGAATTTATTTGTGCCACCACATGCAACTGTAGCTATTGTACTGTCATAATTTGATGCATCAAATACATTCATAAAGCTGCGTCTGATGCCATCATCAAGTCCATTGCCAAGTTGCCCGTACCCATTGTATCCACATGCATACAACTTCAATCGATCTGTTGTCACATAGTATGTGCTAGGAAAATCTCCACCACCAGTATAAACTTTGTGAACATTATTAGCTACTACAGTCGCGCGCGTTAATTCAGATGTTGTATTGTTGCCAAGCTGCCCATAGATATTAGTGCCCCAAGCCCATAGAGTATTGCCTGTGTCCACTGCAAAACATGAAGCGCCAGTATCCGCGCTTTCAATTGCAATTGTTGAGACATTTGTTAAAGGATATTTGTTAATATCACTTTGCACTGTGTGCCATGTTGAATTAGTTGGCGCTCTGCCACCATCCCCCATTTCGCCATTTGCTCCATATCCAGCAGCTTTTATTTGTCCATTGCTCTGTAATACAAGAACAGTGCCACCTTTTGCAGCAACGTCTCTAACACCGCTGATGCCAAGAGATGTTGCAGTTGCTTTGGGTGCTGTGGTATTAGTTGCAAGCCAGCCATATGGGTTATGGCCAAAGCCATATAATTCAGTATTGTCACCTATGATAAACATTGTCGCAAAATTACCCCTTGTGTGGAATGGTACAAAGATATTTCTTGGATTAGTGCCAAGCTCCACGCGGCTAATGCTCTCAGCAACATCAAAATAAACATATTCAGGGGTAACCCCTTTTCCGTTGCCTTGTGTCCACGAGCCACCTAAGAAAATTCGATTTTCAGTAGTTAGACCAGCCCAGTATTGATGACCGTTGTACACACATGACCAATCGTATGCATGTTTATCTGTCATGTCACCGCTGGGGTCTATGATGTTAAAAGTGCAACTGCCTTCTCGTGTCTGTGACAGTCCCATGCTCTTGCTATTGCCAGCGAATAAAATATGACTGTAATCTGCAGAAATAAGAGCATTATAATCATAAGCACCTGCATTTCTCGGCAATCCTTGTATGGTTGCAGCCTTGAGAGTTTGATAAGAAGATGTTGTGGTGGATACTTTGATATTTCCAGTTGAGTTTGAAAGGGTAATGCCATCACCGGCTGAAAGGGTTAAAACACCATGGTTTGATAGAGTGACATCATTGCCATTGCGCCGCACATAAATTCCAGGATTATCTGATGATATTGACATTATTGCTTCATTATCACTAAGCTTCTGTTCATCCCATTTTGTAAGAAAATCATTAACAGAAATTCTATATGTTGCTGTATCTCCTTGAAGAATAAGAAAGTCACTAGCCAGAGGTGGTCCCATTAGTTGAGGAAGATTGGTAATTTTAATCACATTTGACATATATTATATTTATTGTTGCTTATAGCTCTAAAAGGACATCATCTTCACCTGTTGTTGGTCCTCTCTCTCTATCGGTGGTTGGATCTATTAAACCGGGAATGAATATGTTCTTAACAGGGTTAAACCTTGCTGGTGTAGATGCAGACTTACGGCTACCATCTCCTTCAATCAATTGTACAGTATAGAATGTGTCTTGTACCGTGGCTAGCTGTGTGATTCTTGTGCTGCTGTCATCACCTTTAATAGTATTCCAGTTTATGCCGTCTGCTGTATACATTAGTGTAACTTGAGTACAATCAAGAGATAAATTTTTCACTTTCCATGTCCATGTAGTGCCATTGTTGGAACTATGCATTGTACCCACACGTGGTCGTATACCATACACTGCAGTATGTGTCATGGTCATCGTCGGTGTGGGGGTAGGTGTCAAACCGCTTGTCTGTGTAAATGTAGGTGTTTGTGTGGGTGTTCTTGTAACAGATATTGTGGGTGTGGGTATAAAAGTCTTTGTAGGTGTCATTGTGGGTGTTACTGATACAGTGCTTGTTATAGTTTGTGTTGGTGTGGCAGTAGATGTAAGTGTGTAGGTTGGTGTTATTGTTGGTGTCATTCCTGGTGTACAAGTCACAGAAGGCGTTACTGTGGGTGTAGCAGTGTTTGTTATTGTCAATGTTGGTGTGGCAGTGGCAGACTGTGTTGGTGACACAGAAGCTGTGGGTGTATTTGTTTGTGTTAAAGTTTGTGTAGGTGTTCTTGTTAGGGACAATGTGGGTGTCGCTGTCGGTGTGGGTGTGGATTTGCTTGTTGCAGTGTTTGTTTGTGTCACAGTCAATGTGAATGTGGGTTGTGGTTCTCTTGTTGTAGTAAGAGTGGGTGTCGGTGTGGGTGTGATGGATGTAATAGTTGGTGTGGGTGTCACTGGCGTTACTGTGGGTGTGGGTGTGCCTGATGGTGCAGGCTCAGGTATAAAATATCTGTTTGTTGGTCCTCTGACACCTACTGTGTTGGGTATGGGGTTTGCAAATCCATGCAATCCATAACCAGATGTTGAAAATGTTCCTGTGAGATCAAACCCGATGCCCAGCACACCAAAAGGTATTCCGGTAAATAATGCACGGCTTAACAAATTATCATCTTCACGATACACATCAAGCTTAGAATAACCTAATGAAGGTCCGGGCCCGCCACCAGTGAGTGGAGATAAGAAGGAATCCACAAAGGATAAGCAGAATCCTTCCCCACCAGACACCTGTGAGCCATAGCATGAATATTCAAAGGTGATGACAATGTCCTTATGTGTATCCAGTTGTTGATCTAGGTAGATGGCACCTGGGTACGATGTTAACATGTACTCCATGGTCATAAACTGCGTGTGTGTAATGGTGGGTGTCATGCTTGGCGTTATAGTAATTGTTGGTGTTACAGTTGGGGTGCCAAACGGCGTCTGTGTGGGTGTTCGTGACAATGTTGGTGTCTGTGTGGGTGTCAATGACCGTGTAGGTGTAGGTGTGGCTGCACATGCACCTAGAGCGACATCAGGTGGTGGCCAATCCCCCAGCTCCTGTACCCATCCAAAATTCGGAACAACATATGGTGTATTGGAGGGGTTCGAATATTTGAGATTACCTTTGTAAAACTGCCAATTGGGGGCATCCCATGAGCCAAAGTAAAGAATTGCTGTGCTTGAACCATCTTGTGTGTAGTATGAATTGTTGGGTATTAAAGTGTATGTCCCGTTCATCTCCCTGCTACCAGCATTGCGCACACAGAGCCTTGTGTTTGGAATTATAAATGTTGTGCTTGTCACAGTGGGTGACGGGGTTGGGGTCATGGTTAACGTTGGTGTGGGTGTGGGTGTTGTGATGCTGGAAAAATTAGCTAAATCTGCTAATACGTCACTTTCACTAATTGCACAATCAAACGTTTTAACACCAGCAATCAATCCATCAAACCCTTCTATGTTGAAGAAATCATTTGCATTGAGCGTTGCCCCAATGGCAAATGGAGTGTTTGAAATGCCATTCAAATCAAATTGATTGCCTGATAAATCGAGCTCATATCCACTCACTGGCAGGATGCGATATTGATCTTGCAGATCTTGACTGTAAGGTATGAGATATTGTTGTATGCCGTTGATGTAAAGCCGAGCTTTATACAAACTATAGTTATCCACTGTGAACGTTATGTGATAAAAATTGCTTCCAAATAAAACGTCGTTTTGTGTTTTGTGATATATGTTATAAAATGTTGAACTGGAGCCCAATTGAACAATAACCTTGCGCCCTTGTTGTTTAATTGCATATCCAGGTTCAAAGTTCCATGCACCTTTTCCTATGTAACGCTTGAGCATATTTGAATATTCACCAGACACAACAACTGCCAAGGTGAAATTTTCCATATCGAAATTAAAATCTGTTTCAATGCCAGTGTAACTGGTTAGAGATGATTTTGTGGTGGATGATAATGCAAAGAATCTATGTTCGTCCATACCAACACGGTTTATGATAAGCCCGTTGCTTCCGGCTGGTGACAGATCACGAACATAATCACCAGAACCACCATCACCTGAATAGCAATCAAGTGATCGGCTGTCAATTGCCATGTCCAAACAAACATTGACAGTGGGTGTGGGTGATGGTGAATGAGATGGTGAAGGAGTGGGTGTGGATGCACGTGTGCGTGTTGGAGTGGGTGTACGTGTAGGTGGATGTGTTTCTGATGGTGTGTATGTTGGTGTGGTAGTATAAGTGAGTGTTGGTGTTGGAGTTACCGTTCTTGTTGGAAACGGTGTGGGTGTACGTGTTGGGGTGGCAGTTCTGGTAATTGTTGGCGTGGGTGTAGGCGTCATGTACTCCACCACAATGTTCTGCAGACTAGGTGGATCTGTCAGAATCGCCTCTGCATTATCAGTTAAAATGTTGTATGACATATTATTTTTCTATATTTAAGATTTATTATGATGTACTACCATATACGACTCCTGATCCTATGTTATTAAGTGTTAGTCCAAATCCGTTTCGAACAATAGCTGCACCAGCGGCACCTCCTGCAGTTATGCCACTGGAGGACCCGGCACCAGGTTGACCGAGGGCGCCACCAGCACCTCCGAAGGTTCTTCCCCCCGCTCCAGCTCCGCCAGCTGTTTTTGTTCCTGCGGCCCCTGATCCACCACTACCAGTGCCACCAGAGCCCGGTACTATACCAGCTCCACCGCCACCACCGCCTGGCTTGTAGAGTGCCGCTGCGAATGATGAGCTACTGTTGTGTCTCCCGCCTCCACCTCCACCTCCGCCACCGCCTATGACGCCATAATTATTAATTGTGGCAGTATACTGTAGGATTATGGCAGGTCCACCTGGATTACCTGACGTCGCGACTGCACCTCCATCACCACCTCTTCCAGTAATGTAACTATTATTATTAATTGTTAAAGTTGATCCTTGAGGCCATGAGCCAGTATATATTGCAGGTGAACTAATGGCAGTACTGCCAATGTCGTTGCTGATATTAAATGTCGCATTTACTGGTTTATTAGTTTTATCTCCAGACATGGATAGATAAAGCTCTCTTAGGTTTAAATTATTATTTCTAAGTATTGTATAAGATACAGAAGGTACGGGAGGCGCAGGTGGGAGCGGTGGTGGGAACGGATATGAAGGAATCTTCACATATGTTATCTGACTAAGAGTATTAAATTCATTAACTGCTCTTATTGCATATTGTGTATCGCTATCAAATCCTAGGTATTCGTTGATATCAACATAATTATAATTACCGGAAGAATTGCTTTGTGTGCAGTTAATTGTCCCGTATGGCACGTCGTTGATGTATAGTGTAACTTTTGATGCGCGTCTTTCAGTGCTTTGCCATAGCTTGCCAGCATATACAAGTAGACGTGTGCTTCCGTAACTACACTTATTTGTATATGGGTTGACGCCACAAGGTGTTCTTGGCGCTTTAACAGATACAACTTGAACAGTTGGCGGTTCTGCTATTACAGGTGGCTCAGCCACAGTATCAGGATAAGCTGGTACAACAACAGTGAGCATATTGCTTATGTATCCAAAGTTATTTTGCGCTTGCACACGAACTGCCATATTGCCGTCAAATTGTAGAAGAGTAAATGTTGCATACCCATTAATAACGTTGGCTGTTGAGTGTATGCCGCCATTGATAATTAGTGTTACTTGAGTGGCATCAACAAGATTGTATGCACCAGCATCAACAATAACTTGAAATCCTCCGTTTGTGCAATTGTTTGTAATAAAGTTTCTAACACAAGGCACTGTAGGTTGGTATGTGGCAACTAAATCAAGTATAGGCTCAACAATTACAATGTGTGTGGGTGTCACAGTTTGTGTGGGCGTCACAGTAGGTGTCACAGTAGGTGTTGTTGTTCGCGTCGGTGTGGCGGTAGGTGAAGATGTTACAGATGCAGTTGGTGTAATGGTGGATGTGGGTGTTCGTGTGGGTGTCATAGTGGGTGTGATGGTTGGAGTGCGTGTAGGTTGCACAGAACCTGTAACTGTACGTGTGGGGGTCACGGAAATGGTCAATGTGGGTGTGGATGTGTATGTTATGGTGGGTGTGTTGGTGGGTGTACTTGTCATTGTGGGTGTCACAGTGGGTGTCTTGGTGGGTGTACGAGTAGGTGGTGGTGTCGGTTCAAGCAGAGGATCTGGATTATCAGTCATTGTGACTGTTTGTGTAGGTGTCTTGGTAGGTGTTACAGAATATGTCAATGTACTTGTAATAGTTGGTGTGGGTGTGGGTGTTGCAGGTCTGGTGTAAGTTGGCGTAACAGTAGGTGTCTTGGTGGGTGTCATTGTCACAGTACGGGTAACAGTTATTGTGGGTGTCTGTGTAGGTGTTGGCGTCACAGTGGGTGTCTGTGTTGCAGTCATTGTGGGGGTATGTGGAGGGAACGGATCAGGATTTTCAATATTGAATGTGAATGTACCATCATCATCAATGTATCCTGCGTCCTTATTATCAAACTTGTTAGTGTATTCTCTAAAATAACGACCTGTTACAGGGTCACAAAAATTTTCTGAATATACATCAACGCGTGGCTTGAAGAAGCTATTTTCAACAATTTCAAGCTTATCAACAATGTACTTGAATGATGTTCTGTACACGTAGAACAGATTTGATACATCTTTGCCTAAGAAGGAGATGACATAATAATTTGTATCATCATTGTAGTTGATAAGTGGCTTCTCAGTTTCAACAATATTAATCTTAACATAAGGATCAGTTTCAATCAACGAATATGTATTGACATCTTCACGTGTTACATGCTTGTTAAAAGGGTAAAGCTTTACCACATCACCGCTGTTAATATTGACAGTATAAATCTCAGGATACACAATTTTTTGATTGGAACAACTTAAATCATGAAATAATGTTGTCTTGACAAAAAACAGTTCTTTTCTTGCTTCATTTAGCCAAGGCAATGAAATATCTTCAAAGTCGCGATGATCACCCTTGTATATTACAGTATCAGCTCTTGCATTACCATAGAGCATGTTATCTTCATAGTTAAAGTAAAGCTTTTCAAACAACACATAATTCTCTGTTTCAATGAAGAGCAAGTCATAAAACATGTCAAAATTAATAATGCGGTTGTTAACATCTTCACGAATTTCAGAATTGTATTTTATGAATACACCGCTCAAGGCTGCAGAAACTGGCAGAAGTGTGGATGAATTGTTGTTTCTAAAGTAAAAACTACCATACACCTTGTTTCTTGCCTCATATAATGACTCAGCTTCTGTAACTTCTGGTAACGTTGTGTTGTATTTTGATAGTCTGTTGTTTGTGGGTACATTAAAGAATGGGCTCTTAAGGAAGTATGGATCTGGATACCTATATATGTCTGTGCAAGGATCAGCACTTGCAACTGTCATGTAGAACCCATCCATCAGGCCCACAGTGCTGCCAGATGGCATGAAAGTGAAGTCTGGGCGGTAAAGATAACTAGGGCGGTAGGTTGGAGGAGAAGATCGGCGACTTGCTGCTCCGTCAATTAAAGTGTTGTAGTATAAAAGACTGTCATCAGATACAAATTCAGATGTATCTGTTAATGGATCATGATACATTGATGATGTACTCGGTACAAACGAAACACAATCATATATACTGCAATCAAAATTATTATAAATATAGTTTGAACTATCGCAAAATAAGTCTGGTTGAAATCTTTGAGATAGTATAAAATCAACATGTACACCTGAGAGTGTTAATATGGGTGGCCCATTCTTGTACAGTGAAAGATCTTTTGTCCAATGTTCGTCTAACCCTTGCAGGGTTGGTGCTGTTTTTGTAATTATGCCTGAGTATTTGCGTAGAGGATCATATGTAGTATAATCAAAATTATATCCAGAGATTGCATCATAAAATGTGTGTCCATTAGCTATAAGACAAATCGTTGCATCGCTTCTAAATATACCTTGATCAACTAATGACTGTGCTCTTGTTAAATCTTTATTTTTGTATATCTTTTTATATAACCCGTAGTCATTACCGAAAACATCACTCTTGTATTGCACAAGTGTTTCATTTATGGGTAGAAGTGCTTTTGTGCGCGCATCAATGTCATAAAACCCTGCAGGTTTTTGAGGAAAGATATCATTATTGGCCCATAAGTTCTTTCGTTCACCTTGAAAGAAATCTGTTGGGTCAGTATATCGAGATAGTCCTTGATGAGAATATTCCAAAGTCTGTTCACGAGATTGGTATCCTCTGAACAGTTGCAATTTACTATCAGAAATGATGTCACCAAAACTATAGTTATTAGATGCATCAGATTTTGTTAGAGTTATATCTTCAACAAACTTTAATGGTGTATCAAACACTGAGCCAGTTTCAGCTGAAATGTTTCCTTGTTTGAAGGGATCTGGAAACACATATAAAGAGTTGGGTGCGAGTTTCTCTATATCGATTGTTGGGTAAAAGTTAAAATTAGTAAAGGTTAGAATGCCCAATTTATCGGGCTTAAAGAATAGTCCGAGTTCTGTGGGCTTAATTAAAAATTTATTACTTGGTACAGCTGCAATAGAGGGGTATCTTTTGTTTGCAAAATTTGCATAGTCGTTAGCTGCTTTGAATAATAAGCCTGAAACAATACTTGTAGCTGTATTGCCTGTAGAAAGATAGTAGTAATCTGTGCCTATGAATTTCTGTGTGAGTAAGCGTTTGTTTAAAATGTTGAGATTCTCCAATGATGCATCATTTATTGTGCTAATAAAGTCACTATCTTGCAAGTAATAGAGCTGATCAGCGCTTACTTTGGGATTAACTGTGAACAGTGTTCCCAGCTCATTGAGATAAAAAGGGTATGCAGTGATTGCGTTAGTGATTGCTGTGGATATCGTGCCCTCCAGATTGGTAAACAAATAAGGATCAACATCAATTACATTTGCACCAAAAAACTCTTTTCTTGTCCCGTAACTGCTGTCATATGCTGATAAAGGGGTCTGAGGATTGACATCAAAATAGTTGCTGTATCTATCATATAACTCTTCTATTTTAAATGAGAGTGAATCACGAATGGCTGTTAATGACATTCCTAATGAACGGAGTGTGATGTAGCTGTCTTCTGTGCTCAGATATCTGAGCAATTCATTATAGAGAACAGTCTCTATACCAAACGTTGAACCTCTTAGGTTATGCTGCACAGATGCATGTTTGACATGATCCCGTACACTTGAGAAGTACAAGCATACATCTTTTATTTTCTTTGAGAAGAAAGGCAGAGCTGTTGCCATGTCTCTACTATTCGTAAAATTAAGATTAGTTAAAAACCGTTTTTCGTCTGGTGTTGTGAAATTTATTGAAATTTCTTTTATTAAATCAACATACAGTGAGCGTGTAAAATCACCCCTACCATCAGATTTACTGCTATTAGCAGCAAACCAATCATTTACGTACGCTTGATAATTCTTTAAATATGAACCTGTATCTTCATAGAGTGCATTGTTGTACGAGAGCCAAGCAGTAAACGGCAATGGTTTATTGTTATCAACAGCATATAAATTCTGTGGATCTGCAATAATGGAATTCTCAACAGTATCCTTAATATAGCCTGTAAACTGTTGCATTGAAATATTTAATTATTATATGCTAAGTTACTACCGCTCAAAAATAACCGCAATCCTTTTGTTAGTTCATATGTAATGAGACTCTGCACAAGTCCATTGTCTTTCGACCACATTTCATATGAGCTGTTGTTGAATGTAAGTGTGTTTCTAGGGTTTGCCCAGTCAATGACATTGTTAAAGACAACATCTGGTGTATATGTCTTATATCTGTAGAACTTGTAGAAATCTTTAATCATAGCACCAGATATCTGTGGAGCTGTTATGAGTCCCCACCCCCAACTGTCATTCCATGATGATAAAGGCACAATTTGTCCAAATGGATTGGTTGAAATAGCAGGCACATTGACGAGATTGTATCTGTCAGTGAAGAGCTCACGAGCAACAATGGGTTCACCTGTTGCAACCAATCCTGACAGTATCGATACCTGCACACCTATGTTTTTACCATAAGGTGAATCTTCTGTGTATGTTTGCTTGATATCAAAATCAAGATTGAATTGGTTTTTTTCACCCCACAATCTTTTTTGATTTATGGAGCATAAGTCAATGATTCTTCGAAGCTCTGGGGGGAACGGGTAATTATATGATTCAAAATCAACCGCTAGTTCTTGACAGAATGAAATTAATTGGTTGAGATTTGCAGTATCTACATTTGCTACACTGTCAGTGAAATTAGCAATCTTACTATATACAACCTTGCCTAGGGTATTGGGTGTTGATGCCAAGCTACCAATAGCAGATCCAATGAAATTATCAAAAAGTACCTTTTTATCAATTAATATGTTTTGATATGCAAGGTTTTTGTAAAAATCTAATGCATCAAAGTTCTCGTTAACACTCATGATGCTTTGTTGGCCACTTAAAGGGTATATATTGAATACGGGTGTCTCGCCTGTAATGACACGTTGAAGAGTTGTATATGTCATATACTTGTTAACCCATCTGTGTCCTAACCAATCACCATACCCAACGAACGCTTTTTCAGAATAAGCAGATGTTACTTTAAAGGATGTATATCCTGGAATTGCATATAAATCACTTGTAATATAGTCATCAACAGTGACATATGGGCTGCTATATGTGTCTATTAAGTAAATTTTACCTTCAAGTGAATTGACTACCCATATGTAATCGGAAGTATCAGCTGCTATGGCACCAATGCTTTGAATGTAACTTGATTGATTTGATCCTGAGCCACCAGGGTACTCTGTGCGTTCGTTTGTTTGTGCATCTATCTTTACAATAGTCTCGCGGTCATGAAATGTCCAAAGGTTTTGGTTACCATCAAGAGTCAAATCACCAATGCCTTTGAACCCTGTAAGCGGATACCCTTGTACTAAATCTAGATTGGTGTCGAATTTGTATAAAAAGTCATTACGAGCTGTTAGAGATGTTTCATTGGTATGCAGGTTTATTACTGCTACCCAAACGTTTGAATCACGATCAACGATTATTCCGGCTGGTTGTTCTACCCATGGTAACCAAGTGCTGCTTAATTGCTTTCCTGTGGTATCATATTTTACCAACACGTTTGCTACAGGATGTGTGTATGCAACATACAAATTATTCTCATAATCTGTGTCAATACTAGCTGGTAAAAATAAATTTTCACCGGCAAAACCGCTCAGCGCAGGTAGATTATATAGTTCACTTGCAGTTAACGCATAATTTTCAAAGCCTGGCAACATGGAATCAGGTACAGCGATATGTGTTACAAGGCCTTTGCTTGAGTCGATTTTTATACACGAAACACTGTCAAACAATGCAACCCACAGATTATTTTTACCATCTAGTACCATGCTACCTGGTGCAGCACTATTAATATCACGTGAACGATAGTCGATTGGTACCACATCATATGTGTTCTGCAGTGGTTTATATATGGCTGTTGGCATGGCAGAAAGCGAAAATGCAGAGAGTAATTCACCGTAAATACTCAGTTTAATAATTTGATCACGGACACCATCAGCCATCCAAGTCTGATAATCATTGCCATCACCAGCACCAGATGGGGCAACCTGAATGGAGTAAATATCGCGCAACCCGTTCACATTATATGAATCTTGTATTGCAGAAAATGTTACGTTTAGAGACCCGTTACAAAAATCAAAATAAAATTGTCTAAAGAATCTAATTACAGAATCATTATTAGGCGCCGCAATCCAGCCAAGTAAGCAATCTGAAGGGAAGTTAAGTGGATCTTTAATTGATAGTGAAGCAGTAAGAATACAATTTGTAGTGGCAGTATTAGCTACCATGTATCCTTTGTAAAACGCACCAATTTCACGGGGAGCGTCATTATCAAAATCATCATACATTTTAATATTCGGCACCGCTATTCGATTGCCGTCATTGTCAATTTTTACAAGACCAATCTGTGTGTCATAAATATCTGCAGATGTTGCAGCTTGCTGCGTGCAATAGAGCGGTGGATATGTTTTTGTGGTAAATCCATGTACATCTTTCATTCGAACAGTGACAGGTATTTGGGTGTTTTGAAAGCTTATTTCAGGTAAATAGAAAGAGCTAATTTTAAGATCACCTTCACCGTCAATACCATTAGTAGTTATTGATAGTGTGGTGGCAGGGTTATGGCGCACTTTAATGATAGGTAATACTGCAGGCCTGGTGTTTAAATAGCTGTACGGAGCAGGATTTGTATTGATATACTGATCATTATAAATTGTAAAACGGTCAATAACATTGCTGTTGTCCAAGGTCGCGAAAATAATAATAGGGAGCTGTCTTGCAGTAAAGGCTTTAGGCCGATCATCAACATAATAAAAAATAGCAGTAGCAGAACTGCCAATAACAAAACTTCCTTCAATATCTGCAGAGCATTTTTTTATTTCTCCGCCTGATACAACACCATAAAGAATATCATCATAAGCTGTTAATTGATTTGTTACAATGTATTGCTCGCTGTTACTGTCTTTAAACTTTCTACGTTCGTAAAACCGGCTTAAAGATTTTAAGTGAGCCCATTTATCATTATAATACTCTTCAACATTTGCATAGTTGGCTGCAGCACCTGATGCATAAAGATTTACAGTAAATCCATATGAGCTTAGATTTCTAGTTTGTTGCCAGCTTCGAAACATATTAACTCTAATTGGATCAGTAAAGCTACTTGCAGGCATGTCATATAGAAATTTTTTCGTTGTAGCGAAATCAATTGCATCTGGTACAAAGTTATGAATGGTCACTGTAGGTATGTAGAGACTTCTATATGGCGTATTTTTTTCATCAAAAATAGTTAGACTAACTGTGTATCGTCCAGGCCATTTGTACCAATGTGTTGGAGTAAACTCGCGGGATGTTACACCATCACCAAAATCCCACAGTATAGATTTATTGGATATTACTTTACCTGATAACACACTAATATTTGTAATATCAGGAACAAAGCTTAACGGTGTCTGTTGAAATGAGTAGCTCGAAGTAGTAGAAGTATTTGTATAATCAAAAATATCGAAATATACGTATGCAAAACTGGGCTTTGCTGCGTTTGTTGCATCAAAACTTGGCATAATTAATACTCCGTAGTTGTGATTTGTTGCAACGAGGGTGTAACTACAGTTATTTTATTAATAAAATCAAGGACATTATGAATATAAGGATATTTGTAATAGGGTAATTGTAGATTTTGTGATACTATATCAATATCCTTGTTAGGATAAACAGGATTATACACAATGAAACTAATGCCTGGGGTGGTAATAATAGTATTGCCGATTTTACGCTTTGTATTGATATCTTTTACACCTTCAATTGCGAGAATAGAATTAGTTAAATCAGTAATTTTAATTGTTGTACCTAAATTATCTTTTGTTGTTGAGAAGTATGATTTAAATATATTATAGACAGAATTTTGTATTGATTGTGGATTTCTTTTTGCATATACATCGCGTGTTACTTCAAAATATGAGGTATCAGCTATGCTAGGAGATAGATCTTCACCAGGGCTTCTAATTCCAAAATCAAACGCCATGTAAACTGGATCATTAACAATAATTTCTGCTGTGGCAAGCTTTATACCTTGCATATCATTCATTATTAATTGCTTCAATGAGCTATTGAGGTAGTTTGTGCGGGTAACATAACTTGTGAGTTTTTCTAATCGTGGAACAGCATAAATGTATATGTTATTGAAGTTACAAGAATCAGCAAATTTTACCTGGTTGAATAGCACACGGGACTCCAGGCTTGGATTAGTGATGCCCATGTCAAAATAATACTTCATATGACCAGTGAGGTAGTCCCAGTTATTAACTACTTGCACAGATGCTATCAAGTTACTATAATTTTTGTTAATATAATTAGCAAAATCACTGACTGTTATTAGTCTGTATTGGCTTCTGAAAGTATTTGTGGCATTAGCTTTAATACTAGCAGCAGTTTCGCGGGTCACAAAAGGCGTTGAGGGATCAACATTAGAAAATGTCAACGCAGAAACTAGTTCATTTGGCAAAAGATTTAAATCTGTTGCAACAGTATCAGTTAGTATGGCTTGTGATAATGGAGTTCTATAATAAAAAAGAGTATTGTTGTTCAACACACCTGGTCCTATTTCACCTAACGTACCATCTGTTCTTAGATACATGACTGCAACTTGATCACCAGCAGATAGTTTTTTTCCGTTAATGCCATTGCCAAATTTTATCTCATATCTTTCATCTTCATTGAGCCTTATTTCATATGTCTTTGAATTGCTTCTCTCCAAAAAAGAAGATTCAGTTGGTTCCCATTTTTCCCAAACAGGGTTTAATATAGTATTGTTTTTAACATACACATCAATATTGAAGTGATCAATGGGAATGTTGTCACCGTTATTATTCACAAGCACCATAGTCAATACTTCAAATGGCACACCAGTAGCTGTATATATTGGATATTCATTAATTGTACCTTGATATAGGACGTTTTCGTCTTGCAAGGAGGTGAGAGGTTCAATGGCTTCAGTGAGCTTTGAGAATGTTGTATCTTTTGTAAATGTATAATGAATTCCGTTGAGAGTAAAATATGAATATCTTGGTATTGTGTAGATTCCTTGAGGTAATACTTCGGTCGACACAGCTTTAAAGGGTAAGATGGCAGTTTGATAACCTATAGGCTTGTAATTAATAAGTTTGACAATCTTATTAATGTTTTCATATAATTGTGCAGTAGAGAATGTACTTTCAGAGCTTGTTTGATTGAGATAAAAAATGAGAACGTGATATGCATATGCAATAATATCTATAAATGCAGAAATATTGCTTCCCTCAAAGTTTTGATCTGTAAAAATACCAGTATCGTTGAGACGTTTAACAAGAAGGCTCTTTAAACTAAGCGCATCAAAAGCTGTATAAGCGTCAGCATTTAAACTATAATCATTAAACTTTGTGGACATAAATTATGTAGTAGATGTGTAGTAAAACCCGGAATTACTTAATGTACCGGTTAACTTTATCACACCTCCTCTTAGTTGTGGTATTTTTACAAACAGATTAATAGTGTATTGGTGCTCATCTTCGTCCATAATGACCTGTATCTTCTCAACATTGACACGAGGCTCCCAAGCAGTAATTGCTTGGTATACCTCATCACCAACTTGTTTTGCGACTGTCTGGTTTACAGGTGCAAAGAGGTATTGCATCAAATTGCAGCCAAAATATGGGTTCAATATCTTCTGACCAGGTGTGGTTGTCAGGATGTTAAAGATGGAATTGCGTATTGCAGCATAGTCTTTATCATTCTTAAGATCCTTTATTGTTTTCTTTCTAAAAAGTCCATCACCTCTTGAATATTCAAATGTCAAATCAAGAGCTAGATCTGTGTATGTATACTGTGTATCCAGTGTAGATTCTTCTTTACGAAGGGTTGTTAGATTAACATTAGCCACAAAAATATTTATAGAAAAAACTATATTATGAAACAAGGACCATTAAATAATTTTGATGAAGAAGCGTTTTGTTGAGTTATATGAATCTGCCATGGGAAGGTATCAATTTGGTGGGTTCTTGGCCTCTGATGTAGTTGAATTTGCAGAGAATGCTTTAAAGGATAAATTTTTTTCTGAACAACCAGAGCAAATCAAGGAATTAGCTAAATCCTTCATGGATTCAGGGTTAAATCTACGTGTAAAATCTGTAAAATCAACCTTTCCTGCTGTACAGGGTGCAGGCAACCCAGATTATAATGGGTATAGCTTTGCTATTGAAGTTGTAAAGGAAACTGCTCCAGGGCGCTACAGTCAAGACATACTTGTGGTGCCTGCTAATCTTTTAAAGCGAAAAGATGATGGTATTAATCTTCCGTCTGTACCTGCAGCTTTCGTTAGACCAGATACTACACATATTAAGCCCAAAGAAGTGGAAAGTGAAGCCAATGATGTGCCTTTCTTGAAGCCTGAGAGTCAAACAAGGCTTTCTGATCATGGTGCAAAAAAGAATGTCAAGGGTGACCGTGAGTTAACAAATAAAAATATTAAAATCCCCGCTAGCCCAGCAGAAGGTCAAAGAGACCCTGCAAAATATACAGCAAATTATTTACCTAAGAAGTAAATTCTTATCTGCTAGCGTAATCAGGCAGCTATAGCAGTTTATCTCTTGATCAACAACAAATGCACTGCGGTATAAAAATTCTGCAATTGTAAGTAAACAAATCTTCTTTGAATTGCCATCAGACACATTCTTGTCAATGTAATTGAACATATTGCGCAGTAAGGACACATAGTCAGCATTGAAATGAGCTTCATTTTCAATTAATGCTTTGCGAAGATTGTTGATATTTTTTTCAGTAATGGCAGTAACAATTAACTCAATGATATTATTATGATCTGTGTCATTTAATTGTAGGGAACCACTTGAAGAATTTTTCTGTAATTCATTTATGCATTTGCGTAGGTCAGGGTAGTTTGATTTAACGAATTCTAACAGTTTAGTTTTTTGTACTGAACCAATCTCAATCTTCTCAGTCTTGAGAATATCTACACAACGGCGCACCACTCCCTCAATTGGTGGTGTCAAATCAAATGACTGACATCTGCTCTGCAGTGCTGGTATAACTTTGTATTTATAATTTGCTGTTAAGATGAATCTGGTTATCTTTGCATACTCTTCAATGGTATTTCTTAAAGCACGTTGTGCATCAAAAGATAATCCGTCGGTCTCGTCCAGAATAATGACTTTAATCTTACCATCTAGACTTTTTGTTTGTGCAAAACATGTTACTTTATTGCGAATTGTATCAATGCCGTTTTCATCACTTGCGTTAATATACAGATACTGACAATTTAGAATGTCATTTACTATGATTTTTGCCAGAGTAGTTTTACCAAGACCAGGGGTACCAAGAAATAACAGATTTGGTATTTCTTGCTTTTCCTTGAACGATTCAATGCTAAGTTTATTTTTTGGTGAAACAACAAGATCAGCCAGACTTTTTGGCCTATACTTCTCCACCCACAGATTATTAAAGTTTGACATTATTTACCTGATGATCCAAAGCCTTTCTCACCACGAGAAGACTCTGTCGTTGTTCCCCACACAATATCCATGTGTATGTTCATGTATATGACAAATTGTGCAATTCTATCACCGATATTGACCTGATAATCAGCGTCTGCAAGGTTATATAGCTTCACCCCAGCATCGCCTCTGTAGCCATTATCAATAATACCAGGATGTGCAAAGATCCCATGCTTGACTCCCAAGCCACTTCGACTTTCAACCTTCACCCAATATCCTTCTGGTATATCAGCAAATTTTAACCCAACAGCAATGATTGCCGATCCTCTTGCTGGTACAACTTTAGATTCAATAGAATATACATCATAACCTGTATCTGAAGTGTTGTTTTTTGTAGGTAGCTTTGCCAGTTCGTGTGTTTTTTCAAATTTTAATACTGGTAGATACATAAGATTTGGATCATTCGCGTCTGTTGCTTGCATAGTTGTAGTATAACTACATGTATATAAAAATCAATAGTGTATAAATACTAGTATGAGCGATGAACTCAATGAAATGGTGGGAGATCTTCTGAATCAATTAGAAGACGCCAATAAGAAGGTTGAATTGGTAAAGAAGGTGTCAGATCCACTCACAAAAGAGACAATGGAAAAGTTTGTTATTGAAAAGGCAGGTAGATTGGTAGAGGAAAGTTTAGACGTGGTGAATAACATGAAAGATTTTGTGAGTTCTGCGCCAGAATCTCGAGACATATCATCATTGTCAGAGTTAATAAACGCTACAGCTTCCGCTATTGAGACGCTCAATAAGCTTATAGTAGCAGAAAAACGTAATGAGACAATTATTAAAGCAAAAACAATGGATATTGAGTCACGAAAAGACTTGGCGGAGACAACACATAATACTAAGCTTTTAGCGACACGAGAAGAAGTATTTAAAGCGTTAATGGCACAAGCTGTTGAGAATTTAAATGCAATTGAGACACAGACACAAGTTGTTCCTGAGAAAACAGAAGTTAAACATATTGAAAGTTAATCTTGGTTGTTGAAACCTTCGTGAAGTTTTTCAAGTCCACCTTTAGCTGTACCTGATCCTGCTCCACCACCAAAGAGTGAACCTATGGATGATAGTATTTGTCCAATGAACCCTGCTCCTGGTATGAGTGATGCAAATTGCGATATGAGACTCAAGAACCCTGTGATTGATACTTTGGGCATGACGTTCAATTGCTTGAATCCAAAGTTTGTAGTGGCAAAAGATAACAGTGACTGGAAGTTACCGATGGGCAATGCTGGGAGAGAGAATCCCGCGAACTGTTGACCAATTGAAAAGAGTGATTGTGACATTTCTAGTGGTTGAAACGACGTAAATGATGTGGGGCTCAAAGATGGTATAGATGTAGGTAAGTTAAATCCGCCAGGTAAACCGAGGTCTCTGATAGATATGCTACCAAGACTGCCTAAACTACCTAAATTACCTAATCCGCCTATGAAGTTAGTGTAAGGTATGTACTTTTGCAATCCGTTTATTACTGTTGTCATGGCATTATCTTCTCTAATCTCTGTTAAATTCTGAAGTGATTGATATACAAACTCTGGATTTGCTACACCAAACATATTATTATTAACTGCAGATGTGTTGTTGAGTTGAGGGTTAGTAAGATTACTGAGGCTTGAATCTCTTGTCTTTTGTGTTGTTGTGGCCACAAGAGTCTTATTGGTAGATCTATCGCTACATGATTTATTAATTTTTTTCAACAAGAGATCAACATAGTGCATGCGGTTTTCAACACTGAGTTTAATATGCTGTGTAGTAATTTTTTGTAAATTTGCTCCTGTACGTACAGAGCCTATTAATCGAGGATTATAAGCTGTTGTATCATCAATATTGCTGAGAAACAATACAAAGTCATACGTTTTGTCTAGAAGCTGTTTTAGTCCATTAACTAAATCTGGTAAATATCCTTGAAAATTTGTAAGGAAATTTATGTCTGCTACAAGATTCAGCCCATGTGGTTTGGTTGAATCAATTAAGATATTATATAGATCAGTAGTCTTCTGTATTCTGATTAAATTTCTTCTCATGACTGCAGTATTTTTGCGGCTCATTTCTGTCATTAGAGATCTCGTTGTATCGCTTATTTTACTATTAAGAGTTGGATGGATGACTGCCGGTGGGCCATATAAAGAACACGTCATATCAGCAACTGGTACAGTAGAATCATCGATTTTATAGGATGCATTACACATTGTCCCAATACTGTCGCTAAAATCGGCAAAAAATCCAAGTTTAAAGCCTAAATTACTTTCAACTAGGCCTTGGATTTCGTCAATTGTGTTTTTAAATCTTTTGTACCAGAAAAAAACAAATTCATTATCAAGAGTCTTAAAATCTTCGTGCTCAAGTTTTTTAAAAAACTCTACTTGACATGATATAGGATCAGGTGATGTGAGGCAGTTAAAGAAGTCAATTGCAATTTTTGTTTCATTTGTAAGATTGATTACAAGATCTAAAAAATTTGTACATTCTTTGGTGCAATTAATACTATTTGTATAGTTTATAAAAGTTAATTCAGGTCGGGTTGTCCTTACTACCTTTTTACCGGAGACTTTGGTTGTGCTTTGATTGAGTTTTGCAGATATACTAGCTGTCTCATCATTCAAGTCGGGGTAATTTTTCTCAACATCTTTACTCAACTTTGTAGATATTTGTTCGGCCTGTGCTTTTATATCATTAACCTTTGTTGTAGTGGTATTAGTTGCAAAGATATCGGGGACTGGTGCTAAATTTGCTTCTTTAATGCGCTTTGCCAGTTCTGCGTCGAATATCTCCCAGTCAATCCCTTGTGTATTACTTGTAGCCATATTATATTCCTGTTATATCTCCAGTGTTCATATTTTGAGGATTGTATGTTTTAACGGCTTTTATTTCGTTAGCATATTCACCGCCTGTAAAAATATGTTTAACCTCTGTAATGTAATATGTTCCAAGCATTTTTTGATCGAATTCACTGATAGGAAGTGAAGAATTTCTGGTCACACCCATGAATCGATTAGATTGTCTGTGTGTACTGCCTGGTACTTTGAATGCAACAACTTGATTTAGAAAAATACTCGACTTTAAAAACTTATTTCTGCCGCAGCTGAACCGTTGAAGCTTGGCTTGTGTTGATATGTCTTCATCATCTGCTGTCACAGTAAACGCATTACGATAGTTTTTTGATGTCTGTTTATGTGTACCAGGTATAAAATTAGCATTGTAAATGCTGTTAAGTGTTTGCACGTAATTTTTTGCATATGCATCATATGATGCATCATATGTATTCTCAGTAATATCCATTGAAAATTCTTTGGTGTTGTGATTGTAGCTATGTACAACACTGGCATTTACAGCAGCCTGTGTATGCTCACCAGGCATCATATCACATGTAAAATTATTAATAACACCTGCTGTCTTCATAAAGACTACATTTTGATATGGTGCGTATAGATGTAGCTGTGTTGAATTCTGTACTCTGTCATTAAAAAGATCAGTATACCCACCAAGAAGAAAGGTCTCAAGATAGTATGGACCAGGTATGCCTGGTGCAACACTAGATTTTTGTAATGCCTTTTTAAAGATACTGGTAATGCTCTCCAAAGTAAAGGTTCTTGTGCATCTATCGAGCTGTAAAAGTGCAAAATCATAATTGTTTTCTGCAGTCGATGTATGCTTTTCAAGAAGATATGTAAGAGTATCAATGCCTTTGTAATTAGCTGGTGATGAAAAGAAGATTCGTGAAGAGCCAACGTCAAACAATTCTTTATCATTAGTGATTGTAACGGGGTACCCGTCCTCCTGATTAAAAAAACTCTCTAAAAAAGTTTTAATAGCAACATGTGTAGGTATTGAGCGTTGTGCATTGCTTATATTAGTAAAATCTTTATTTTCACAAAAATTAGCTGTACTGTAGAAACTGCTTTTTTCATGTAGGATTTGTTCGTAAAGATCTCTAAAATATAATTTTTTATATTTTACGCTAGGTGCCTCACTGTCAATAATATCCTCAGTATTATATATTGCGCACTGCAGATTGATACGAAAGTATTTGTTAATGAGTTCACGTTGATCATCTTTTGCTGCAGCTGCAGCATCAGTTGTTAGGTTAGGAAATATGTCAATATAGATAAAATCTCTTGCATCACCTTTGAATAAAAATCCTTTGGAAGGTGCATCATCTGGATTTTTTTGTTCATTTATAGCATCAATATGTCTTTCTAGGATATCTAGTGTGTTATCAATAACCAAATAACCATTGTGAAATGGACCTAGTGCGTCATCTACGAGTACTAGTTGTTTAATTGAAGCGGGTCTTATCTGTATATACCGGTTGGCTGTTGTAACAATTGTAATGGCCATTGTATGAGGTGTACCTTCTGTATTAGTGAAATTAACAACGTTAGGTTCAAGATTATTATTAGTCTTCTTGCTTTGATCCGGTATTTTAATGCTCGTTCTTCCTGTAGGAAGAGCTCTCTCGAGAGCTTGGCTTGGGTCAATTAAATAGTCCTGTGGAGTAGGTATACCGTCAAGCGGCATATCAATTGGTAAAATATGATAATAATCGGTTGCCATATATGTGGTTATTTAAATCAATGCTTTTTTAATATCATCTAAAACTTGTTTAACATACTCGGCCTTGACAACTTTAATATAGGTGCCTTGTGCAGGTATCAGTACAGGATTGTTTATTTTATTAACAATGCAAATTAACCACCATAATTCTATCGATTTATATATATTGAAGCTTATTGTTGTCCAGGGAGCGCGCTTTTTAACTTGAATTAACGCCACCTTTGTATCATCTACTTCGTAGTTTCCTAGAGATATGGCTTTTGAAATATTATAGTAATATTGATTATCTTCTGTTTTGTACATTTTAAAGATATTTTCATATCTCGATTCACCTAAAGATTGTAGACTAGGAATGTTGTTTTGGTATGTACCCTCCATATATTATATTTATTAGCAGTTTTTCTTAAGCTAATAATTGTGTTCCTGTATTATTCAGTATTTCAATATTTGGATTGACATTAATCATGTCCAATTGTTGTTGATATTGCTTATCAATCACATCATTATCTGCCGCTTGCTTAGTTAAGACCTGCACAGGACCGTCAGGTGATAACATATGATACATGAAGTTTCTCGATTCAGCAATTAATGCTTTAAGGCTTATCTTAATAATGTATGCATCAGGTATTACAGCATCATAGCTATTTTGTGATGAGTTTATTGCACGGGTAGTTGTGCCTGGTGGTCGTGGAATTTTCATTTGACGTCTGGAG
>Ga0187844_10000277_pt1 | contig 39797 bp, 40 predicted proteins | sample SpaLakP09_SKY_50_FD_134517 | JGI IMG/M metagenome (GOLD analysis project Ga0187844, IMG submission 134517) | Oligotrophic lake water microbial communities from Sparkling Lake, Wisconsin, USA - SP09_SKY_50 | ecosystem: Environmental > Aquatic > Freshwater > Lake | place: USA: Sparkling Lake... | reverse complement strand
GAATGGCTCGAACAAGGGATGGTCATACGCATGATCCGGGCCTTTCGGAAACATATCCCAGAACACCGAAGTGGCAAAGCGTGCAAGGTCAAAGGATGCATTCAGAGGAATGCGGGGCTTGTCGTGAACAAGGTATGGCTCAATATTGTACTGTCCACATGCCTCTTCGTCCGGATGGAACTGACTACTCACAAACGTGCGCGGCTCTTTCATTCCCTGGACGCGGATTGAAACGGCAGCACGATCAAAGTCGATAATCTTGATCAACTTTCCGTAGGTGGGAACCCGGTAGCACACCCCTGCATTCTTTGCATACACGAATTCATCGTCCGTGTTCACATACATTACATTGTTACCGTGGAGGTCGTTATGCGTGAAGCCAATTGTCCGTTGGGCGTAGGCAAGCGCGAGAATAATCTGAACGACCCATGCGGTATGATGCTGCGGATCTGCGTCACTATCAAGGAGTTCATAGAAACTACCCGTGCATTTTTCCATAACTGTCGTGACAACCGGAACGTCCTTGAACGTCACCCAGGCAAACGGCTCGTCTTCACCTTCTTCATCTTCCATCTCTTCATCCTCGCACTTGCAGGATTCAATGTCAAACACATCGCTTTCGTCATCAGAGATATCCTCTTCAGACTCTTCCTTTTCAAGTAGGTACTCTTCAACTGCGACGACATTGACCGGCTCTCCGGTGATTTCATCTGCAGCTGTATCTTCAAAGTCAAGATCAACCGTGTCCCCCAAGACAATCGACGCACGCTGTCCTCGTGTGTGTGTAAAGGACGATTCAGTCGGGGCACGAACCTTGAGATCGAATGTCTTTCCCACATTGTCCAGAAACCACTTTCGTTCGGCAATATCCTCGTAATCGTCGGAAATGTCAAGGACGAACGTCTTTGCGAGACTGACAAGAACGCCATACACTTTGGGAAACAAGGGACACGATGCAAGGACTGAAGCGGTCAGGGCTCCCACATAGGCAGCCGTGTGTTGGTTCTGCAGGCGATCGGAGATATCCTTTGCAACTTCAGACGACTTGGGGAGTCCCGGGTGTCCGTACTCGCCCTTCATCGTCTTGAAGGGGCTCAAAATCATAGTTGTCTTGCGATGCACGTTAACCTCTTTTCCATCACGTGTCCAAATCGTATCCGGATTGACGATATATTCGATTCCGTCAGGGTGCTTGATTCCAAACTCCTCCATAATGGCCCCGAGCTGTTCCGTCTTGAAGAGATGTTCGAGAGACGGGAAAAAGGGTTGCGGCTTTTGCAGTCCCCATACCTCTGTTTCCAGCTTCGGAAGTCGACCAAGCTTCAAGTCGACAGCGAGTGTGCGTAGATCCTTGCCCATTACTTATGAAGCAGGGCTTGAGATGTCTTCGTTTTGACGAGACGTTAAGAAGTCTGCAGAAGGTACAATGTGGATTTTTGGAATTTGGGCGGACTCGTCGGTAGCCATTACTGCAAACCGTCAAGCGGCAATCGATCAACTGCGCACAATTCCAGGTGTCGAGTTCAAGCTCATTACAGAAGCAAATCTCCATGAATACGTGCTCCAAGATCACCCTCTCCACGAAGGCTATTCGTACTTGACTGGAATTCATCGATCGGATTATTTGCGATGGTACTTGATGCATCATTACGGTGGTGGGTATGCGGATATCAAGAACCCGACGGGTTCATGGGTCGAAGCCTTCAAGGAAATGGAGGACCCCGACGTTTGGGTCAATGGATACGCAGAGTCGGATCCGCGTCACGTCCATAGTGCAGCGGGGGACGTTGATTACAAGAGAATGTTAGGTAACGGATCCTTCATTTGCCGTCCCGGGACTCCCTATACAACCGAATGGGGCATTGAGCTTCACAAACGGATGGATGCCCTTCTGGCCTCCTTGCGCACGAGTCGCAGATCCATTGTGCGCGATTGTCTCGAGTATGGCGGAGACTATCCCGTTCCGTGGTCGCATTTACTGGGTTCAATTACACACTCGTTGCAGCCCAAGTACTTTGATCATTTCCGATACACAGTACCCCCATGCAGTTTTTCAACTGATATTTATTGGTAACGAATACACAATGAACTTCCAACTCCGGCAATTCAATATGAACATGATCAAGGAACGATGCGAAATCGACTCGCGCAAGAGTCCTATGATCGTCATTATCGGCAAGAAGGATACGGGCAAGTCCTTCTTGGTGCGTGATATTCTGTTTGAGACCCAGTCGTGCTTCCCGGTGGGTACAGTCATTTCCGGCACGGAGGTGGCTAACGAATTCTTTCAACATATGATACCCTCCAAATTCATTCACGACAAGTACACCCCTCAAATCATTATGAACGTCATTAAGCGGCAAATGAATGTCAAACAAAACCGGAATCGCGACAAGACAGTACGTGGTGGAAGTTCTAGCATGGACCCGCGTGCATTCCTGATTCTTGATGACTGTTTGTACGACTCGACGTGGATCAAGGAGGAGTCGACCCGGTACGTCTTCATGAACGGCCGTCACATTGACATGCTGACAATGATCACCATGCAATATCCACTGGGTATCACGCCCAATCTGCGCACCAACGTGGATTTCGTCTTTATTCTGCGCGAGAATATCCTAGGTAATCGTCGTAGGATTTACGAGAATTACGCGGGTATGTTTCCGACATTTGATATGTTCTGTACGTTCATGGATCAGTGCACGGAAAACTTCGAGTGCCTGGTCATTTGCAATAACGTCAACTCCAACAAGCTCGAGGACCAGGTGTTTTGGTACAAGGCAGCCGATCACCCTCCGTTCCGGTTATGCGACCAGTCCTTATGGGTCGACAATCGTGAGTTCAAATCGGCTATATTAGCTGCGGATACGTATACCGCCGGTTCCGTGAAAAAGCGCGGCGCCGAGCAGTCCGTCTGGGTCCGGAAAGAAGGCTCCTCCGACCGGTAGCACGACGTTTGCCACCCTGGGGAGCAGGAGCAGCTGCAGCAGCAGCAGCGGGCACAGCAGCGGGCACAGCAGCGGGCGCAGCAGAGAGCGAAGCGAGCACAACAGCAGCGGGCGCTACCCCGTAGATCGAATCGTCATTCGTTCGCGGTTCAGACGGCTTTACAGGTCGAGCCAGAGCCGCACGTTCTGTTTCTTCAGGCATGGGATCAATGTCACCTTCAAGGGCAGAATACACAGACATTTGACCTACAAACGCACTCTGAACAGGTCCGCCCGTGTATGGTTTCCACTTCTTTGGAACAGCCGCTGCAGCTGGAAATAAAGCAAGTGGTTGGAGCATCTGTGCCTCACCTGGTGCACCTGCAGCTGCAGGTGCAGGTGCACGTTCAGGAGAAAGCGGCTCCGGAACTTCTACATCATCCGGACGAGTAACGGTAGATGGTGCTTGTGCTGGTACTGCCGCTGCACTGCGCGGCGGTGTAGTAGTTATTGACGCCATTGTATATAGTTTCTACTTGTTTTTGATATACGCAAAATTATACGTCTTTTGATTCCGTTTTATGAACTGTACAGAAAATAGAGGCATTTCCATTCCTTCAACTTCAAACGTATGCGGTATGTAACGATTATTCACCAATGCAAGGAATTCTTCAGCCCTTTCAAGATCGGCTTTTGAAGGCTCATTCATAGCCAAAATATTCAAGAGTTGGTTAGTTCTTTCTGCAATTTCTGTTTCAGTGTAACCTCTCGTCGCATTATAGCGGCGAACCTCCTCGGCATCTGTCGTCAATGACTCAAGGTACTCTTCTGCTTTAGCACGATAAGGCTCGTACATATCCGGGTAATCAACCTTCAAGAACAACAGAAAAGGATTCATGCGAATCAGCCACATCCCTTCCCTCGAGAATACCATCAATCCGCCAACGTTCATGTCACAACTTCTACGAAATAACATCTGAATATCCGGTTGAGACGGAAACCCTCTTGCAATATTGTAGGTGACATGGCACGCAAGTGGGTGCGTATGATAGTTGAAACGTGTAAAAGGGTTCTTTGTGGGGTCTTGGAAAAAGGTCGCAGCCGGTGCACTATTTTGGTATCTCACTTGATCTCTGAAGGTGTATGAACCACCGTAAACATGTTGATGCGCATCAATCGCATACTCTGGGGGGGCTCCAGCGACAAAGAGCGGATTTACGGGCTCTGGTACGGCAGAGCCCCTATCGTTTATATTAAGAAATCCCGAATGCTCTACTTTTGTAGGGTGAAGTAGTCCATAGTTTCGAACATTAGGATCACCATGACCATTCAAGTGCAAACTAGCATTGTCAGCGTTGAATAGAGCCTCTGTATACCTATCGGCATATTGCTTGATTGATGCTGTCCAATAACCGGATATAAAACTAAAACCGTGTGCTCCTCCTAACGGAGTCGTACCGCTCTTGTTATTAACGTAGGATCGATTTATCTGTGCTGATTCTACCATGCAGATAATGCTTGGAAAGAAAAATCCCGCATCTCGATAGAGTTTCGCAAGAATAGTGATTCCTCGAGGATCACCATCAGTTCGAATTCCTAACCAGTATAAAACCCGCCGCGTTTCGGCAGTCTCGGTAATGTCTCTCCCATCATCGTTGAGCTTGAAACGTTCATGAAACGTCAATACATACCGCAGTAGTTCATGCGCTATACTCGGCCCGCGCACCGCGCCGGCGCCGGCTTTGTACTCGTGCGACGTAGAAACACTGTATATTTCATGAACAACGTAAGCGTCTTTATGATGCCCGGAACGGATGATCGCAGCAACTAATGGGAATACACCGACGCTGCCTTTACGACTTCCCGTTATTTCCATAACGGTATTGACTTCCGGTTTCATTGGAACAAGTGGCAGTCGCATCTCCGCATTTCGTTGACGTAAAAATGCTGGAAACGTATCGTGAGCGTCACTTATAACGCGTATGCGCAAGTCGTCAAACAATCCAGTAAAATGGGGATTAATATCCACCGGTTCGTAAATTTGCACGCCCGCCGGAGCGCCTGCAGCTGCAGCTGCTGCTGCGTTTGACATTACTTTATCGAAGAGAATTAAATGGGCTTCGAAGATATTTTGATGTTGTCGGTGGTGGAGGTGTTTGGAGACTTCAACTTCCGGTGGTATGCACAGACCAATATGCCCCTCTATTTTGGAGGAGGACTATTGGGCTATAGTGGTGTTGTGTACTACTTGATCAAGAGCCTGCGGACCGACAATGTCTTGTACGTGAATGGAATGTGGGATGGCATGTCTGGATTAATTGAGAGTTTGGCCGCCTACATTGTATTGGGAGACCGGCTCGAGCATACCTCCAACTACCTCGGTCTTGCACTGGTTGTCGTGGGTATCTTTTTGTTGAAGCATTAGCGGATCACACCCTCTGTCGGGTGAACAGCCTTGGACGCATCCTCCAAGAGTGCAGCGCCGCCGGTATTTGCACGGTTAACTCCCGCCTCGAGAGCCTTGGCCGCCTCATTCTCCTTGCGGCGACGAGCATTCTCCTCCTTCTGCTTCTTGATCGACGCCTCACGCTCCTCGGCAAAGAACATCTCCTTGTTCACCTCGTTCTCCTTGTACTTGCGCATCAGCTCGTTCAGCTCCTGCTCGGCATACTCCACCTCCGGCATAAGGTGCTCCGAAGGGTCCCAGGGAAGCCACGCACCCACCTTGCCAATGTACAGATTATCCTTCGGGTAGCGGCGCTGGAGAACCTTGGCAAAGAGTTGGGCCTCCTCGACTGTCGGGAACGAACGGCGCACCTTGACACCCCGGACATTTGTGCGGAACTCCACCTTGTTATCGTACTTCTCCTGAAGCTCCTTCTCGTGGTTCAGAAGAAAGATCTGGTACTGCTCGTGCACATCCGTCTCCTTGACCTCGGCATTGCGAACCTTGACAAAGTCATTTGCATCCGCCATGAGATCGTCCACCTTAATCGAGTACTTCTTGGACAGGAATGCCATGAGGTGCTCAAGACCCTTGACCTTCCACTCGTAATCCATCCACTCAACAAAGCGCTCGAACATGTACTCATTCTTCTGCTGAATCACCTTTTCCGGGCTCAAGAAGGACACAATGCAATACTTTTGTGTCGGGATCTCCGGGTCCTCGTCAAGGTAATCCACGCGCTCTCCATCCTCTTCCTTGGGCAGTGTCTCCCGGGTCGGCATGACTGCTTTTCAATCCACATCTTAAAATCCTTTCACTTATCAAACGATGTATTCGCTCTTGACGTCAGCAATCCTCATGTTTGTACTCACGCCCGGGGTGTTGATCCCGGGCTTTGCTGGTGTCGTGTGGAGCGCTCTCCTGCACGCAGTTGTCTTTTACTTTGTCGTCACTTACCTGTCCGCCTACATCCCTTGGTGGGCTCTGTGGGCCGTTGCAGGATATTGCGTGTACACCGGGTTCACTGCGCCGAAAACGTAGTTAGGAAATAGAATATAGTACACACACAGTTACCATGATCCGCTTCTTCATTTCATTCCTTCGCCACTTTGCTCCTCCTCCCCCCGTGCCCCTTGGTCGATGGGGTCCTCACTGGGAGACGAAGATGCATAGAACGTACTACGACTAATCTCCCTCCCCAAATATAAATGGACCTCTACAAGTTGATGTTTTGGGCGGGTATCTTGATTCTGATTGGGTCCCATGTTCGTCTGGTTCAGTCTATGCCGGAGCATTCATTCACAGTATTCATCGCAACCGGATTAGTGTTTGTCGGCTCAAAACTCGGGCGTGAGTTTCTTGGTTTGGCATAATCAATACGAAAATTTCTTCGTGAGGTTTGAATAAAATGGAGTCCAAGCCGAAGCCTACCTCGACTGGCATCGATATGAGCGACCTGCTGATGCGCCTTGTGAAGTATGCGCTGGAGGGTCTTGCGGTTGCGATTGCCGCGTACGTCCTCCCTGGGAAGACAATGAAGGCGTCGGAGATTGGCATGATCGCCCTCGTCGCGACGGCCACCTTCGCCCTCCTCGACATCTACGCCCCGAGCGTGGGTGCCTCGGCCCGCACGGGTGCTGGCTTCGGTATCGGCGCCGGCCTGGTCGGCTTCCCGGGTGCCGGCCTGAAGGTCTAAAAGACCTTTTTGGTCAGTGCATTCGTAACCGTTGTCGTCAGCACAACAGCATACGCATGCTGTGTCTGTGAAGCAACGGATAACAAACTCGCGCACATGGGACTTGCAGCAACAAAGAGTCCCATGGGAATTTCCAACAAGCTTTGCGGGATGCAAGTGAGATCGTACAGCTTGATCGCACCATAATGCACAGCATAATTCACTACCAATGCCACGCTTGCCTTGATTATAATATCCATTTACCGCCTTGTCCTCTTAAGAGTACAATGTTTCTTGTGCGGTACCAGGGAGAATGGAAACTCATTCGTCCGCGTTCTTTTGAACCCGAACGTATGACGACGGACATTGCCTGGATTCAAGTAAAAGAAGAGGTTCCTCCGGAAGAGGCGTATCGCATCTGGTTTGAACGACAGCGTAAAATTTCCAGTCTATTTCAACAATGTGGTGGGAACTCGCTGCCATCCTCGCACTCGCACTGATTGTGTATCGCATGTACTGGAGCAACACTCCAAAACGCCCGACAAAGGAAGGCACAGCCAAGCTGTACTTTTTCCACACAGAGTGGTGTGGCTTCTGCAAGAAGGCCAAGCCCGAGTGGGAGAAGCTCAAGGGTAATCTCGACAAGCCATTTGGCAAGACCAAGGTCGAGGCCGTGAGCGTCAATTGTGAAGAGGATTCCAAGACATGCAGTTTGTATTCCGTCCAAGCCTACCCCACCGTCAAGCTCGAGACTTCAACCGCTCTCTACGATTACTCCGGACCCGTCACCGAGGATGGGCTCATTGGGTTCCTCCGTCGTACGCTTGGCGAAGAAAGCGGTAGCGTCTGAAACTCCCTGATCAAACATCTTCTTTTTGTTTTCAGGTGTCAGGGTCTGTAACGTTCCAAACTCGTCATTACGGAACACAATCACATTCGACGGAAGACTGTCGGCTCGAGCTGACTCGTACATGACCATAAAATAAGTCATTACGTCAATAGATTGCAGACGCTCCGGGGTCAGGCGGTAATTGTCCCGGGTAATGTGGAGTACGAGACAGTCGGATGGAACGACAGTGTGAATATTGTGTGCATACAGACCGCCGTCAATAAACACTTGGTCGTACATCACTTGCGGATGAAACACGTAAGGCAAACACGTCGAGGACAGCAAGGCTTCAAGAATCGGAACCTTTCCGGTAAAGAGCGTTGCCTTACGCTTCGTCATGTTCGAGGCGATAATATACAGCTTTTGCGGCGCGTCTTCAATCGCCTTTCCGTTCAGATCAATACCCGACTTTGAAAATATCTTGATCAATGTCTCTCTTAACGTATTCATGTGAAACAGCCCTTTGATTGTCGTAAATCCAGTGATGGACGTCAATCCAATGGACGGAAGAATGGTCGAGGAATTGATCTCCTCTTCAAACATTTCCTTGATCTTGGCGAGTGGGATCCGGAATGCAAGAGCTGTAGCGATCACAGCACCTGCAGAACATCCGTAGATTCCTTCGGGGAAGTCGAGACCTTGCCTTTTTTCAAGAACTGACAGGGCACCTATCATAATACCACCACGCATGCCTCCGCCGGCAAGCGCGAGGGATCGAAACATTCTCTTGTGTTGACAGTAGCAATAATGCTGAAAGCCAAAGATGTATGGGATGAGCAAGAAGAACGACGTGAACGACGCATGTCTGCGATGAGGCCCGTCCTGTCCCAGCTGTATGGACAGATCCGCAAACAGGCGATTCACTCGCCAAACGCCCCGTATGTCGTGTTTGAGATCCCACCTTATGTATTCGGATATCCTCTGTACCAACTTGCAGAAGCCCGGGAGTACTTGACCAAGACACTGACAGAATCCGGTTTCTTGGTATGGCCGGTCAATGAAAAGTATTTACTGGTGTCTTGGGTCAAGCAGGTTTCGAAATCAGGAACACACCGCCCCCCGCTCATCGCCAATTACCGTCCCCAAGTGTACGATCCATCTCTTCTGAACCTTCCAAGGTAAAAACGAACTGTCTTATGTGAAGGTTGAAGTTGAGGAAATGCAGTGTCTTCATGATGACGTTGATATCCTCGAGGGCGAGAACACGTGTACATGCTGTGGGACGATTCTGGGCAGCCATATTGATGAAGGTGCCGAGTGGCGCATGTACTCGACAACTGAAGACGATCCATCACGTACAGGAACAATTACAAATGAACTTCTTCCCGGATCGTCCTATGGCTCCATGATGATGCGTAAGCGAGTACCTGGACAATCCGAGGAAGCCAAAACAATTGCCAAACTCTCATCCTGGTCCTTTTCGAACCACGGTGAGCGTTCGTGGATGGGTATCTTTGATGCCATTCAAGGGTGTTGTACGCGCATTGGACTTCCAAAGGCTGTAATTCTGGACGCATGTTCTCTCTTTAAAAAGGTCGAAGATGCACGGAAGACCCGTGGAGAAACACGTCGAGCTCTGATGGCCGGATCCGTCTTTATCGCATGTCGTCAGCACGATGCGACCCGGACTCACGAGGAGATTTCGTCACTCTTCCACGTCAGTATCCGAGCCCTGTGCAAGGGTCTTACGCGATTTACGAATGAAGAGTCCTCGGTCATCAACACCCAGCTTGGGATTGCTGAACGTATTTGCGCAGACCTGGTCATTTGCGACAAGGATCGCGATGCCATCATGCTGCGGCTCTCGACTCTTCCCGAAATGGAGCACACGCCCAAGACAATTGTGGCGGGTGTGATCTTTCGTGTTCTTGGAGGACGACTGCAAGACATTATTACAAGTTCAGGCGTATCGAGTGTCAGTATTCGCAAGGTGATCGACAAGCTCAAGGGTTAAGCGATTGGGAAGTACACGAAGGAAAAGTTAAAGGCGTTATTTGCCTCTTCCGTTCCACCACCTGTAAAGGTTAACGACGAACCCGAGTTGGAAATTCCATTCACAAAGGACAGCGTGTTACCAACTTTATAGTTTGAAGTTACTTTTTGAATTGAGCTTGAGGTTGGACAAAAGAATTGGACCGTTTCCCAATAGACTCCACCACCAATCACGTCGTAGACATTGACAATTCCAAACATACCCGCAGCCAGTGTAATACCTGTCAAGGTATATGTGTTCGGTCCCTTGACACCGGAGCCGCCAAACGTTCCATTAATCGATCGATATCCACCTGTTGCAGTCACAGTGCTTGCATTGATCGCGCCTCCGTTCAGCGCTCCTGTCAAGGTAAGACCGTTTGACAAGGCTGTTGCACCCGTAACGTTAAAAGTATTAGAAATCGTAGTCGCTCCACTAACCGTCAGTGTGTTTGACAAGGTTGTTGCACCCGTAACCTGAAAGGTACCACTTGCTGTGACGTTTCCAGTCAAAGCACTTGTTCCCGTGACCGACAAGGTTCCACCAACCGTTGTGTTTCCTGTGACTCCGAGCGTGTTCGAAAGCGTCGTGGCACCCGTCGCGGCCAGCGTACCTCCCACAGACACGTTAGATGCAAAAGACACAACACCATTGAGTGTAGGGACTGTTGCAGAATTCGCGCTTACGGTTGTAGCAGTCAAGGCAGCTGTACCTGTTGCAGCGAGCGTGGTTACACCGGTTACATTCAGTGTATTGGACACCACTGTAGCTCCCGTTACATTCAGCGTATTTGACACTCGAGCTGCTCCTGACAAGGTCGTAATTCCTGTCACAGCGAGGGTATTGCACAATGTTGCAGTGTTCGATACAATCAGTGTGTTACATAAGCGTGCAGCGCCTGTCACATTGAGGGCACCACTCAAATCCGTACGACCAGCAACATAGAAGTTCTGACCCAAGGATGCGTCAACGCCAACTGTCAAGTTCGACGATACAAGCAGATTAGATGTGGTAAAGCTCGAATACTGAACAGTGCCGGCAGTCAAGATACCTACCGTCAAATCGCCGGACACGGACACATTTCCATTGAAGTTCGCTGTATTCGCCACTGTGAGTGTATTCAGCTGTGAATCACCGGCAATCAAAAGGCGTCCGTTTCCTGACATGTCGCCCACCGTAAAGAGCCGTCCGGAGACATCGGTCGTTCCGCCAACCTTGAGATTTCCAGTCAAGGTATAGTTACCGATAGTATTGATATTTGAGTTGCACGTAAAGTTCGAGGTGACGGTGAAGTTCGTTGCCGACAAGTCACCGAGTACTGTTTTTCCAGTCACGGTCAAGTTGCTGAAAATTCTTACGATTCCGGAAATGTCCACATACAAGTTTGATCCGTTTGAAGAGGCCATCATTAAATACGAATTACGACCTGCTGCAGTGTTCACGGGGTAGTGAGTGAAGCGCAAATATCCTGTGCCGTCATCGACTCGGAAATCGCCATTCACGTCGAGCGTTGCCGTACCCGGGTCAGTACCGATCGTGACACCGTTACAGAATCGAGCATACCCTGCAACGTCGAGAAGAAGGTTGGGGAATCGGTATCCCGGGCTCGAAATATAAGACATGGTTGTGTCACTTTTTCCAATGGACACACATCCGAACGACAAGTCAGCAGAAATCGCAACGACATTGGACGTACCAAGCTGAAACTGGTTTGACATGGCGGTTGTTCCGATGACAGCATTGCCAAGTAGAATATTGTTTGAACCCAGAGATGCGTTTGACCCTGCAATGTTTCCAATCAAGATGTTCGAGGATCCGGTATTTCCAGTTCCTGCACCAGTTCCAATCGCAATCACGTTGTTATTTGAGGCCGAATTGGCACCTGTGCCGTATCCCAAAAAGACACTGTTTGAAACGGAGGAAATCGCCGTCCCTGCACTGTACCCAAACGCTGTCACGTTCGAGCAAGCCTGGACAAAGGTTGGCGAGTTTCCGCTCCGGGTGCCCACATATACGTTTGAACCCGAGTCTGCAACATCTGCACGCAACAGAATTGCATTGTTTGCCGAAACCGTGTCAATGTTTGACAGCTCAAGGTTTGCAGTAAAGGATCCAAGACTGAACGTATAGACCGGACGAAACACGTTCGTCAGGTACGATTGGACATTAGTAGTACTACTCATTGTCCTTACTTGAGGTTTAAGTGTTGCCGATCAGTAAATACCAATGTCGTACACGCTGTTCCCGATCAAGCCCTCCGAGCAACACCTGTACAAGATGTACAAGCAGTCCGTTGCGGTTTTCTGGACTCCGGATGAGATTGACTTTTCCAAGGACCAGGCAGACTGGGCAAAGTTGAGCGTCGATGAGAAGTTCTTTGTAGGCCAGATTCTGGCATTCTTTGCCGGGTCCGACGGTATTGTCCAAGAGAATCTGGCAGCGAGGTTCCAGCGCGAAGTATCGTCACAGGTCGTGAAGCTGTTCTACTCTTTTCAGAACGCCATGGAGGGAGTTCATTCAGAGACGTATTCCCTGCTGATTGACACGTACATCAAGGACCCGGAGGAGAAGATGCGTCTGTTCAATGCGATTGAGACAGTTCCGTGCATTGGACACAAGGCGGATTGGTCGAAGAAGTGGATCGACTCTCCGGATGATTTCCAGACACGTTTGATTGCCTTTGCCTGTGTCGAAGGCATCTTCTTCTCGGGTGCATTCTGTTCCATCTTTTGGCTCAAGAAGCGTGGTCTGCTTCCCGGACTGACGTTCAGTAATGAACTCATTTCCCGGGACGAGGGTCTGCACACCCAGTTCGCCGTGGCGCTCTACCACACACTAGAGACACGTCCCCAAGCTTTGATCCACAAGATCATCAAGGAGGCAGTGGAGCTCGAGAAGGATTTCATTGTGAGTTCCCTGCCTTGTGCACTGATCGGCATGAATTCTGTTATGATGAGCCAGTACATTGAGTTTGTGGCTGATCGTCTGGCTGTCCAGTTGGGCACACAGAAGATCTTTGGGACACCGAATCCGTTTGATTTCATGGACTTGATCTCACTTGAGGGCAAGACCAACTTTTTCGAGAAGAAGGTGTCTGATTATTCGAGAAGCATGGCGAATGCCCGAGAGGAGCTTCGCCTGGATGATGAATTCTAGAGGGTATATAATGAAGACGCGGCGGTTCCGATTTCCTCGGCGCATGACTCGAAAGTACTGTAAAAAGACCCCGTGCAAACGTATGGGCTTTACGCAAAAGGCGAGCTGCCGGCCGTACAAGAACTGCTATCAATAAATAATCAGGTTCTTTGCCGGCGTCTCAAGGATATTGTCGCCCTCCGGTGTCGGACCTACGGGTGCGATTCCCTTCAGAACAAATGTAGGAAGCGGCTGGTCCGATGTGGGCCCGGGCTCAACGCGCTTTCCACCCTGGCGCATCATACCCACGACATGCTTTCCACCCTGTAAGACAGCCACAAGAAGAACCAGTCCAAGACCGATTAAAACGATCTGCCCAAGTGAAACACGTGTCTTCATTTGTGTAGGTGCGGATAACTTTTCTTATTTCCTTCCTTGCTTTGTACCAAATGGATTCATTCAAAATTGGTGTTGCGGTTCTTGCTACGGCAGTTGTCGTTCTTGCAGGTATGGTTGGCTGGCTCTACGTCCAGCAGACGCGTCTGTTCGCCAACATGAACGGACTGGTGATGGTGATCGGCGATCTCTCGCAGCGCATTCAGGTTCCGGTTCCCACACCGGAGCCTGCGCCGGAGTCTGCGTCGGAGCCTGTGCCGGAGCCGGGGGTTGAAGTGGAAGAGGAGGATGATCGGGCGTCCGTTGTGGACAAGGTGGAGGCGGAAATTGTCGATGGCCCGCCGCTGGACACGGACGGTCTCGAGAGCAAGACCAAGAAGGAGCTGCAGGAGATCCTCACGAAGCGCGGAATCCCCTTCGGAAAGGGGGACGCCAAGACTGTGCTGGTGTCGCTACTGAAGGCGACGGCGTAGGTGCAGGTGCAACAATAGGTTTGGGAGGCGCGTTTGCAAAGGCCTTCTTCACCCAACTCAATCGTAGCGGTGCCACCGGGATATTGTCCACACAGTCACACGGCATTGTATTTCTTCAGCATAAAGTAAAGAGTATGCCGAAAGCCAGGCAAGACAGCGATAGGGCAGATCGAAACCTTGGGTTTTTACCAACAACACGGTCTTCCAGTGGTTCAACATATGATACAAAAGATGATCGCGGAGTTTCAGCCCAGGACTATGCGAGGAGGGCTCCGTACCCCCAGACAGTTTATGGACAACCACTTGCTCAAGTCAAAGGTGAATTGTGGTCCGGAAATCCAGAAAAACAACAAGCACAAATTGAGGCAGTCGGAGAAGGGGGGCCTCGTGCTCTTCTTGAAACCGAACCGGAACTTCGCCAAGCACTTCAAAATGCCAACGTTATGGCTCATCTTGGCAGTCAATTGGACGCGTACAAGCGAGGAAAAACGTGGGAAGATGTATCAAGAGCAGTCTTGCCGCATGCAGACGTCATCGTCAAGTCTACAGATCCCGAAATGAAAAAGAACCACTCCAGGGAATATCGAATTCTCTATTTTAAGTTGTCGCAGCTTGTAAAAGACGATGCGGTAAAACAACGACTTCTTGAAGCAATTGAGAAAATTGGTGGAATGGGTGAAGTTGGAAAAGGGCGTCGTCGCAAGACCCGGAAGGGACGCAAGAGTCGCAAGCGCACTGTGCGTAAATATTATTGAGAATACGTAAAGATGTCTTCGTCTTCGTCGTCGTCGTCGTCGTCGTCACCGTCAGCGTCATCCACTGCAACTGCAGCAGAAGTACTTGGCGCTCGTCTGCCTTTGGGTAACAATACAGTGAATGCAGCGCAAACCCTTGGTGAAATGCCAGCCACCGATATTGAAAGTCAATCAAGAAAGGTAGCAGAGACACTCGCCAGAAATATGCCCTCCAAGGAGGGAAAGGCCAAGGAGGGAAAGGGCCGCCGCCGCAAGGGCCGCAAGACCCGCCGTGGCCGCAAGAGTCGCAAGGGACGTAAACACACCGTGCGCAAGTATTAAAATGAAAGTCGTATCCTTTGACGTTGGACTTCGTAACCTAGCCTATTGTGTCCTTGAAGGCACAAATCGCACCGATGTCCGGATCCTCGATTGGAATATTATTGATGTACTTGGAGAACAGGCAGGCGTCGGTGCTCCAAGATGTCACAAGTGTACAACACCTGCCCGCTATGAACATGCGTCGAACGGACTGTTCGCATGTACCAAACATACCCCAAAAAAGAAGACAGAATCCAGGGCATCGCTCACCAAGCTCACGCCTAATCAGCTTCAGGAACGAATCGCTGGAGACGGCCTAACAACGGATGCCACGAAAAAGGCAGATCTAGTCAAGCTCCTGTACAATCACATTAAGCAGAATACGTGGAAGAAGTGTGTTTCGTCGGCACTCCAAGGATCCGTCCTTGATTTGGCACCTGCATTAATCAAGAGCCTGGATTCCCGCATGGCTTCGTGGGTGGGAGCGGATGTAGTTGCCGTGGAGAATCAAATGGACCGACGGATGTTTGGGGTGCAGGCGATGATTCAAATGTACTTTTCTTGCCGGGGATATCGGTGCATGGGTGTTTCGGCAACTCACAAGCTGTCAAACATAGTGACTGTGGAAGATTCAACCGCGTCATATAAAGGTCGCAAAAAGACAGGCATATCGCATGCATACCAACTCGTTCCCGCAGAGAATCAAGATCATTTTGCAAAGCACCCCAAGAAGGACGATTTGGCGGATTCATTCCTTCAAGGTCTTTTGGTGTTAGAGCGCGGTTGACTGTAAAGGAAAACGTCCACCTTGGATATAAATGGACGTATCCGAAGACATCCCTGCCGTACCCCTCACCGAAGAGCAGATCCAAATCATTCTTGATGCACATATGCCGCGCGATGAAGCGATTAGTGTTCCGACATCCGTTGGGTTTGGCTTCGAAGGTAAATTCATCTTACCCGGAAACACGCAGGAGTACACGGAGTACGCGACGGCCCAAGAAATGATTGCAGATCAACCACCACTTCCGGATCCGGTGTTCAAGCCTGGCGATGTGACGCCGCTTGTGTATGATGCCGGTGCATCTCTGCAGCGACTCGAGAGTTATGCTGCGGAATTCTCCAAACTTGTCGACGAGCTTTTTGCGGCGGGCAAAGAGTTCAAGTACACCAAGGAGGGTATAGAAGTGAAGGTTGCAGAGTACGAGGCGGCGCTAAAAACGGAATCTGGATTTTCACCGAAACAGTAACTCATCAGAATACCATGGCTTCCAACTTTCAGTCTCTCGCTCTTTCCCGCTACCCCAACAACTCGCAGATGCGTGCCGACTACATCCGTGCACTCGAGGAGTGCAGGCTCAACCCGGCGTACTACGTCGATTCAATCTACGGCCGCATTCCGTGCGCGTGCTACCCGCTCATGCCGGATGACAACAAGGGCTGGACTGTGGTGAAGCGCAAGGTCCGTGTCAAGCGTGTCAAGACCGCCGAGGAGCTCGACGAGGAGGCGGACATCGACAATTGGGACAATGTGGAGCATTATGGTCGCGTGACCTACACATCTGGCCCGGTGGCCGAGCACAATGGCTCGCTCTTCGACATTGGTTCCCGGTTTTAAGACATCGACAACGAGAACGGTAATGGATCCATTCTATACCAATCTGAAGGCGATGCCGCAGCAGCAACGCGTTGAAAAGATCGAGCACATTATTGGATTTCTCCGCCAACACAATGCCTTGAAAGAGGCAATGGCGTTCCAACTGCTCCGGGACTGCTATCCCACCTTTCCTTTTTTTTCGAATGAACTCAAGTTCCGAGAGTACCTGGCCGTATCAAGCATTTCTGAAGTGCAGAATCATCGTATCGTACAGCAGATTCTTGCGCAAGGGTGATGAGCGCGTTCCAGTTTTCAGAACCACGTCCAAGCCAAACAACAAAGAGATGGACACGGATCTCCTTGTCAATCCAAAAATGATGGGCAGTATGGCAAACCTCGAGACGATTGATCTTCCTACAATTGACTTCAATGATGCCCCGGCAGCCCCGCCTAATCTGGTTCCGTCCATTGAGACTACGGGTCCCGTTCGTGTCGACAATATGGATAACTTCAATGCTGCTGCCTTTGCACCGTCACGGAGTGCTCGCATGTCTGACGAGGTTCTGATGCGCGAGAAGCATGAGATTCTCCGCAAGTTCGAGCGTCTGTCCAAGCTGGGTGTCCCGATCCGCAAGCGCTTCACCATGGACTCGCCGCTGGAGGAAATGAAGATGGAGCTCGAGTTCATTCGTCGTGAAAAGTCGATGGATTCCACAATCAAGCAGTTTTCTGAATGGTTCGTTACGGGCATGTCGGGACTGGAGTGGGGCTCCAAGAACGTGGCCATGCTCAAGGCATTCGGTCTTCAGCTGGACGGACTGTCGGAGGCAGCCCAGATGAATGTTGTCGACCTCGAGGATGATTTCGAGGAAATGTACGAACTGTATGGCGAAAATATGAAGATGCACCCGATGGTGCGTATCCCAATGCGCACTTGCATGATGATCTACATGGTGCACCTGACGAACCAGATGGCCCGCAAGGCCCCGATCCCGAATATCGACGATATCATGCGTCAGAACCCGGATATTGCCCGGTCATTGGCTGCTGCGGCTATGCAGAGCCAGACCCAGCAGATGCGCGGTACTGCCAGCGTGCCGCCACCTCCCCAGGCGCAGAACCCTCTTGCAGGGCTCATGAGTTTCATGCAGGGCAGTGTTCCTCCCGCGCCCCCGCCGAACCTGGTGCCCAAGCAGCCGCCGGCCGAGAAGCGCATTAATGTGGGTGTCCGCAGGCCCGCACCCGCACCTGCTCCAGCACCCGCTCCGGCGCCTCCCCAGCAGGAAATGAAGCCGCCGAGTCTGAATATTGACGACCTCCTGCGTGACATCAAGAGCAGTGTTCAGTCTCCAGCTCCGCCGCAGGGACCGAGTGCCCAGCCCAAGAAGAACAAGGCTGGATCTACAGGCAAGTCGGTGACGATCAGGCTTTAAACATCGGGGGATCTGCAGTGTAGGGCGAAGCAAGTTTCTTGGTTTCCGGCTTCGGGGTAGGACGACGTTCGATACCCGATGCTAGGATGACGAATCCAGATGTCAAGATCAAGGAGGTGACGATATCGCGCGTGCCGACAAAGCACACGGCAAAGACCGCGATGCGGCGCAGAATGATGTTTCGCGAATGATCCTCTTCTGTGTTTGAGAATTCATCCACAAGGTACTTGGAGCCCAAGTTGAGCAGAATCATCATGATACCCAGGAAAAGCTTGCTGGTATTAACGGACTCGATGAGAGAGTTCTTCTTCATTATCTTTTTCTCCTATATTTTCTAATAGGATGCTGGATTATGCATCACTCGACGAAGTCCATGGATCCTTTTCAGCCCCACTCGACCCGAAGGAGAATCCCCCGGCTTCGGCACCGCCGCGTGTGACCGTGGCCCAGCGCCAGCAGGTGGATCGCCCGGAATCTCAAGAGGACAAGTTATCGCGTATTCTCCGCTTGATCGAGCAGAACCGTACGGGATATGAACGTCCTTCGACGAACGATGTGTTGCTCTACATTTTAACAGGTGTGGTCTTTCTCTTTACATTCGATACCTTTGTCACCCTCGGACGTCAAATGCATTAAGCGTGGTCATTAGGTGTCAAGCGAGTTGACATGGAGGAAAAGTCGTCAAACCCATTGTCCAGGTACTCGATCTCAAACGTGAAACTGTTCTGTGCGGCGCCGAAGACAATCGGTGCGCCCAGAGGGGTCGCGGCTGCAATACTGGAAATCGGCAAGTGACGGCGCAGGGTCACGTGAAGGCGCTGGAGACGGCCGATGGGCGGCGAAAACTCAACAGCCTGTTCATCGTACACGCGGTTATTGTAATACAGAACGCCAGGGATGAATGCAGTTCCACCGGACGATGTCGACGTAGACGCCGCGTTGAGCACGGTAAAGGTTGTGGCAGACGGAACGGACCTAACCTGCACGAATGCAATATTGTGCGTTGCATTGTCGGTACCCGTGATACAGACGGTCTGCCCCACAAAAAAACCATGGCTCAAGGTTGTTGTATAGGTTGTGATGACGTTAGGAGCCGATCCGGATGTCGCAGCAGTGGCAATATTACATCCATTCCGCGGGATTCCAACATCATTCGCAAGCTTTGCAAACCAGGAATCCACATATCCGGATCGGTCGGCCCCCGGGGCTGTTTCATCCTTGCGATTCAGTCCCTCAAGACCCATCAGGATATACGTATCCGTCGGTTGAAATCCAAGGTTTGTTGCAGACGTCGAGAGCACCACAGGCGCCTGGACGGTAGCAGCCACGAGCGAGATCTTCGTCACACGCTCGTACACGCGCGGAAGGTACACGGTATAATCACCAGCATCCGAGGACGTGGCACCACCATTCACCCTGACAAACAAAGTCGGATCGCGGTCAGCCGAATCGATTGTGATGATCTTGGTGAGCTTGCGAAGAACCGCAACAGGCTGACTCTTGTTCACAATGGTTCCACGGTAGTCAAACTGCATTATTAGGTAGAGCGGAGATGATTTCTGCGTTTAAAACAAATGGGAGACACCGATAAGGATAGTCAAGAGTTGGCGATGAACATTCACTGGACCGTTACCCTGGAAGAGTACTTTGCGTGCACCGGCGAAAAAGCCAACTGCTTGAGCTGGGTGCACAAGCGGTCCGAACAAATTTTCAACCGGCAAAAGACCTACATTGATCTTCCTGTCGCGATTGGTTCAGCGATTACAGGTTTCATCAGTGTGGGTTCTACCACCATGTTTGCCGGACAGCAGCAAATCTCGTCGATTGCCATTGGTGCAGCCTCTCTCGGTGTTTCGATTCTCAACACGATTGGATCCTATTTCGGATGGGCCAAGCGTGCAGAGGGACACCGCATTTCGGCAATTCACTATGCCAAGTTGTACCGCTACATTTCCGTTGAAATGTCTTTGCCTCGTGACGAGCGCATGGCTCCGGGAGCACTTCTCAAGTATGTCAAGGACCAGTATGATCGACTTGCCGAGATCAGCCCGCTGCTTCCGGACTCGGTCATTGGTGAATTCAAGACTAGGTTTGAAAAGTACACGGACATTTCCAAGCCGGAGGAAGCGAATGGACTGAACAAGATTGATATTTTCGTTCCGAACCCGAGTGACGAACCACCGACGCTTCACTTAACTCCGATTCCAGGAAAGGCTGAACGCCGTCCCTCGGAGCTTGTTCTGCCTACAACGGCGGCAAAGTCATCTTCGTAATTGTATACTGCCGTTTCTTGTACAGAGAATTCCGATCCTGAAACTGTCGTCGGAACTGCGGATCCACAATATCCACAATAATCGGGTGCACGGTACGTCGTGTCTTTTCCACACGCAAGATCCTTCCTACAATCTGATCGACATCCGGACGAGGAGTCGCCATGACGAGCGTGTTCAAGGTAGGGCAATCAAAGCCCTCCTTGCACATGGAATAGGTGGCAATCAGAATCTTCTTGGTCTTCATGTACTCGTTGCGCAAGTCAAGCTTCACACCTTGCCCTAGAATACATGCCTGCTCGTTCAAGGCGGGTGGTAATCCCTTCAGAATATCCTTGCAGTGCTGGACACGATCTGTCATGACAAGGATCTGACGCCCTTCATCCATGACATCGTTGACGATCCGCACAAGCCATCGAGTCCTGTCCTCACACTCTGCCAGTTTATTGATCATTAACGGAGAGCAGAACATACCGGTCGACGAATAGATGATTTCATTGAATGCATGGTCATTGTTCTGGTACTCGTAGACTTCAACGTGCACACCCGGATCCACTGAATCTCCTGTCTCGGACTTGAAGAGAATGGGTCCAAGCAGCCAATTAATGACATACATCAATCGATCCTTGCGCTCGGGAGTTGCCGACAAGCCGAGCATGTACTTGCTCGTCACTTTGGGAATGGCCTGGACAAAGACTTCCGAGGCAATATGGTGGCACTCGTCGACAATCACGAACCCGATGGGTGCAAACACGGTGGGATCGAGCTCCTTCATGGACACTGTCTGCAACATGGCAATCACAAACTCTCGGTCCTTGACATCACACACATCCGCCTGAACACGACCGATACGGGCAGACGGCAAGAAGGCTCGAATTCGCTCCTCCCACTGGTCTCGCAGGAAGGTATTGTGGACCAAGACAAGCGTCGGGAGCCGGAGTTGAGATGCAATGAACAAGGCACAGACGGTCTTACCCCCGCCCGTTTGCAAGGAGATCAATCCATCGTGGGGTTCAGGCAAGAGCATAGTATTGACCACCGCCACCTGGTTAGGGCGCAGTGATCCGGTAAAGGTCCAGTACTCGCGAGGTGTTTGCGGCACATCGCGCTCCGTTTTGGGGATCCCAAAGCGTTCGACACCGAACTGTTTGGGAACGTAGACATACTGTGAATCTTCGGTAAAGACGGGATACTTGGGAACGAACTGGGGCTTCACAAACAAAGGATTCACAAAGGGCTTCACAATGAGCTCTTTCTTGAGCGCAGGCGTCACTCGATCTTGTTCGACGCGGTAGCCACGTAGAGTCAACATTTAGTCATCCTCCGTCTCGTAGCGCGCACTTTCCGTTTTGCGGTGAAGAATAGGGCTCGCAGTGAGTGTCTTGAACACCAGGTCACAGATTGAGTCCCGGGCATCGCGGTCCACCAGCTCATTCGAACTGCCGCGGCCACGAACCTTGTACAGGACCGACGGGAAGATAGATGACATGACCTGGATCCTGGAGATGGGCTCGACATCGTACGAGAGACCGAACAGCAGCGTCTCAAGGTAACTCATCACCTGCTGGCGGTTGAAGTAGAAGGTGTAGTGCGTATTGCGCCCGCTCTTGTAGGACAGAACAAACACGTCCGTATCGCGTCCATAGTAATTGCCCTCCATCGGCGTGATGGTAAGGACCTCATCACGCCTCTCCTCGCTGTCGTCGAGAATAAAGAAGATCTTAAGAAGGCTCATTTTTCTCTATTTGGTAGCCTCTTTTTAAATGGGTCCATTTTCGTCCAAGGCGTCAGCATACTCTTCCCTATCCCGATCACCTTGCGCTTGGTTGTCTCCATAGTCGCCTCCATCCGGCCGAAGTCCATCTTCTTCATTTTCATCATCCACTGGCTTACCTACGCCGGTATCTTCGTCTTCCGGAGGCGCTTCGGCAAGATCAGGCTCGAGATCACGCTCAAGTTGACGGGCAAACTCTTCGCGATCTGCATTCGTGATAATGTACGGCGCCAGGCCACGATCAATCAAGTCTTTGGTGATTTCACGGTCAGCGTCTGTCATGTTACGCAACCGGTCTGTGAAGGTATGACGCTCCTTTGCACGCAACGTGTTCGACTCTTTCCGGGCATCGTCAAGCGACGTGAGCAGCATCACTATAGTAATGTCCGTCTTGAGTGCTTCATATGCACGTACCTTTACCGGGTCCTTGGACAATTCACGAAATTGGATTTTGAGCATGCCTTGTGTCAAGTCCCTTAACTTTGCAGCCGGTTGTGTGGGATCCACAGATGTTGTTGAACCAACACTTGTCGCTGAAGAAATCCGTTGCAACAACAAGACATTGGTCTTCCATGAATCCGTCATGAATAACGGCTTTTCCTTGACGGCAAGACCTGCACGAATATCCGAATCGCTGGCCTGGAATGGAGCTTGTCCTTGCGGTGCCCTCTGCTCGACAAAATGAACAGGTTCCTGGATAAGGATCGGTTTGCGAAGAGGTACGAGCGGGTGTCCCAAGTCCGGAGAAATGTCCGAAATCAATGCAATTCGTGTCGATGGGCAAGCGGTAAATCCAAGTGGACGACGTTCTGTTGGAGGCATGGGTGCAATTGGAAGGAGCAAGTTCGGTTCAGGCACAACCAATGGTGCCACGTCCTTGGCATTCAGCAATTCCTGTTTGAATTGCGGTACAAACTTGCCCAGCAGACCCACAACACCCTTCCGGATGGCCTTGGGATCATTCAGGACGCCACGCATCACTTGCAAGGAAGGACCTTGGAATGATGTGGGATAGGCTTCAAACGTTTTGCGCAACACCATGAGGAACACATCAACCACCGTAAACCCGGTCGATTCAGCTGTATCCCGCGGGTATCCATCAAAGCGCAACGGTTTAGGTCCAAAGGAACGACGAGCCAGGAGCGGCGGGCGATGTGTTTGCATGACCATCACGGCTTCTGCGATACCCACCATTCCACGTGCGCGCCGTGTCGCGTCATCGTCCTTCTTCCCAAGCGCCAGTGAAATCTGACGACCATATGAAAGGATCGGTGCAATTTGATCACCTTCCGGCAAGACTTGAAGAAGCGACAAGAGCAAGTACAATGTTGCATCCGCAGGGTCTGTCATTGTAAACCGAGGAAGCAAGGCCTTGAGTCCGGTTGTAAAGGATGCAATAGCGTGTCCGTGAACGACATTCGTGTCGAGCGCTGCAGCCTGAACGACCCTACGTCCTCCTTCGTCATACTCGGCTTGATCAACCAATACTTGTCCGTTAATTTGCTCGCCACACACCTGGCAGTACTCGACGCCGAGTTCACGAACAATCCACCGTGTCATGTCCTCCTCCTTCAGTGCAGACAGTGTATGTTCGCACACGACAAAGGCACCATTCTCAAGGTACTGCTTGCCAACATTTGGAACTGACTTGAGGACACTGTTGATCGCACGGACCTTATCATCCGATTTGCGATGGACATCTGCAAGAATAGCCAAGACTGTCTGACGAAGTTCCGAAACGGCCTTTACAGGTGCCTTGGTTCCAACGAATCCGGGTTTCTTTTCCACTTTCATAGGAAGCATCGTGGCGAGGATCCGGCGGTACGTGGATAGAATCAAGTCCTTGGTCTGATCCTTCCAGGGAATACGACCCAACCCAATTTGTTTGCGCTCTTGCTGAACAATCTCGAGTGGAATACACTGGAGCTTTTCGCCCACACGACGCACCAATCCCTGGACCAAGAATTCCTGGAAGGTCAAGTCTGTGAGTCCGCACTTGTCCATAGTGATTGCCGGATACTGCATGTTCAAATCTGCACTCGGAAGAACAGGAACTACCCCGGCAGAGCCCGCTTCAGACAAGAGCATTTGGACAACCAAGAATCCAGCATCTGGTTGATTCATCAGCCATGCGCGCGGTCCAAAGGCAGGCGAATAACTTGTCGCGTACTCCTTGATCAACTTTTCGTCCGGAGAGACTGTGTCGGTTTTAGGAAACGCTAATTCAACAACAGGTAGTGGCTGTCCGATTTCAACTTGAGGAAACCGACGCTGCCATTCGTCCCATGGAATCGACTGCAAGGTGACATCATATAGCTTGAGAAACTTGAGTCCTTCGCCATACGGATCCGTTGTCACAGGGACACCGTGTTCCATAATAGCCGGAATTCGTGGAACAATATCCTGCAGATCCTCATCCGTCTGAATAAACCGGGCCTGTTTATCTTTGAAAAAGTCATGGTCTTCACGAGGATTCGGAATTTCATCCGCACGCTCCTCCAAAAAGAACCCGATAGATCCCAACTTATCTTCCGTGCCTTCAACCGGTACAGGTACAATAGCTGTCTTTCCGTTAGCCAGGTACTTTGTTTGGGACAGGATAATATGCGGAAGCGCGCGCAAGGGTGCCTTGCCTTCTGTATCCACAAACTCGGTTGCGACTTGAAGAGGCTTTGACGGCGTTTCCGGGTACGGCCTGGGAAGTACACCGAGCATACGCGTATATCCGTTGGGAAGACGGCGGTTTTCCTTGGACAATACTTCATTAAGCAAGACCGAAATATCACTCGCAATCAGGTCTGCAGAACGATACACGGGATGGATCCAAGGAAAAGAACGACGAATCTCCGGAGGCCGGATTTCATATCCTTCTGCAGTTGGGTTCACATAGGTTTCATATAAATCCCGGAACCGGTCAATTTCTTTGGCAAGCTGTTCAAGGACAAATGTTGTTGCATGTCCGGGTGGCAAGAGCTTGTCAAAAGAATCCGTTAACTGTTCATCCAATGTAAAAAAGCGAACAGACTCTTCGCGTTGGACTTGTTCGTCCATTTCAATGACATCGCCTAACAGAGTGAATTCGGACGGATCAAAGGTAAGGTATTCACTCATTATACTGAACGAAGAATGCTTTCACAGAGTGCGAGCGCCTCCTTGACACACGCTGCGAGTACGTCCTTGGGCGGCGTCGAAGACCAGAACCTCACATGCATGGTCGGTTGGAGTGGATGACCCACAGTAAACCGGACATCGTCAACCAGCTTCGGTGGACCTGCAGAGTACAGAATAGACTGCACAAGCGCACCCAGCGTATGCGACTCGGACGGCATGACAATTCCATGTGATCCATCGTCTTCCTTGATCAACTCCACCTTGGCCAGATCCTGGATCTTGCCCTTGAGAATCTCCGCGGCACGCTTCAGGAGATCAGAGGCCTTCAAGACACCAATACTCTCGATACTAAAATCGAACCAGTTAGGGCGGCCAGTTGCATCCCGTGACCAGCAGCGCTGAATGTCGTGATTGTCAAACGCGGCCAGATCGGTATTCTCGGCAATGACTCGATCGCGCTGGAGCTTGGCAAGTGTAGGGTCAACATGGTATGCATAGGAAGCAACACACACTTGGGATGCACCTCGAGGATCGGTTCCGAGTGTCGCCTCTACCCACACGGACTCGCCCGCATTGAGCTTGAGAAAGTAGAGCGGTGTGCCAAGATCACGGTCCTTCAGGATAATGTTGGAACGAGGGCCCTGCACGGTAAAGTCTGTGCTCATCAGAGTCTGTTCAACACCGGGCATGACACGCAGAGAAATCTTGGTGTCGCGAATTACATCGAGCTCCTCGGGGCGCACATCGATCGGTAGCATCTCAACACGGTGCCGGAGCATCTCATGAATCAGCTGTGAAGAGTTTTCAAGAATGTTGACATTGCGGACCATGACAGTTGGAATCTCGGCAAGCAGGATTCGACGAATCGCATTCACGAAAGCAACCGGAACATTCTTCAGCTGAAAGTCGAGGCGGTATCCATCAAGAGTTATCTTTGGGTTCTCCATTGTATTGTCTTTTCCTTCGTTCTTATATTTCCGTTTTTTTACAGTTCTCCTACCAAGATGGCGAACAATCAACCCATGCTGTTCTACAGCTCCCGCTGCCAGCACAGCAAGCAGATTCTTGATACACTTCAGGCCCTGAACAAGACCTCTCTGTGCCGTCTTATTGCAATTGACGGAATGACCCGTGACAAGCTGCCTGGATTCCTGCAAAAGGTGCCGACCCTGTACGTTCCGGAAACAAAGGACGTGTTTGTTGGCAAGGACATCTTCGCCTACATCGCCAAGCCCGTGTCGTCTCGCCGCGAAGTCCCTGTGACTGCACCAACAGCTTCACCCCAGCAGCAGGCCAAGGCACAGCTGCCCCAGGGACAGGCTGCCCAGACCCCGGCCAACCTCGAGGCGTGGTCCTTTTCGACGGCCGGTGGATTCTCGGATGGGTACGCGAGCTGGGATGGCAAGGAGGCCACCAGTGACCAGTTGCACTATACCTTTTTAGGCCCCATGTCCAGTGGTGGGGGTCCTTCCGGTCCCCTGACGGTGCAGAGCCAGGACAAGGACAAGTATGAAAAGAACGAGGATACGGCGACACGTCTCAAGAGGATGCAAGACGAGCGCGAGAAAGAGTTCGCCTCCGTCGAGAGGAAGTAGTGCGGCGCTTCTTCCGGGTCCTGCGTTTCCGACCTCCAATACGACCCGGGTTCAGCGGAGGTGGTATTTGTGGAAGTCCAATACGTTCGCGTAATTCGTTTTGCTGTTGATAAAGGAAGCCGTTGATACCGGATAAGTGGGTTCCAATTACTCCCTCAACCCCATGAGGAAGATTTTGGATTTCACCAACCAAGGCAGCATTTCGCACACCGCGTCCCCTATCTCTGGTTGGTTCCAACAAGATAGCTTGGATTTCTTCTCTCGGCTCTTCGTCAACGATTTCACCTGCAATGTCGATTGGTGTAAGTCCATCGGGTACATTGGGAACGAACACTGTATCTTCATTCTTGGCGACAATTGCGCGAACAACATCCATCATGCGTAGCGCGACTGCAAAATGCAAGGCTGTAGCACCGTCGGTTGGAATGTCTCCTGCTGGGTGGATCGGTACCACATGGAGCAGAGTCTGCCGACTTGTTTTGCTCACCAAGTAGACTGCCATATCGGGAAGGCGTTGTGCAATCGCCGTAATCAACAGCGTATCGTCATATTCAAGATCTGTTCGATTTGCAATTTCGGGGTATTCGGCCAAGATAAGTTCGACGAGTTCACGCCGATCCCATGCTACAGCCGTTTCAGCTGCAAATGATCGATTCCGTTCCGATAACGTCCTAAATTGATCCATAATGTCTTCAGCTGGCTCGGGTTCATCCACGCCGTTTCCTTGAATTGCTTGAATCACATCGTCAATATTTGCTGGTGGAACTGGGAGTGGCACACCTACTGCATTACCTCCGCCCTTACGCATTATTTACACACGATATAATAGATAAAATTATGTCGTCACCCAAGCAGCGACTCCTCGATGCGTTCTTCAACCAGTTTTCCGCATTTCTTGATGAGGTGTGTCGGATATATCCCGATCAGACCGAGTTTCGCGCATACTACTCAATTCTGAAGTTAATGCGATCAACCAACCCATTGATGTTGCTTGCAGAGTTCAGGCGGAAAGTAGGTCAGTACGAGACCGAGCTACGCAAGAAGGATGATAGCTTCTTTCTTGCACAGTCGTATGAATCGGATACGGGTGGAAGTAGCTCATTGAACGACTTTATCAATATAATTAAGAGTCTGTGGAAGGAGGCAACACCGCAGGTCAGGACAACCATTATGGATTATGTGACTCTGTTGCTTGACATTTCCAAGCATTATTACACGATCTGATCCGGAGGAGGATCCGTAAATCCATACAAGTCGCGCTGGGTGAGTTTCACGAGATCGGCGATACCGGCTTCAGGTGCACCGAAATTTCGAAACAGGATTTGATTCACTTCGGCAGGTGTCCACTTGCCATTGAGTTTCGTATGGTTCGGAACTACGAGGTCTGGATTATCATAGAAGGATGTCACCATCTCTTGCAGAACATCAAGCGTGCACCGATCAAAATGCACAATCATATCAACACGACCCGGACGAATCAGGGCCTTGTCGATACGTTCCGGAAAATTGGTCGTAATGATCAGGATACGACCATTTGCCTCCAGTGTTCCATCTAACAAGTTCAATAGGAATGACAAGTCAAACACTTCCTTTTCCTCCTCCTTTTCGCGATCGAGGAACGGATCACCTGTCTGCTCCTTCTTTACGGGCGTAGGCTTCTTCCACTCGCGGCGTAACACGGTGTCGCCCATGGCATCGATATCTTCAATCACGTACAGGCGTTCCGAAACCGGAATCGTGTACTTTTCCGTTTGAGTTCCGTTATACACATGGATCTCGTCATTGAAAAACAAATGCTGTAATTGCTGCTTGGTCTTGATTTCCGACAACTGTACATTGATAATGTGACGCCGCCCCTCGTTTGCAATCGCCTTGATACTGGATGTCTTGCCCGTTCCGGGAGGACCGTGGAACATGAATCCCAATGTGTAGGGAATACCTTTCTTGTCATACCAGTCGCGCTGCGTAAAGAAAAACTGGGTACGGTCCCGGACCTGTTTGCGCTCGGAGAAAAAGACATTATCAAAGGTCCGGTTTGTTGTGAATTTGGTCTTGGTATAGATGAGATGGGTTGTTGGCAAGGGGTTCTGTGTATTTCCCTTGACTTTTGTAGTCACCATCTGATCGAAAAAGTAGCGGTGAGCACCCAGCTTATTAGCCATTCTGCGCTCATAATCCACGGCACATGTATCCACAAAAGCCTGTAGATGCTGCACGTCATGCTCGTAGCAATAGAGCTTGAACTTGATCATTTCCACCTGTCCATCGGTGACCTTCAAATCATTGAGTTCAAAGTACACGTCAGCATCCAGGCGCACCGGGTCAAACTCGTGAGGCAGGTAATCATGGTGGGTGACAGAGAGTAATGTCTTCATTGCAGGTCGGGTCGTGACGGAATGAATTACGGCATCCATCCGGGACCCGTACACAGTGGAGGGAGCGGGTGCGTTGCGCTGTTGGTGGGGTGTGCCGCGCTCGCAGGTAATGGAGGCGCGAGGAGTTCGTGCGCTCGATTGAGGAACGGTCGACACCCTCTTGCGACGACAACAGCCTCCAAACCAATCTGACCATGTGGGGAAGGTCCGGACAGCCAAGTCAAAGCCACTCATGACCATTAAGTTTGTCAAGGGATTCTTGGCGGCTCCAGACTGGAGGACCAACTGCATTTTCATCATTTCAATGTAGTTCTGCATTGCTTATCCGAAACACTTGTCCAGGGTCGCAACTGCCGAATGAACTGGCTTGGTGCGACGTAGCCGGAGTTCCTTGGATGCTTTGGCCACTGTATCCTCCGAAAGGGGCACGAACTTCTTGACATCCCGTGCCGGACCCTGTACATTCATACTGGGCACATGGAGCCGGATCGGCGGGAGCTGGACCGATACAAGTTCATCCGATGTAGTCAAGTACTCACGGAACTGCTCAATATTCAAGGGACCTCCAAACATGCGGAGCACACTACGATTGGGTGCCGGGGTCAGCTCCTTTGTCGAATACAACACACGATAGAGATCCACCAGCAAGGCGTGGCGAGACCAGCGAGTCGTGTCGGATACATGTACATCGCCGTACAAATAGGCAAGACCACACTCGGGCGAACAAAAGTGTCCTTCGCATTGGTACATGTTTTCAAATGCATCATACGAAATCGGAAGAACACATGGCGTCCAAGAGAATCCATGGCAGCACCAAAAACAGGCTGCACCGGAGTACGTCGGGCTCCTGACACGTTGAAAGATCTCCTTCAGCGTTTCTGTATTAAAACGTTCACTGACCTTGGATGTCTCGACAGCAGACAGGATTTCAGAGTAATTCGTCGACGATTCGGCCGGAGTCGGCGCATGTTCTTCCACCGGTAAGCGGAGGGAAAACACCACAGGAGCTTCCTGTAGCGACTTTTTAGGAGGCATTGTTTGTTGTTGTTGGTTCTAGAAACTGAAAACCTCTAGTATCCAGGAGTCGCAGAAAAGACATAGATACCTGCAATATTGGCCGCCGTAATCGGGTACGAATAGACCGAGTAAAGAACGTTTGCACTGCCAATCGCCGTCGAGACGAAAATGCTGCTTGGGATATCCCGGGATACCATGGTTGCTCCACCAATCGTGGTTCCCGGATAGACAACACCGTTAAACGTGGTACTTGCCGCTGCCACATTGGTGGTTGCCCGGAAAATGTTCGATGTCGTGTCGAGCATGTACACGAATCCACTGCTCGCATCAATCACGATGGAATCCGGACTGCTCATGGTCACAGTTGGCTGAATGAGTGTAGCCACCGGAGAGTTCGAAACAAACCATGGATTCGTGTACGATGCAGTCTGGTTTCCAGTGGGTGTCGAGACAGTACCACTCACAGCCACTACGATCTTCTGGTAACTATTGGAGACGTTGGACTGCATTGCAAACAACGTGAAGGTATTGTTGGCACCTGCAGAATAGACAACGTTTGCAAATGCAGAGTAGATGGAAAGCGGCACAGAGGTAACAACTTTTCCTACCGTCTGAAACACCTTGTCGTTATATCCGCCCTCGTTCGAAATCACAAACAGTCCAGTATTCGCGAAATTTGAAGTACCCCCGGATGCATCCGATCCGTAACAGTTCACAGTCGCGTTGCTCAATCCATTCGAGAGATTGTAAGGCGAGAAAAACCTCGTGGTCGCAGATGTGTTGTATAAAACTGCTGTATTGGAAATATTGTATCCAGTCGGAACAACACCTGTGATTGAATAGTTTGCATTTGACTGAATGTAGGGAACAGTGGCCGGACTAATGTTCGAATAAATGTATCCGGTTAATCCATTTGCTAATGACACGGCAGTTGCGGCCGGCGTTCCGCTAAAGGTAAAGGTCGAAATCGAATAAAAGTTAGATCCTCCATAATTTGTCGTATTGGCAACTCCCGTGACTGTGATGGTCAAGTCATTTGTAGGAGTTGTTCCACCCAAGTTTGTTCCTAAAATAACGACTTGCATATTCGAACTGTAATTCACACCTCCATTCAGTAGCTGGACAAAGTACGACAGTGTATTCCCGGAATTCGTAGAATTGCTCATCACATACACATCAAACTTTGCACCTACAGCGCCTACTTGTACCGTACCATACACACTTGGAACAACGTTCGAAAATCCTGTACCCGTCACATCAGCCGCACGCTTGCCTGTTCCAATAAACAAAGCATTTGCCTGGTTGAACGAGACAGGGATAAACCCTTGCAGTGCACCATACACGCCGGAATTCGGGCTATTGTCCGGAAACCCTCCAAGTCCAGTATTGGTACTAGCGCTTGCAATTCTAATGGCTATCTGTGTAGAGCTGCTATACGTAGTTAACGTAACAGGTGTGATTGGGAAAAATGCATATCCAGAGTTCACGGCTGCAGAGCCAGTCACGGTACCGTTTCCATAGACTCGAAGAACCTTGGTTGAATCGGTGTAGCTAAAGAGACCACCAATCGATGCAGTTGTATTGCTACCATTATTGCTCGAATTTGCATTGAAATTGATATCACTGCCCGTATACCCGGCAACTACCATATGCGCGTATTCACCAGGCGATGGCTGTGAATAATTGCTTACTGCTCCGGACGTACGGAAGCAAGGTAAGGTACATGCAAGGGTGTACGAAATAAGTGAAATGGTTGTAGTACCGGAATTACCCTCTCCTGATAAATTAGATCCAGCCACAAGCGATGCAGCTGTAATGGGAGCGCGCGCATCGCCGAAGAGTCCCGGGAAATACGCAGCAGGGCCAGCAGCTAATATCGAGTATCCATCAGGACTGCTCACAGGCACGTACGAATTGAATGCAATCGTCCCACTTGTGAAGCTTCCCGTACTTGTCACGTTCGATCCGTTCGCGATCTTAATTTGGTTCGACGAATAAATACCCGTCACGGGAACTGATGTATAATTGAAGCCCGTTCCAGCTCCAGTAATCGTAATGGCCTGATTGGGACGAAACAAGGCTGAATTCGAAACGGTATAGACGATACTCTGATTACTGATCAGTGTCTGTGCTGTATTGCTGTAGGTAATCACACCGTTACTCAAATTTGTCGCAGCGTCGTCGGGGGTGCTGCCGCCTACGATGGTCGCAGTGATTGTATTGGATGTAAAGGAAACCACTGTGAAACTTCCATTATATTGACTATCGCGAAACCCGCTATTGTTTGCAAACCCCGAGACAACCACAGTTACACCATTGTTCCAGCCCGTACCATTGGAGAGAGTTGCAATGGTCCCACTGCTGATTGTGAATGTATAATTTCCAGTCCCGCTGTTATAAGCACCTCCAAATCCGGTGTTCGAATAGGTAGTTGTTACGTAACTGTAGAGAGGGTCTGTAAGCAAAACCGCCGTTGTTGCCGTTGTGAGTCCCGTTGTTCCAAGATAGAGTGTACTTCCTCCGCCGACAAACGTCGCATTTGATGCACCTGCCGAGCTGAATGCAAGTGGGACTGCAGTCCCAGGTGTTCCCGACGTAAGAGACGTAATATCATCGACGTACGTGGATGTCGAAAAGTTCAGACACGCATCCACTAACGCAATATAGCGCTCTGTGTTGGAAATATACGACGATGCATACCGGATCGTAGAGTTTGACGCATTCAAGCACAATCCTTGAACCAAACCGTTCGAAAAGGAGGCATTCGATGTGGGAAAGTTGCCATTTGCCGTAAAGGGAACATTGTAGAGATAGTTGCTTAAATTCGAGTCTGTACCCGCAATGTAGAGTGACGTGTTCGAAACCACAGAGGCAGCCACAGACAATGCCGGTGGATTAAGAAATGAGACACCTGCTAGCGCGTTATAGACGAGTGATTCGCCTGCAGTGCGCGGTGTTTGCTTGTTCAATACACTGGTTAGCATTGATTTTAAACAAGATAAAAGGTCGATGTAGTTGAACCCGGTTGACTCGATACGAGACTAAACGAACCGCCTGGCAAAAAGGGCAATGCATTGCTCACGTTCGAGGCACCGTTCCATCTGGAGACGACACTGGGTGTAATGACTGCGCTGCATGTGAACGGTCCATTGTTCTGAAACGTCCAGAACATCCCCTGGCTCAAGCCCGTTGTTGGAAGTGTGATATATGCGTTACAACTGGCCGATGTGAGTCCGTTGAATGTGTACAATGTTCCGTTAGAGACCGTATACGTTGTCAAGTTGCTTCCTGTAACGGTTTGAATCGAGGATACTGGCCCCATGCCACCTGTATTGCCAGTAGGACCTGTAGCACCGATAGGTCCAGCTCCTGTTAATCCGGTCGGTCCCGGGTTTCCCGTCGGTCCCTGGTATCCCTGTGTTCCCGCAATCGTTGATCCGGTAGGACCAGTGGATCCTGTTGTACCGCGTGTGGCGGAGGACATATTCAAATTAGCACCTACGACGTATGCATTGTTCGAACCATTGTACACCACAACACCGAGTCCATTGGTTATGTTGGAAATCGACACAATACCGCTTCCGTTACTATTGAACGGGTTGTTGCTATCAATACCTTGCAAATTGGTCAAGTTAAAACTGCTTACCGTGAAGGAGGAAATGAATCCAGTTTGATTGAGAGAAGGAGGATTGAACCCTTGCACCTTCACAATGACGTTGCTTCCAAACTGTGGCGTAGAATACGTATTGGTTGGACTGATAAAGTACTGGAGGACAGAGTTTGATAAAGTCCCCGTGCCTCCAAAGGACACATATGCAACGTTATTCAAAAGCTTCGGCATATTGTATTTAGCATGCGAGATAATACGTGGACAAGGACACGAGAGTTAGGCTGTTCCCAGACGGAATGGTTACAGTTGTGACCGGCATACCTTTATTCGAAATTGTCTGACTCGAGGTCAATGCAACTGTAAGTGCTGATCCGCTATTATTACGCACCACATACTCGGCACCCGTAGCATTTGAAGGAATTACGATTGTCGTCAGGTTGGTTGCCGTCACATTGTAAAAGATATTGTTCGTGGACGAAGGAAGTGTCAGTGTCTGTCCGCTCGCAAAGTTGGTAAGTGTCACTGTTGAGTTACGGCCATACCCAGCTCCAGTTGGACCAGTGAATCCACGCGAGATACCTTCAAACCCTGCTTGTCCCTGAAATCCTGTCACACCGGTTGCTCCCAAACTACCTGCAGGTCCTGTCGGTCCAAGTGTGCCTTGCGGTCCGGTACCTCCAATCAAGGGCATTTATATTACATGGCTACATAATTGGAACCTGTCCAGACGATTGCCGCACTATTTCCAGCCTGGATCGGAAGCGCATATTGAGTAGCGCCCGTAGACGTGATAGTCGATACATTGACTGCATTACCGCCCGTGGAGCTCGCTGCTGTCGTGTTTCCAATCGTGAAACTTGTCGTTGACGGAACCAAAATCACTGGAAGAGCGTTTGATGTATTGAATGCTGAATTTGTAACTCCGGCGATCGTCACGTATTGACCCACAGACAATCCGTGCACATTCGAGGATGTAAATGTCGCCGCATATCCGTTGCCCACAACAGACGCAAGAGGAATCACGGGCGATGTCGAATTCAAAGTCTGGTAAAAACCGGTCGGTGTCAAGGCTGATGTAGCCGTTGTAGTGTAGATGGTTCCACCAGATGCAGAAGCTAATGCAAGCAGTGTGCCCATACTTGCAGCTGCGCCGACTGTGGCTCCAGATGTCGTAACCGTGATTGTATATTTCGTCACTGCAGTAATTGCCTGTGCAGTCACGTTAAATCCGGATGAAAAGCCAGTCGTTGTAACCGTTTGACCCACCAGAAGACCAAGCGGAACACTACTCGTAAAGACGATGGATGTTGCCGAAATCGCATAGGCCGCTGTAATGGTGCTAACCGCAAAGAGTGTCGAATTCACAGTCATGGTATTGGTGGTGACGCTGGCAAGTGTGAATGCACCATTGTACAAGCTCGGTGTAAAGCCCGTGCAGTAGATTGAAGCACCCGCCGACAATCCGTGCGCCGTCGCGTTTGAAAAGACAAGTGTGGTTGCCGTTGCTGTTGCCGATGAACTTGTGAGTGCATTCGATGCTTGAGTTCCCGTTGTCAAGGACGGTGTAAAGAGAATGAACTGGGTTGCACTGTTAGTGACTGTAACGCCGGTTTGTGCGGCCGGGGTCAGTGCCTGCACATATCCGCTCACATTGAATCCAGATCCACCAAGACCGTTCACAGTGACCCAATCGTTCGTCCTGAACCCATGTGCAGAATCCGTTGTGTACACATTGTAGAACAAGGTTGTGGGCGCAGTGAATGACTGGTAGCTAATGAAGGAACCACCACCGGCTGCACTTACGCTAAACACAGTGCGCAAAGGGCTTTGAACTGTAAATGTAGTAGGAGACGGGATACTATCAATCACCATGGTGGGCATGTTCCCGAGAACAGAGGTTGATGGTGAAACTCCCGAAATCTGCACAAGGGTTCCATTTGACAGTCCATGGGCTGACGCGGTTGTCACGATGACCTTTGTCCCTGCTCCTCCAGATCCGTAAATTCCGGTAAAGGCGCCTTGGGGTACGATCGTCTGTATGCTGGGTGTCAGAGTTTGAAGACTCACTGTTCCTGTACTTGTGTCAGAAACGGACGAACCGGTGCTGTTCGAAGCTGCAATCGTGAAGGTTGTCGTTGTGGGCACGGACGTGATTGTCGTCAAGGTATTGCTAAAGACTGCATTTGTGAATCCGGATAGTGTAATCACCTGTCCGATGAGCAAATTGTGATCGGTTGCGCTCGTGTAAAAGGCTGACACGCCATACGGGTCAATAGAGGCCGACAGGCCTGTCACGATACGGGTCACAGTGCAGGGCGCCAAGGTATTGAAGGCCGAATTGTTCCGGATGACCCAGTAAGTACCTGCCTGTGCAGGCGTCAAGGCGGGCAGTTTAATGAATCCGGGAGTGTTTGCAGAAATAGATTCGTAAAATGCTCCGTTATTGGTTGGAAGCAAAAAGAGACCGTTCGGATCACCTGCCAAAGCTGTTCCGGTGCCTGTCGCTGTCGTCAGGACACCAAGACCTCCTTCTCCAACTGTGTTCGTCAAACTGCCACTTTGATCGGTAAAGGTGCGCAAGGTCGGGGTTGTCGACACGTCAAAGGTGTTATTGAACTTTGTCGTTGTTCCAGACGGAATGTAATAACTGGCCGCAGTCACCAATGATGTATTTGACGTGTACGCCCCACCACCTGCTCCAACAAATTGGTGATTTGCGGAGGTCGAGTAGGTAAAGTAGGTACCATTGCCCTGCGCAAAGGCAAGATTGCTCGTAAGACCCGATCCGGACACGGTAAAGGATGTGCTTGCCGTTGATGCAATCACGGGAACTGAAATCTGATTGTATGTATTGTTCGTGAAATCGGTGAGTGTAACGAACTGGCCTGGAACGAGAGTGTTCGACGACGTGACGTAGGTAACGACTCCCGGAGTTGCAAGCGCAGTGACGGTCGACACTTGATTACTAGGACCGATCACGGTAATAATTCCAACGTTGGACGAGACACCCGTCACGCCTAAACTTCCATCGGATGTACCAGGGATCGTATAATTGTAAAAGTATCCATTCAAGCCACTACCTCCACCTGACAATGTAATGTTCGAAAAATTGAACCCGTCGGAAAACCCGGAGGTAATGACATTTCCACTCGCGATAGGTCCCGGAGTAATGTACGTAACAATAAACCCAGTCGATGAAGCGTAGCTGCACGCATAACCGACCGATCCGCCAACCAAGACAGTCCCATTTGTCGTTGCCGATCCTGTCGCCCCAGTTGTGTTTGAAACTGTGAAGGTTGTATTGGTAATTGCCGTAACTGAAACGTTTGACAGATTGAAAGCAAACGGTAAAAAGCCCTGCGTTGTCACATAGACGCTTGTATTTGTTGAAATTGCACCTAATCCGTTGGATGTGCTTGTCGTAAAGATAATATTCGACCCACTGACAGTTGCATTTGTCGCATACAACATAGGTTGTCCTGCTGCAGTTACGCTCAAGACACCCGGTCCGACCGTCGTTGAAGGAATCGTGGTTGTGTTTGCAGACACAACGCTGGCCGTTGTCGTACCTCCAGACGGAAACGACACAAACGTATTGGGGTCCAAAATCGTTTGAACAGTGGCGTTGACGTTGAACACTGCGTTTGACCATCCGGCAGTAGCAAAGAAATCACCCGTTACAAGACCGTGCGGGTAAAACGTGTTCCAGTACAGATAGTATCCCGTCGGATCCGACACGACCGGCATCTCTCCCCATGTCAGTGTCATGCTAGTTCCTGATCCGATTGCAGTTGTCGCGTTCGAAAATGTGAAGCTCGTGTCAGTCATTGCAGTCACAAGCTGTTGACCATTGAACTGGTTGACACCACTAGCTCCAACCAAAACATACGATCCAACTGCAAGACCGAGTGTCGAACTCACAGTACACGTGACTGTTGTGCCGTTGCCTTGCATGTTCGATCCGGACTGTGACGTGAGAAGTGTAGGATTCAGAGGGCCACGAATAATTGCATCTGCATTCAATGACCCGCCTGTCGTAGCATTACTCACTGCAATTGTCGTTCCGTTCGAAGTTGCAGCTGTAGACAGCTGATAGATTCCATTCAGACCCGATGTTCCGGATACTTGGACCCAGTTGCTGCCTGCATTCGAAGAATTCGACAAGGACAGTGTGTAGGTGTTGGAAGGCGCATAGGATAAGGCATTGCTAATCGTATAGGTGACAACACCGGCGTTCGACGCAACACTCGCGATCACATAGGTCTGTGCAATTGTCAATGCTGCAGTGACAGTCTCCGTGGCTTGACCAATGGCCGATGTGCCTGCGATTGTGAATGAGTTCGATGTCGTATTCACAATCTTCTCTGTCGTGTTAAAGGTGGAAGGCGAATACCCAGATGTTGTAATGTATTGATTAACGGAATACCCGTGGGGGACAGTCGTAACGATCGTGATAGGATTACCAGTTCCAGTCACACCGGTAATACCGGGATACGTGACAGACCTTAATGCATTCGTGCCTGCAGCTGTGCCTGTGGTTCCCGTGGTTCCTGTAGACGCATAGAAAATAGTACCAGACACGCTGTAGAGAGAGTTTCCATTTCCACCAGTAGGCCCATCAAACCGTCCTTGAGGCCCTTGAGGTCCAGTGATTCCAGTAGGACCCGTTGAACCTTGTGAGGCTGAACCACCGCCCTGTGGTCCAGTTGGGCCTGTGAGTCCAGTTGCGCCGGTTTGCCCTGACATCTCTTACTTTAAAAAACGAAAAGAATGGCTTGTCGAGAAACACACATCACGCAAAATGGCCGACCTTACCACCTACCGCAAGCAGACGCACCGCGAGCACATCCTTTCCCTTCCCGACACGTACATTGGCAGTATCGAGACCGCCCAGGAGGAGGTCTTTCTTCGCGAGAATGACGGATTCGTTGCACACACTATTCCTGTTAATCCCGGGTTCTACAAGTTGATTGATGAGTTGTTAGTGAATGCTCACGACCATGCAGTGCGAACCAAGACCGTCAAGTCGATTGAGATCACGTGTACACCGACCACCTTCTCAATCAAGAACGACGGTGACCCGATTGCTGTGGCCGAGCACCCAGAGCACAAGACATGGATTCCGCAAATGATCTTTGGCGAGCTCCTGACATCGACCAACTACAACAAGGACGAGAAGAAGCTTGTTGGCGGCAAGAACGGGTACGGTGTCAAGCTGGTGAATATCTTTGCCAAGCAGATGGTGGTGACGATTGTGGACCAGACCCGGAGCCTCATCTATACCCAGACCTTCAAGAACAACATGACCGAGATTGGTAAGCCGGTGGTCAAGGCATCCAAGCACAAGTCGTATGTGTGCATTGACTGGACTCCGGACTTTGGACGTTTCGGAATGAAGGAGATTGATCCGGACATGACCCGGCTCATTGAGCGCCGTGTATGGGATCTGGCCATGACCCTGGGCAAGGACGTCAAGGTGTACTGGAACGAGACCCAGGTTAAGTGCAAGAACTTGACCGAGTATGCCAAGGCCTTCGGGTGCGACACGGTTGTGGCCGAGACGCCGAATGAGCGGTGGCAGATTGCGATTGCTGACACGCCGGCCGACAAGTTCTTTGCCATGTCCTTTGTGAATGGCGTGTGGACCTCCAAGAACGGGACCCATGTGGATGCCGTGACGAACCAGGTGGTGAATCATATTGTCGAGTACCTGGAGACCAAGAAGAAGGTCAAGGTGCGCCCCGGGCTGGTGAAGGAGCATCTCGGTCTCTTTGTGATTTCGAGTATCGAGAATCCCAGCTTCACGTCGCAGACCAAGGAGACGCTGACAACCAAGGTGTCGGCCTTCGGGTCGAGTCCAAAGCTGTCCGAGGAGACACTGAAGAAGGTCGTGTCCAAGCTTGCGCTGGTTCCTCGTCTTCTCGAGGCGCAGTCGGCCAAGGACGCCAAGGAGAATTCCAAGACGGACGGTAAGAAGCAGTCCAAGATTACCGGTATCCCCAAGCTGGACGATGCGCTCATGGCAGGAACCAAGGACTCGTCCAAGT
>Ga0187844_10000275_pt1 | contig 39851 bp, 40 predicted proteins | sample SpaLakP09_SKY_50_FD_134517 | JGI IMG/M metagenome (GOLD analysis project Ga0187844, IMG submission 134517) | Oligotrophic lake water microbial communities from Sparkling Lake, Wisconsin, USA - SP09_SKY_50 | ecosystem: Environmental > Aquatic > Freshwater > Lake | place: USA: Sparkling Lake... | reverse complement strand
GCTTGGGGGTGTTGGTGCAGGGTGTGCATGTCAAGAGAGGATAAATACTGTATAAAAACACAGTTTAACGGAGTTTAATCAGGGACACAGGACACGGTGTGCTGGGTGCGGTGCTATCCTGCACGCCCCAGCCATGGTGCCCCAAGGCTTTGTATACCAAGGTTTTCAACATGACGATTCCCTCTCTGATGCGCTTCATCGACCACGGCAGTGGCGGTGCCCCCGAGGTTTTGCAGGCTGCCCAAACCGGCGTTCCTGTGCCTGCTGCCGGTGAGGTGTTGGTGAAAGTGGCCTATGCAGGGGTTAACCGTCCTGACTGTTTGCAGCGCAGCGGGCGCTATCCGCCCCCGCCTAATGCTTCGCCGATTTTGGGTCTGGAAGCCTCGGGCCATGTGGTGGCGCTGGGTGATGGCGTGACGCAGTGGAAGCTGGGCGACGCGGTCTGTGGTTTGGCCAATGGAGGTGCCTACGCCGAGTACGTCAGCATCCCCGCGGGCCAAGCTTTGCCTATTCCTGCAGGTTTAAGCCTGTTGCAAGCAGCGGCTTTGCCTGAAAACTATTTCACTGTGTGGACCAATGTGTTTCAGCGCGGACATCTGCAGATGGGCGAAACCTTCTTGGTGCACGGCGGCTCTTCAGGCATTGGCTTGACGGCCATTCAACTGGCCAAGGCGTTTGGCGCCAAAGTTCTGTGTACCGTGGGCAATGCTGACAAGGTAGCGGCTTGTTTAAAGGCCGGTGCCGATGTGGCCATCGATTACCGCCAGCAAGACTTCGTGGCCCAAGCCCTTGCCGCCACCGAGCAAAAAGGCGTGAACATTATTTTGGACATGGTGGGCGGCGACTATATGCAGCGCAATTTGCAAACGCTGGCCATCGACGGGCGCTTGGTGCAAATCGCGTTTTTACAAGCCTCGAAAACAGAGGTGGACTGGATTGCGCTGATGGTCAAGCGCCTCACCTTCACCGGCTCCACCTTGCGCCCGCGCAGCGCAGCCGACAAAGCGCAAATGGCCCATGAATTGAAAACGCAGGTTTGGCCCTTGCTGGAAAAGGGCCAAGCTTTGCCGGTCATTCACCAAGTCTTCGATTTGGACCAAGCCGCGCAAGCCCATGCGCTGATGGAGTCGTCCACCCACATTGGCAAAATCATGCTCAAGGTGGCGGGGGGCTGAGTCTGCAGCTGCTGCAGGTGCCGTACAGCGTAAGTTCGTGTCGGTCTACCTGAAAGCCATCAGGGGCCAGTTGTTGCAAGTTACCAGGGCAATCGTGTATGTCGTACACCTTGTCGCAAAGTCTGCAGTGGAAATGATGATGGTGGTGGTGGTGCGATGACTCGTAGCGGGGGTTCTCGCCCGGCAGGTAGACCGTGCCAATCAGGCCGTTTTCAAGCAAAGATTTGATGTTGCGGTAAACCGTGGCGATACCCATGCCCGGCGCCTCTGCTGTTGCAGCATCCAAAATTTCTTGAGCCAATAAGGGGCGTTCGGCAGTTTTTATCGCATTGAGGATGGCCGTGCCTTGTTTGGTAATGCGTTCCATAGGATGAGCTGTTTATGTGATAATGAATTATCATTATCGTGTAAAGGAGGATTCCATGGTGCGATTTTCACCCCAAAACCAAGTTCTTGACGTCAAAAGCATAGCCTTAGCCATCTTGCTCTTTCAGGTGCTTCATTCACAAGCCCAAAACATGTCTGCAGCAAGTCCTGAGCGATTGCCCCAAGTGACGGTGACGGGCAATGCCTTGGGTAACGCCGAGGGCATACAAGCTGTGCAGGCGTTACAGGGGGAAGATTTGCTGATGCGCAACCAATCCACCTTAGGTGAGACCTTGGCGCTCATGCCCGGTGTCAGCAGCAGTTACTTTGGTCCCAACGCCAGCCGCCCCATCATCCGCGGCATGGATGGCGACCGCATCAAAATCTTGAACAACAGCGCAAGCTCGCATGATGTGTCTGCCCTGAGCAATGACCATGCAGTGCCATCAGACCCCTTGACCGTGGAGCGCTTGGAAGTTTTGCGTGGACCGGCAGCCATCATGTACGGCGGCAGCGCTGTGGGGGGCGTGGTGAACTTGATCGACAACCGCATTCCTACGCAGCCCATGGAGGGCTTGAGCGGCAAGGCCGATGTGGGTTGGTCCACTGTCAACAAAGAGTCGCGCGCTGCGGTGATGCTGGAGTCTGGCAACGAACGTTATGGCTTGCATGTGGATGCCTTTGGCAGGCACAGCGGTGACATGAGGGTGCCAGATACCTTGGCCTGTACGAAGTCGGGTTCTAGTGCCTCAGCCAAGGCCATCTGTAATTCAGCCAACACCAGCCGTGGTTATGCCTTGGGCGGCTCGGTCTTTTGGGACAAAGGTTATCTGGGCTTATCAGGTACGCACTACATCAGCACTTACGGAACGGTGGCTGAGGATACGGTGACCATAGGCATGCAAAGCGTTCGCTATGCATTGGAAACTGAAAACCGCCATCCACTGAGCGGCTGGGAGAACATGCGGATGCAGTTCACCAACACCGATTACCAACACACGGAATACGAATCGGGCGCGGTGGGCACGGTGTTCAGCCAAGAGGGGCAAGAGCTGCGCTGGAGCGCCAAGCACCAAGCCGTGGCCAGCGCTTGGGGGCAGTGGCAAGGCGTTGTAGGCTGGCAGGGTGAAGACAGCCGCTTTGCGGCCAATGGCGCAGAGGCCTTCATGCCGTCTGCCCAAACCCGTCAATCAGCGCTTTACTGGGTTGAAGAGCTGAAAAAACCATGGGGAGGTTTTAGTTTTGGGCTGCGTTCCGAAGCTGTCAAAGTCAATGGCGATGCCTTCGATCCAGAGGGCGACGGGGCGACCCGTTACACCGCTGCGACCACCAACACGTTCTCGCCTATCAGCAGTTCATTGGGGGTGTTGTACAAGATCAGGTCCGATGTGTCGCTCAAAGCCCATTGGGCGCGTACCTCCCGAGCGCCCAAAGACTATGAGTTGCGTGCTGACGGTGTGCATGTGGCCACCTCCGCCTATGAGCAAGGCTCGGTTGCTTTGCAAACCGAAAAAGCCCGTCAAATGGACATCGGTATGGAATGGGGACAGGGGCCGCACACTGCCAGCCTGAATTACTTTGTGAATCGCTTTAGCAATTACATAGGCTTGAATGCCACAGGCGATGTGGTTGATGGCAGTGGTGCTGTCGATGCTATCGCTTGCTCCATTGCAGACGCCGACAATGACTGCTGGGACAAATATGAGTTTGCTGCGAGCAGGGCGCAGTTCAAAGGTTGGGAGGCCACCTCGGTGCTGCGCTTGACAGGTCAAGATGGGTTGTTGCAGAAAACTTCCGAGCACATCTGGGACTTGAGTCTTCGCGCCGATGCCGTGCGGGCGACCAACCTAGACACAGGTGAGGCGCTGCCACGCATCCCCCCCCTGCGTTGGGGCGCTGCTTTGTCAAGGCAATCAGGACCCTGGCGCCTGGCTGTGGGACTGGACAAGGTCCAAGCTCCCCGACTGGGCCCTAGCCAAGTGCCCACCTCTGGCTACACCTTGTGGAACGCGCAATTGATTTACCGGCAAAAAGTTGGCGCCAATGATGCGATTTGGTATGTCAAAGGGGAAAATCTCACCGATAAACTTGCTTATCCCGCAACGTCGGCATTGACCACCACCGTTGCTGACACCGTAACGGGCCGTCCCAAAGCCCCCTTGCCAGGCAGAAATATCCGACTAGGTTTGCAGGTTTACTTTTAGAAGAAGGTCTAAGGGTGACGCAACTTTTTTCTTCATCTTCTAGAATGGAAAAATAATGAAACACATATTTGCTCGCATAGCTGCTTTGCCTCTCTTGTTATGTTGCACCATGGTCATGGCTGGCGACAAACACGCCGCCCACTCGCATGGGGTGGGTAATTTGGAGTTGGTGGTGCAGGGCGCAAGCGTCAAAGCCAGCTTTGAAATTCCCATGGAAAGCCTGCTGGGCTTTGAGCACTTGCCGCGCACCCCCGCACAAAAAAAGGCCATGACTGATTTGCAAACTGCTGTGGCGCAAGCCAGTTACTTCATCAGTTTGCCGGCGGCCGCCGACTGTCAGCCCAAGTCGTTGCAGGTCAAGGCCGATATGTTCAATGGCAAGAAGTCTGAGCACAGCGACTTGGATGCGGAGATGGAGTTCAGCTGTAGCCAGCCTAGCGCTTTAAAGCAGCTTGAAATCTCCTTGTTCAAAAAGCACCCGCGGCTCAGTAGCCTGAAGGTTGATATGGTCACTCCCAAAGGGCAGGCCAGCGTCACCCTCAAAGCCAAAGACCCTGTGCTTCGCTGGTAAACCGTGACCCACGCGCTACAGCTCAGCCATCTCTCTCACGCTTGGGGCCATTCGTCACCCTTGTTTGATATCGCACAACTGTCGTTGTTGCAGGGTGAAAATTTATTTATTCAAGGCCCAAGCGGCTGCGGCAAAAGCACTTTGCTGGGCATGTTGGCGGGTGTTATTTCGGTCAGCCATGGTCAACTCGAGGTGCTCGGGCAAGACATGGCGGGGCTCAGCAGCGTGGGGCGCGACCGCTTGCGCGGCGAACACATGGGTGTAATTTTTCAGCAGTTCAATTTGCTGCCCTACCTCGATGTGCAGGCCAATGTGCTGTTGCCCACCCGCATGTTCCCCAGCCGCGCCTTGGCCGCCACCCAAGAATGGGGCGACGCCCAAAGCCAAGCGCTACATTTGATTCAGACCTTGGGTCTGCCGCAAAGCGTGTGGCATCAACCAGTCAACCAGTTGTCGGTAGGCCAGCAGCAGCGAGTGGCTGCGGTGCGTGCCCTCATGGGCAGCCCGCGTTTGCTCATTGCCGATGAACCCACCTCGGCTTTGGATGAGGCCAATCAACTCGAATTTCTCGATCTGCTCTTAGCGACAGCCCGCAGGCAAGCTGCCAGCGTGGTCATGGTCAGCCATAACCCGCAGTTGGCCCATCGTTTCGATCAGGTGTTTGCCATGCCTTTGCGGGGTCACGCATGATGTGGCTGAACCTGGCCTGGCGCAGTGCGTGGTCTCGCAGGCAGGCGTTGGCCATGGTGATTGTTTCGGTCAGCGTGTCGGTGCTGATCTTGCTGGGTGTTCAACAACTGCGCGAGGACGCCAAGCGAAGCTTCTCCAATGCCTTGAGTGGCGTCGACCTCATCGTGGGGCCGCGCGGCAGTGCCACCGAACTCATGCTCTACAGCGTGTTTCAAATTGGTCGTCCTTCACGCAATATGGGCTATGAGGGCTATGTCGCACTGTCGCAATTACCCCAAGTGCAGTGGGCTGTACCCATACAACTGGGCGACAGCTATTTGGGTCATCCTGTGCTGGGCAGTACGCCAGAAATATTTAGCCGCTTTAATAGTCAGGGGCGGGGCTTGCAGTGGGCTCAAGGGCGGGCGTTTGCAGACCCTCTCTCCACGCCTGAAGCTTTGAGCGAAGTGGTATTGGGTGCTGAGGTGGCCAAACGCTTTGGCCACAAGCTCAATGACAAACTCGTGCTCACCCATGGCCAGTCCAGCGGCCTGGGTACCGAGCACGAAGACCACCCCATGACCGTGGTGGGTGTCTTGGCGCCCACCGGTGCGCCCATAGACCGCAGCGTCATCGTGAGCTTGCAGGCTTTCGAGGCCATTCATGTGGGTTGGGGCATGGGTATCTCGCCCAGCGCGTTCAAGGCGGCGGGCGGTGCGCAGCAGGCATTGGACATCAAAGATTTGCAACCCTCCAGTCTGTCCGCCGTGTGGGTGGGTTTGCACAATCGTGCCGAGGTGTTCTCTGCGCGGCGCAAGATAGAAAGTTTGGAGCGCGGCCAATTGATGGCAGTCATGCCCGGCGTCGCGCTTGACGAGTTGTGGCAAATCGTGAAAGTCGTTGAAAACACGCTGTTGCTGGTGGGCATGCTGGTGGCGGTCAGCGCGATGTTGAGCGTGGCGGCGGTGCTGCTGGTGGCCATGGCCGGTCGGCGTAAAGAATTGGCGATTTTGCGGGCCATGGGTGCAGCGCCTTTGGCTTTGATGGGATTTGTGCTGCTCGAATCGCTGCTGGTGTGCGTCACCGGTATAGTGCTTGGGTTTGTGCTGTGTCAAGCTTTCTTGCTGTTGGGTCAAGACCTGTTGCGCACCGAGTTTGGTGTGTTGGTGCAAGCCGGATGGCCGCCATTGCAGGCTTGGTGGGCTTTGGGCGCATTGGGTGGCGTGGCTTTGCTGGCCAGTCTGGTTCCTGCTTTGCGAGCCTATAGCCTGTCTTTGTCGGATGGTTTACATCCTCCTTCGGTCTGAGTTAAAAGGGATTCGATATGCGTGGGCGTCGGTTTCAGTTCATTTCTTGCTGCATCAGCGCTTTAGCCTTGGTTGCGGCCGTGGGCGCGGGCGCGCAAACCCCGGGTTACAGCTTGATCGATTGGAACGACCTCATGCCCGAGCCTTGGGTGAAAGAAATGACCAAGGAAATGGCGGCCGCGGGCAAACTCTCCAATTTGCAAGACAACAGTGAAGAAGCGAATAAAGCCATGAATGCCATGCGCAAAAAATTCGATGAAGCGCCGATTGTGAAATCGCAGCTCAACAAAAAAGTGCGCTTGCCGGGCTATGTCGTGCCATTGGATGCCGATCGCAGTGAAAAGCGTGAGTTTTTGTTGGTTCCTTATTTCGGCGCTTGCATTCATACGCCACCCCCGCCAGCCAACCAAATTGTGCTGATTCGCCCAACCGCACAAAGCAAAATCAAGAAGTTACCTGAATCCATGGACATTGTTTGGGTGGAGGGCGAGATCAAAGAGGGGCGGGTCGCCACCTCCCAAGGGGTAAGCGGTTATTTGCTCGAAGCCATTTCTGTCGCCCCCTATGAGGTAAAACCGGCCAAACGCTGACTACAATGCGTCAATTGACTTTTTTACTAAACTACCCACTTCATTTCAAAGCGAGACTGACTTATGGCAACCAATATTGATCAATCCAACAACCTGGTGATTGGCAACGGTGTGACTTTCAAGGGCACGCTCAATGTCCCCAAGAAAGCCACCATTTACGGCACCGTTGACGGTGAGTTGACCGCGGAAGAAATTTTTATTGGACAGTCCGGAAAAATCACTGGCAAAGTCACTGCCCGCGCCATTGAAGTCGAAGGTGAATTGCACCAAGTCATTCACTGTCGAGATCACTTGCATATTCGCGCTACCGGCAAAGTCTCGGGCAAACTTGAATATTCGCAAATCCAAATTGAACGCGGCGGCGAGTTCCGTGGCGAAATGCAGCAAGTCGGTGCTCCGCCCGTGTACCCCGCTGGCAGCACCCCCCCACCTGCCAAGCCTGCGATGGCCGGACCTGCGGTCACTGCCGCACCTGCTGCTGGCGGCAACAACGCGAATTGAGAACCTGCATTTAAGCCAAGATCGGCTTATTTGTAGGGGTTTTCGCAAACCGCTTGGGGTGCTTGCCGCATACATCGGCAGGTAAAACCAAAGCTTTTTAAATTCTTTTTTTCAATGCCTCTCACAGAGGCATTTCTTTTTTGGTTTGCCGGTATGTACAGCTTGGGATCGAAACTGTGCTGAATTTTTTTACCGTCTTTCATTTCAAAACTCGCGCCCACACAGTAAATGGGGCCGCTTAAGCGGTTGCCCACCTCAAACATCATCAACTGCGGGTCGTCGCTGGACCAGCCCGATTGAATGCTGACTTGTTTGAGCTCATTGGGCGACAAGTCGAAACCGCGCAGCTGCTCTTTAGCGCTCCATCCACTCATGGCCCACACCGATCCTGCGCCCATGAACAGGCAAATAGCTACCCAACTCTTCATAGCAAGGGCAGTATGTCTTTCAAAGTGTTGCCGCTGTAGGTGGGGCGGGGGCCCAGTGTTTCAAAAGGCAGGCCTTGGCGGTTGACCCAAAAAACTCTTAAAACCAAACCATGTCGCGCCCAGCGCATCCCAGCTGTTACTCGACACAAACAGCACCTCTCTGACATCGATGGGGTAGTGGTGGGTCACCAAGCCGTAGCTTTGCGGCGAGGTTTTAAATTGCCGCACCTCATCGACCGATAAAACCTTGTCGATCAAGCCTGTCATGCCGGCGCTGCTGACCGCCTTGGCCAGCATGTCGGGACTGCCGTTGGACAAAATAGCGCAGCGCATGCCTATGGCTTTCAGGTGTTGCAAGACGTCCCAGTTTTCTTCAAACGGGCTGAGTTGGGCGTATTGGTCCATCAGCTGCTTTTGTTTGGCCGGGGTGAGCTCCAAGCTGAGTTTTTGGCAAGCGTATTGCAAGCCCAAGCGCGTGAGGTCCCAAAAAGATTGGTAATGCCGGCTGCCCAAGGGGTTCAGCGGATCGCTCAATGACACCAAGCGGCTGTATTCGATTTGTTTGTCACGCCACAGCACTGAAAGGGCACTGCCTTGGCCTGGGAATAAGGTTTCTGCCATGGCGCTTATTGAATAGACATCAAACAAGGTGCCGTAAGCGTCAAAAACCACCAAACGAATCATGGCTTGCTCCTGTTCAAATCAGCTTAAGGGGCGAACGTCCTAGCCCTGTTTAATGTCAAGGGTGCCATCGTATACTTATTTTATGAAAATCCTCATTCTCAACGGCCCTAATCTCAACTTGTTGGGTACGCGTGAGCCAGAGCAATACGGCCACACCAGTTTGGCCGATGTCGAGGCTTTGTGTCGCACCACTGCAGCGCCTTTGGGTTTAGAGGTGGACTTTGTGCAAAGCAACCACGAAGGTGAATTGATCGATCACATTCACGCCTATGGTCTGCTTTGCCAACAAGGCAATGCGGTTGGGGCTGTTTTCAATCCTGGCGCGTTCACCCATACCTCGGTGGCCTTGCACGACGCTATCAAAGGTACGGGTTTGCCTGTGGTCGAAACCCACATCAGCAATGTGTTTGCGCGTGAGGCTTTTCGCCATCACTCTTATGTGTCCCCTGTGGCTGTGGGCGTCATCGCTGGTTTGGGTATCCAAGGCTATGCCTTGGCCATACAAGCGCTGTCGCATCGCGCTTCCAGATAAGAGAAAAACAATGAATATTCCTGTTGCTTGTGTCTTGGCTGCTGGCGTTATGCCTCTATTGGGTGCGGCCACTGCGAAATGGGGCTTCAAAGGCTTCGATAACCACAACCCGCGCCAATGGTTAGCCGAGCAAACCGGTGCGCGAGCCCGCGCCAATGCGTCGCAGCACAACAGTTTTGAGGCATTTCCTTTTTTTGCTGCTGCCGTTTTACTGGCTTTGCATTTCCAAGTAGATACAGACTTGCTCGATATCCTGTGCTTGGTATTCGTTGCTGCCAGGATTTTGTTTTTTCTGGCTTATTTGATGGACTGGGCCAATTTACGTACCCTTTTCTGGGGCGTTGGCTACGGCGTATGCATCGCCATTTACCTACAGATGCTCTAAGCCCTCAAGGCCTGTCGCTTTACTCCGAAACAACCCTGCAGGGCGCTTTGATGCCGCGTCCTGTTCTCATCTGCTCGCATCGTTCCATGGCTTTGCGTTCAGCAACCGCCGACATCTTGACATAGATAGAGCAGGTGAAAACCATTTTTTCTTGGTCCATGCTACTGTCAAAACTCACTGCACAGCGACCTATATCGCCTAGATGTGGCCTTTCATTTCGATAGGCTTCTTGCAGGGGACCTGGCAGGTCATGCAAGGCGGCATAGGCAAATTTGTAGGGATCCGCATGGGCCAAAGTGGAAAAAACCATGAGGAATGCAAGCATGCTGCTCAAACAAAGGGGAAAGATTCTTTTCTTCATTGCGGGTCATCATAAAACAGTTGGCTGTCATCTTTTCATGCCGAAGCCACGTTAAAAGCATGTCATTTGCTCTTCATCAAGGTTAATTATGAAAAAGCCACTGTCTAGCGCAGCTTTATGTCTCTTATTGGTCGCGCCTAGCTTGTCTATGGCGGGTGGCGATGCTTGGAGGGGCCATTCATCGCACGGCTACTCTGGCCAGTTTCGTGCTCATGGTGGCTATGGCGGCGGCTATGCCTACGGTCACGATCATCGTCATGGCCATGGCCATGGCCATGGCAATCGAGGCAGAGCATGGATGCCTTGGGTTTCGGTTGCTGTCATCGGCTCTGGCTTGTATTGGGCCAATCAAGCCTATAGCCAGCCGTCTGTCACTGTTGTTACGCCACTGCCGCCACCCGTTGTCATAGAGGCGCCCAGAGTGGCTTATTTTTGCCAATCTTCAAGGCAGTACTACCCGAATGTGGCCACCTGCAATATGCCTTGGCAGTTGGTGTCTTATTGATTTCAAAGCACTTGCGTGGTTTTTTGCCCTTGACGCGCAGAGTGCCTTACCAAGCCACCCAAGGTTTCTATATCGACAGTCGCTCGTCTGCCTTGGTAGACCTTGTTTTTGAGCCATGACAACTCTTCTTGCATGGCTTTTTCGCCGCCAAGTTGGCGGTGCCAACATTTAATTTCGGGCGCCCATCTGTACCCCCTGGCCTTGAGAAAATCTTTAGAGTCAAAGGGCGCGCCGGTGGCATACAAACGAACCTGCGATTGGTTCAATGACTCCAGAAGGCTTAGCAAGGCAGGTTGTTGACTTTGCGGCAAGACGGCATTGAGCAACTCCAAAAGCGCCCAGCAATCGGTTTCAGCTCTGTGGGCTTCATAAAAAATGCCCTGGGTTTGCAATAAATATTCCAACTTGGCAGAACCCACGCCTTCGCTTTTCCAATCAATGTCTTTGATGCTGCAAACCCATTGCTTGTTCTCAAAAACAGGCCAGCGGTTTTCAACAAATGGTCGATCAAAGGCGGCGTTGTGCGCAATGATGACACTGGCATCTGCCAAGATTTTTTCAACCTCTGCGTCATTGATGCGCTTGCCGCTCACCATTTCATCGGTGATGTGGTGGATTTGGGTGGTTTCGGGGGGAATGGGTCGACCCGGGTCTTCAAGTTCATCAAACACTTGCAACACACGGTGAACCGTTCCAGCCACCGGATCGAACTCGAAAGCAATCATGCCCAGTTCAATCACTTGGTCATCTTGCGCGCTCAAGCCGGTGGTTTCGGTATCGAGCACCACGGCTTTTTGCAGCACTTGTCCGGGGACTGTGGGCAGAAAACTGTGTCGGGGAATAAGACGACGCAAAACCCGGTAGTCGGGGTGTTGGGACAAGGAATCAGCCAGCGTTGCAATGTCTTGTGAAGAAAGTTCTGAGAGGTTCATATGATGGTTAGTTGGTGGCTAATCTGCTGCGTAAACCTTGGGCTATTTCTTTCACCAGAGCAGGCCCTTGGTAAATCAAGCCGGTATAAATTTGAACTGCGTTGGCGCCCGCTTGAATTTTGTCAATCGCATCTTGTGCGCTGAGTATGCCCCCCACCCCGATCAGCGCAAACTCAGGGCCCATGGCGTGGCGCAAAGCCGTAATCACGCGGTTGCTGGCTTGCTTGAGAGGCGCGCCCGACAAGCCACCTGTCTCCTGTGCATGGGGCATGTTTTTGACAGCTTCGCGAGACAAGGTGGTGTTGGTGGCAATCACCCCCCAAGCTTGGTCTTTGGTCTGTCCGTTGACCATGCAGTGGTTTTGTAACGTGGCGCACAGTTGCTCGAGTTGTAAGTCATCCAAGTCGGGAGCAACTTTGATAAAAACAGGGACATGCTTTTGGTGCGTATGTGCCAGTTGTGCGCGTGCCTCATCAAGCAAGCTGAGCAAGCCAGACAATGCAGCATCGCTTTGCAGGCTGCGTAAATTTTGTGTATTGGGACTGGAAATGTTCACAGTCACATAGTCGGCATAGGGGTAGACCGCGTGCAAGCAGGTGAGGTAATCGTCGGTAGCACGCTCTATGGGGGTGGCCGCGTTTTTGCCAATATTGAGTCCCAGCAACATTGGGTGAACAGCATTGTGGCGAAAGCGGGCGAGTTGCACATGACGTATGAAACTCTCCAGACCATGGTTGTTGAACCCGAGTCGGTTGATCAAGGCCTGTGCCGCGGCTAAGCGAAACATCCGCGGCTTGGGGTTGCCTGGCTGGGCCAAAGGTGTGACAGTGCCCACCTCGACAAAACCAAAGCCCATGGCAGCAAATGCGTCTATGCAGTGGGCGTTTTTATCTAAGCCGGCAGCCAAGCCAATGCGGTTGGGGAACTTTAAACCGGCCATCTCCACAGGGTCTTCAATGCGCGACTGCTGATACAAATACTTCAAGGGGGTGTGCTGGGTTGCAGCCAACAGGGCCAAGGTGGCATCGTGCGCCGCTTCGGCATCTAATTGAAACAGCAGGGGTCTAAGCAAGGCGTAGGGCAGCAAGGACATGGATAATCGGCGCTCTGACGAAAACAGGAATTGTCACCGATGAGCCAACTCTCCAGCCAAGACGCCCTCAAAGCACAGGTTGCCCAAGCCGCTTTGGCTTATGTGCCGGCCCACACTTGGATAGGTGTGGGGACAGGTTCAACCGTTAATTTTTTCATTGATGCGCTGGCCCAAAGCGCCATTCCCATTCTTGGCGCCGTCTCCAGCTCGATAGCCTCCACCCAGCGCATGCAAAGTTTAGGCATCAAGGTGGTCGATTTGACACAAGTTGAGTCGTTGGCGGTTTACATCGATGGTGCAGATGAAATCGATGCGCAGGGCTGCATGATCAAAGGCGGCGGTGCTGCGCTGACGCGAGAAAAAATAGTGGCAGCCCAAGCCCAGCAGTTTGTGTGTATCGTGGACCTTAGCAAGCGCGTGGATGTGTTGGGCGCATTCCCCTTGCCCGTGGAAGTCATTCCCATGGCGGTGCCGCAAATCATCCGCGAGTTCGCCCATATGGGTGGACAAGCTGTTTTGCGCATGCGCGAGGGGCAGGTACTGGTCACCGATAACGGCCAGCATATTTTAGATGTGCATGGTTTGAAACTCGCAGACCCCTTGGCGCAAGAGGCGCTTATCAGCCAATGGCCAGGCGTGGTGACCGTAGGCATTTTTGCATTTCAAAAAGCCGATATTTGTTTGCTTGCCACCCCTGAAGGGGTGCAAACACTGCGCTACTAGCCAGCCATGCCTTGGTGGCGCATCAAGGCATCTAAAGAGGGCTCGCGGCCACGAAAGGCTTTGAAAGAGCTCATGGCGGGGCGACTGCCACCGCGTTCCAAAATGCTTTGTCTGTAGCGACGACCGGTATCCACCGATGGTGTGCCATCGGGCGCAGCGGTTTCTTCAAAAGCCGCGTAAGCATCAGCACTTAAAACCTCGGCCCATTTGTAGCTGTAATAACCGGCAGCGTACCCACCCGCGAACACATGGCTGAAGGAGTGCGGCATGCGGTTCCACGAAGGCGGGTGCAAGACCGCCACTTCATCACGCACTTCTTGCAATACCGCCAGCACATCGTTGCAACGCTCGGGTTCTGTGTGTAAGCGCATATCGAGCAAAGAAAACTCAATTTGACGCAAAGTTTGCAAGCCACTTTGAAAGTTTTTCGCAGCCAGCATTTTGTCGAACATAGCGCGAGGCAGAGGTTCACCGGTTTGTACATGGGCGGTCATGTGACGCAACACCGACCACTCCCAGCAAAAGTTTTCCATGAATTGGCTGGGCAGTTCTACGGCATCCCATTCCACGCCGCTGATGCCGGAGACGTCACGTTCATCAACTTGGGTGAGCATATGGTGCAGGCCGTGGCCACATTCGTGGAACAAGGTGATGACATCGTCGTGGGTGAGCAGGGGCGGCTGGCCATTGACGCCTTCTCCGAAGTTGCAGACCAAGTGGGCAATCGGGGTTTGCAATTGCGAGGTGTCGGGGCGCAACCAACGCGCACGCACATCGTCCATCCATGCGCCACCGCGTTTACCGCTTCTGGCGCCAGGGTCTAGGTAGAACTGCCCCAGTAACTGGCCCTGGCGCTCTATCCGGTAAAACTCGACGGTGGGATGCCATACCGGTGCAGTGTCGGGGCGAATACTCACCTCAAACAAGGTTTCCACAATTTTGAATAAGCCCGCCATCACCTTGGGCGCGGTGAAATAGGGCTTGATGTCTTGCTCGCTGAAGTTGTAGCGCGCTTGCTTGAGCTTTTCGCCAATAAAGGTCCAGTCCCACGCTTGTGGGTCCGCCATACCGAGTTCGGTGCGGGCGAAGTCACGCATTTCATTCAAATCTTTTTCTGCATAGGACTTGGCTCTGTGGGCCAAGTCGCGCAAGAAATCCATGACTTGATGGGGCGACTCGGCCATCTTGCTGGCCAGTGAAACTTGCGCGTGGTTGGCGTAGCCCAGCAAAACAGCTTCTTCTTGGCGCAATTGCAAAATCTCGGTCAACAGCGCGCTGTTGTCAAACTGCGGATGCGCAAACTCGGCGGATGCACGGGTGGCATGGGCGCGGTAGAGCTTCTCACGCAAATCGCTGCTGTGGGCGTATTGCATCACGGGCAAATAGCAAGGCATTTTGAGCGTGAGTTTGTAGCCCGTTTGTCCCTCTGCTTGCGCTGCAGTTTTGGCAGCTTGCAAAACATCTTCTGGCACACCTTGCACTTCAGGTTCTTGAGCGAGGATATTCCAAGCGTCGGTGGCGTCCAGCACATGCTCACTGAACAATTGGCTGATTTCTGCCATCCGCTCTTGAATGGCGGCAAAGCGCACCTTGGCAGGACCGACAAGCTCTGCACCCGACAACACAAAATTACGCAGGGCCAGCGTGTGCGCTCGGGACTGCTCTTGATTCAAACTGGCCAAAGGTATGGCCTTGTATTTGGCATACAGCGCTTCGTTGGCGCCAAGTCGGGTGAAGAAGTCGGTGATGCGGGGCAACTCCGCGTTGTAAGCGGCTCTGAGTTCGGGTGTGTCAACCACGCTTTGCAGATGACCGACCATGCCCCAAGCACGACCCAGTTGTTCGGTGGAGGTATCAAGTACCTTGGCAATCGATGACCAATCCGCTGGGAACGCCGCGCTGGTGACTTGCGCCATGGCCGCTTCAGCTTGTGACAGCAATTGCGTCATCGCTGGCGCAATGTGTTCGGGGCGGACTTCGTTGAAGCGGGGCAGTCCAGAGAAATCGATTAAGGGATTGCTCATGTGTTTGCAGACAAAGACTGTTGGGCTGAATCCAAGGTGTTGGAGAGCAGCATGGTGATGGTCATGGGACCAACGCCACCAGGCACGGGAGTGATGTAGCCCGCTACTTGCCTGACGCCTTCAAAGTCGACATCGCCACACAACTTGCCCTCGTCGTCGCGGTTCATGCCCACATCAATCACCACAGCGCCGGGTTTGACCATGTCTGCGGTGAGCACATTGCGTTTGCCCACAGCTGCCACGATGACATCGGCTTGCAAGCAGTGGTGCTTGAGGTCTGCGGTTGAGCTGTGGCAAATGGTGACAGTGGCGTTTTTTTGCAAAAGCATCAAAGCCATTGGTTTGCCCACGATATTGCTTCTGCCAATCACCACCGCGTGTTTGCCCTTGAGGTTGTAGCCAATGCTCTCGAGCATTTTCATGCAGCCGTGAGGGGTACAAGGCCAAAAACACGGCAAACCTGTCATCAATGCGCCTGCATTGGCGACATGAAAGCCATCGACATCTTTGGCTGCCGAAATCGCCTCGGTTACTTTGTCCGCGTCGATATGTGCTGGCAGTGGTAACTGAACCAAGATGCCATGGATGCTGGGGTCATGGTTGAGCTTGTTAACTCTTTCTAGCAAATCTGCTTCGCTGAGGTTCTCGGGGTATTTTTCCAGCACCGAGCGTATGCCCACTTGTTCGCAGGCTTTCACCTTGTTGCGTACATAGACTTGCGAAGCGGCGTTGTCACCCACCAAGATGACCGCCAAGCCCGGGGTGGTACCTTGGCTGATGAGAGATTGGGTGCGAGCAGAAAAATCCACTCGCATTTGTTGGGACAGGGCGTTGCCATCGATCAGTTGTGCAGACATCAAAAAACTCACAAAAAAAAGCCCGCAAAAAAAGCGGGCGGTCAGGGAAACGGATTCAAACTTTGGCAGTTTGACCCAGCGCAGTTTTCAGCAAATCGGCGACGGTATTGGCATTGAGCTTTTCCATGATGTTGGCTCTGTGCGCTTCTACGGTTTTGATGCTGATGCCCAAGTCATCGGCAATTTGCTTGTTCAAACGACCCGCCACGATTCGCTCGAGCACTTGCGCTTCGCGGGTGGTGAGCTTGGCCATGAGGGCGTCTCGGTTGGCGGCGGTTTGGGAGTCACTGAAGGATTCGCGGGCTTGGTCAAGCATGCGCTCGACCAGACTGACTAACTCATCTTCTTTGAAAGGCTTTTGGATGAAATCCATTGCGCCTTTTTTCATGGTGTTGACCGCCATGGGCACATCCCCGTGACCGGTGATGAAAACAATAGGTAAGGGTGACTTGCGTTCCACCAATTTGTCTTGCAACTCTAGACCAGAGATGCCTGGCATGCGGATGTCAACCAATAGGCAAGCCACTTCCCGTGGGTCGTAGCGGCTTAAAAAAGTTTCTGCCGAGTCAAAGCAGCGTACGCGGTAGTCTTTGCCTTCAAGTAACCACTGAAGTGAGTCGCGCACCGCTTCGTCATCATCGACCACATAGACATTGCCTTTTTTGGGAATCAAACTCATATCAAGCTCCAAAGGCCAGCGTGGCCATTACAGGGGTATCAAAGTTTTACTGGCAGGGAGCCAAAACGAAAAACGACAACCAACTATTATTTTTCCATTGTAGATGTTCTCTGCGGTCATTCGACCGTGGTGCGATTCAATGATGGTTCGGCATAAATTCAAGCCTATGCCCATGCCGTCATTTTTGGTTGTGTAAAAAGCTTCAAAGACCCTTTCGATGACTTCGGCCTTCATACCGGGGCCGGTATCGCTGACAGAAAATTCAACCACGTCCTGTCCCTCGATGGTTTTAGGGACCACTTGTAATTCCACATGACGTTGATCAATCGGCCGTTGGGCAAACTCTATGGCCTCGGCAGCGTTTCTCAAAAGATTGATGAGCACTTGTTCGATCAAAATCGGGTCGACATGCAATTTCGCTAAGCGCTCGGAGACAAACAAACTGAGTTTGACTTGTCGGCGTCGCAGTTCGATATCGGCCAGATCAACTGCTTCGGCCACGATAGGGGCGATGAAAGAGTTCACACGGTTGGTTTCACTGCGTTTGACAAAACTGCGGATGCGCTGAATGATTTGCCCCGCACGCTGGGCTTGGCGCGAAGTTTTTTCAAGTGCAATTTTGAGTTCTTCCTCGCTGATTTGATTGCCTTGCAAGCGCGTGAGCATGCCGTTGCAATAGTTGGCTATCGCCGTCAAGGGTTGGTTGAGTTCATGCGCCACGCTAGACGCCATTTCGCCCATGGTGATCAAGCGACTTGCGGTTTGCGCCCGCTCGGCCTGTAATGCCGCTTGCTCTTGGGCCAATCTTCTGGCGGTGATATCGGTGGAGATGACCATTTGCGCAAGCCTTCCATCCACCCAGTTGAAATAGCGGGTTCTGACTTCAAGCCACTTATGAAGCTCGGCGACATAGACCTCGGCGTTTTCAGTTTGGGCTTGTGTCAGGTTTTGCGTGGGCATGCCCACCATATCGTCTACGCTGTCCATGTTTTGGCCGTCTGGAAATGGCAGTGAACCGGCTTGGGTGATCAGTTCAAGATGGCCCTGTCCTTTGTTGCCAAACCATTGACGGTAGAGTTTGTTGGCAAACAGCAGCTCTGAGCTTCCCAAAGGCGAGACAGACACCGAGGCATCAAGTGCTTCCAGTACGGTGGTGAAACGCTCATGCGAGGCAGACAGTTGTTCGCGGATTTTGTTGGGCTCGGTGATGTCGGTCATGGAGGTCATCCAACCGGTTTGCTGCCCCACGGCATCGATCAAAGGGGAAACATACAACCTGGCGTCAAAAATGCTGCCATTTTTACGTTTGACCCTGATTTGAAATCCACTCAGTGTGGTGCGTCCATGGAGTTGATCACTGAGTTTGGTGTTGAGCATTTCACGGTCTTCATCCGGCCAATAGGGGAAGGGTGAGTTCGAACCCACCAGTTCTGCTTCGCTCCAACCAGTCATTTGCGAAAAAGCTGCATTCACATAGGTGATGCGGCCATTCATGTCCATGGCGCGCATTCCGGTAAGAATGGAGTTCTCCATGGCACGGCGAAAATTGGTCTCTGTGGTCAAGGCTTGTTGGGCTTGCAGGCGACGGCGGGTATGTCGCCAAGTCCCTATCAACATCCAGGTGGTCATGCCGCTCAATATCAGGACCAACCAAAAAAGTCCGCTGCCAATCAAAACTTGCGATGTTCGATAGGCTTGTGCGCGCAACTGCAAGCTGTTGCCGATGGTGGAGATAGGAACGATGAATTCATAGGCCTTGGACTCCCACGGCGACATTTCCCACAAGCCAGACCGTGGCTTGATGCTTTGGCCAGCAAGCAAGGTGTTTTTTCCGTCGACCAATGCGACCGCGTGTCGGGAGGTGATTTCTGGCGGAATGCTAAAGCGCAATAAGCCGTCGACAGAATATTCCACCATCACAACGCCTTTGAAATGGTTGTTGCTGGTCATCGGAATATGCAATTGAACCTGGGTGTCAGAAAGGCCCATCTTGTCTTGGGCTTTGATGGTGATGGGAGGCGAAAAAATAGCTTGACGTAATTCTTTGGCTAATAAATAGGTGTCTTCGGTTTCTGGGTGATCTAGCCATGCCGCTTGATGGCCTAAACGCAGCATATCTATGCTGCTGCTGGCTGCACGAAATCGCAGCCGGCGATATTCATCCACCCAAGAGATCGCTGAAATTTCGGGATAACGTTTGATCAAATCAGTTGATTGGTCATCAAAGTCCATCACACTCAATTTGTCGCTGCTCACATCGCTAGCCAATTTCATCATCTGCTCTTGTTGTTCGAGCAAATGCAAGCGCATTTTTTGGTTGGCGTATTCCAAGTCGCGTTGAACGCTCTCTTGCTCTCTCTCCATCTCTTCGTAACGCAAATAGCCTACGCTACTGATAATGGTCAAAAGAAAAATAGCCACCGCGCTCATGGGCGCTAACAAAGCAACGCGGTCTTGTCGGTAGGGGGATTGTTTTTTCCACCAAGTCACCCAGCTGCGCGTCAAAGGCTTTATGAGAACAGAGATTTTTTGAATCAACATCGTGCTTGAGTTTAGGGCACTGCCGTACAAAAAAACACCAGCGCAAGACTAAAATTTCACATTAAGAAATCAATAGGCACTATTTGAAATTTGCTGCAAAACATGCGACACTTTCGCAAAATCAATGTACTTTCAGGAGACACCATGGCCGCTCAAACCGAACCCTTGCGTACCTTCGCCATCAACGACAGCGACAGCCAAGAAACCCGCGAGTGGCTTGACGCCTTATCTGCCGTCATCCAAGCCGAAGGGCCAGAGCGAGCCCATTACTTATTAGAACAACTGCTTGAACACGCCCGCGAAAACAGCATAGACATGCCTTTTTCGGCTAACACAGGCTATGTCAACACCCTAGAGCCCGACCAAGAAGAGCGTTGCCCCGGCAATCTTGAAATAGAAGAACGCTTGCGTGCTTATATGCGCTGGAACGCCATGGCCATGGTGGTGAAAGCCAATCGACACAGCCCTGCGGATGGCGGCGACTTGGGCGGCCACATTGGCTCTTTTGCTTCGCTGGCACACATGTTCGGTGCCGGCTTCAACCATTTTTGGCATGCTGAAAACGAACATCACGGCGGCGATTTGCTCTACATCCAAGGCCATGTGTCGCCCGGCGTGTATGCGCGGGCTTTTTTAGAAGGACGCCTGACAGAGGAGCAGTTGCTCAACTTCCGCCAAGAAGTGGACGGCAAAGGCTTGTCCAGCTATCCCCACCCCAAGCTCATGCCCGAGTTTTGGCAGTTCCCTACCGTGTCTATGGGGCTGGGTCCGCTGATGGCGATTTACCAAGCGCGGTTCTTGAAATACCTGCATGCCCGCGGCATTGCCAACACCGAAAACCGCAAGGTCTGGGTGTTTTGCGGTGACGGCGAAATGGACGAGGTCGAGTCTTTGGGTGCGATTGGTTTGGCTGCGCGGGAAAAGCTCGACAACCTGATTTTTGTGGTGAACTGTAATTTGCAGCGCTTGGACGGCCCAGTTCGGGGCAACGGCAAGATCATCCAAGAGTTAGAAAGCGAGTTTCGAGGCACGGGTTGGAATGTCATTAAATTGGTTTGGGGCAGCAACTGGGACCCCTTGCTGGCCCGCGACCATGATGGCGCATTACGGCGCATCATGATGGAAACCGTCGATGGTGACTATCAAGCCTTTAAAGCCAACGACGGCGCTTATGTGCGCAAACATTTCTTTGGGCGCGACCCGCGCACTCTGGAGATGGTGGCCAAGATGAGCGACAGCGATATTTGGAACTTGCGTCGAGGCGGCCATGATCCCCAAAAAGTTTATGCAGCCTTTTCATCTGCGGTCAAGCACCAAGGTCAACCCACAGTTTTGCTGATTAAAACCGTCAAGGGCTTTGGCATGGGCTCCTCTGGCGAGGGCAAAAACACGGTGCACCAAACCAAGAAGCTGACCGATGAAGACATCAAAATTTTTCGCGATCGTTTCAATATTCCCATTCCCGACAGCCAGCTGTCTGAATTGCCGTTTTACAAGCCGGCGGATGACACCCCCGAAATGCGCTACCTACACGAGCGTCGCCAAGCCTTGGGCGGCTATTTGCCCCATCGACGCACCAAGGCAGACGAGCATTTCACCGTGCCCTCGCTGGACATTTTCAAGGCCATCACCGAGCCCACTGTGGAAGGCCGCGAAATTTCCACCACCCAAGCCTATGTGCGTTTTCTCACGCAGCTGTTGCGCGACCAAGCCTTGGGCCCTCGCGTGGTGCCTATTCTTGTGGACGAAGCCCGCACCTTTGGCATGGAAGGTTTGTTTCGACAAATTGGCATTTACAACCCTGATGGTCAGCAATACACGCCGGTCGATAAAGACCAGGTGATGTATTACAAGGAAGACAAAGCCGGTCAGATTTTGCAAGAGGGCATCAATGAAGCCGGCGGCATCAGCAGTTGGATTGCCGCCGCAACGTCTTACTCGACCAACAACCGCATCATGGTGCCGTTTTATGTGTATTACTCAATGTTTGGCTTTCAGCGGGTGGGCGACTTGGCTTGGGCAGCGGGCGATATGCAGGCGCGCGGCTTTTTATTGGGCGGTACCTCTGGGCGGACCACTTTGAACGGTGAAGGTTTGCAACACGAAGACGGTCACAGCCATATTTTGGCGGGCACCATTCCCAATTGCGTCAGCTACGACCCGACCTTTGCCCACGAGGTGGCGGTCATCATGCAGCATGGTTTAAAGCGTATGGTTGAACAGCAGGAAAACGTTTTTTATTACCTCACCTTGCTGAATGAAAACTACGCCATGCCTGGCTTGGTGGCCGGTACACAAGAGCAAATCATCAAAGGCATGTATCTTTTGCAAGAAGCCGTTGGGGCGAAAAAAATGCCCCGCGTGAATCTGCTGGGCTCGGGCAGTATCTTGCGTGAATCGATTGCCGCACGCGAGTTGTTGTCTGCCGAGTGGGGTGTGGCGGCCAATGTGTGGAGTTGCCCAAGCTTTAACGAGTTGGCCCGTGACGGCGCACAAGTCGAGCGCTGGAACCTGATGCATCCCACTGAGAAACCGCAAATCTCCTTTGTGGCTCAGCAGTTGAGTGCGCACGATGGCCCCGTGGTGGCGTCTACCGATTACATGAAAGCCTATGCAGACCAAATTCGCGCCTTCTTGCCAGCGGGGCGCAATTACAAGGTCTTGGGTACCGATGGTTTTGGGCGCAGTGATTTCCGCGCCAAGTTGCGTGAACACTTTGAGATCAATCGCCATTACATTGTGGTGGCGGCTCTCAAAGCGCTGAGTGAAGACGGCACTGTGCCGGTGGCAACCGTGGCCCAAGCGATTCAAAAATACCAATTGCAAGCGGACAAGATCAATCCGTTGCACGCCTAAGGGAGAACATATATGGCAATCATGGAAGTGAAGATTCCCGACATCGGCGACTTTGATGAAGTAGCGGTGATTGAGTTGTTGGTCAAGGTGGGAGACAAAGTGCGCGCCGAGCAGTCGCTGATCACTGTGGAGTCGGACAAAGCCTCGATGGAAATTCCGTCCTCGCATGCCGGAGTGATCACCGCCTTGATGGTCAAGCTTGGCGACAAGGTCAAGCAAGGTTCAGTGATTGCGATGCTTGAGATGGGTGATGTGGCCATAGCCGCGCCTGTTGTGCCTGTAGAGCCTGCAGCGTCTCCAGTCGCTGCGCCCGCGGCCGTGCCCTTGCCTGTGGTTTCTGTGCCGGTGGCTTCAGTGCCCGTGTCTTCTGCTCCTTTGGCTGCGGTGCCCGCGCACGCGCCCACTGCGGTTCTCAGCAGCGATTTGCCCCATGCCTCACCCTCGGTGCGCAAATTCGCTCGCGAGCTTGGCGTGCCCTTGAATGAAGTCAAGGGCAGTGGGCCCAAAGGCCGCATTGGCTTGGAAGACATACAAACATTCAGCCGAGGCGTGATGGCGGGAGACATGCGCACCCAAGCGCAAACATCCAAAACCCCTCAGGGTAATGGCGAGGGCGCGGGCTTGGGGCTGCTGGCTTGGCCCAAGGTGGACTTTGCCAAGTTTGGTCCCATAGAGCGCAAAGAGATGGGGCGTATCCAAAAAATCAGTGGTGCGAATTTGCTGCGCAACGCGGTGATGATTCCTGCCGTCACCAACCATGACGATGCCGACATCACCGAGCTGGAGGCTTTTCGCGTTGCCACCAACAAAGAGCACGAGAAAAGCGGTGTGAAGGTGACCATGCTGGCTTTCCTCATCAAGGCTTGCGTTTCAGCTTTGCAAAAGTTTCCCCAATTCAACACTTCGCTTGATGGCGATGCGCTGGTTTACAAACACTATTGGCACATCGGTTTTGCGGCAGATACGCCCAATGGTTTGATGGTGCCAGTGCTCAAAGACGCCGACAAAAAAGGCATTTTGCAAATCAGTGCCGAAATGGGTGAACTTGCCAAAAAAGCCCGTGAGGGAAAACTCAGCCCCGCAGAAATGACCGGTGCCACTTTCACTATTTCCAGCTTGGGCGGCATTGGCGGGCGTTATTTCACACCCATCATCAACGCGCCCGAAGTGGCCATCCTGGGCGTGTGTCGAAGTCAGATGCAACCGGTGTGGAATGGCGCTGAGTTTGAGCCGCGCCTGATGTTGCCCTTATCGCTCACCTGGGATCACCGTGTAGTTGATGGTGCATCGGCTGCGCGTTTCAATACCTATTTGGCGCAAGTATTGGCTGATTTTCGCCGCGTCATGCTTTAAGGCCAAGGACATTTATGGCAAATACAGATATTCAAGTTCCTGACATCGGCGACTTCGAAGAAGTGGCGGTGATTGAGTTGCTGGTGAAAGTGGGCGACACCGTGGCGGTGGACCAAAGTTTGATTACTGTCGAGAGCGACAAAGCCTCAATGGAAATTCCTTCCTCCCATGCTGGCGTGGTCAAGGAACTCAAAGTCAAGCTGGGCGACAAGGTTAAAAAAGGCTCGGTGGTGTTGGTGCTGGAAGTTGAGGGTGCTGCGGCTGCTCCTGCTGCAGCGGCTACAGCTATTGCGCCTTCCACTGCACCTGCTGCCACCGTGATCCCAAGCGACACCAAGCCAGCTTTGCCAGCGTCCAGCTACACCGGTTCTGTCGACGTCGACTGCGATGTATTGGTGCTGGGCTCTGGCCCTGGCGGCTACAGCGCCGCTTTTCGCGCGGCTGATTTGGGCCTCAAGGTGGTGATGGTCGAGCGTTACCCCGAATTGGGCGGAGTCTGTTTAAACGTCGGCTGCATACCCTCTAAAGCCTTGTTGCATGTGGCGGCGGTGATGGACGAGGTCAGCCATATGTCGGCCTTAGGGGTGGACTTTGGCAAACCCAAACTCAACCTAGACATGCTGCGCGCGCACAAAGACAAAGTGGTGGGCAAGCTGGTGGGCGGCGTGGGCAGCATGGCCAAGATGCGCAAAGTGACAGTGCTGCGTGGCTACGGCAGTTTTGTGGGCGCCAACCATTTGCAGGTGGAAGAAACCACTGGCACTGCGCAAGACAAAACCGGCGGCAAGCAAGTGGTGAGTTTCAAGAACTGCATTATTTCTGCGGGCGGCCAAGCGGTTCATTTGCCGCTGTTCCCCGATGACCCTAGGGTGGTCGACAGCACCGGTGCTTTGCAACTTGCCAAAGTGCCCAAGCGCATGTTGGTGGTGGGTGGCGGCATCATTGGTTTGGAAATGGCGACCATCTACAGCACTTTGGGTGCGCGCATCGATGTGGTGGAAATGACCGATGGTTTGATGCAAGGCGCAGACCGCGATTTGGTGAAGGTGTGGCAAAAGATGAATGCCCCGCGCTTTGACAACCTCATGCTGAAAACCAAAACCGTGTCTGCACGCGCCATGGCCAAGGGCATAGAAGTGACGTTTGAAGGCGAGGGCGCACCCGCGCCGCAGCTTTACGACTTGGTGTTGCAAGCCGTGGGTCGCACACCCAATGGTAAAAAAATTGCCGCTGAAAAAGCCGGTGTGGCCGTGACTGATCGCGGCTACATCAACGTCGACATTCAAATGCGCACCAACGTGCTGCATATCTTTGCGATTGGCGACATCGTCGGTCAACCCATGCTGGCGCACAAAGCGGTGCACGAGGCGCATGTGGCCGCTGAAGTGATTGCCGGCGAGTTGCAAGGCAACAAAGAACTGGCCGCCAGCGCCTTCAACGCCCGCGTGATTCCCAGCGTGGCCTACACCGACCCCGAAGTGGCTTGGGTGGGATTGACTGAAGACCAGGCCAAGTCGCAAGGCATCAAAATCAAAAAGGGCTTGTTCCCATGGGCGGCCTCGGGCCGCGCCACCGCCAATGGCCGCAATGAGGGCTTCACCAAACTGCTGTTTGATGATTCGGATGAGGCGCATGGCCACGGCAAGATTTTGGGCGGCGGCATCGTCGGCCCCAACGCCGGCGACCTGATTGGCGAAGTCGCTTTGGCCATTGAGATGGGCGCAGACGCGGTGGATATTGGCAAAACCATCCATCCCCATCCCACGCTGGGCGAGAGCATAGGCATGGCAACGGAAGTGGCGCATGGCAGTTGCACGGATTTGCCGCCAGCGCGTAAGTAAACGCCTTGTCGGCCATCCTCTACACCTACCGCCGCTGCCCCTATGCCATGCGCGCTCGCATGGCCTTGTTGCATGCAGGTGTGGCCTATCAAGCCCATGAATTGACCTCCCTGCGTCACAAGCCCGAAGAGATGCTGGCGCTGTCGCCCAAGGGAACCGTGCCGGTGTTGCTGCTGCCCACAGGCGAAGTACTTGAGCAAAGCCTGGACATCATGCGCTGGGCTTTTGAGTCCACGCACGACGTAGACGGTTGGTGGGCAAGGGCAGAATCAGCTGATAACCAAAAGCTGTTGACCTTGTGTGACGACGACTTCAAGCACCACTTAGACCGCTACAAATACCCCCAGCGCTACAGCGATGCCTTGGGCGCCGAGTACCACGCCAGCCAAGCGGTGTCGGTGTTGCTCGAGCCACTGGAAGTACAACTCAAAGCCCATCCCCAGCTGGGAGGCGCCAAGCCTTGCGCGGCCGACATAGGTATTTTTCCGTTTGTGCGGCAGTTTGCCGCGGTGGATCCTGCTTGGTTCGAGGCTTTGCCTTTGCCAGCGGTAAAGGCTTGGTTGGCGGGATGGTTGCAAAGCCCTTTGTTCGCGCAAGCGATGCAAAAGGCGGAGAAAAATTGAAGCTTGGTAGTTCCATCAAAGTACCCAAATCTGCGGGAAATGCAGGTGATGCATCAACTCACGCACAAATACCACGCTCGCAAAAAAACGTGCGCTGTCGGGCAGGGCTTCTTGATGGGGTGCTTGCCCCATGGCCTGCATCACCAAGCGGCTGAAGGTCTGCTCCACCGCATCCACATGCAGCACGCGCTGTGAGCCCTCAGACACGCCGGCCACACTGGCTAAAGTTTGCAAATCGGTTTCCTGAGTGAACAACTTCGTGCCCTTGGGCCAATCGGGATGCGCGGCTTGGATATGGTCTTCCACCTGCTCAATGGCACGCTCCAAATGGAGGGGGCGCAATTGCCCTTGGGGGAAAAAACGTTTTTCCATGTCTGCGTGGCTGAAGGCGATGCTCACCGAAGGCATATTCGGGTGGGCGGAGCTGTGCAAAACGGCGGCTTCAGGCTCGAACGTCAGTTGCAGCCACAGGTCTTGGCTTGTATCTATGGTCACACTGGATTCGGTGAACAACATGTTTTTTCCTTAGGCGAAGTCACTTACTTGGGTTGGGAAAGAGGCGCCCCTGAAAGCTCAGCTTTGCTGTCTGCCAAACCAGCAAAGCAAACACCCCATTGGCAACAACAAACAACACGGGCGCCAGCAGTTGCCAAAGCCCCTCATCAGGCGCGCGCGCCCAAAGTCGCAAACCCATGTTGGCCATGGCCATGACGCCGAAGCTGAAGGCCCAATAACTGGGCGCAAACGCAGCTTGCAAGGTCCAAGGCATTTGGCGAATCGCCACCAAGCCCTGATACAAGCCATAGCCCAACAGCATCAGCGCCCACAGATCGGGCGGCCCCGAGGTGAGCGCCAAATAGCTGAGCCCGCCCACCACGGGTGGGGCGAGTTGTATGCCCTGCAAGGGGCGTTGTGCGGGTTCGAGTGCCGCCAAGGTGGCGGCGCGGCCAGTGATCATCGATTCCAAAGCTAACCAAGAAAACAAGCCCGCGCCAAACAATAAGCCTGCCAATGTGAGGTAACCAAAGCTGGCACAAGCGGTGGCCGCCACAAAATTTTGCGCCACGCTGGGCATATACACCGAGCCATTGATCGATTCGGGCGCACGACCGCCTTGCCAAAGTCGACCCGTTAACCACAGGCCCAAGACCAACTGCGCGATCAAGGCCAAGACCAATAAGCCATGAGCCCATTCGGGCAGCCAAGGCTTGAGCGTGATGGCAGCCAACAAGCTTGACACTGGCAACAAGGCGGTCAAGGCTGATTGCACTGGGTGATTGAATTCGTCCCGCACTGACTGCGGCGTTGACCAAGTTTTATGAACATAGGCCGCCAGCAATACCAGCCACACAACCACGCCCAGAGCACTGGCCAAGGTGACTAACCAAGCCGGGATAGTCCACACCAACGCTGCCGCCTGCCAGCTCTGCCCCCAGGCCAGTGTGCCCACGGCCATGCTGAAAAAAGAAACAGGAACTTTCATGCAACGGGCGGCGATGGTATGTCGAGCAAATGGTGCAGTTTGACCCACACTTTCGCGCCGTGCTCACCGGTCTGGGCGCTTAATTGGCTGCCCGGGGGCAAGCGCAGCCACGAATGCGTGGCAAACCTTTCGCCACCCTCGATGAAGTCGCCTTGCAGCAGCAAAAATTCACCGCCTTTGGGTAGGGCCAATTCAATCAAGGTGTGGGGTGCCCACTCTTCCAAGCGCACATCTTCGTGTGCGTCCATGAACAGGGGTGAGACCCGCACGCCGATGCGCTGGGCGTCGGCCACGCGGGCGAGTTGGTTGGTGTGCACGATGACGTGGCTGCGGTCTAGCGGATCGAACTGCCAAAGTTTGACAAAAATCGTGCAACCAATGGCCGAGCCCGGGATGTGACGGCTAAGCGGCGGGTTACGGATATAGCTGCCTGCCGGATAGTCGCCATGCTCGTCTTGGAACACACCTTCGAGCACCAAGAACTCCTCACCCCCGCTGTGGGTGTGGGCGCTGAACTGGCTGCCCGGCGCGTAACGCACGATGCTGGTGGCTTGCGCCACCTCGTTGCCCAGTCGGTGCAGCATGCGGCGCTCTACGCCGGCAATGGGCGAGACCAGCCAATCGAGTTGGGCGGCATGCACCACGGCTTTGTGGTTCATATCGGCATGCAGTTTCATGGTGTGTTCCTTCAGGTGTTTTTTCAAGTATTCACGGTCAAGTGCTGGGGCTTTAGCAAGACCGCGCTTTTGAGCATATCGGCCACCGCCAACTCCGCTGACTCCAGCGCGCCTTCCAAATAACCGCCATGGTCAGGTGCGCGTTCTGTGCCCGCCAAAAACACCCGCTCGCGCCATTCAGGCGGCACCATACCTTCTTGGTACATAGGGTGGTGCGACAAGGGACGCATGTCCTCCTTGGCTGCGGTCAAGGGTTCTTGCGCCCAGTCTTGTACTTCATGCCACAGCGGTGTAGCTGCTTGGGCTCCAAACATGCGAACCAGTTGCGCCAAGGACTGGCGCTTCAATTCCTCGGGGCCAATGCCTGCGCGGTATGCGGGGGATGCGCCCACAAAGCCAAACAGGGCGGCTTGTTTGCCTGATGCATCTGAAGCGTCATGGATTTCAGACAGAGGGCCTCGGTGGCTCATGCCGTCACCCGACAGCCCCGCTTCGCGCCAAAAAGCGTTGGGGTAGGCCGCTACAAATTTGGCTTGCCCCGCCATCCACGTGGGCGTGGCTTGCATGTCTTGCAGCATGGCTGCCGGCCATGCAGGTTCCAGCGCCATATCTTGTGCCCACAAGCGCGGCGGGATGGTGACCACCACTTGCGACGCGAGTTGGCTCCAGCGACCGCTGGCGTCTTCAATCTCAAGTTCAACCGCATGCGGGCGCAGTTTCATACCCAGTACGCGGGTGCTGGTTTTCAAGTGGACCGTGTTATCAAACGCAGCATGCAGAGCATCGGTCAAAGCCTGTGTGCCACCGGTAATGCGGTAAGACGAGGGTGACTGCTCCCAGGTACTTTGGTGTTTGTATATTTTTCCGTCTTGGCCTTCCACGACGGCAGCGCCTTTGCTGTGTTGAGGGAATGAGGCCAAACCCACTGTTTGAAGCAACTTGCTCATGCGCGGGTTCATACCAGGCCAAAACCAAGCGGGGCCCACATCGAGGCGGTGATCTGAGAGTTTGGGTGACACACTCAATACACGCCCGCCCACGCGCTCGCGGGCTTCAATCAACCACACTTTGTGACCGGCTTGTTGCAGCAAACGCGTGGCATACAGGCCACTCAAGCCCGCGCCAATGACAACAACTGGGTATGACATAGTGATGCTCCTTTCAGACCTTGGCCGACATCGGCCGAAGATCGAGTTCATGGGTCCAAGCGCTGGGCGCTTGATGAAAAAGTTGCCAGTACACCTCGGCCAAATCGGCGGCAGCCATGCTGCTGTTCGCTTGTGCACCGTCAAAACGTTGCTGGGTTTTGTCTGACCAAATCAGGCCATCCAAAATCGTGTGCGCCACATGGATGCCTTCACTGCTGTGCTCTCGCGCCAAGCTTTGCGCCAAACCGCGCAAGGCAAATTTCGCGCTGCTGAAGGCCGAAAACAGGGGCCCTGCACGCAGGCTGCCCGAGGCGCCGCTGAAAATCAAACTGCCGCCGCCCTGGGCACGCAAAAGCGGAATGGCTTGGTGCGCCACGTTCACTGCGGTCAGCGTCATCGAGCGCCATACTTGCTCGAAAACCTCTGGCGTGGTGTCTAAAAAAGCCTCGCGGTGAAACTGCATGGCATTGTGAATCACCCCCGCCAAGGGCTTGCTGGCATCCAAGCTTTGAAACAACGCGGCTGTGGCGCGTGCATCGCTCAAGTCGGCGTGGACATGACCGGCACCCTGTCTGGACACGGGCACCACGTGGTAACCACCCGCACTGAACCTTGCTTGCAAAGCTTCACCCAATCCGCTGCTGCTGCCCGCAATCACCAGTGTTTTGATGTGTTTTTTTTCTGGCATATGTGCTCCTTTTTTATAAATCTTATTGATTAATTTTAAGCTTTGGTGCTGTGGAGTGAACCCTGAGGACATGAGGGCTGAATTCCTTTTCCCTCAGGGCTCAAGTGCTTGCATCAGCCTTGCAAACGTGCAGCCAATGCCTCAGCCAAAGGCGGCGCAGACGCGGGGCTTTGACCTGTCATCAAAGCACCATCGACCACCACATTGGCTTCCCAGTTGGCTTTGCTCTGGTACTTGGCACCACGGCCTTTGAGCTCGTCTTCCAGCGAGAACAACAAGTGCTTGAGCAACTCGATCTCGGTATCCTCGTCGTTCTTGAAGCCGGTCAAGCTCACGCCTTTGACCAAGTACTCACCATTGGGCAATTTCACGTCGCGCAAAATGGCAGGCGCATGACAGACCATGGCGATAGGCCGGTTGCTGGTGTAGAAATCTCGGATCAACTTGATCACGTGCGAATCGTGCGCCAAGTCCCACAACAAGCCGTAACCGCCGGGGAAAAACACCGCGTCAAAGGTGTTGTAGTCGACGTTGCGCAATTTGCGGGTTTCTTTGGCTGCATGCAAAGCCACCTCATCGCTCAAAAAGCGACGGGTGTATTCGGTGGTGAACGGGGCTTTCATGCTCAGCCAATCGATGGGGGCTTCGCCGCCATCGGGGGAGGCCAACACCACCTCGTAACCAGCTTCGGTCAAGATGTAATAAGGCGCAGCCAACTCGGTGAACCATGTGCCTGTGTGTTTGCCGCTGATGCCCATTTCGTCCACCGAGGACATGACCAATAAAACGCGTTTTTGTTTGTTACCTGTACTCATTTTTTCTCCTTACCGCATTTGCGGATTCACTTTCAAACAATGGCTGCGAGAACCTTTTCCCGCAGACCTCTCTTGCTTCGATTGCTGAACGGCTTCAACAACCAATGCACCTTCAGATTACAAACCTATTGATAGGTAGGTAATATGCTTAAAAAAAAGCCCCTCAAGACCCCAACAGCCCGAGGAACAAATCCATCATGAGACGCGGCCCCATGGGCGCAGGCAAGCAGCGACCCACCAGCATGGAGCCTTCCAGCATGGACAAACAGGTTTGCGCTACAGCGGGTGCATCGTTGAGCTTTTTGAGGGAATCGCTGTCCATGCCCTCTTGAACAACAAACGTTAGCCAAGTCATATTCAGTTGAAAAAAATGGTTTACTTCTTGTTTGACAGCCGGGTCCAAAGAATTGCTTTCAGCACTCAACATGCCGCACACACACAGGTGGTGCTGATTGGCAAAAGTGGCTTCAAATAAATCGGCATAGGCGGTGAGGCGCTGCGGTGCTGATTTGGCGCTTGTCAGTATGTTTTGTAAGGCGTCTTCAAATTCATGGGTGTAACTCTTCACCACTGCCACGCCCAAATCTGCTTTGGACGCAAAGTGATGGTGGACGCTGGCCTTGCGCATGCCAACCTCTTTGGCAATGTGCTCAAACGAGAAGCCGTTGTAGCCCACTTCTTGCACCAAGTTTTGTGCAACTTCTGCAATTCGCAGTGCCGAGGGGCTGAGTTCTGTTCGGGTGTTCATATTGGGTTTCTTACCTATCAGTTGGTAGGCTAAATTATGCCACTCTTTGAGGACTTGTCAATGCACACATAAAAAAATATTGAATTAATATAAAAATATTCATAAACCAGGGTTTTGTAGGCTCTCCTGTTTTTATAAGCGTTAATAAGAACTAACCACTTTAGTGAACTATGTCAATGTTAAATTCAATAACGCTAAGCCTTTTGCTGATTGCTGCAGCCCAAGCCCAAGCGAGCGCTTGTACCCGCGAATACATGCCGGTTTGTGGACGGCTGAAAGACAAAAACCAAACTTTCCCCAACCTATGCATGCTAAAAAAAGCTGGGGCTGTCTTTGTGTCAAAGGGCGAATGCCATGCTCCATCAAAGGGCAAGCAAATGAGACAACCCCATATAGAGCCCGAGGCTTACGGACACAAACACAAGTAAGGCCAAGGCGCGGGTACGCCATGTGTCCTTAGATTCCACCTCGGCATGCGGCCACTCTCGAACGCCGTGCCACATGGTTTGAATCAAGCCTTGGCGTTTCACCAAGGTGTAAAACAACACCGCTAAGACATGCAGTGCAATCAGACCTATCAATACCCATCTGCCCACATCAGCGTGGTATTGGGTGAGCAAAGCCACCCACTTGGAGGGCAGTAGCGGTGCTAGCGGTCCGTTAAACCCTATATCGTCATCGCTGCCCAAACCACTGGCCACTTGCATCAGCAAAAAAATCAGCAGGGCATAGACCGACCACGCACCCAAGGGGTTGTGGCCTAAAGTAGCCTTGTTTTCAGTGAAAGAAGAAAGATATTGGCGGCTAGCCTGCCATGAAGGGACAAAGCTGGCAAAGCGCGACCAGTGCCCGCCCACCACGCCCCATACCAGGCGAAACACACACAGGGCGAGAACGGCATAGCCAAAGCGGGCATGCCAGACCATGTCTTGTGACACCCAAACACTGTAAGCTGAACCCACCACAGCCAAAAGCAAGGCCCAGTGGAAAACCCGCGTGGGTAAATCCCATACCTTCAAGCTAAACTTTAACGACTTATTCACAAGGAGCCTCGCATGAAATCTTTTACCGTTGCAATGATGTTACTCATTGGCAGTTTCACCTCCCTGCCAGCGCTTGCACAATTTGCCAAGCCTGAGGACGCGATCAAATACCGCCAAGGCTCTTTGGCGGTGATGGGTGCACATTTTGGTCGTTTGGCCGCCATGGCCCAAGGGAAAATCCCCTATGACGCAAAGGCTGCTGCAGACAACGCGGCTGTGGTGGAGTTCATGTCCAAGTTACCTTGGGCGGCTTTTGGTGAAGGCACAGACCAAGGCGGCAACACCAAGGCCAAGCCCGAGATCTGGTCTGACAACGCTAAATTCAAAGATGCGGCTGAAAAAATGCAAGCCGAGGTCAGCAAGTTGGCCGTGGCCGCTAAAACTGGCAAGCTAGACGATCTGAAAACCGCGGTGAGTGCAACGGGCGGCAGTTGCAAAAACTGTCACGACAACTTCCGCAACAAATAAAACGACTTCAGCCTGGGTTTTGAATCGCCGAACTGCTGGAGAGTAATTCGGTGATCAAACCCATGATGGCCGTGCTGTTAGCGGAGTAGGGGTCAAATTCGGGGTGCTTCATGGTCACCATGGGGTCGTCAATACTGAGGTGGACCAAGGCCATGGTCCAATCTTTGAATTGACGAGTGTCTATTTCACCAAAATGAACGATCTCGGTATGCTCATGCCGGCTGTCGGCGACGATGCGTCGGTAAAGCTCATTGACAATGCTGCGCTCGCCTTCTAGCACTTGCACATACAGACCCTTGCCTTGGCACAGCACACCGGTGAGATTGTGGGCTTTGTTAAAAGCCCGCGCAGTTTCCAAAATTTGGGTGGTGATGGTGGTGGTTTGTGGCCCCACCGCACGGCTGATGTAGATCAATCGGGTAAGCATGGTTGGCCAATCAGTGGGTTTCTTGCAAGGCTTCACCAAGGGCTTGAACCAAACTGTCGATTTGGTTTTTTTCGATGATGAAGGGTGGAGCGAGCTGAACCGTGTCGCCGCCATAACGCACATAGAAGCCTTTGTCCCAGCATTTCATAGCAACTTCATAAGGTCGTTTGGCGGGCTCGCCGGGCAAGGCTTCTAGCGTGAAGCCTGCCGCCAAACCGTAGTTACGAATATCGGTGATGTGGCGCAAGCCTTTCAAGCTGTGCACCGCAGCTTCAAAATAAGGCGCCAAGGCATTCACACGCCCCAGCATGTCCTCTTTCACCAAAACATCTAATGCGGCCAAGCCCACCGCGCAGGCCACGGGGTGGGCCGAGTAGGTATAGCCGTGGGCGAACTCCAGCATGTATTCGGGGCCGCCGTGGGCCATGAAGGTGTTGTAGATCTCGGCGCTGGCGAGCACCGCGCCCAAGGGTTGGGTGCCGTTGGTGATTTGTTTGGCCACATTCATGATGTCTGGTGTCACGCCAAAGGCCTCGGCGCCGGTGTAACTGCCGCAGCGTCCAAAACCGGTGATGACCTCATCGAAGATCAGCAAGATGTTGTGGGCGCTGCAAATCTCGCGAATGCGCTGTAAGTAGCCCACGGGCGGGACAACCACGCCGGATGAGCCCGAAAACGGCTCGATGATGACAGCAGCAATATTGGAGGCATCGTGCAAAGCGATGAGGCGCAGCAGCTCTTCGGCCAAATGCACGCCATGGGTGGGCATACCTTTAGAAAAAGCGTTTTCGGGCAACTGGGTGTGTGGCAAGTGGTCTGCTTCCACGCCTTGACCAAAGGTTTTGCGGTTGCCTGGCATGCCGCCCACCGAAATACCGCCAAAGTTAACCCCGTGATAGCCTTTTTCACGGCCAATGAAGCGTGTTTTGCTGCCCATGCCCTTGGCTCGCCAGTAGGCGCGGGCCATTTTTAAAGACGTATCGGCTGCTTCAGAACCCGAGCCGGTGAAAAACACATAGTCGAGCCCCTCCGGCGTGAGGGCTTTGAGTCGATTGGCCAGCTCGAAAGACTTGGGGTGACCGTGTTGAAATGCTGGTGAATAGTCAAGAGTCGCCATTTGTTGGGCGGCGGCTTGCACCAGCTCGGGCCGCGCATGTCCCAAACCGCAGCACCACAGACCCGACATGCCATCCAAAATTTGGCGGCCATTGACATCGGTGTAGTAGACGCCTTGTGCGCTGGCAATCAGACGTGGCTTGGCTTTGAAGTTACGGTTGCCGGTAAAAGGCATCCAGTGCGCTTCCAAAAACGCGGTGTTGTAGGGGGTGTTCAGGTCTTGCAAAGGGGCATCATTAGGTTTCATGTTTATCGACGGCGTGCGCCGCCTCCCAGTAAGCCGCCCAGAACGCCGCGGACAATTTCACGACCGATAGCGGAGCCAACCGTTCGCACCGCGCTCTTCATCACCAGTTGAGCCACGCCGTCGTGGCGCCCGCCGCGTGGGCCTGTGCTGCCAAACAGCATGTCGGACACGCCGGCCATCAAGCTGCCGCCTTCTTCAGATGTCGCCCCTTTGATTTGGGTTTGGGCTTGCTGCACCGCTGCATCGTCCATGGGGGGCGCCCGCCCTTTGAGCATCTCGTAGGCGGACTCGCGTTCCATGGTTTTTTCATAAACGCCAGCCACCAGCGAGGTTTGCAGCAAGGTTTGGCGTTGCTCAGAGGTGATGGGGCCGAGTTGGCTACCAGGGGGCAGCACAAACACGCGCTCGGTCTCGCTGGGGCGGCCTTTGGCGTCGAGCAAGCTGACCAGCGCTTCACCCACAGCCAAATCGGTGATGGCCGCTTCTATGTCCAAGCCCTTTTTTGGGCGCATGGTTTGCGCCGTGGCGGCCACGGCTTTTTGGTCACGCGGCGTGAAGGCACGCAACACATGTTGGACGCGATTACCCAGTTGGGCCAGCACGCTGTCGGGAATATCCAGCGGGTTTTGCGTGACGAAATACACACCCACACCTTTGGAGCGGACCAAGCGCACCACCAACTCTATGCGCTCAATCAAGGCCTTGGGCGCTTCATTGAACAGCAAATGCGCTTCATCAAAGAAAAACACCAGTTTGGGCTTGTCGGGGTCGCCTATCTCGGGCAGTTGCTCGAACAACTCAGACAGCATCCACAGCAAAAACGTGGCGTACAGGCGGGGCGAATTCATCAGCTTATCGGCCGCCAATATATTGACGATGCCGTGGCCATTGCCGTCGGTTTGCATGAAGTCGTGGATGTCGAGCATGGGCTCGCCAAAGAATTTGTCGCCGCCTTGCTGCTCGACTTGCATCAAGCCGCGCTGAATAGCGCCTATGCTGGCAGCGCTGACGTTGCCATACTCGGTAGTGAATTCCTTGGCGTTGTCGCCCACATACTGCAGCATGGCCCGCAGGTCTTTGAGGTCCAGCAACAGCATGCCGCGGTCATCGGCGATTTTGAACACCAAATTAAGCACACCCTCTTGGGTGTCGTTCAAATTGAGCATGCGCCCCAACAGCAGGGGACCCATGTCGCTGACGGTAGCGCGCACGGGGTGACCTTGCTCGCCAAAAACATCCCATAAAGTGGTGGGGCAGGGGGCAAAAGCGGGCGTGTCTAAACCGCGGTCTTTCAAGACAGCGGCCATTTTGTCGGAGAGTTTGCCCGTTTGGCTCATGCCTGTGAGGTCACCTTTCACATCGGCCATGAACACCGGCACACCTGTGCGTGAAAGGCTTTGCGCCATGGTTTGCAAGGTGACGGTTTTGCCCGAACCCGTGGCGCCCGTGATCAGCCCGTGGCGGTTGGTCAACTCGGGCAGCAAAAAGCACTGTGCCGAAGAGTTGCGGGCAATCAAGAGGGGATCAGACATGAAAAAGAGCTTAGCGCAAAGAAGCGTCAGAAATGGCTTGGCTCGACTCAGTATTGACCCGACGTGCGCCGTTGAAGCGCTTGGCCCAATAGCTCTCCCGCATGTCTTCAATGCGAACTTGACCGCCCGAGCGTGGCGAATGAATGAACTTGCCTTCACCAATATAAATACCCACATGGCTGAAAGCACGGCGCAGGGTGTTGAAAAACACCAAGTCCCCGGGTTGCAATTCAGCTTTATCAATTTTTTCAGTGCTGGCGGCCTGAGCCTTGGCGTTATGCGGCAAGACCAAGCCCAAGGTGTTTTCATACATGGCTTGGACAAAACCACTGCAATCAAAACCTTGTTGGCCCGTACCACCTCGGCGGTAAGGGGTGCCCAAATAACCCATGGCGTTAACGACCAAGTCTGAGGCTTGGGCGCTGACGTTTTGACCGACTGCGCCCACCTTTTGGCCGACATCGACAACAGCTTGCACTACCCCCCGCTGTATGAGCAGCAAGTCGAGGTCGTCATGCGCGGCGTTGTTGGGGGCGGCGTTTGCCCCCAAAGCGCACAAAAAAGACAGTGGTATCAAGTGTTTAAGCATTGGTCAAGATCATAACCTTGTCAAAAAAGGGGTTCCTTGAAGCACAATCAGAGCTTTTAAGCCTTAAACCCATTGAAGGAAAGCTATGTTTCGCGCACTGTTACTAGAAAAAGAACCGCAATTTCAAGCCTCGGTCCAGTCATTGGATGAAAGCCGCTTGCCCGACGCCGATGTGCATGTGCGCGTGGCTTTCTCCACCCTGAACTACAAAGACGGCTTGGCGATTACCAACAAAAGCCCGGTGGTTCGTGCTTGGCCCATGGTGGCGGGCATTGATGGCGCAGGCACAGTTATTTCCTCTGGCCATCCTGATTGGAAAGCTGGCGACAGCTTTGTGCACAACGGCTGGGGCGTGGGCGAAACCCATTGGGGTTGTTTGGCCGAGCAGGCCAAGCTCAAAGGCGATTGGTTGGTGAAACTGCCTGCAGCTTTCACTCCGCGACAAGCCATGGCGATTGGCACGGCGGGTTATACCGCCATGTTGTGCGTCATGGCTTTAGAGCAGCAAGGCGTCAAGCCCGGTAGCGGCGAGGTGTTGGTCACAGGTGCAACTGGCGGTGTTGGCAGCGTGGCCATCGCCTTGCTGGCCAAACTCGGCTACCAAGTGGTGGCCGCCACGGGCAAAACCAGCGAAGAAGCCTATTTGAAAGGCTTGGGTGCGCACAGTTTGATGGACCGTGCAGAATTGTCGGCTGCTGGTAAGCCGTTTCAAAAAGAACGCTGGGCGGGCGTGGTCGACGCGGTGGGCTCACACACCTTGGCCAATGTGCTGGCGCAAACCCGCTATGGCGGTGCGGTAGCGGCTTGTGGTTTGGCGCAGGGCATGGATTTGCCCACCACCGTCATGCCGTTTATTTTGCGCAATGTTCGTTTGATAGGTGTTGACTCGGTCATGGCACCTTTGGCACTGCGTCAGCAAGCATGGGCGCGTTTGGCCCAAGATTTGGATATCGCCAAGCTGGAAAGCATGATTGAAGAAGTGGATTTGGACCACGCCGCCGAGCGTGCCCAAGCACTCATGGCGGGGCAGGTGCGCGGCCGTGTGGTGGTGAGGATTTAAGCCATGTTGATGGATGCAGATGAATCCCAGTTGGTGCTGATCGATTACCAAGACAAGTTCTTGCCCGCTCTGTGGGAGGGTCAAGCCTGTTGGGACAATGCGCTGAAGCTGGCGCAAGCCGCACATCTTTTGGGCCTGCCGGTGTGGGGCACCGAGCAAAACCCTTCTCGCTTGGGCAATCTGTCACCCGCTATGAAAGCCTTGTGCAGGCAAACTTTGTCCAAAATGCATTTCAGTGCTTGCGAGGAAGGCTTGCTAGAGCTTTTGCAACCCACGCCAGCGGCCAAACCGGTGCAAGGTAATGCCCGCAGCTTGCCCAAGCACCTGCAAAAACCCATCTCCAACGAGCCAGAGCGACGCAGCATCATTTTGGCGGGCGTCGAGGCGCATGTGTGTTTGTTACAAACCGCCTTGGACTTGCTGGAAGAAGAGTGGGAGGTTTGGGTGGTGACCGATGCCTGCAGCTCGCGCACCGAGCGCAACCGTGACGCCGCTTACGACCGCTTGGCTGGCGCGGGTGCCGAACTAGTGACCACCGAAATGGTTTTGTTCGAATGGTTGCGTACCGCTGAGCATCCTCACTTTAAAGAAGTTCAGGCCTTCATCAAATAAAAATGAACCCATCAGGGGAGACAAGATGAGTAAGTACCAGGCTTTTTACCGCCGGTCTTTGGATGACCGCGAGAGTTTTTGGGCTGAGCAAGCCCAACTGATTGACTGGCATGTGCCGCCCAGCCAGATCTGCGATTACAGCCAGCCGCCGTTTGCCAACTGGTTCGAGGGCGGTCAAACCAATCTGTGCCACAACGCGGTAGACCGTCATTTGGCACAACACGCCGACAAGCCCGCGCTGATTTATGTCTCCACCGAAACCGATACCGAGGTGACCTACAGCTTTGCCCAGTTAAGCGAAGAAGTGCAGCGCATGGCAGCGATTTTGCAAAGCTTGGGTGTGGTCAAAGGTGACAGGGTTCTGATCTATATGCCCATGATTGCCGAAGCTGCGTTTGCCATGCTGGCTTGTGTGCGCATAGGTGCTATTCACTCTGTGGTGTTTGGTGGTTTTGCGTCCCATGCCTTGGCGTCTAGGATTGAAGATGCCAGCCCTAAGTTGCTCATCAGCGCCGACGCGGGTTCACGCGGGGGCAAGATCGTGCCCTACAAACCTTTGCTCGATGAAGCTGTTCAACTCAGCCAGCACAAGCCCTCGGCGGTGTTGATGGTCAACCGCGGCTTGACTGCTTTCACCACCGTGGCCGGGCGCGACCATGATTACGCCGCCCTGCGCCAAACCCATCTCCATGCCCAAGTGCCGTGCGAATGGGTGGACAGCAAGCACATCAGTTACACGCTTTACACCTCGGGCACCACCGGCAAACCCAAGGGCGTGCAGCGCGACACCGGTGGTTACGCCGTGGCTTTGGCGGCCAGCATGCAGCATATTTTTGAGGGTAAAGCAGGGCAGGTGTATTTCTCCACCAGTGACATCGGTTGGGTCGTGGGACACAGCTACATCATCTACGGTCCACTGCTCGCTGGCATGGCCACGCTCATGTACGAGGGCTTGCCCACCCGCCCCGACGGCGGCATTTGGTGGCAACTGGTGGAAAAGTACAAGGTCACCCATATGTTCAGCGCCCCCACAGCGGTGCGGGTGCTGAAAAAACAAGATCCAGCGCTGCTGTCCACATATGATATTTCCAGCCTCAAAGCCCTGTATTTGGCAGGTGAACCGCTGGATGAACCCACGGCTCAGTGGATTGCCGATGGCCTGAACAAACCCATCATCGACAACTATTGGCAAACCGAAACCGGCTGGCCCATTCTCACCGTGGCTAACGGCGTGCAAAAAATGCCCAGCAAATACGGTAGCCCTGGCGTGCCCATGTACGGTTATGACGTGAAGTTATTGAGTGACAGTACAGGTGAAGAACTTACGGGAGCCAATGAAAAAGGCGTGGTGGTCATCGAAGGACCCTTGCCCCCGGGCTGTTTGCAAACCCTGTGGGG
>Ga0187844_10000274_pt1 | contig 39904 bp, 42 predicted proteins | sample SpaLakP09_SKY_50_FD_134517 | JGI IMG/M metagenome (GOLD analysis project Ga0187844, IMG submission 134517) | Oligotrophic lake water microbial communities from Sparkling Lake, Wisconsin, USA - SP09_SKY_50 | ecosystem: Environmental > Aquatic > Freshwater > Lake | place: USA: Sparkling Lake... | reverse complement strand
GGCCGTCATCGGTGCCTGCATGCGTAAGCTGGCCCACCTGTGTTTCGGCGTTGTCCACACAGGCCGGCCCTATAACCCAAATTACGCAGCGTGAAGCTTGACGGGCGAGACGGTATCTACGGCCAGCGGTACGTAGGGTGGGCACCCTGTGCCCACCATGCATTACGCTGCGCGTTTTTTCACGGTCCCGGAGAGGAGCTCCTGCTTGCGCACACGGTACTCGGCCACGGCCTGTTCCTTGACGTGCCCGAAGCCGCGGATCTGCTCCGGCAGCGCCGCCAGCTCGACGGCGACGGCATGGTTCGCTGCATCCAGCGACGGCAACAGCGCCTCGATCATGTCACGGTATTCGGTGACGAGGGCGCGCTCCATCTTGCGCTCGGCCGTGTAGCCGAACACGTCGAATGCCGTGCCCCGCAGGCCTTTCAGCTTGGCCAGCAGCTTGAACGCACCCCACATCCATGACCCGAATTCGGCTTTCACGAGGTGGCCCTTGGCATCCTTCTTCGCGAACAGCGGCGGGGCCAGGTTGAATTTCACGCTGAACTTGCCATCGAACTGGCTTTGCAGCTGCTCCACGAAACGGCCGTCGGTGTACAGGCGCGCCACTTCGTACTCGTCCTTGTAGGCCATCAGCTTGGCATACGATTTCGCCACCGCCATCGACAGCTTGTTGCCCAGCTTGAGCGCCGCCTCGCGTTCGCGCACGCGCGCGACCAGCGTTTCGTATTGCGCCGCATAGGCCGCGTCCTGGTAACCGGTCAGGAACTCGACGCGTTTTTTGATGACGCTGTCGAAGCTCTGCGGCATCTGGATCACGACCGGTTGCGCCGGGATCGCCGTGCGTTCCACGCGCTGCAGGTCGACGGCGGCGCGGCGGCCCCACAGGAAGCTGCGCTGGTTCGATGCGACGGCCACGCCGTTCAATTCGATGGCGCGCAGCAGCGAGGCTTCCGACAGCGGCACGAGGCCCTTCTGCCAGGCATAGCCCAGCATGAACAGGTTCGCGGCGATCGAGTCGCCCATCAGCGCCGTCGCCAGTTTCGTCGCGTCGAGGAAGTCCACGCCCGCCTCGCCGCCCACGGCTTCCACGATCAGCGAGCGGACCTGGTCGGCCGGGAATTCCCAATCGCGCTGTTGCGCGAACGTGCCGGTCGGCTGTTCGTGCAGGTTGACGACGACCACCGTGCGGCCCGGGCGCATCTTCGAGATGGCGTCGGCCGCGCCGGCCGTCAGCATGTCGCAGCCCAGCACGAGGTCGGCCTCGCCGGTGGCGATGCGCTGTGCGCGCAGGCGCTCGGGCGTTTCGGCGATCTTCACGTGCGACGTGACGGAGCCGTTCTTCTGGCTCATGCCCGTCATGTCCAGTACGGATGCGCCCTTGCCTTCGAGGTGGGCCGCCATGCCCATCAGCGCGCCGACGGTGATGACGCCCGTGCCGCCGATGCCGTTGATCAGGATGTTGTACGGTGCCGCGATCGAGGGGAGGGCGGGCGTCGGCAGCGGGCCCCAGCCATCGTCGCCATCCTTCTTGCTGGCGCCGGCCTTGTTCTTCTTGAGTGTCCCGCCTTCGACGGTGGCGAAGCTGGGGCAGAAGCCCTTCGCGCACGAATAATCCTTGTTGCACGCCGACTGGTCGATGGCGCGCTTGCGGCCGAATTCCGTTTCCTTCGGCAGGATAGCCACGCAGTTCGACTGCACGCCGCAATCGCCGCAGCCTTCGCACACGGCCTCGTTGATCACCATGCGTTTTGCAACGTCCGGGAACTCGCCCTTTTTCCGGCGACGGCGCTTCTCGGCCGCGCAGGTCTGGTCGTAGATCAGGACAGTCACGCCCGGGATCTCGCGCAGTTCGCGCTGCACGTCGTCCATCCTGCTGCGGTCGTACAGCGTGACTTCCGTCGGCAATGCCGAGCGATCCTCGTAACGCGACAGGTCTTCCGTGACGAGCGCGATGCGCTTGACGCCTTCGGCGGCCATCTGGCGCGCGATCAACGGTACGGACGTCGTGCCGTCGACCGGCTGGCCGCCCGTCATCGCGACCGCGTCGTTGTACAGGATTTTATAAGTGATGTTGACCTTGGCCGCGATGGCGGCGCGCACGGCGAGATAACCCGAGTGGAAATAGGTGCCGTCGCCCAGGTTCTGGAACACGTGCGGCACCGTGGAGAACGCGGCCTGGCCGATCCACGGCGCGCCTTCGCCGCCCATGTGCGTGGTGAGCTTGTTCATCTCCGGGTAGATCGACGTGGCCATCACGTGGCAGCCGATGCCGGACAGCGCGAACGAACCGTCCGGCACCTTCGTCGACGTGTTGTGCGGGCAGCCGGAGCAGTAGAACGCGGGACGGAACGGCGTCGTCACGGCCTTCATCAGCACTGCATCCTTCGCTTCCAGGAAGGCCAGTCTCGCCTTGATCAGGTCGCGGGTGCGGTCGTCGAGGTTGAGGCGCGAGATGCGGCCGGCGATGACGCGTGCCACCTGCGCGACGGAGAAATCGGCCTTCGGCGGCAGCAGCCATTCGCCGCGTGGCGCGACCCACTCGCCTTTTTCGTCGAACTTGCCGATCACGCGCGGACGCACGTCGTCGCGCCAGTTATACAGCTGTTCCTTGAGCTGGTATTCGACGACCTGGCGCTTCTCTTCCACGACGAGGATCTCGTCCAGGCCTTGCGCGAATTCGCGCACGCCTTCCGGCTCCAGCGGCCAGATCATCGCGACCTTGAACAGGCGCAGGCCCACCTGCGCGGCCATCGCTTCGTCGATGCCCAGTTCTTCCAGCGCTTCCAGCACGTCCACGTACGATTTGCCCGAGGCGATGATGCCGAGCTTCGCATCCGCGCTGTCGATCGTCGTGCGGTTCAACTTGTTTTCGCGCGCATACGCGAGGGCCGCGTAGATTTTATAGTCCTGCATCAGGGCTTCCTGATTGCGCGCCTGCTGGCCCAGCGGGATGGACGAGAGCTTCGTATTCAGGCCGCCTTCCGGCATCGCGAAATCCTGCGGGATTTTCACGGCGACGCGGAACGGATCGGCGTCGACCGAGGCGCTGGACTCCACCGTGTCGGCCAGCGCCTTGAACGCGACGGCCAGGCCGGAAAAGCGCGACATCGCCCAGCCGTGCACGCCCAGGTCCAGGTATTCCTGCACGTTGGAGGGGTACAGCACGGGGATCATGCAGGCGGCGAAGATATGGTCGGACTGGTGCGGCAGCGTCGACGAATAGGCGCCGTGGTCGTCGCCCGCGACGAGCAGCACGCCGCCGTGCTTCGCCGTGCCGGCATGGTTCATGTGCTTGAAGACGTCGCCGCAGCGGTCCACGCCCGGACCCTTCGCGTACCACATCGCGAACACGCCGTCGTATTTGGCCGGGCCGATCAGGTCCACGGTCTGCGTGCCCCACACGGCCGTCGCCGCGAGATCCTCGTTCACGCCCGGCACGAACTGGATGGATTTCGCTTCCAGGTGACCCTTGGCCTTCCACAGGTTCTCGTCCAGGCCGCCCAGCGGCGAGCCGCGGTAGCCGGAGACGAAGCCCGCGGTGTTCAGGCCGGCCTGCTCGTCGCGCAGCTTCTGCATCATCGGCAGGCGCACGAGAGCCTGGATACCGGACAGGAAGATCTTGCCGGAGGTGGCGGTGTACTTGTCGTCGAGGCTGACGATTTTGAGGGGAGCGGGAACGGCGGGCGTGGCAGGGATGGACGCGGATGCGCCCTGGCCCAGGACGGTGTCAGGCATGGAGTCTCCAAACTTTGTGTTTTCAGATGGACCCGTGCCGGCGGCGCGCCGGGTAGGCGCTGGCCGGATCGGAGCCCGGTGCCGCTTTGGCGGCTGTTACACCAAGTGTAGAGACAAGTTGACGTATACGGAAATACGGAATGGGGATGGAGCCATAAGAAAAAATGATGGCCCCGGCTTACAACGCGCGCGCCCCGATCCAGCGGCCTTCCGCGCAGAGGTCATGCGCCACCTGGACGACAAGCCGGCTCACGGCCGCCGCCGCATTGGTGAGCGGAATATTGCGCGAGGTGCACAGGACAACGGTGCGCGCAATCGCCGGATCGCGGATGGCCAGCGCCCGCATGGCGCCCCGTTCGACCTCGGCCTGCACCGGCGCCACAGGCAGGATGGTCGCGCCCATGCCGGCGAGGATGGCCGATTTCAGGATCGCGATCGAGTTGATTTCGATGACCCCGTGCGTGGCCAGGCCCGCGGCGCGCGCCGTGCTTTCGATGCGCGGCCGCACGCCATGCTGCAGGCCCGGCAGGATCAGGGTCGTGTCCAGCGCGGCGCGCAAGGTCAGGCTGTCGTGCCCGGCGGCGACGGGCGCATCGGCGCGGCAGATGAAGCGCAGTTCCTCTTCGACGAGAGGAATGGCGGCGAAGCTGCCGAGCTGGCCGTCGTCGAACAATACGGCCAGGTTGATGCGGCCGGCGCGCAACTGTTCGGCCAGGCTGCCGGTGATTTCCTCCGTCAGCTGCAGCGTGATTTCGGGATAACGCTGGCGGATCGCCGTCAGCAGCGGCAGCGCCAGGGCCTCCGAAATACTGTGCGGCAGGCCGAGCATGACGCTGCCGGACGGCCGTTCGGCCGATTGCACGACGGCGGCCTGCGCATCCGCCACCTGCTTGAGGATGGCCTGCGCATGTTCGTAGAACACCTTGCCGGCATCGGTGTTGAGTACGCCCTGGGCCGAGCGGTGCAGCAGCTGCACGCCCAGTTCCTCTTCCAGCTGGCGCAATTGCTGGGTCAGCGCCGGCTGTGCCACGTGCAGGACCAGCGCCGCACGCGACAGCGAGCCGTGGTCCACGATGGCGACGAAGTAACGTAGCTGACGAAGTTCCATTTTGTAAATGCCTGTATCTTTATAACTACAAAAAAGCGCTAAAAGTTTATTTTTGGAAAGTTTCTTGTCATCAAATTGTTATACTTGAACGACGCCGGATCGCGGCGAGAGTAACACACACCTTGCGGACGTCTTCATGCTCAAGAAAGTTGATTCTTCTCAGTTGCGCGTAGGGATGTACATCCATGACCTCGATTGTGGCTGGATGGAACACCCGTTCGTCCGCAACCGTTTCGCCATTACGACGGAAGACGAGATCCGCAAGATCATCGCGGCAGGTATCCGCAACGTGACGATCGATTGCGCGCGCGGACCGGACGTCTCCGACGCGCCCACGGTCGCCGAAGCGGAGGCCGCGACGGAGGCCGAGGTCGCCGCGATCGCCGCCAAACCGATGGCGCCGCTACGCGCGACGCTGGCCGAGGAATTCGACCGCGCGATGGCGATCCGGCGCCAGGCCGCCGGCCTCGTCAAGACCGTGATGCAGGATGCGCGCCTTGGCAAGGCCGTGGAAATGGACAAGGTGTCGCCGGTGGTCGAGAACATCACCGCCTCCATCCTGCGCAATGCGTCCGCGTTGCTGAGCCTGTCCGCGATCAAGACCAAGGACGATTACACGTTCTTGCACTCGGTCAGCGTCTGCACGCTCCTGGTCGCTTTCTGCCGTTCGCGCCAGTTGGATACGGAAACGACCTACCAGGCCGGCATCGGCGGCCTGTTGCACGACACGGGCAAGGCCCTGGTGCCGGACGCCATCCTGAACAAGCCAGGCCGCCTGACCGAAGAGGAATTCGATATCGTGCGCCGCCACCCGAAGGATGGCTACGACATCCTGCGCCGGTCGCCCGGGATCGGTGCCATCCCGCTGGACATCACGCTGCACCACCACGAGCGGCGCGACGGTACGGGGTATCCGGACCGCCAGGGCGAACAACAGATCAGCGAACTGGCGCAGATGGCCGCGATCGTCGACGTCTACGACGCCATCACGGCCGACCGCTGCTACCACAAGGGCATGCCGGCGGCCGAGGCGCTGCGCAAGATGTACGAGTGGAGCAAATTCCATTTCAATCCGGCGCTGACGCAGGAATTCATGCGTTGCGTCGGCATCTATCCGGTCGGGACCCTCGTCCTGCTGGAATCGGGCCGGTTGGCCGTGGTCGTGGAGGCGCACGAAACGAGCCTGCTCACGCCCAAGGTCAATGTCTTCTACAGCACGAAGAGCCGGACCTACATCAAGCCGGAGACGGTGGACCTGGCGCGTGGCGTGGGCTTCGGCGGCGCCGACAAGATCGTGCGTCACGAACCGCCCGAAAAATGGCAGGTCGACCCGCTGCGATTCCTGCAGCTGCCCTGAACCTTTCGAGGGCGATCAGAAGAATTCGGCGGTGTCGTTGGAGGCGACGGTCTGCAGCAGGCCGTGTGCGACGAGGTCGTCGTAATGGCAGGCGCGGTTGCGCCCGTTGCTTTTTGCGTAGTACAGCGCCTGGTCGGCATGGCCCAGCGTGACGACGGGAGATTCGTAGGCGCTGATGCTGACGAAGCCGACACTGACCGTCACCTGTCCCACTTGCGGGAACACATGGCTTTCGACGTTGATGCGGAAGCGCTCGATGATCTTCCAGGCATTGTCCAGCGTGGTCGAGCGCAGCAGCACGACGAATTCCTCGCCGCCGAAGCGGAACACGCGGTCCTGGGCGCGGAACGACGATTGCAGCAGATTGGCGATCAGGATCAGCACTTCGTCGCCGTAAAGATGGCCGAACTTGTCGTTGACGGCCTTGAAGTGGTCGACGTCGACGACGGCGAGCCACTGCTTTTCTTCGGCATGGTGCTGGCGCCGTTCGGGCTGGCCCGGCAGGCGCGGATCCCGCTCGTGGGAATTCTGCAGCATGCGTGCCAGCTGGTCGTCGAACGTCTTGCGGTTGAGCAGGCCGGTGAGCGAATCCCGTTCGCTGTAGTCGAGCAGGTTCTGGAAATTCCGGTACACACCGACGATGCCGCCGATCACGTACACGGTCTCGCGCGAAAACGCCTTGTCGTCGCGGATTTCCAGGCAGGTCGTGGCTTTCTCGCCGAACCAGATCGGCAGCCAGAGCACACGCATGCCGTCGGGCGCAATCGCTTCCGCGCTGGCCTCGTGCTGGGCCAGGCAGTGTTTGAGTTCGGGGAGGGCGGCGACCGGATCGCCCAGCACGCCGTCCTGCGAATCTTCCAGACGGGCCGCGCCGCCTTTCACGATGCTCGCGCGCGCGCGCACGTACTGCTGTCCGGACACGGTTGTGACGGCCAATATGCGCGTCTGCGCCGCACCGGCCAGCTCATGCACTGCCGAGATCACGGAAATATCGAGCATCGCGTGATCGCGGTGCCCGGTCATGTCCACCATGTGTTTCAGAAGCGAATCCATGTCGTTCTCAGCAATGTAATCAACCGACCTGCAGGCTGGGCACAGCCGCCGTCGCGTTCGCAGGTATCAGGCGTTTCACAAAGAGCAAGCGAAACAGGATATAGCGTTTTTGCATTCTAAGCAATTATGCAAATGCAATTTTTTTAGCCTGAGTGAATTTTCTCAAAGTCAAACTGCAACGTGCTCCCCCAGGCGAGGGGGATTTCGATTCTATTAGACAAACAATAGTTCCTTGCAGCAAAGTTGTTGGTAGTCAAGTTGCCATGCAGCATCAAAACTTATAGTGAACTCACTGGCAGGGAAACGCAGCAAGTCAGCAGGGAAGTGGTGACTTTACCAGCGGATCCGGTCGGTAGCTGTTCTTATTAACCCACCATATGGGAGTTTGTCATGAGCAACTTCATCTCCGCAGTCAAAACCTTCGCCGCTGATGAGAACGGTGTGACGGCCATCGAGTATGGCCTGATCGCTGCGCTGATCGGCGTGGCGGTGGCCGGGACGGCAACAACGTTGGGCACGGACCTGTCCAACCTCTTCACGACCATCTCCAAGAAACTGCCTGCCGCCTCGTCGTGATGTAGTAGAGCAGCCCTCCGGGTCTCGGGGCCCGGAGGGCTTTCTTTTGGGGGAAGCCGTCATGCAAATCGAACAATACCGCGATGCGCTGCTGCTGCTCATGGTGAGCATTGCCGCTGTCAACGATCTGGCGACGCGGCGTATCCCGAACCGTCTTCTCCTCGCCGGCTTGGCCGGTGCGCTGTTCCTGCATGCATTGTCGGCCGAACCGGGCGCCGCATTGCTGTCCGCATTCGGCGGCATGCTGTTGGGTCTCGCCATCTTCCTGCCGTTCTACCTGGTACACGGCATGGCGGCCGGCGACGTCAAGATGATGGCCGTGGTCGGCTTCTTCACCGGCCCGGCCGAAGCATTCCAGATCGCCATCTTCACGTGGTGCGCGGGTGGCGTGATGGCGCTGCTGCTCATCCTGCTGCGCAGCCGCGTGCGGCTGGCCTTCGTCAACATCGGCCAACTGCTGTCCAGGCTGCTAGCGCCCGGCGCGAAATTGGCCGACACGGCACTCCCGGCGAGTGCCGGCTCGATGCCTTACGGACTGGCCATCGCAGCCGGCACGATCGTCGTTCTGGTCACTCAATATGGATGAGCTCGCTCTTGGTCAAGCTCAAGGGTGGCCAAAAGACCGGTCGTTAGAATCATTCTGACCTGTTTCGGAAAACACGCAAGGCAAGGGGGTTCCGATGTTTGAAACGCTATCGACAGGCAATACTGCGGCGGGATCCCGCGCCGTGCCGCCCGCATCGGCGGGCGGTCCGGAGATCGCGCCGATCCTGCCGCGCCAGGCGAAAACCGTGCGCGACACCGGCCTCGAACCGCGCTTCGTGACGGACCTGGTGCTCAAGGCGATCCAGGCCGGCGGCAAGACCCCGTTGACCCAGCTGGCCGGCAAACTGCGGCTGTCGATCAGCGTGCTGCGCGAGGTCCTCAATCCGCTGATCGCGGAACAGCAGGTGGAAGTGGCCTGGTGTGGCGAGTCGGACATCGACATGCAATACCAGCTGACCGCGCACGGTCAGCGCGGCGCCGTCGACGCCCTGGCGCGCTGCGGCTATGTCGGTCCGGCTCCCGTCACGCTGGCGTCGTATCGCGCGGTCGTCGAACGCCAGGCGCTGCGCCATGCGGATGCGGAGCGCATCACGTCCGCGCAACTAGCCGGCGCGCTGGGCGACGATGGGCTGTCGCAGGCCGCGCGCGACGTCCTGGGCGCGGCCCTGTACGCGCGCCGTTCGCTGCTGTTGTACGGACCGTCCGGCGGCGGCAAGACGACGCTGGCGCGCAAGCTCGGACGCCTGCTGCCGGGTTCCATCGCGGTGCCGTACGCGCTGATGGCCGGGCGCCAGGTGATCCGCCTGTACGACCCTGCCGTGCACGCAGCGCCGCCGCCGGTCGCGCGCCAGCAGGAAGAACGACGCAGCTGCGATGCGCGCTGGATCGTGTGCCAGCGCCCGCTCGTCCATGTCGGCGCCGAACTTGGGCGCGACATGCTCGACCTGCGCTATGACGCGGAGCAGGGCGTGTATCACGCACCGCCGCACCTGCAGGCGAACAACGGGATGCTGGTGCTCGACGACGTCGGCCGTCAGCGCATCGCCGCCGCCGAGCTGCTGAACCGCTTCATCGGTCCGCTGGACGCGGGAACCGACCAGTTGTCGCTGCAGGGCGGCCAGGCGGAACTGGTGCCGTTCGATGCCGCCGTGGTGTTTGCGACCAACCTGGCCCCGACCAGCGTGTTCGACGACACCGCGCTGCGCCGCATCGGCTACAAGGCCGACATCGGCGCCTGGTCGCCGGGCGCCTACCGTGCCCTGTTGGTCCGCCAGTGCCGGCTGCGCCGCATCGATGTCGACGCTGCCGCGGTGGACCACCTGATCGAGCGGCTGCACCGGCAATCCGGGCGCGCGCTACTGGCCTGCTATCCGGGCGAACTGCTCGAACGGATCGCCGATTTCGCCGGCTTTGCCGGGACCGAACCGCGCCTCACGATCGCGGCGGTCGAGCAAGCCTGGCGCAGCATGTTCATCGCTTGCGCGACGGAGACTCAAAAATGAAGAACAAGCGTGCCATCCTCGTCATGGCCGTCGCGATCCTGTTCGGATGCGCGGCCGTCGTGTTCGCATCGCGCTGGCTGCTGAAGCAGCCGGGCAGCAGCAGCGGCCGCATCCTCGTGGCCGCCACCGACATCAGCCTCGGGCAGCGCCTGACGCCCGAGATGTTCAAGCCGGCCGACTGGCCCGCCGACAGCGTTCCGAAAGGCGCTTTTATGGATCCGCAGAAACTCGGCGGCCGTGTCCTCAAGACGAACCTGCTGATGGGCGAGCCGGTCAGCGAGGCCAAGCTGGCGCCGGCCGGCACGCTGGGCGGATTGTCGGCGCTGATCACGGAAGGTAAGCGCGCGATCACGGTGCGCGTGAACGACGTGATCGGCGTGGCCGGCTTCGCACTGCCGGGCAACTACGTCGATATCATCGTCAGCACCCAGAAAGACGTACCGGCCGGCACCGATGCCCGTCAGCAGAACATCTCGAAGATCGTGCTGGAACGGATTCTCGTGCTGGCCGTCGCCCAGGAAGTCAACCGCGACGAAACCAAGCCGAAGGTCGTCAACGCAGTCACGCTGGAAGTGACCCCGGAACAGGCCGAAAAGCTCGACCTGGCGCGTAGTGTGGGCACGCTGTCGCTGGCCCTGCGCAACCAGGTCGATCCGCAGGCGGCCAGTACCGAAGGCGCGACCAAGCTCACCCTCCTGCCCGAGGCGCCGCCGCGCGCGCCGCGCAAGGCTGAGCCCAAGCCGGCACCCGTGGTGGTCCGTCCCGCGCCGGTGGTGGTCAAGGTGGCGGCGCCGGTGCGGCGCGATTGCGTCACCGTGCTCAATGGCCTGCGCATGTCGCAGGAGTGCTTCTGAACTTCATCCAGGGTAAAGCCATGAACGGATGCTTGACGCCATCACCGCTGCTTCGCTGCCTGTTCGCCGCCGGCCTGGCGCTGGCGGCGGCCGGACCCGCAGGCGCGGCCGCCAAATCGAAAGCCCAGGCCGCGGACAATCCGGCCGATGCGGCGCCGCCGCGTGCCGAGGCCGGACCCAACTGCAAGGGCGAGGCCGCGAAGCCGGCCCAGTTGGCCCTGCAGGTCGGCAAGTCCAGCCTGATGCGCCTGCCCGAACCGGTCCAGCACCGCAGTGTCGGCAATCCGCTCGTCGTGCAGGCCCTGATGGTGGCGCCCGACACGCTGTACATCGCGGGCGTCGATGTCGGCACGACCAACATGATCATCCAGGGCAAGAGCGGCCTGTGCAGCATACTCGACATCACCGTGGCGATGGATCCGTCGGCGCTGCAGGCGATGCTGGCCACAGCCATGCCGGACGAGCACGACATCAAGGTGCTGGCCGCAGCCGACGCGCTCGTGTTGACCGGTACCGTGAGCGATGCCGGCACCGCCGCGCGCGCCGTCGAACTGGCCACGGCCTACGTGCGGCGCCCGCTGCGCGCGTTGACGGTGCCCGACAAGGAAGACGCCGCGAGCCAGAGCCAGCGCGACAGCCAGAACCAGGGCGGCGCGGCGGCGGCGCGGGTGGTCAATATGCTCGCCGTGCGCGCCCCCCAGCAGGTGCAGCTGGAAGTCAAGATCGCCGAAGTGTCGAAGAGCCTGCTCGACCGCCTGGAAGGCGGCGCCAGATGGACCTTCAGCTCCGGCAGTTGGGGCGCCATGCTGCTGTCGAACTTCATCACCGGCACGGCGCACGGGTCGCTCGCAGTGGGCAAGAGTGCAGACCGCAACCTGACCGCCGCAGCCGAGAAGCAGGATGGCCTGGTGCGCGTACTGGCCGAACCGAACGTGATGGCGATCAGCGGCCAGGAAGGCACGTTCCTCGTCGGCGGCAAGTTCTACATCCCGGTCGCGCAGGACAACAACCGGGTGACGCTGGAGGAGAAGGAATTCGGCGTCGGCCTGCGTTTTACCCCGACGGTGCTGGGCGGCGGGCGGATCAACCTGCGCGTGGCGCCCGAGGTGTCGGAGCTGTCGCGCGAAGGCGTCGGCCTGTCGGCCACCGGGATCAACGGCACCGCCATCCTGCCGGTCGTGACGACACGCCGAGCCACCACGACGGTCCAGTTGTACGACGGCCAGAGCTTCGCGATCGGTGGCCTGATCAAGAGCAACCTGGTCGCCAACCTGAAAGGGCTGCCGGTGCTGGGCGAACTGCCCGTCCTGGGGGCCCTGTTCCGCAGCGCCGATTATCAGCAGGACCGCACGGAACTGGTGTTCGTGATCACCGCCCATCTCGTCAAACCCTTGTCCGGCAATGGCTACTCGCTTCCGACCGACAAGGTGGGCGAACCGTCACGCGCCGGATTGATGCTCGGCGGTCGCCTCGAAGGGCCGGCGCCGAACACGCCGACGGCGGCCGCGTCGAGCCCGGCGCCGGTCGCACCGCTGGCGCAAAGCGCAGGCGGCTTCGAACTGAAATAGGAGAAAGCGATGGCCATCAGATCCAAGCGAATCGCCTGCGCGGCGCTGTCGGGCATGCTGCTGTACGGATGCGACACGACCCCGCGCTTCAACGAGCACTTCGGCACCGCCGTGCGGGCCAACGTGGCTGCACAGGTGCTCGATCCGGCCGCCGCGGCCAATACGAATCCCGCCGCCGGCATGGAAGGCGCGGCCGCCGTCATCGCCCACGAGCGCTACGCGAATTCGTTCAAGGAACCGGAGAAACCCATCAGGGCTCTGGTCGTCAGCGGGGTCGGCAGCAAGTGACCCTTTCCCGAAAGCCGTCCCGAGGACCACAATGAAAGCCCTCTTGATCAGCCGCGACACCCAGCTTTACGCGGAGATCGCCTCCCAAGGCGCCGCCCGCGTGCCGCCGCTGAATGTCGGCGCCAGCCGTGCCAGCCTGCGCGATGCGCTCGAGCGTCCGCTGTCTGATGCACCGAGCCTGATCATCGTCGACATCAGCGATGCCGATGCGGCCGATGGCGATTTGCTCGAGCGCCTGACCCGCCACTACTCGGCAGCGCATTTCATGCTGCTGACCGATAATCACCACCCCGACCTGCTGATCCGCGCCATGCGCGCCGGCGTGCGCGAAGTGCTGCAACTGCCGCTGGTGCACCGCGCGTTGCACGAGGCGATCGACCGCATTGCGGCGAGCGCCGGCGTGGCCGCGATGCGCGACGGGAAGATACTCGCCTTCATCGCCTGCAAGGGGGGCAGCGGCGCGACCTTCATTTCGACCAATTTCGGCTACGCGCTGGCCACGCTGGCGGACAAGAAGGTGCTGCTGATCGACCTGCATCGCCAGTTCGGCGACGCGACCCTGTACGTATCGGACCAGAGGCCGGCCATGACGCTGTCGGACGTGTGCCAGCAGATCGCGCGCATCGACGGGCCATTCCTGGAATCGTGCCTCGTTCACGTGGCGCCCGGCTTCGGCGTGCTGGCGGCCGCCGACGACCCGGGCCAGACGGTCGAGGCGAAGCCCGAACACATCGATACGATCCTGCGCGTCGCGCGCCAGCACTACGACTACATCCTGCTCGACGTCGGGCGCCAGATCGACGCGGTGTCGCTGCGCGCGCTCGACAGCACGGACGCGATCTACCCGGTCCTGCAGCTGGCCCTGCCGGACATCCGCGACGCCCGGCGCCTGCTCGACATCTTCCGCTCGCTCGGCTATGTGACCGACCACATCCGCCTGATCGTCAACCGCTACGAAAAGGGCGGCAAGTTGCGCCTGGCGGACCTGCACGCGGCGCTGGGTGCGGAAGTGCTGCATACCGTCCCCAACGATTACATCGCCGTCACCGACTCCGTCAACCAGGGCATTCCGGTGCTGCAGCTGTCGCGCGGCAGCGCCGCCGCGCGCAGCCTGGCCGACCTGGTCGAAGTGGTGACCGCGCGCCGCATCCCCGAGGCGAAGGGTCTGTTCGACCGCCTGTTCGGGCGCGGCGAAGACGATTGATTTTTTTCTAGGAGCCGTCCATGTCCCTGCGCGAACGCCTGTCCGTGACGGACGAGGAGCGCCAGCATCAGCCGGTAGCGGCTGCGGCGCAGCAAGCCTATGCGGAGCTGAAGAAGACGATGCACCAGATGATCCTCGACCGGATCGACCTGGAGCGCCTGAAGCGCCTGACGAGCGAGCAGTTCAAGCACGAACTGGCGCTGCTGGTCCAGCGCATCATCGAGGAAGAACGCATCGTGCTGAACCAGCAGGAGCGCCACCACCTGGTGCTCGACATCCAGCACGAGATGCTCGGCTTCGGCCCGCTCGAGCCGCTGCTGAACGACCCGACCGTCTCGGACATCCTCGTCAACACCTACGACAAGGTCTATGTCGAGCGGCGCGGCCGCCTGGAACTGACCGACGTGTCGTTCCACGACAACGCACACCTCATGAAGATCATCGAGAAGATCGTCTCGCGTGTCGGCCGCCGCGTGGACGAATCGAGTCCGATGGTCGACGCGCGCCTGCCGGACGGTTCGCGCGTCAACGCGATCATCCCGCCGCTCGCGGTCGACGGACCGCTGGTGTCGATCCGGCGCTTCGGCGCAACGCCGCTCACGGTACAGAACCTGCTCGACTATAAAAGCGTCACGCCGCCGATGATCAAGGTGCTCGAGAGCCTCGGGCTCGCCAAGGTCAACATCCTCATCTCGGGCGGCACCGGCAGCGGCAAGACGACGATGCTGAACCTGATCTCCGGCTTCATTCCGGGCAACGAGCGCATCGTGACGATCGAGGACGCGGCCGAACTCCAGCTGCGCCAGCCGCACGTCGTGCGCCTCGAGACGCGCCCGCCGAACATCGAAGGCAAGGGCGAAGTGACACAGCGCGCGCTCGTGCGCAACTCGCTGCGCATGCGCCCGGACCGCATCATCCTGGGCGAGGTGCGCGGACCGGAAGCGCTGGACATCCTGCAGGCCATGAACACGGGCCACGAAGGCTCGCTCGCGACCATCCACGCGAACACGCCGCGCGATGCCCTTGCGCGCCTGGAGAACATGGTCGGCATGGCCGGCGTGACCCTGACGCCGCGTGCCATCCGCCAGCAGATCGCCTCCGCGATCACCGTGATCCTGCAGGCCTCGCGCCTGGCCGACGGCACGCGCAAGGTCGTCAGCATGCAGGAAATCACCGGCATGGAAGGCGACATCATCTCGATGCAGGAAATCTTCCGCTTCGAGCAGACGGGGATCGACGCGGACGGCAAGGTGCAAGGCCATTTCTGCGCCACGGGCGTGCGGCCGCGCTTTGCCGAGCGCCTGCGCATGTTCGGCGCCGCGGTACCCGAGGACACCTTCGACCCCGACCGCGTGTTCACCTGAACCGCATCGCCGCGAAAGTCACGCATGGACATCCTCTTCTACGGATTCATCGTCTTCCTGTTCGCCGCTGTCATCCTCGGCATCGAAGGCGTCTACCTATGGTGGGTGAGTACGCATGGCGCCAGCGCCCAACGGATCGCGCGCCGGTTGCAGCTGATGTCGGGGAACCAGGGCCGCAGCGCCGAACGCATCTCGATCCTGAAGACGCGCCGGTTCGGCCGGCACGACCTCGTCGACCGCCTGTTGCAGCGCTTTCGCTTTGCGCACCGCCTCGACAGGCTCCTCGTGCAGTCCGGCATCGCGTGGTCGGTCGAGCGCTTCCTGCTGTGCTCTGTCACGACGATGCTGGCGGCCACCTACCTCGTGCTGCAGTGGCCGATGCCGCTGCCGCTGCGCCTCGGGATCGTCCTGCTGTGCGCTTATGTGCCACTGATGCTGGTGCGGCGTGCCCGTGCGCGCCGTCTCGTACGCATCGAAGAGCAGTTGCCCGATGCGGCCGACTTCATCGCGCGCGCGCTGCGTGCGGGGCACTCGTTTTCGAACGTGCTGCAAATCGTCGGCAACGAGCTGCCGGAACCGCTCAGCGGCGAGTTCCGCATCGCGCGCGAGGAAATCAATTACGGCGTGCCGCTGGGCGAAGCGCTGCACAACATGGCGGCGCGCATTCCGCTGACCGACCTGCGTTACCTCGTCATCGCCATCCTGATCCAGCGCGAGACCGGCGGTAATCTCGCCGAGATACTCACCAACATCAGCCACATCATCCGCGGCCGGCTGCGGCTGACGGCGCAGGTGCGCGTGCTGTCGGCCGAAGGGCGCATGTCGGCCTGGATCCTCGGGCTGCTGCCGTTTGCCGTGGGGGCCATGCTGGTGCTGGTGAATCCCACTTACGTCAAGGTGCTGTGGACCGATCCGCTGGGCGTCAAAATGCTCTGGATGGCGCTGGTCATGATCGTCATCGGTGTGATCTGGCTGAAGAAGGTGATTCGCATCCGCATCTGAGGAGACATCGATGACTCGCGCACAGCTGTTGTTCCTGTTGATCGTCTTCGTGGTCGTCTGCAGCCTCGCCTGGCTCGCGGCGGTGCTGTTCGCGCCCGCCGCACTGCGGACCCGGCTGGCAAGCTTCATGGGCCGCAGGGACGACGGCCAGGCGGAGCGCAGCGGCTGGGTCGAGCGGGTCGCGCGCGCCGTCAAGCCGTTGACCAAGCTGTCGGTGCCGGACGAAGGTTGGGAAAAGTCGGCGTTTCGCACCCGTTTCATGAACGCCGGCTGGCGCAATCCGGCGACGCCGACGCTGTACTTCGCCGCCAAGACGACCCTGGCGCTGGGCCTGCCCGCAGTGGTGGGCATCGTGCTGGCCTTCGTGCCCGCCACCCTGGCCAATGTCGAAATCGTGTTCCTGCTGCTGCTTGCGGCGACGTGCGGCTACTATCTTCCGAACGTGGTCCTCGAGCGCACCGTCAAGCGCCGCAAGCGCGACATCTTCGAAAACATTCCCGATGCGCTCGACCTGCTCACCGTGTGCGTCGAGGCAGGGCTGAGCCTCGAGCGCGCGTTCGTCAAGGTCGCCGCCGAGATCCACATCAAGAGCGTCACGCTGGGCCAGGAATTGCAGCTGGTGCTGATGGAGATGCGCGCCGGCTTCAGCAAGGAAAAGGCGTTGCGCAATTTCGCGCTGCGCGTGGGGCTGGACGACGTCGACTCGCTTGTCGCCATGTTGATCCAGTCCGAGCGTTTCGGCACCAGCATCGGCGATGCCCTGCGCGTGTACTCGGACACGCTGCGCGGCAAGCGCCGTATCGTGGCGGAAGAGGCGGCCGCCAAGATCGGGCTGAAGCTGTTGTTCCCCCTGATTTTCTGCATTTTCCCGACCCTGTTGATGGTATTGCTGGGCCCTGCAGGCATTCAGATCACCAAGCTTTTCGGTACCGCCCTCAGTGGTTCCAACTGAACGAACGGAGATTGTCATGCGCGCGCGTATCCGCCTCTACAGCCTGCCTTTGTTGTGCAGCGGCGTGCTGCTGCTGGCCTGCAGCAGTCCATCGCTGCAGCCCTATGCCGGCACGGTCGCGGACCCGGCGGCGGACGACAGTTATCTGCGCGGCCGCAACCTGTACCTCGCGCGCCGCTACGACGACGCGATCGCCGCCTACCAGGCCGCGCTGCGTGTCGACGCCACGCATGTCAACGCGCGCAACGGACTGGCGATCGCCTACGCCGAGCAGCGCGATTTCGCGCACGCGATCCCGCTCTGGCGCGATCTGACCCGTGACGTCACCATGGCATCCGGCCCCGCCTCCGCCTTCCTGTTTTCCAACCTGGGCTATGCGTACCTGCTCAGCGGCGACCTGGATGCGGCCCAGGTCGCGCTCGAAAAAGCGTGCCTGCTCGACCCGCTCAACCACCGCGCCTGGCAATACCTGGGCGAGACGCTGCTCAAGCTGGGCCAGGACGAGCGCGGCCGGCAGATGCTGCGCCAGGCCGAGGCCTTGCGCGAGCACGATTTCCGCGCCGACTATGCGACGGCGAACGGCGGCACGCGCCTGCCGGCCATCGAGCAGGCGGTCAAGACCGACCGGCAACACGACGACGACGCCTGGGCGTCCGTCGAAGTGATCCGCAGGGACGACGGCATCCTCGAATTGCGCCGCGTGCCGGCGAAAGCGGCCGCGCTGCACAGCGCGCCCGTCGACGGCACGGCCGGCCTGGCGCTCGAGCCGGAAGCGGTCGCGAGGCTCGAGATCAGCAACGGTAACGGCCGCCAGGGGTTGGCTCGCCTCGTGTCGCGTCAATTGCGCGATCCGGGACTGAAGGTGGTGCGCCTGACCAACGAAAAAGGTTTTGACGTGCTCCAGACGCGCGTCGAGTACCATCCGGCCTTCCGGACCGCGGCGGAACGCCTGGCCCGGCATGTCGGCACCGGCGCGCCGGTCGAGGTGGGCCTGGCCGCGCACGCCGACGTGCGCCTCGTCATCGGCCATGATTTGCCACCACAGCGCATCGTCGACAGACCGCCGGCGGGTCCGCTCGTGGCGCAGGCAGGTCGGGCCGATGCCCCTTGACGGTTACCGTGCGGTTTTCACAACAGTAGCGGGCGACAGGCTCCACCGAAATTCGGAATAATAAAATTCTTGATAACTCGGGAGAAGCGCCATGAAGCTCACTCGTTTTCAGTCCGCCATTGCCCAGTCGGTCCTCGCAACCTCGCTGCTGGTCTCGCTCGCAGCGTGCGCGCCGACGCCGACCAAGGAAGGCACAGGCGAATACATCGACGATTCCATGATCACCGGCAAGGTGAAAGCAGCCTTCGCCGCCGATCCGACGGTCAAGGCGACCCAGGTTCAGGTGGAAACGTTCAAGGGCACGGTGCAACTGAGCGGCTTTGTCGATTCGCGCGAATCCGCCCAGAAAGCGGTGGAAATCGCGCGTGGCGTAAAGGGCGTGAAGTCCGTCAAGAACGACACGGTCATCCGCTGATTCTTGCCAGCTGCTTATTGCCAGCTCACCTTGCCAAAACCATTCGTCGTCGCGTTGCGCGTGGCCGGCTTGCCGTAGACGGTGGCCGAGCCCATGCCGCTCAGATTGACGTTGGCCGCCGTTTTCGCATACACGCTGGCGCCGCCGAGGCCGGTCATATCCAGGTCGACGGTTTCTGCGCGTAATTGTTGAGCGTCGAGACCGCCGACGCCACCCAGTTGCGCGCGCAAAACCTTGGTCTGGCCGGCCACGGTGATATGGCCGGCGCCGCCCAGGTGCAGTTCGATGCGGTCGGCCTGGCCGGGATTCAGCGTAAGCCCGCCGACGCCGCCCAGGCGCGCGTCGACGTCGCGATATTGTCCCGTGAAGCGCACGGCGCCGGCGCCGTCCAGCGCGAGTTTCAGCTTGTCGCCGCTGAAGCCGGACACCTCACTCGAGCCGACGCCCTGCGACACGAATTCGCGCAGGTTCGGCACGGTGAGATCGGCGCGCAACTCGTTCTTGCTATTGCCTTCGAAGCGGGTATTGTTTTCCATGTCGATCACGAGCGTGTCGCCGCGCTGCGTGGTCGTCACCTTCGTCACATAGCGGCGGTCGCCGGACACCACCAGCGACGGCGTCGCCCCCTGGTGCAGGTTCAGGCGGATCACGCCGCCCAGGCGCACCTTCGACACATTCGCATCCACGTTGCGGTTTTCGCGGACGAGGTCGTCGGCCACGGCTGCATGCGCGCTTACGGCCAGGGTGGTGGCGAAGAAGGCGCTTTTGATCAGTTTGTTCATGTTCGGGGTCTCCAAATAGTGGTCTGATGGAATCACTATAGGCAAACACCCTGTATGGAACCTGTCGATTGCGACAAAACGCAGCATTGGCGGTACAGGCCGTGAAATCGCCGTGCCCTCCCGCAAGCACTTGGATTCCCCGCAGGCGCCGCCATGTTCAGTCAGGGCGCATGAGAGAGGCGATGATGAAAGACGAACACTACGATGTCCTGGACGTGGAAGGCGGCCATCCGGTCAAGATGTGGACGCGCGGCGTCCCGGTCGAGGAGGAAGCCAGGCGCCAGCTGGCCAACACGGCGCGCATGCCGTTCATTTATAAACACATGGCGGCGATGCCGGACGTGCACCTGGGCAAGGGCTCGACGATCGGCAGCGTGATTCCCACGCTGGGCGCCGTGATCCCGGCCGCGGTCGGCGTCGACATCGGCTGCGGCATGATGGCCGCCAGGACGACGTTGAGCGCGAACGACCTGCCCGACAACCTGGGCCCGCTGCGCAGCGCTATCGAGCGCGCCGTGCCGCACGGGATGTCGCCGAAGACACGTGGGTTCAAGGGACGCGACAAGGGATCGTGGGACGCGCCCCCGCAGCCCGTCGACCAGGCGTGGATGGCGCTGAAGGACGAATTCGACGTCATCTGCCAGAAGACGCCGAAGCTGAAGCACACGAACAACTACAAGCACCTGGGCACACTCGGAAGCGGCAATCACTTCATCGAGATCTGCCTGGACGAGCAGGGCTTCGTGTGGTTCATGCTGCACTCCGGCTCGCGCGGTGTCGGCAACGCGATCGGTTCGCACTTCATCGAAGTGGCCAGGCAGGACATGCGCACGCATGTGGCGAATCTGCCCGACCAGGACCTGGCCTACCTGAAGGAAGGCACGCAACATTACGACGACTACGTCGAAGCCGTCGGCTGGGCGCAGAAGTTCGCGCGCATGAACCGCGAAGTGATGATGCAGAACCTGATTGCGGCCGTACGCACGGTCATCAGGAAGCCGTTCGAGACGCATGTGGAAGCCGTGAACTGCCACCACAACTACGTGCAGAAAGAGCACCACTTCGGCATGGACGTGCTGGTCACGCGCAAGGGCGCCGTGTCGGCACGGGAGGGCGAGCTGGGCATCATTCCGGGATCGATGGGCGCCAAGAGCTATATCGTGCGCGGCAAGGGCAACCCGGAGAGCTTCCACAGCTGCAGCCACGGCGCCGGCCGTACCATGAGCCGCACCGAGGCCAAGCGCCGCTACTCGGTCGACGACCACGTGCGTGCCACCGAAGGCGTCGAATGCCGCAAGGATGCCGGCGTGATCGACGAGATCCCGATGGCCTACAAGGACATCGACGCGGTGATGGAGGCACAGAGCGACCTCGTCGAGGTCGTGCATACCTTGAGGCAGATCGTTTGCGTAAAAGGATAATCGTATGATCGAGCTGGACGGTGCTCTGGGGGAGGGCGGCGGCCAGATCCTGCGCAGCGCGCTGACGCTTGCCATGATCACGGGGCGGCCGTTCCGCATCCGGAACATCCGCGCCAACCGTGCCAGGCCCGGCCTCATGCGCCAGCACCTCGTGGCCGTGCAGGCCGCACAGCAGATATGCGGCGGCGAGGCGACGGGCGCCGCGCTCGGCAGCCAGGACCTGACGTTCGTGCCGGGTCCGGTCACCGGCGGCGACTACGAATTCGCCATCGGCACGGCCGGCAGCTGCACGCTGGTGCTGCAGACCGTGCTGCCGGCCCTGCTCAAGGCGGATCAACCGTCGACCATGAGGCTCGCGGGCGGGACGCACAACCCGATGGCGCCACCCGTGCAATTCCTGCAGCGCGCCTGGTGTCCGCGCCTGGCCGAAATGGGCGCCCGCATCGACATCCAGCTGGAACGCTTCGGCTTTTATCCGGCCGGCGGCGGTACCGTCGAGGCCCGCGTGGCGCCATGCGCACTGCTCCGTCCGCGCACGTGGATGATGCGCGGTGAGCGCCGGGCCGCGTATGCCGAGGCGTTCGTGGCCGGCATTCCTGGGCGGGTTGGACAGCGCGAACTGGAATGCGTCGGCAAGGCCATGAACTGGGGAGAAGACCAGTTGCTGTTACGCGACCTGCCGGCCGATCAGGGACCGGGCAATGCCTTGATACTGACCCTCGACTACGAACACGCGACGGAAGTGTTCACGGCGTTCGGCGCGAAGTCCGTCACGTCCGAAGAGGTGGCGCACCAAGTGGTGCAGCGCGCGCGCCAGTTCCTTGAATCGCGGGCGGCCTTTGCCGAATACCTGGCCGATCAGATGATGCTGCCGCTCGCACTGGCCGGCGGTGGCGGATTCACGCTGGACGAGGTGTCGACGCATGCGCGTACCAACGCACAGGTGATCGAGGCATTCCTGCCCGTGCGGTTCACGTTCGACAGGCAGGATGGTGTCGACAACTGTACGGCAGCGCGCAATGATGTCGAATAACTTTACATTCCTGGCGCGTAAAATAAATTCCCTATGTAAATCAATTGCATTCTGTAACTGGCACAAACTTTGCTGTCTTTAGTTCCCTGTATTTAATGACTTGGGAATAAGAATGAAATTGAAAATCGTTGCCGGTCTGCTGGCCGTGGCTGCTGTTACGACCGGCGCACAGGCGACCGACCTGTCCTTCACGGGCGCGTTTACACACGACAACGACGTGCAGCGCTTTACCTTCACGGTAAGCAGCACGTCGACCGTGACGCTGCGCAGCTGGTCGTATGCCGGCGGCGTGAATGCGCTCGGCGACACGATCGCCCGCGGCGGCTTCGACCCGATCCTGTCGCTGTTCGACGGTACGGGCACCAGGCTCTACGAGCAGGACGATGCCAGCTGCGGTGACGTCGCCCCGGACGTCATAACGGGCCGCTGCTTCGACGTCAACTATGCGACTGCGTTGGCGGCCGGGACCTATACGGTGTCGGTCCAGCAGTTCGACAACTTCGTCGTCGGGTCGAATCTGGCCAATGGCTTTGCGCGCGACGGCGTGGCCAATGAAAACTTCCGCAACGGTTTCATCGATGCGGCCGGCGATCGGCGCGATGGGCACTGGGCATTCGATATCCTCAACGTCGACACGGCTGTCGTGACGCCGCCGGCGGGTGTGCCGGAACCGGCGTCGCTGGCGCTGCTGGGCATCGGTGCGTTGGGGCTGCTGCGTCGCAAGCGTTCGTAAGCTTCCTGACGCCCCAAATACAAAAGGGTTACGTGCGTGAGCGCGTAACCCTTTGTTTTTACCGCTGAATCTTGGTGCCGGCTGCAGGACTCGAACCCGCCACCTGATGATTACAAATCAACTGCTCTACCTGATGAGCTAAGCCGGCAATGTAGCCAGAATTATACCCTTATTTGATCCTGGTCAACGTGGGTCGTCCACCTTTTTTGGGTGGTTCGTCGTCATCGTCGGGTACATGCGACACCTCGGAGGTCTTGGCCGGGACGGCGGCCAGGCCTGGCGCCGGGGCGGCTGCCGGTTCCGCTGCGGGCGGAGGCAGGTCGGCGGCGGTCGTCGAGACGTCGAACGCCATGCCCTGGCCGTTTTCGTTGGCGTAGATGGCCAGGACGTTGTGCACCGGGATGTACAGCTCGCGCGAGACGCCGTTGAAGCGTGCCCGGAAGGTGATCGCGTCGTTGTCCATTTTCAGCCCGGAGGTCGCGCCGTAGCTGATGTTCAGGATGATCTCGCCCTTTTTCACGTATTCCATCGGAACCGTGGTGGCGGCGTCGACCTTGACGGCCAGGTAAGGCGTGTAGCCGCTGTCCGTGCACCATTCGTAAATGGCGCGCAACAGGTACGGCTTGGTGGAGATGTCTGGCATGGTGTGATCGAAATGATGCGAGATGTTACACGCCAGTGTACTTCGATTCGCCTGCGGCGTCGTAAACTGGCGTGCAACAAAGGCGGCGCTTAGCGGCGCATCACCTTTTCGGACGGGGTCAGGGCCTCGATGTAGGCCGGACGCGAGAAGATGCGCTCGGCGTACTTCATCAGCGGCGCCGCAGTCTTCGACAGTTCGATGCCATAGTGGTCCAGGCGCCACAGCAGCGGGGCGATGGCCACGTCCAGCATCGAGAACTCGTCGCCCAGCATGTACTTGTTCTTCAGGAACAGCGGAGCCAGGGTCGTCAGGCGGTCGCGGATTTCGGCGCGGGCCTTGTCGTGGCTCTTGTCGCCCACCTTGTTGCGCTCGTTTTCGAGCGTGTTGACGTGGACGAACAGTTCCTTCTCGAAGTTGAACAGCATCAGGCGGGCACGGGCGCGCATGAGCGGGTCGGCCGGCATCAACTGCGGATGCGGGAAGCGCTCGTCGATGTATTCGTTGATGATGTTCGATTCGTACAGAATCAGTTCGCGCTCGACCAGGATCGGCACCTGGCCGTACGGATTCATCGTCGAGATGTCCTCGGGCTTGTTAAACAAATCCACGTCGCGCACTTCGAAGTCCATGCCCTTTTCGAACAGGACCAGGCGGCAGCGCTGGGAGAACGGGCACGTGGTGCCGGAGTAGAGAACCATCATGGTTTATAGTTCCTTCAAGAAACAAAGGGGTGAAGCGCCAGGCGGCTCACCCCGAATAGACATTGCCCGCATTATAACCGGGCAATCAAGTCACTTTACGTCTTTCCAATAAGAAGCATTCAACGACCACGCCAGGAAAGAGAACAAAGCGAGGAAAATCACGACGATCGCGCCCAGGCGCTTGCGGAAATCGCGCGCCGGTTCGGCCATCCAATCCATGAATCCGACCAGGTCGGCCACCTGCGTATCGAACTCCTGCTGAGTCAGGGTGCCGGGCGTCACCTGCTCGAAGCCGGCGAAGCGGTGCACTTTTTTGCCTTCCTCATGCGGATCCGGTTCCTCGACCATCTTGACCGTACGCACACCCTGCAACTGCCACAGCACGTGCGGCATGGCGACGTTCGGCACGACCAGGTTGTTCCAGCCGGTCGGACGGGTATCGTCCTTGTAGAAAGTACGCAGGTAAGTGTAGATGTAGTCGGGGCCGGAGCCCGCGCCGGAGGCGCGCGCGCGCGTGATCACCGACAGGTCCGGCGGCACGGCGCCGAACCAGGATTTCGCATCCGCGGGACGCATCGCAATCGTCATCAGGTCGCCCACCTTCTCGCCCGAGAACAGCAGGTTGTTCTTGATCTGGTCCTCGCTCAATCCCAGATCGCGCAGGCGATTGTAGCGCATCGACGATGCGGAATGGCAGTTCAGGCAGTAGTTGACGAACAGCTTGGCGCCGTTTTGCAGCGACGCCATGTCGGTGCGTTCGGGCGCACGGTCGAGCGCGACCGTCCCTTCGTTCGCGAACACGAATCCCGGCAGCAGGGCCAGGACCGCGAGCAGTTTTTTCGAGAAAAACATCATGGTTGTCCTTTGGCTTGAGTTCCGAGATCAATGCGGGGTGAACGTGACGCGCTTCGGTACCGGCTTGAACCGGCCCATTGCGCTCCACCACGGCATCAGGAGGAAGAAGCTAAAGTACAGCAGCGTGCAGGCCTGGGCGATCAGCGTGTAGGCCGGGGTCGGCAGCTGGGTGCCGAGGTAGCCGAGCGTCAGGAACGCGACGAAGAAGACGGCGTACACGTATTTGTGCCAGTCCGGGCGGTAGCGGATCGATTTCACCGGCGAATGGTCCAGCCAAGGCAGCAGGGCGAGGATCACGACGGCCGAGCCGAACAGCACGACGCCCCAGAATTTCGCGTCCAGCACCTGCGGGAGCATGCCGATCTCGGCCAGGATGGCGACGACGGTGATCGCGACCTTGGTCTTGTACGACAGGCGCGAACGCAGCCAGATGAACACGACGTACGCGGCAATGCCGGCCATCACGACCCACATGAAGTCGGACGTCGTCGCGCGCAGCACCGAGTAGAACGGCGTGAAGTACCAGGTCGGCGCGATGTGCGGCGGGGTCTTCAGCGAGTCGGCCGGCAGGAAGTTGTTATATTCCAGGAAGTAGCCGCCCATCTCAGGCGCGAAGAACACGACGGCGCTGTAGATCAGCAGGAAGGCCGATACGCCGAACAGGTCTTTCGTCGTGTAGTACGGGTGCGACGGGATGGTGTCGACGCCATGGCCGTCCGGACCGAGGTTTTCCTTGACCTCGATGCCGTCCGGGTTGTTCGAACCCACTTCGTGCAGGGCGATCAGGTGCGCGGCGACGAGGCCCAGCAGTACCAGCGGGATCGCGATCACGTGGAAGGCGAAGAAGCGGTTCAGGGTGGCGTCCGACACGACATAGTCGCCGCGGATCCACAGCGACAGATCCGGGCCGATGAACGGGATGGCGCTGAACAGGTTGACGATCACCTGGGCGCCCCAGTACGACATCTGGCCCCACGGCAGCAGGTAACCGAAGAACGCCTCGGCCATCAGGCACAGGAAAATCGCGAAGCCGAACAGCCAGATCAGCTCGCGCGGCTTGCGGTACGAGCCATACAGCAGGCCGCGGGTCATGTGCAGGTAGACGACGATGAAGAAAGCCGATGCGCCGGTCGAGTGCATGTAGCGCACGAGCCAGCCCCACGGGACTTCGCGCATGATGTATTCGACGGAGCCGAACGCGAGGTTGGCGTCCGGCTTGTAGTGCATGGTCAGGAAGATGCCGGTAACGATCTGCAGCACGAGCACCAGCATGGCCAGCGAGCCGAACAGGTACCAGATGTTGAAGTTTTTCGGGGCGTAGTAACGGCCCCACTGGTCGTTCCACAGCTTCGACAGCGGGAAGCGGTCGTCGACCCAGGCGAGGGCCTTGTGGCTTTTCGGCGCGTCGGCCGGGAGTTTGGTGTCCTTGAACGCTGCGCCCATCTTATGCCTCGCCTTTCTCGTCTTTGCCGATCACGATCTTGTTGTCGGACAGGTACATGTACGGGGGAACATCGAGGTTGGCAGGGGCCGGCTTGTTCTTGAAGACGCGGCCCGACAGGTCGAATGTGGAACCGTGGCAGGGGCAGAGGAAGCCGCCGTGCCAGTCGTCCGGCAGGTTCGGCTGGGGCCCTTCGGCAAAGCGGGCGGAGGGCGAGCAGCCCAGGTGGGAGCAGATGCCGACGACGACAAGCACTTCCTTGTGCTTCTCGTAGGCGCGGAATTCGTTCTTCGCGTATGCCGGCACCGGCATTTGATAGGGTTTGTCGGAATTCGGATCGGCGACCAGGTTGTCGTTCTTCGGCAGACTGGCCAACATTTCGGGAGTGCGGCGGAGAATCCATACGGGCTTGCCGCGCCACTCCACGACTTTCAGCTCACCCGGTTTGACATCGGAAATATCCGCTTCGACCGGAGCACCGGCCGCCTTTGCTCGTTCCGAGGGCTGCAACGTACTGACCAGCACCCCGGCCGTTGAAACACCGACAACGCCACCCGCCGCGCATGTAGCCACGAGCAAGCCTCGCCGGCCTGAATCGACCTGCTTCTCATTACTCATACCAACTCCATTCGTCAAATGCGAAATGTTGCAATGCAATACGTTGCAAACCAGTAAAAGGTTTTTTTGCAACAGTCGATTATAGGTGATCAGTTTTGCAAATTAAAGAAAAAACGTTTGCGTTGTCAGGCGTCTTCCAAAAACGCCCGTTTTTGACTTGCACCACTTGACCACATGGATATCACGCCGGATCGGATCGCACCACGTTTCCTGTATCATCGCTGTGAACCTGGCAAGATTTTAAAAAACACAAGGGAGGTCCGTGATGGCGATGCTGGAAGAGTTCAAGAAATTTGCGATGAAGGGCAACGTCGTCGACCTGGCGGTCGGCGTGATCATCGGCGGAGCGTTCGGACGCATCGTCGACTCGCTCGTGCAGGACGTCATCATGCCGCCGATCGGCAAGCTGTTCGGCGGCCTCGATTTCGCCAGTTACTACATTCCGCTGAACGGCCAGCCGTATGGCCTGCCGCTGGCCGAGGCCAAGAAGGCCGGCGCGGTGCTCGCGTACGGTAATTTCTTCACGATCCTGCTGAACTTCCTGATACTGGCGTTCGTCATTTTCCAGATGGTCAGGCTGATGAATCGCATGCGCGCGCCATTCACCAAGGCCGAGGAAGAGCAGCAGGCGGCCGCTGCGGTGGCAGCGTCGGAAGAAGTCGTCCTGCTGCGTGAAATCCGCGACGCGCTGACGCTGAAGCGCTAACCGCGGGAGTCGCCCGATGCGCCGCTACTGGCTGCTGTTCGCGCAAACCGTCACGATCGCCCTTGCCATTTATGTCGTGATCGCGGCGCTGCGGCCGGCATGGACGGGGCGGGCACCGACCCAGGTCGGCATTGGCGCGCCGGGAAGCACAGTGCCGGTACTGCAGGCGCCCGGCGGCGGTCTCGCGCCGGCCAGCTACCGCGACGCGGCCGGCCGCGCCATGCCGGCCGTCGTCAACATCCTCACCAGCAAAGCGTTGCGCGACACGCACCCGCTGCTGAAGGATCCGTTCTTTAAACGGTTTTTCGGCGACAAGATGCCGCCGCAGGAACAGATGGCCAGCCTCGGTTCCGGCGTGATCGTCAGCGGCGACGGCTATATCCTGACCAATTACCACGTCGTGGAAGGCGCCGACGAGATCGAGGTCGGCCTCGCGGACGGGCGCAAGTCGGCCGCCAGCGTCGTCGGTACCGATCCCGAAACCGACCTCGCCGTCATCCGCATCAAGGCAGATAAATTGCCCGTGATCGTGCTGGGCAACCCGGACCAGGCGCGCGTGGGCGACGTCGTGCTGGCGATCGGCAACCCGTTCGGCGTCGGCCAGACCGTCACGCTCGGCATCATCTCCGCGCTGGGACGCAACAACCTGCACATCAACCACTTCGAGAATTTCATCCAGACGGATGCCGCCATCAACTTCGGCAACTCGGGCGGGGCGCTGGTCGATACGCACGGCAACCTGCTCGGCATCAACTCGGCCATTTATTCGCAGACAGGCGGTTCGGTCGGCATCGGCTTCGCGATTCCCGTGTCGACGGCGAAGACCGTGCTCGATGCCATCATCAAGCATGGCCAGGTCGTGCGCGGTTGGATCGGCGTCGAATCGCAGGACATCACGCCCGACATCGCGGACAGCTTCGGCCTCCCGCGCGACCGCGGCGCCATCATCGCCGGCGTCGTGCGCGGCGGACCGGCCGACCGCGCCGGCATGCGCCCGGGCGATATCCTGCTGGCCGTGGAAGGCAAGAAAGTCGGCAGCACCAACGACATGATGAACCTCATCGCCGACCTGCCGCCCGGCGGCAAGGCCAACATGACGGTGATGCGCAAGAACCGCGAGACGACCATCGCCGTGACCGTCGGCCGCCGTCCGCGCCAGACTCCCTGAACTTTTGGCTCATTTGGACCCTTTATGCACCTGCGCGACCTGACGCAATTCCTTTCCGAACTCAAAGAGAGCAACACCCGGCCGTGGTTCATCATGAACAAGCCCCGCTACGACATCCTGCGGGTCGAATTCCTGGAAGTGCTGACGGAGCTGATCAAGGAGATCGGCCGGTTCGACAAGCAGATCGTCGCCTGCGACCCGAAGAAGGCGATGTTCCGCTTCCAGCGCGATACGCGCTTTTCGAACGACAAGACGCCGTACAAGACGCATTTCTCGGCCGGCATCGCACCGGGCAACAAGCGCCGGCCCAGCGAAGGCGGCGGGCCGACCTATTATTTCCACATCGAAGCGGACGGTACGCTGCTGTACGGTGCCGGCGAATACCTGCCGCCGGCGGCGCGCCTGAAGGCGATCCGCGAGCACGTCGTCAACGATGCGACAGGTTTCGCCAAAATGTTGAAGAATAAACATCTGCGCGAGGGGTATGGCGACCTGCAGCCGGAAGACAAGCTGCAACGCCCGCCGAAAGGATTCGATCCGAACCATCCGCTGGTCGAATACCTGAAGCTCAAGAGCTATTTCGTCTGGAAGGAAGAGAAGCTGGACATCAACGCCCCGGACAAGCTCGTACCGCAGCTCGCGCAGGGATTCAAGGACGCCACCGCGCTCGTCAACTGGCTGCGCGGGGTGCCGCAGACATTCGAAGAGTAAAGGGAGTCACACATGGCGTTGCACCACGCAGTCTCGGGTGAGCGGATCGCACTCCAGCGGGGCGAAGACGACATCGCGAATTTCACCTCGATCGCACTGATCAAGACGGATCACATGGAATTGATCCGGCTCGTGATACCGAAGGAAAAACCGATGCCGGAGCATTGGGTCGAAGGCGAGATGACCTTGCTGTGCCTGGAAGGCGAGATCGCATTCCAGGCCCATGGCCGCACGACGATCCTGCAGCCGAACGAGATGGTTTATCTGGCCGGCGGCGAGCCGCATGCGATCCAGGCCAACCAGGATGCGGTCGCGTTGCTGACCATTTTGCTGCATCCGGGCGATAACACGGGTGGGCCGACGCGGACCGCATCCGCGCCGTAATTCCTGGGGTCAGGCCAGCTCGTCGCGCGGATCCCGCGCCAGCAGCTGGGCCACCATGTCGCTGGCGGAATCGCCATCGAACAGCACGCCGGCCACCGCATTGGTGATCGGCATATCGACGCCCAGCCTGGCCGCCAGCTCGCGCACGGCCTTGGCGCAGGGCACGCCTTCGGCTACGTGGCCGAGTTCCCGCACGATCGTGTCGAGCGGCTTGCCCTGGGCCAGTGCCAGGCCCACGCGGCGGTTGCGCGACAGATCGCCGGTGCACGTCAGGATCAGGTCGCCCATCCCCGTCAGGCCCATGAAGGTGCCCGCATGACCGCCCAACGCCGTGCCCAGGCGGGTGATTTCCGCGAGGCCGCGCGTGATCAGCGCGGCGCGCGCATTCAGGCCCAGGCCAAGGCCGTCGGCCGTGCCGGTGGCGATGGCGAGGATGTTCTTGACGGCACCGCCCACTTCCACGCCGACCATGTCATCGCAGGAATACACGCGCATATTGCCGCCGTGTACGAGCGCGACGACCCGTTCGCGCAGCGCCTTGTCGGTCGATGCGACCGTCAGCGCGCACGGCAGGCCGCGCGCCACTTCCTGCGCGAACGACGGACCGGACAGCGCGGCGGCCGGTACGGCATCGCCCAGCACCTCGCGCACGACCTGGTGCGGCAGCAGGCCGGTTTCGTATTCGAAGCCTTTGCACAGCCAGACGATGTTCGGGATCGCGCGGCCCTTCAGTTGCTGCAGCAGGGGGCGCAGGCCGGCCACGGGACAGGCCGCGATCAGCAGCGGTGCCTCACCGGCGGCATTCACCACATGGCCGACGGCGGCATCGAAGTCGGCCGTGACGTCCAGGCCCGCCGGGAATGGGAAGCCGGGCAGGTAGCCGGTGTTTTCGCGCGCGCTGGCGGCTTGCGCCATCTGCGCGGGATTGCGTCCCCACAGCAGGACGTCGTGGCGCGCGGCGAGCGCGATCGCCACCGCCGTGCCCCAGGCGCCGGCACCGAGGACGGTGATCTTTTGGGGTGGTTTCGGTTCGTGCATGGGTATGGAAAGACTGCTAGATGCCCCAGACGTCGGACGCCTTGACGTAGCCGCCGGTGCCGTCGCGGTGGCGGACGCGCACCCAGGTGCCGGCTTCCGGATCGACGAGCTCGAGCAGGACGTTCTTTTCGGCCGTCATCACGACGGGCGCATTGTCGTCAGGGGCCGAACGCACCTTGGCGGCGGCGGCGCGCACGATGACGTTGCGCTTGGCCGACAGGTTTTTCGCCTCGGTCCAGGCCATGTCGCCGGTGGCGTCACGTACCTTGACCCAGTCGCCATAGCTGAGGACGACCTCGACCGGCATGCCGCTGGGCGCGACGTACAGCTTGCCGCTGCGGGTGGACGGGGCTTCGTACAGGATCACGGCATGCGCGCCGACCGTCTTGAAATCGAACGCGGCGGCCGCGCACGATGCCAGCAGCAACAAGCTGCCTGCGATGAGACGATGGCGGAAGCGGATGGGGCGCATGTGGGCCTTTGAAGACGTGCCTGCCGGGTATCGGCAGCGCGTCGGAAGAAACAAGGCGTCCGGCCCCGCCCGGGACGGGCGAAGCAGGACGCCCGGGATATTACTGGTTGCCAGCCGGCGTGCCTGCAGTGGCAGCCTGCTCGGCCAGCGCCTGGCGGCGCTGCTGGTAGAACACTTCGAAGTTGATCTCGGCCAGGTGGACCGGCGGGAAACCGGCACGGGTGATCACGTCGGCGATGTTCGCGCGCAGGTACGGGTAGATGATGTTCGGGCAACCGATGCCCAGCAGCGGATCCATCTGCTCGGCCGGGATGTTACGGGCTTCGAAGATACCTGCCTGCTTGCCTTCGGCCAGGAAGGCGACTTTGTCCTTGACCTTGGCGGTCACGGTGATGGTGACGGTCGATTCGTAGATGCCATCGGCAATGCCTTCGGCGCCGACATCCAGCGAGACCTCGATGGTCGGGGCTTCCTGCTCCAGGAAGATCGCCGGGGAATTCGGTTGTTCCAGCGACAGATCCTTCAGGTAGATACGCTGGATTTGGAATACGGGTTGCAGGTTTTCGTCAGCCATGGAACGCTTTCGTGTAATTGTAAGAAGAATGGCATAGCCTGCCATTCGAGGTGCTTGACTTGTCAAGGCGCCGGCAATTGTATCAAAACCAATTCGGTTTCAATAGTTTGCCGGGGGCCTTGCCAAGCCAGCACCGATCAGGCTGCTTCGCCCTTCAACAGCGGATCCAGGCGGCCTGCCTGGTCGAGTGCGTACAGGTCGTCGAAGCCGCCCACATGGGTATCGCCCACGTAGATCTGCGGCACCGTACGGCGGCCCGTGCGCTGCATCATGATGGCGCGTTGTTCCGGGTCGAGGTCGACGCGGATGCGTTCGATGTCGGTCACGCCCTTGGCTTCCAGCAGGCGCTCGGCGCGCACGCAGTAGGGGCAGCTTGCGGTGTGATAGAGGACAACATGGGCTGTCATGGCATTTCCTTTCAAATTATTTGATCAGGGGCAGGCCGGCAGCCGTCCAGGCCGCGATACCGCCTTCCAGGCCATAGATATCTTCGAACCCTGCCGCTTTCAACAGGCGCGCCGCTTTATCGGCGTGTTTGCCGTCTTGATCGACGACAACGATGGTCTTGATTTTCGACTTGTCCAGCTCGCCGGTGCGATTGCCCAAGTCTGCCAGCGGAATGTGTTTCGCGTCGCGCAGGTGCCCCGCGGCAAATGCGTCGGCGCCGCGCACGTCGATCACGGAGGTGGATTTACCCCGGTTGATCATCTGGGTGGCCTGCAGCGGCGAGGCCACGCGGCCACGCGGCGCGAGCGACAACCACAGTAGGGCGCCCCCCGACAGGACAGCGATCGCGACAGTGATGAAATGGTCGATGATGAATTTCACGAAGGTTCCGTTGGTTGAACTGAATCATCGCATTATAAAATAGAAGTCGGATCGGTATTTCCTGCTCACTTTTTTCTATAAAGCACAAGCACCTATGTACAAAATCGTATTCATGCGCCACGGCGAGTCCACCTGGAACCTCGAGAACCGTTTCACCGGCTGGACCGATGTCGACCTGACCGAAAAAGGCGTCAACGAAGCCAAGCTGGCCGGCCGCCTGCTGAAGGAAGCCGGTTTCACCTTCGATCTGGCCTATACCTCGGTCCTGAAACGTGCGATCCGCACGCTGTGGCTGGCCATGGACGAGATGGACATGATGTGGCTGCCGGTCAAGAACGACTGGCGCCTGAACGAGCGTCACTACGGTGCGCTGCAGGGCCTGGACAAGGGCGAGACCGCCGCCAAGTTCGGCGACGAGCAGGTGCTCGTATGGCGCCGCAGCTACGACACGCCGCCGCCGGCGCTGGAAGTCGACGATCCGCGCACGTCCTTCAACGATCCGCGTTACGCCGGCCTCGACAAGGCACAGATCCCGCTGACGGAATGCCTGAAAGACACCGTCGCCCGCGTGATGCCGGCCTGGGACGAGGAAATCGCCCCGGCCATCCGCGCCGGCAAGCAGATCCTGATCTCGGCCCACGGCAACAGCCTGCGCGCCGTGATCAAGATGCTGGACAACATCAGCGACACGGACATCGTCGGCCTGAACATCCCGAACGGCACCCCGCTCGTGTATGAACTGGACGCGGACCTGAAGCCGATCCGTCATTACTACCTGGGCGACCAGGCAGCGATCGCGGCCGCCATGGCCGCCGTGGCCAACCAAGGGAAGGCGAAGTAAGTCTTGCGTTTTTCCTTTGTGAAGTCGACGTCCGCGGGCCTGTCCGCCCGCGGCAAACTGGTATGCGGCCTGCTGGCCTGCGTGTTTGCCATCGGCAGCGCGCAGGCGGCGCCGCGCCAGACCGCGCGCAGCAAGGAGAAGGCCGCCGCCGAGGCGGCGCGCGCCGGTATCCAGCAAAAGCTCAGCGCGCTCAAGAAGGACATCAGCCGCACCGAGAGCGAAAAAGAAGATGCGGCCGACGAGCTGGCCGAATCGGAAGAGGCGATCTCCGACGCCAATCGCTCGCTGCGCGAACTCGCGGACGAGCAGGCCGCCACCAATACCAGGCTGAAAGATCTCGCAACCGAAGAGGCGAGACTCGGCGACACCATCGCGGCCCAGAAGCGCCAATTGGCGAAGCTGTTGCGCGAACACTATGTCGCCGGCAACGAGGACCGCATCAAGCTGCTGCTGTCGGGCGATAACCCGAACCGGATCAACCGCGACCTGCAGATGATGGCCTACGTGTCCCAGGCGCAGGCGAAACTGCTGAATGCCCTGCGCGCGAACCTGGCCGCCGTCGAGGCGAACCACGCCGAGACGCAGAACGCCAAGGACGAGCTGGAAGAAATCGCACAAGAGCAGAAGTCGCAGAAGGCCCTGCTCGAAAAGGAAAAGGCCAAGCGCGCCACGCTGCTGGCGAATCTGTCGAGCAAGCTGACGGACCAGCGCAAGCAGGCGAGCCGCCTGGAGCAGGACGAACAACGCATGAGCGGCCTCGTCGACCGCCTGACGCGCCTGATCCGCGAACAGGAAATCGCAGCCGCGGCCGAGCGCAAGCGGCAACAGGAACTGGCCGCCGCGCGTGCGAAAGCGGCTGCCGAAGCGAAGGAACGCGCGCTGGCGCGGGCCAAGGCGCAGCGCGAAGAGCGTGAGCGCCTGGCGCGCGAAGCGGCCAAGGAAGCGGCGAAGACCGGCAAACCCGTGAAACCGTTGCCGCCGCCGAAGCCGGAGCCGGAAGAAACACGGGTGGCCGAGGAACCGGCACCGAAACCGGAAGCACCGCGGCGCACAGCCGACACCGCGCTGGCCGCGGACTTGCCGAGCGGCGCATTCGAAAGCCTGCGCGGCCGCCTGCCGGCGCCGATCTCCGGCAAGATCGCGGCCCGTTTCGGCGCCAAGCGCGGCGACGGTCCGACGTGGCGCGGCATGTTCATCAAGGCGCCCGAAGGGACCGACGTGCGCGCCATCGCGGCGGGACGTGTCGTGTTCGCCAACTGGATGCGCGGCTACGGCAACCTGATCATCATCAACCACGGCGGCGAGTACCTGTCGATCTACGGCAACAACCAGACCCTGGTGAAGCAGGCCGGCGACGCCGTCAAGCCTGGCGACGTCATCGCCAGTGCCGGCAATACCGGCGGCAACGAGGAATCGGGGCTATACTTCGAGCTCAGGCATCTCGGAAAAGCGTTCGATCCTTCGAGCTGGGTCAGGTTCTAATTTCCGGAAGCACAATCCAGGGAACAGCATGGGCAAGAAACTCAAGAACCTCGGTCTGATCGGCCTTGGCATGGTGGCCGGGGTGGCCGCCTCGGTCCAGTATTCGGCGCTGGCGCAAAAAGGCGGCGATGCGCCCCTGCCGCTGGACGAGCTGCGCCAGCTGGCCGATGTCTATGCCCTCATCAAGAGCGATTACGTCGAGAAGGTCGACGACAAGAAGCTGTTGTCGGATGCGATCGCCGGGATGGTGAATTCGCTCGACCCCCATTCCGTCTACCTGGACCAGAAGGATTTCGCCGAGATGCGCGAAGAGGTGCAGGGCCGCTTCGTCGGCCTCGGCATCGAGGTCGCGATGGAAGACGGCTACGTCAAGATCGTCTCGCCCATCGAGGATTCGCCCGCCTACCGCGCCGGCATCAAGGCCGGAGATTTGATCACGCGCATCGACAACGTGCCCGTCAAGGGCTTGTCGCTGGACGACGCCATCAAGCGCATGCGCGGCGAGCCGCACAGCAAGGTGATGCTGACCATCGCCCGCCGCGGCGCGGACGCGCCATGGGTCGTGCCCGTCGAGCGCGAGGAAATCAAGGTGGCCAGCGTCAAGGCGAAGATGATCGAGCCCGGCTATGCCTGGCTGCGCATCAACCAGTTCCAGGAAGAGACCGTCGACGACGTCGCGGACAAGCTGAAGGACCTGTACGCCCGCAACCCGAACATCAAGGGCCTCGTGCTGGACCTGCGCAACGACCCGGGCGGTCTGCTGCCGAGCGCGATCGGCGTCTCGGCGGCCTTCCTGCCGGCGAACGACGTGATCGTCTCGACGAAGGGCCAGCTGGCCGAATCGAACGCCACGTTCTACGGCCGGCGTGAATTCTATGCCGTCAAGCCGGGCGCCGATCCGCTGGCGAAATTGCCGTCCGCGCTGAAGACCGTGCCAATGGTGGTGCTGGTCAACACGGGCTCGGCATCGGCATCGGAAATCGTCGCGGGCGCCCTGCAGGACTACAAGCGCGCCATCGTGATGGGCAGCCAGACGTTCGGCAAGGGCTCCGTGCAGACCTTGCGCCAGCTGACGCCGGACACGGCCGTCAAGCTGACGACGGCACGTTATTTCACGCCGAAAGGCCGCTCGATCCAGGCGCTGGGCATCGTGCCGGACCTGAAGGTCGATGAGACGCCGGAAGGCGACGGCCTGAACGCCGTGCGCGTGCGCGAAGCCGACCTGGATCACCACCTGACGAACGAGGCGGCCGACAGCCGGAGCGCGAACGCGAAGCGTCGCGACGAGCTCGAGGAAGAGCAGTTCACCGTGGCCGCGCTGAAGAACGCCAAGCCGGTCGAATTCGGCGGCAAGGACGATTTCCAGCTCGTACAGGCCCTGAACCACTTCAAGGGTTTGAAAGTGCAGATCGCCAAGGTCGATCCGAACGACGACAAGCCGGCACCTGCCAAGCTGCCGGGCCAGGAGCAGAAACCGGCCGAGATCAAGGACGACGCCAAGCCGGTTGCACCGAAGCGATGAACGACCAGCAGCTGCTACGTTATTCGCGCCATATCCTGCTCGACGAGATCGGCATCGAAGGCCAGGAGCGTCTCCTGGCCGCGCGCGTGCTCGTGATCGGCGCCGGCGGCCTCGGTTCGCCGGCCGCGCTGTATCTCGCCGCAGGCGGCGTGGGCCGGTTGACGCTCGTCGACGACGATACCGTCGACCTGACGAACCTGCAGCGCCAGGTGATGCACACGACGGCCCGCGTGGGCCAGCCCAAGGTCGAGTCCGGGCGCGACGCCCTGCACCAGATCAATCCCGAGGTCGAGGTCGTCGGCTTGCGCGAACGCGCCGATGCCGCACGTCTCGCGGAACTTGTCCGCGATTCCGATGTCGTACTCGACTGCAGCGACAACTTCGCCACCCGTCATGCCGTCAACCGCGCCTGCGTGGCCGCCGGCGTCCCGCTCGTCGCGGGCGCCGCGATCCGTTTCGACGGGCAGATCTCGGTCTTCGACGTGCGTGATCCCGCTTCGCCCTGCTATGCCTGCCTGTTCCCGGAGGATGGCAGGTTCGAGGAAGTGGCATGCAGCACGATGGGCGTGTTCGCGCCGCTGGTCGGCATCATCGGCGCCATGCAGGCGGCCGAGGCGCTGAAGCTGCTGGCCCGGAGCGGCCGTTCGCTGGCCGGCCGGTTGCAGATGCTGGATGCGCGCGCGATGGAATGGACGGAGATCGGCGTGGCGCGCAATCCATGCTGCCCCGTGTGTGCCGGCGACCGGCGAGGGCGCCCGGCGTAGAATACGCTGGCCGTTTACACGGAACGTGTCTTTCTGTCCAGACTATCTTACAATTAGACAATTTTCCTGACGAGTTGGAACATTTTCCAAACGACTTTTAACGTCATTCCTGCTCGTTCGGCCTTATACTGTTTTTTCGACCACATTCATCACATCTATGCAGAACTTCAAGCATCGTTTCGCACGGCAGGGCCGCCAGGGTGGTTTCACCCTCGTCGAAATCATGGTCGTCGTGGTCATCATCGGCATCCTGGGCGCGCTCGTCGTACCCAAGCTGCTGGGCCGCACCGGCGAGTCGCGCGTGACCGCGGCCCGCGTCGACATCGCCACGCTGATGTCGGCACTGAAGCTGTACAAGCTCGATAACCAGCGCTATCCCACCACGGAGCAGGGCCTGCAGGCGCTGACCCAGAAGCCGACCAGCGGCCCGGCCGCCAACGGCTGGAAGGAAGGCGGCTACCTCGAGAAACTGCCGAAGGACCCGTGGGGCAATCCGTACCAGTACCTGTCGCCGGGCCTGCATGGCGAGGTCGACGTGTTCTCGCTGGGCGCGGATGGCCAGCCGGGCGGTACCGGTGAGGATGCCGACGTCGGTTCGTGGGACAACAAATAACGTAGGTATTCCGATGACCACGCCCGCGCCGGGCCGCGGCGGCGGCTTCACCCTGGTGGAGATCATGGTCGTGCTCGTCATCATCGGCGTCACGCTGGGGTTGGCCAGCCTCAACGCCATCCCCAGTCCGCACCAGGACCTGCAGAAGGAGGCGCAGCGCATCGCGCTGCTGCTGCAGCTGGCGCGCGACGAAGCCATCGTGCGCAATCGCCCCGTCGCCTTCGAGGCCACGCCCGAGCGCTACCACTTCCTCGTGCGCACCGAAACGCGCTGGGAGCCGATCGCGAACGACGACCTGCTGCGCGAGCGCGACTTCAAGAATGCCCCGCTGACCCTGCTGCTGGACCCGACCAGCGCGGGCACCCTGAATCCGCTGCGCATCACGTTCGGCAACGAACCCGTCGACAAGCCGTTCATACTCACGCTGGCCAGCGGCAACGACCGCGTCGCCATCCGTGCCGACGGCGTCGGACATTTCACGGTGGAGTGACGGGGTCAACGATGAGGACGATGCGATTCCCGAACCGGCAACGCGGCTTCACGCTGCTCGAAGTGCTCGTGGCCCTCGTCATCGTGGGCACGGCGCTGGGCGCGGGCCTGCGCGCCGTCGGCAGCCTGAGCTCGAACGGCAGCAGCCTGCGCGCCTCGATGATGGCGACGTGGTCGGCCGAGAACCGGCTCGTGCAGATTCGACTGGGCAAGGAATTCCCCGACATCGGCAAGCACAGCTTCGATTGCCCGCAGGGCGACCTGCACCTCGTGTGCCAGGAAGACGTGATCGCCAGCCCGAACCCGCGCCTGCGCCGCGTCGAGGTCTCCGTGTACAACATCGAAAACCCCAACCGGCGCATCGTCAAGCTGGTACAACTGGTGCTGAAACCGTGGCGATGAGAGCACACTCCCGGGTCCGCGGCTTTACCCTGGTGGAGCTGCTCGTGGCGATCAGCATCCTGGCCATCGTGGCCGTGCTCGGCTGGCGCGGACTGGACGGCATCGTGCGTGCGCGGATGACCCTCACGCAGCAGATGGAAACGACGCGCGGCATGCAGCTGGCGTTCGCCCAGATGCAGAGCGATTGCGAACACATCGCGCAGCGCGACGTCGTCGACCAGCGGCCCTATCTCCTCATCGGCGCCGACCGTTTTACGCTCGTGCGCGAAGTGTTTACGGAAAACCAGCCGTCGCGGTTGCAAGTGGTCGCGTACCGCATCGTCAACGGCACGCTGATGCGGCGCGAATCGCAGCCGGTGCGCGACCTCGTGCAACTCGACGCGCTGTGGCAGGCCGTCACCGGCGATGGCGACACCAACCCGTCCGTGGCGCTGCAGACCGGCGTGACGGGCATGCAGGTCGCGACCTGGGTCAACAATTCCTGGCGCCAGGGCGGCGTCGATCCGGGTGCGAATACGGCGGGCACGGGCCAGGCGCCGGTCCAGCAGCAGCCTGACCAGGGGGCGCCGCAAGTGAGCAACGAACCGACCGGCCTGCAGGTCGCGCTGCAATCGCAGAACCTGCAGCAGCCGATGATCAAATCCTTCCTGCTGGGGGAACCATGAGAACGCGACAGCGCCGACCCGCGCGCGAACGCGGCGTGGCCGTGATCACCGCGCTGCTGCTCACGACGCTGGCGATTTCCATCGTCGCCAGCCTGTTCTGGCAGCAGCAGGTGCAGGTGCGTTCGATGGAAAACCAGCGCCTGCACCTGCAGACCAAGTGGATCCTGCGCGGCGCGCTCGACTGGGCGACGCTCGTCCTGTTCCAGGACGGCATCGACCACCGCGACTACACGTCGCTCGACCAGGTGTGGGCGACGCCGCTGGCGGAAACGCGCCTGGACCAATATGTCGAACGCCAGCGGGTCGAAGGAGAAACGTTCGATGCAAGCCTGTCCGGTAACATTACCGACGCATGCGCGCGTTACAATTTACGCAACCTG
>Ga0187844_10000273_pt1 | contig 39940 bp, 34 predicted proteins | sample SpaLakP09_SKY_50_FD_134517 | JGI IMG/M metagenome (GOLD analysis project Ga0187844, IMG submission 134517) | Oligotrophic lake water microbial communities from Sparkling Lake, Wisconsin, USA - SP09_SKY_50 | ecosystem: Environmental > Aquatic > Freshwater > Lake | place: USA: Sparkling Lake... | reverse complement strand
TCGGCAGCGTACCGCGTTCGTCGAACCAGTCGATCAGCACGAAGCTGGGGAAGACGGGCATGAAGAACAGCGTGGCGACGAGCAGCATGCCGAACACGAAGAACAGGGCCTCGCCGGCGAGGCGGGCGCGGCTGACGGGCGGGCGCGGCGGCAGGGTCGAGGGATCGAATGCGCCGGTGTCGCGCGCGGGCGAGCCGCTCCAGACGCGGCCATCGGGGACACTCCCCCCATCCGGCAGTGCGGACTGTCCCTCCAGGTGGCCGCGCCGGCCGACGTGCGTATTGCCTTCCAAAATCGCGTACGACGACACGCAGGCATCGTCGGACAGCAGAATGCGCCCGAGGATCAACCGGCCCCGTTCCACGCGCGCGTTCTCGAAGTTGACCGCATTGCCGATGCTGACGTTGTCGCCGATGGCGAGCAGGTCGGGCGCGCGGATCGTCAGCGAGCCGATGACGACGTCATGCCCGATCTTCGCGCCCAGCAGGCGCAGATACCAGCCATACAGCGACGAGCCGGCCAGCAGATACGTCGGCGCGGCCTCGACGAGGCGGTCGGCGAGCCACCAGCGGAAGTAGGTCGCGCCCCACAGCGGGTACACGCCCGGCTTCAGGCGGCCCGCGACGAGCCACTTGCCGCCGATGGCGAACACGAACTCGAGGAGCGTCGCGAGGAGGAACACGCCGATCGACGCGGCGATGGCGCGCGGCACGGAGTCGCCCGGGTCGCCCGTGAAGAAGTGGTACGTGAAGAACGGCGCGAGCCACTGGGCCATGCGCAGCGTGATCAGTATGGGGACGGTCGCCAGCTGGGCCACGCCGCACAGCCAGCGGCGGGCTTCGGACGGGGGCGTCCAGTCGGGCTCGACGGCGGCCGTGCCGGCGGCCTGGTCGAGGCCCGACGCAATGGCGCCGATCTGGCGCTGCAAATAGATGTCGCGCACCGTGACGTGGGCAAAGCGCGGGTCGGCGCGCAGGGCGGTCGCGAGGCGGGCGGCGAAGAACGAGTGGCCGCCCAGGTCGCTGAAGAAATCCAGTTCGCGGCGGATCGGCTGGCCTGGAAACAATTTTTCCAGTGCGGCGAACAGCGCTTTCTCGCCCGGCGTTTCCGCGACATCGGATTCGGCCGGGTCGCTGGGCAGCGGGGCCGACAACGCCATCGCCTTCAGGGCTTTCCGGTCGATCTTGCCGGACGTCAGGCGCGGCATCACGGACAGCTGTTCGAAGCGGCTCGGCACCATGTACGGCGGCAGTTTTTCGGACAGCGCACGGCGCAAGGTGGCCGGTGCGAGCTGTTCCGCCGTCGCGCCGGCGGCCGGGACGAGGTAGGCGACGAGGCGGTCGATGCCGTCGTCCTTGCGGAGCAGCACGGCCGTCGTGCCGACGCCGTCCTGCTGCGCGAGCTGGGCTTCGATCTCGCCCAGTTCCACGCGAAAACCGCGGATCTTGACCTGGTCGTCCGTGCGGCCCAGGCAGACGACCTGGCCATCCGGCTCGATGCGCGCAAGGTCGCCCGTGCGGTACAGGCGCGGGTCGTCCGGGCCAGAACTCCACGGGTTGGCGAGAAATTTCTCGGCCGTCAGGTCGGGACGGCCGAGGTAGCCGGCCGACAGGCCCGGGCCGATGATGCACAGCTCGCCCGTGTCGCCGCGCGGCAGCAGTTGCAAGCCCTTATCGGTCTCGGTGGAAATGACGAGCAAACCATAGTTCGGCAGCGGCGTGCCGATCGTGATCAGGCGGCCCGGCTCGAGGCGCGCGAGGCTGGCCGACACGGTCGCTTCCGTGGGGCCATAGGTGTTGAACATCTGGCGACCCGCCTTCGAAAAGCGCTCGACCACCGTCTCCGGGCACATTTCTCCGCCCAGGTTGATGATCCGCAGGCTGGGCACGTCGTCCGCGAACAGCGCGAGCAGCGTGGGCACGGCGTGCAGCACGGTGACGCCATTGTCAAGCAGCAGGCGCGGCAGCGCTTCCGGGTCGCCGGCTGTCTCCTTCGGCCCGATCCACAGGGTGGCGCCGACGAGATAGGAAATCCAGATTTCCTCGAACGACATGTCGAACGCGACCGAAAAGCCCTGGTACACGCGGTCGGTGGCCTTCACGCCCAGCACTTCGTTCTCGCTGCGCAGGAAGTGACAGATGCTGCGCTGGTCGATGAGGATGCCTTTCGGCTTGCCCGTCGAGCCCGACGTGTAGATGACGTACGCGGGGGCGTCGCCGTCGACCTTGCCGCGCCGGCGCAGCTCGACACCCTCTGGCGCCGGCGCCAGCAGCGTCTCGGCCGTGTGGATCGGTTGCGTGACGGTGCCGAGCCGGTCGCGCATGCGCTCGCTGCTCACGAGGGCGGGCGAGCCGGCGTCTTCCATGCACACGAGCAGGCGCTCGACGGGCGTGTCTTCGTCGACCGGGAGCCAGGCGGCGCCGGCCTTCGCGATCGCCGCCTGCATGACGAGCAGGTCGATCCCGCGCGGCATCCACAGGCCGACGATGTGACCGGGCCGGATGCCGGCGTCGATCAGCCGCGACGCGGCGAGGTCGGCAAGTGCGTCGAGCTCGCGATACGTGAGGCGGCGGTCGCCCGCGACGAGGGCGAGCTGGTCCGGCGCGCGGGCTGCGCTCGCTTCGAGGAGGTCGGCCAGGATTTCGTCGCGCAACAGTTCGGGCTGGTGCGGGCCGTAGAGCACATCGGGGTGCCGTGTCAGAGGAGAGATATCGTTCATCTACGGCTGTAGTTGGGGTTGTTCGTGAGATTCATCAAGGAAAAAAACACAATCCTGGCAGCCACATCCGCGCAGGGTACTCCATTTTAACGGTCGGGCGGCGCGAGCGTTTCTTCACGCACGCGGACACGGGTCATTCAGCCATTTTTGATCTGGATCAAGGATTTGGACCGTCCAGATTTCATAAAATTTCCCTAAATCAACATTTTCTTGTCATTAGAACAGGAGTCACGCTTGCGTACCAATCTGCCCGTCACGGGCATCGAATACCCATTGGCGGACGGCCAGTCCATCGTGTCGAAAACGGACACGAAAGGCCGCATTACCTACGTCAACCCCACCTTCATCGAAGTCAGCGGTTTCACCGAGGAAGAGCTGATCGGCAAGGCCCACAACATCGTCCGCCACCCGGACATGCCGCCGCAGGCGTTCGCCGACCTGTGGCAAACGCTGCAGGCGGGCGAACCGTGGACAGGACTCGTGAAAAATCGTCGAAAAAACGGCGATTTCTACTGGGTGGTGGCGAACGTCGTGCCCATCAAGGAGGAGGGAACGACGGTCGGCTACATGTCCGTGCGCACCCGTCCCGCGCGCGACCAGGTCGAACAGGCCGAAGCGATCTACAAGCGCTTGCGCGACGGCCGGGCGGACGGCATCGCCATCCGCCGCGGCGCCGTCGTGCGCACCGCGTGGTGGGCGCGCCTGCTGGACTTGCGCACCTTGCCGCTGGGCCGGCGTCTCGGTCTCTTGATGAGTGCGCAGGCCTTGCTGATGCTGGTACTGGCCTGCGTGACCCAGGCCTGGGGCTGGCGCCTGCTGGCGCTGGCCGGCGCGGCCCTGACCCTGCTGGCCTGGGCCGAGCTGCACCGGTCCATCGTCAAGCCCATGCGCCAGGCGCTGGACGGCGTCTACGCGCTGGCCGGCGGCGATCTGTCGCGCCAGCCGGCGCGCGGACGCGACGACGAGATGGGCCGCCTGCTGCTCGCGCTGCGCCAGTTGAACATCAACCTGACGGCGATCGTGGGCGACGTGCGCACGAGCGTCGGCGCGATCCACGCGGCCACGCGCGACATCGCGACGGGCAACCACGACCTCGCGCGCCGCACGGAAGCGCAGGCCGCCAGCCTGGAGCAGACTGCCGCGAGCCTCGCGCACATCGCGGCCAAGGCGGGCCAGAACACGGACAGCGCCGAGCGCGCCGACGGCCTCGTGGGCGAAGCATCGCGGGTGGCGGGACGCGGCGGCGCGGCCGTGCTGGAAGTCGGCACGACGATGGGCCAGATCAGCGGGTCGGCCACGCGCATCGTCGACATCATCGGCCTGATCGACGGCATCGCGTTCCAGACGAATATCCTCGCACTGAACGCGGCCGTGGAAGCGGCGCGCGCGGGCGAGCAGGGCCGCGGGTTCGCCGTGGTGGCGGGCGAAGTCAGGAGTCTCGCCCAGCGCTCGGCCGGCGCGGCGAAGGAGATCAAGGCACTGATCGAGGATTCCGTGCACCAGGTCGGGCAGGGCAACGAACTCGTCGACGCGGCCGGCCAGACGATGCGCCAGGTCGTGAGCTCGGTGCAGGACGCGGCCGCCATCATGGGCGACATCACGACGGCGTCGCGCGCGCAGAACGAGGGCATCGCGGAAGTGAATGCGGCAATGGCCGAACTCGATGGCATCACGCGCGAGAATGCGGCTCTTGTCGAGGAGTCGGCCATGGCGTCCGCCAGCGTGGCGGAACAGGTGGGGCATCTGGGACAGGTGTTGTCGGTTTTCAAAATCGGTCGGTAGGTCGGTAGGTCGGCAGTTCGCGTGGGCACGGTGTGCCCACCCTACCGTCGGCGTCAATCGTAGGGTGGGCGGCCCCCGCCCACGCGTGGTAGCACACCGGGTTCGGCGATTTTTGATGCAAGTCAAGGATTTTGCGGCCCCGCCTCAATAGACTCATCCCGTACTTCACACCGCAGGCCCAGGAGTTTCCCGATGTTCGATGCAGTTCCCGCAACCAGCGCCAACCGGGCGCACCCGGCGTTCCAGCCCGTCGTCGAGTTCGATGCGGACCTGATCGCCCGGCTGAGTCGCAACGGCCCCCGCTACACGTCGTACCCGACGGCGGACCGCTTCACGGAATCGTTCGGCTACCGCGATTTCCTGCACGCCGTGGCCGACCTGCGCACGCGCGGCGGCGGCAAGCCGCTGTCGCTGTACCTGCATATTCCGTTCTGCGACACCGTCTGCTACTACTGCGCCTGCAACAAGATCGTCACGAAGAACCGCGAGAAGGCCGCGACCTACCTCGCTTACCTCAAACGCGAAGTGGAAATGCAGGGCCGCCTGTTCGCCGGCATGAACGAGGTCGAGCAGCTGCACTTCGGCGGCGGCACGCCCACTTACCTGTCGGACGCGCAGATGGAAGACTTGATGGCGCACCTGCGCAGGAGTTTTCGCTTCGCGCCGGATGCCGTGGGCGAATACTCCATCGAGATCGACCCGCGCACGGTGTCGCAAGAGCGCGTGCACAGCCTGCGCCGCCAGGGGTTCAACCGCATCAGCCTCGGCGTGCAGGACTTCGACCCAGACGTGCAGCGCGCCGTCAACCGCATCCAGCCCGAGGCGGAAACGCGCGCCATCATCGACGCGGCACGCGACGCGGACTTCCGCTCCGTCAGCATCGACCTGATCTACGGCCTGCCGAAGCAGACGCCGGACACGATGCACGCGACGCTCCAGAAAGTCATCGACGCGGCGCCGGACCGCATCGCCGTGTACCACTACGCGCACCTGCCGCACCTGTTCAAGCCGCAGCGCCGCATCGTCGAGGCGGACATGCCCGACAGCGACACGAAGCTGCGCATGCTCCAGCTGTGCATCGAGCGCCTGACGGCCGCGGGGTACGTCTATATCGGCATGGACCATTTCGCCCGGCCGGACGACGACCTCGCCATCGCGCAACAGCAGGGCCGCCTGCACCGCAACTTCCAGGGCTATTCGACGCATGCCGATGCGGACCTCGTGGCCTGCGGCGTGTCGGCCATCGGTGCCGTCGGCGCCACGTACAGCCAGAACGTCAAGACGCTGGACGCCTATTACGATGCGCTCGACCGCAACGAGCTGCCGGTGGCGCGCGGCGCGCGGCTGTCGATGGACGATGCGCTGCGTCGTACGATCATCCAGAAGCTGATGTGCCAGTTCGAGCTGTCGGTCGGCGCCATCGAGCTCGCGTTCCCGATCGCGTTCCACGCGTATTTCGCCCGCGAGATGGAACAGCTCGCGGAGCTCGAACGCGACGGTCTCGTGGAACTCGCGCCCGACTGGATCAGCGTGACCTTGAAAGGCCGCCTCCTGATCCGCAACGTGTGCATGGTGTTCGACCGCTATCTCGCCGCGCGCGGATCGGCCACGCATTCCAGGACCGTGTGACCGGATGAACGTCGCGCTCCTTCCCGTGTTCGTCGTCGGCCTGCTGGGCAGCGTCCACTGCGCCGGCATGTGCGGCGGGATCGTGGGCGCGCTGTCCGTCGCGCCTTCGGTGGGACGGGTCGTGCCCGTGCGCGTCGCCGCCGCGCGCGCCCGTCGCCAACGTCTTTGCCTACAACGCGGGGCGCATCGGCAGCTATATGGTGGCCGGTGCGTTGGCCGGTGGCCTCGCGCAGGGCGCGCAGGCGTTGACAAGACTGCCGATGCTGCAGGCCGGTGCGTACTGGCTCGCCAACCTGATGCTGGCCGCGCTGGGCCTGTACCTGATGGATGCGTGGCGCGGCCTCGCGCGCCTCGAGCAGGGCGGAAGGTTCGTGTGGCGCGGCGTGCAGCCCCTGCTGAAAAGAGTCGGCCCGCTCGACCGGCCCGCCCGCATGTTCGTCGCGGGCGGCCTGTGGGGCTGGCTGCCGTGCGGAATGGTCTACAGCGTCCTCGTCACCGCGATGCTGAGCGGTTCCGCGCGCCACGGCGCGCTCGTGATGCTGGCCTTCGGTCTCGGCACCTTGCCGATGCTGCTGGGCCTGGGCCTGCTGGGCGCGCGCCTGCGCAGCTGGCTCGCGAGCCCGCGCGTGCGGGTCGCGTGCGGCGTCCTCGTGCTGGGCTTCGGCCTGCTGGGGCTCGCGCGCGCGGCGGGCGGCTTGCCGCATGGCTGGGTGCAGGAGATCTGCGTCGCGCCCGGAGCCGCGCCATGAACGCGGCCGTCCTCGACACCGCCACGTGCTGGCACTGCGGCCAGCCGGCACCGGGCGCGAGTCCGTGGTCGGCCGTCGTCGACGGCGCGAGCCGCACCATGTGCTGCCCCGGCTGCGCCGCGGCGGCGCAGGCCATCGCGGACGCCGGCCTCGCCGACTACTACGACAACCGCACCGAATTCGCCGTCCGTATCGAGGATGACGCCGACAGCGCGGCGCTGCGCGCGTACGACGACGCGCCCGGCGCCGGCGACGTCGTTTTCAACATCGAAGGCATCCGCTGCGCGGCGTGCGTGTGGCTGATCGAGCGCCGGGTGAATGCGCTGCCCGGTGTGACGGACGCGCTGCTGAACGTGGCGACTGAACGCCTGCGCGTGCGCCGGGACCCGGCCGAGGCGAGGACCAGCGACATCCTCGCGGCGCTGCGTGCGATCGGCTACACGGCCTATCCGGTGGACGCGGCGCGCCAGGCGGCGCACCTCGAACGCGAGCGCAGGACGCTGTTCCGCCGCCTGTTCGTGGCGGGCCTGTCGATGATGCAGGTGATGATGTACGCCGTCCCCGTGTACCTCGCCACGGACGGCACGATGGATGCCGACATGCGCGCGCTGATGAACTGGGCCGCGCTGCTGCTGACCGTGCCGGCCGTCGCGTACTCGGCGTGGCCGTTCATGCGCGGCGCATGGATGGACCTGCGGCGCGGCGTGGCCGGCATGGACGTGCCGGTGGCGCTGGGCATCCTCGCGGCATCCGGCGCCAGCGTCGTCGCGGTCGTGCGCGGCCACGGCGACGTGTATTTCGATTCGATCACGATGTTCGTGTTCCTGCTGCTGGGCAGCCGCTACCTGGAGCTGGACGCGCGCCGGCGCGCCGCGCGCGCGCTCGACGGCCTGCAGCGCGCGGCGCCCGCGACGGCGCAGCGCTTCATCGACTTTCCGGCGACGCGGGCGACGGACACCGTCCCGGCCGGCGCGCTCGTGCCGGGCGACGTCGTGCTCGTGCCGCCCGGCCAGGCCGTGCCGGCCGACGGCGTCATCGTGGAAGGCGACACGGAAGTCGACCTCGCGCTGCTGACGGGCGAAAGCCGTACGCGCGCGCTGGGCCCCGGCGCGCAACTGCCGGGCGGCGCGGTCAACGTCGCGCAGGCGATCGTCGTGCGCGCGACGAGCGATGCGCGCGACAGCACCCTGGCGCTGCTGGTGCGCCTCGTCGAACGCGCGGGCCAGGACAAGCCCGCGCTGGCGCTGTGGGCCGACCGCGTCGGTGCGTGGTTCGTGCTGGCACTGCTCGTGCTGACGGTCGTCGTGGGCGCGGGCTGGTATCTCGTCGATCCGGCACGCGCGTGGCCGGCGGCGATCGCGGTGCTCGTCGTGTCGTGCCCGTGCGCGCTGTCGCTGGCGACGCCGACGGCGCTGGCGGCCGCCACCGACCGCCTGCTGCGGCGCGGTGCGCTGGCCGTCAAGCCGCACGTGCTGGAAACGCTGGGCCGCGCGACGCACGTCGTGTTCGACAAGACCGGCACGCTGACCTATGGCCATCCCGTGCTGCGCCAGACGGTGACGTTCGGTGGCGCGAGCCGGCGCATGGCGCTGCAGCTGGCCGCCGCGCTGGAAGCGGGCAGCGCGCACCCGCTGGCGCAGGCGCTCCGCGCGGCGGCCGGGGAGGCGGCGCTGGTCGCCAACACGGTGAACCAGGTCGTCGGACAAGGTGTCGAGGGCGAGATCGGCGGCCGCCGTTACCGGCTCGGCAATGCCGCGTTCGTGGCCGGCATCGCGTACGGTGACGCGCCGGGCGGTCAGCCGGCCGGCGTCACCAGCGTGTGGCTGGGCACCACGTCCGGCTGGGTTGCGCGCTTCGAGCTCGTCGACGAGATACGGCCGGAGGCGCGCGACGTCGTGGCCGGTTTGCGTGCGGCGGGCAAGACGGTCGTGCTGTTGTCCGGCGACGACGAGGAGGCCGCGCAGGACGTCGCCATGCGGCTCGGCATCGCCCACGCACTGGGGCACCAGTTGCCCGAAGATAAATTGAATGTCGTGCGCGGGCTGCAGCGCGAGGACGCTGTCGTGGCGATGGTCGGCGACGGCATCAACGATGCGGCCGTGCTGTCCGGTGCCGACGTGAGCTTTGCGATGGGGCAGGGCGCGCAACTGGCGCAACTACATGCCGACTGCGTGCTGCTGGGCGAAGGCCTGCACCCGCTGGCGGCCGCGCTGGACACGGCGGCGGCCACGTTGCGCGTGATCCGCCAGAACCTGGGCTGGGCGATGGTGTACAACGTGGTGGCGATCCCGGCGGCCGCGAGCGGCCTGTTGAATCCGTGGCTGTCGGGCGTCGGGATGGCCGCGAGTTCGGCGCTCGTCGTGCTCAACGCCGCGCGCCTGCGGAGGGAATGACGATGGAAGCCTTGTACCTGCTGGTGCCGCTCAGCGTGATGCTCGTCGCGTTCGCGGTGTGGATCTTCTTCGGCGCGGCGGACAGCGGGCAGTTCGACGATCTCGAAGGCCCGGCATTAAGAATATTGAATGACGATGAGTAGGGTGGGCACAGGGTGCCCACCCTACCGCTGCCGGTGTTTCGATTACATGCTCGGCCCGCGCCCCGTCCGCTGCTCCTTCTCGATCCGCTCCTGGCACTGGATACACGTGTGCACCGTCGGCGTGGCGAGCAGCCGCGCTTCCGGTATCTCGCGTCCGCACGAGTCGCAGATCCCGATCGCGCCCGCTTCCAGGCGCCCGATCGCGGCGTCGATCTCGTGCAGCAGATTCGCTTCGTGCTCGGCCAGGTGTTCCTCGTTATGGCTGAGCATCTCGCCGGCCGGCGCATCGTCGTTCTGGCCCATGTGGGCGTTCGGCGAGATCGCCGGGCGGTCGTCCGTATCGCCATCCGTGCGGCCGCGCACGGCGGCCAGCGCGTCCTCGCGGGCCTTGCGCAGGCGTTCGCCGAGTTGCTCGTGTAATTCAGGTGAAATTGGCGGCATGGTCGTCGTCCTCTTCGTTGTCAAAAGCTTCGGTCAGTGTGGCGGACCATCGAGCGTCATGTTTGACGCCCCTCATATCGTCCTTTCGTAACGCCAGTCTGCTTTCAGCAACATCGAGGAAGAAGGGCTTCCCTTCCTTGGACCCGTTCCGGAATTTTTGATTCACATCAAGGATTTAGAACCCCCAGGAAACCTACTCTGACGGTGTCGTCTTTCTTATTCTTCAGGGAGTGCACCTTGGACAGCAGTCTAAACTATAACTACAAGATCGTGCGCCAGTTTGCCATCGCAACTGTCGTCTGGGGCGTGATCGGCATGCTCGCGGGCGTGTGGATTGCCGCGCAGCTCGCCTGGCCGGCATTGAACTTCGATATTCCGTGGCTCACGTACGGCCGCCTGCGGCCGCTGCACACGAACGCGGTGATCTTCGCGTTCGGCATCTGCGGCCTGTTCGCCACGTCTTACTATGTCGTGCAGCGCACGTGCCAGGTCCGGCTGTTCTCCGACCGGCTGGCCGCGTTCACGTTCTGGGGCTGGCAGGCCGTGCTCGTGTCGGCCGCCATCACCTTGCCGATGGGCTTCACGCGCGGGAAGGAATACGCGGAGCTGGAATGGCCCATCGCCATCCTGATCGCCGTCGTGTGGGTGGCGTACGCCGTCGTCTTCTTCGGCACGATCGTCAAGCGCCGCGTGCAGCACATCTACGTCGCCAACTGGTTCTTCGGCGGGTACATCCTGGCGGTGGCCATCCTCCACATCGTCAACGGCATGTCGATGCCGGTCAGCTTCATGAAGTCGTACTCGATGTACGCCGGCGTGCAGGACGCGATGATCCAGTGGTGGTACGGCCATAACGCCGTCGGCTTCATCCTCACCGCGGGCTACCTTGGGATGGTGTACTACTTCATCCCGAAACAGGCCGAGCGTCCCGTGTATTCGTACCGCCTGTCGATCGTGCACTTCTGGGCCCTGATCTTCACGTACATGTGGGCCGGCCCGCACCACCTGCACTACACGGCGCTGCCCGACTGGACGCAGTCGATCGGCATGGTGTTCTCGCTGATCCTGCTGGCACCGTCGTGGGGCGGCATGATCAACGGGATCATGACCCTGTCCGGCGCGTGGCACAAGCTGCGCTCGGACCCGCTGCTGAAATTCATGATCGTGTCGCTGTCGTTCTACGGCATGGCCACCTTCGAGGGCCCCATGATGTCGATTAAAACGATCAACTCGCTGTCGCACTACACGGACTGGGGCATCGCCCACGTGCACGGCGGCGCGCTGGGCTGGGTCGGTTTCATCACGATGGGTTCCCTGTATTACCTGATCCCGCGCCTCGCTGGCAAGAAGCAGATGGCCAGCATGGCGCTCGTCGAGACCCACTTCTGGCTCGGCACCATCGGCATCGTGCTGTACATCGCCGCGATGTGGATCGCCGGCGTGATGCAGGGCCTGATGTGGCGCGCCGTGAACCCGGACGGCACGCTCACGTACACGTTCGTCGAAGGCGTCAAGGCGACGTACCCGTACTACGTGATCCGCTTCGGCGGCGGCCTGATGTACCTGACCGGCATGTGCCTGATGGCGTACAACACGTGGCTGACGATGCGCGGCACGAAGTCCGTCGACGCACGTATCCCCGCGCTGCCTTCGCATGCCAGGTCGCATGCGGTCCCGGAACACGTCTAACAGAACACGCAGGAGCATAACCATGAAATTCACCCATGAGTGGATCGAGAAGAACCCCTGGCTGCTGATCGGCCTCGTGCTGGTCGTGATCTCGTTCGGCGGCCTCGTCGAGATCGTGCCGCTGTTCTTCCAGCATTCGACCACCGAACCTGTCGCCGGCCTGAAGCCGTATTCGCCGCTGCGCCTGGCGGGCCGCGACATCTACATCCGCGAAGGCTGCTACAACTGCCACTCGCAGATGATCCGCCCGTTCCGCGCCGAGACGGAGCGCTACGGCCACTACTCGGTCGCGGGCGAATTCGTCTACGACCATCCGTTCCAGTGGGGTTCCAAGCGTACCGGCCCGGACCTCGCGCGCGTGGGCGGCCGCTACTCGGACGAGTGGCACCGCACCCACCTCGACAACCCGCGCGACGTCGTGCCCGAATCGAACATGCCCGGCTATCCGTGGCTCGCCACGGAGAAGCTGGATCCGCAATCCATCGTGCCCAAGATGCGCGCGATGCAGCGCCTGAACGTCCCGTACACGGAACAGGACATCAAGGACGCGCCCGCGCAACTGGCGGACAAGACGGAGCAGGACGCGCTGGTCGCCTACCTGCAGGGTCTCGGCACGCAAATCAAATCGAGGAATTGAGATGGCCATCCAACATGTATTCGACGACGCGAGCCGCGTGATGACGGTCGTGAGTTTCGTTTGTTTCCTGGGCATCCTCGCGTGGACCTTCGTGCTGCGCAAGGAGCGCGATTTCGCCGCGACGGCCGCGCTGCCCTTTGCGGATGAAGAGGTGGAGGACGACTATGTCTGACTTCACGAGCGGTTTCTGGAACTGGTACATCGTCCTGATCACGGTGCTGGGCATCGCGGGCTGCGCGATCCTGCTGTGGTCGCAGTCGCGCCACAAGGTGCGGCTCGACGAGCACGGCCAGCCGGAAAAGACGACGGGCCACGTGTGGGACGAGGACCTGACGGAATTGAACACGCCGATGCCGCGCTGGTGGATGTCCATGTTCTACCTGACGATCCTGTTCGGGATCGGCTACCTGGTGCTGTATCCAGGCCTCGGCAGCTACGCCGGCCGCCTGGGCTGGCAATCGGCCGGCGCGTACAAGCAGGAGCTGGCGAAGGCCGATGCGGACTACGGCCCGCTGTTCGCGCAATACCTCAAGCGCGACCTCAAGGACGTCGCCGCCGACCCGCAGGCCCACGCCATCGGCGAGCGCCTGTTCCTCACGTATTGCGCGCAATGCCACGGCTCGGACGCCCGCGGCAACAAGGGCTATCCGAACCTGACGGACAGCGACTGGCTGTACGGCGGCGAACCGTCCGTGATCAAGGAAACGATCATGAAGGGCCGCAACGGCCAGATGCCGCCGATGGCCGCGGCACTCGGCGGCGACAAGGACGTGGAGAACGTCGCGCATTACGTGATGAGTCTCTCCGGCGCGCCGGCCGACCCGATCAAGGTCGCCTTCGGCAAACCGAAGTTTGCCGCCTGCGCCGCGTGCCACGGCCCCGATGCGCACGGTAACCCGATGCTCGGTGCGCCGAACCTGACGGACAAGGTGTGGCTGTACGGTGGCAGCCCGGAGACGATCATGGAGACGATCCGCAAGGGCCGCAACAACACGATGCCCGCGTGGGGCGAATTCCTCGGCGAAGGCAAGGAGCACGTGCTGGCCGCCTACGTCTGGTCGCTGTCCAACGCGCCAGGCACTCCCCATGAGGTGGCAGCAAAATGAACGCGCGTGCGCCCAAGGAAGCGGTCATCAAGATGTACGCCAAACGCGAGGACATCCATCCGCGCGTGGTGAAGGGACCGTTCGCCACGCTGCGCTGGGCCTGCGTCTGGCTCACGCAGGCGCTGTTCTACGGCCTGCCGTGGCTGTCCATGCACGGCCGCCAGGCGGTGCTGTTCGACCTGGGCGCGCGTAAGTTCCACCTGTTCGGCCTCGTGCTGTGGCCGCAGGATTTCATCTATCTCGCGGGCCTGCTGATCATCTGCGCCTACGGCCTGTTTCTCGTGACCGCGGTGGCCGGGCGCGTGTGGTGCGGTTATGCGTGCCCGCAGACGGTCTACACGGAGATCTTCCTGTGGATCGAACGCCGCATCGAAGGCGACCGCAGCGCGCGCATCCGCCTGGACCGCCAGCCGTGGTCGGCGGAAAAGCTGGGCAAGCGCGGCGCCAAGCACCTTGCCTGGGGCACGGTCGCGCTGTGGACGGGCTTTACCTTCGTCGGTTACTTCACGCCGATCCGCGGACTCGGCGGCGCGGTGGCGCACTTGAGTCTCGGTCCGTGGGAAGCGTTCTGGATCCTGTTCTACGGCTTTGCCACGTACGGCAACGCGGGCTGGATGCGCGAGCAGGTGTGCAAGTACATGTGCCCGTACGCCCGCTTCCAGAGCGCGATGTTCGACCGCGACACGCTGATCGTCAGCTACGATGCGGCGCGCGGGGAACCGCGCACGATGGAACGCAATGCGACGCGCAACGCGGCCAACGGTAGCGACCGCCGAGGTGACTGCATCGACTGCTCGCTGTGCGTGCAGGTCTGCCCGGTCGGCATCGACATCCGCAACGGCCTCCAATACGAGTGCATCGGCTGCGCCGCCTGCATCGACGCCTGCACCGGCGTGATGGACAAGGTAGGGCGGCCCCGTGGCCTGATCCGCTATTCGACCGAGAATGCGCTGGCCGGCGGCTGGACTGCGACGCAGATCCGCGCGCGCCTGCTGCGCCCGCGCACGATCGGCTACGGCCTCGTGTTCGTGCTGATGGCGGCCGGCATGAGCACCGCGCTGGCATTGCGCACGCCGCTCAAGCTGGACGTGATCCGCGACCGCGGCTCGATGGGCCGCGAAGTGGAAGACGGCAGGATCGAGAACGTCTATCGCCTGCAGCTGATGAACACGGGCGAGCGTCCGCACCTGTTCCACATTGGCGTCGCCGGCATCCCGTCGGCCGCCATCGCCGACGAGGATCTCGTGGAACTGGACGGCGCCTCCGCACGCGCGGTGCCCGTGCGCGTGCGCATCGACCACGGCGCCGCACGCACCGGATCGAACGCGCTCGCGTTCACCGTGACGGCGCAGGACGATCCGGCATTGCGCGTGACCGAGAAGGCCGTCTTCATCGTGCCGCGCTGATTTAACAAGGACAACGACATGCACGCGACTTCAACTTCACCCTGGTACACGCACCGCTGGCCGTGGCTCCTGATGCTCGGGCCGGCCACGGTGCTCGTCGGCGGCGGCTACGTGTCGTGGCTCGCCACGCGCCACCCGGACGCACTCGTCGTCGACGATTACTACAAGCAGGGCAAGGCCATCAACCAGGACCTGCGGCGCGACCGGGCGGCCACGGCGCTGGGATTGTCGCTGCGGGCGACGTACGACCCGCGCGCGGGATTGCTGTCCGGGCGTCTTGTGGGGCAGGCCGCGCCGTTCACCATCTATCTCGCGCATCCGACCTTGCCGCAGCGCGACCTGCGCCTGTTCGTGAAGCCCGCGCCGGACGGCTCGTTCAGCGTCGCGCTGCCGGGACTGGAGCGGACGCATTGGCAGGTCGTCGTCGAAGGGGCGTTGCGCGACTGGCGGCTGGCCAAGGGGTGGGATGGTGTACGTACGCTGGAGATCGTGGCGGACGTCGACTAACCCGTCGCTCCCGCGAAGGCGGGAGCCCAAGTTCGGTTGAGCAGTCGGTACGCGAGGAAAATTGGGTCCCCGCCTTCGCGGGGACGACGTACCGGGTACTCATCCATGGTAGATTCTTCATCGCCCAGCCTACCCGGCGGGACAACAAGACCACTACCACTGGAAGAGAGAGATGCTAGATCCCCGTCTTTACGCGCGCGCCCGCACGGCCGCCGCCATCGCCACGCTGTTCGTTCCCCTCGTCCTCGGCACCGCTGCGCCACAAGCCGCGCTGGCCGCCACGACGACCCAGGCCGTCAAACCCAACGCCGCCTTCGACACCTGGTCCGACCGTTTCGCTGCCGACTGGGTGCGCGCCAATCCGCAGCTGGCCACGTCGACGCAATACTTCAACGGCGCCGAGCAGGACGCGCTGGACCGCCAGCTCACGCCATTGACGGCCGTGCACCGCAAGAAGATGATCGCGCTGGCGAAGACGGGCGTCGCGCGCCTCGATACCTTCCTGGCCGGACCGCTGAGCGAAGAGCAGCGCACGTCCGCGTCCGTGATGCGCTGGAGCCTCGCCAACACGGTCGCCAGCGAGCCGTACGAGGATTACCAGTTCGTCTTCAACCAGTTCGGCGGCACGCAGGTCGGCCTCGTCAACTTCATGACGACGACACATCCGCTGCGCCGCGCGTCCGACGTGGCCAGCTATCTCGCGCGCCTCGACCAGGTCGCCACGCGCATGGACGAAGCCCTCGTGCGCGCGCGCGCCGCCACCGCGCGCGGCCTGATCCCGCCGCGCTTCATCCTCGAGCGCGCGCAGTACCAGGTCGACCTGTTCCTGAAGCCGGCGGCGGACCAGAACGTCCTCGTGACGACGTTCGCCCAGCGCACGGAAAAGCTCGCGGACCTGGCGCCGGACGCGCGCGCCAAGGCCATCGCCGCCGCGACCCGCACCGTCGACGCGAAGATCCTGCCCGCCTACCGGCGCGTGCAGGCCTACATGGCCGAGCTGCATCCGAAGACGACCGACACGGCCGGCATCTCGCGCCTGACGAACGGTGCGGCCGCCTACCAGCAGGCGCTGAAGACTTATACCAGCACGAACCTGACGGCGGAAGAGATCCACGCGATCGGCCTGCGCGAAGTGGCGCGCATCGAGGCCGAGATGGACAGGCATTTGCGCGCCCTCGGCTACGCGGAAGGCGGCATCGAGGACCGCATGAAGCAACTCGACGCGACGTTCCAGCCCAAGACCGCGGGGTTGGATAACCTCGACCCGCGTCCCGAACTGCTGCAGCGGTATGCAAGCATCGTGCAGGACGCCCTGAAACGCAGCGACGCGCTGTTCAACCTGAAGCCGCGCGCACCGGTCGACGTGCGCCGCGAACCGCCGCTGACGGAGCCATCGGCCGCCGCGCATTATTCGCTGCCGGCGCCGGACGGCAGCCGTCCCGGCATCTTCTGGGTGCCGATGCGCGGGCCGACGTTCGACGTGATCCGCATGCGCAGCCTGTCGTACCACGAGGCGGTGCCGGGCCACCACTTCCAGCTCGCGATCCAGCAGGAGCGCACGGACCTGCCGAAGTTCCGCGCCCAGCGCATCTTCGGCGGCGGCAGCGCGCACAGCGAAGGCTGGGCGCTGTATGCGGAGCGGCTCGCGGTGGAGCAGGGCTGGTACGAGGGCGACGTCCCCGGCTTGCTGGGTGCCCTCGGGTCGGAACTGTTCCGTGCGCGCCGGCTCGTCGTCGACACCGGCCTGCACACGAAGGGCTGGACGCGCGAGCAGGCGATCGACTACGGCATCGGCGCGCAGGAAGTGGAGCGCTACGTCGCGTGGCCGGGCCAGGCGTGCGCGTACATGATCGGCATGTTGCGCATCATCGACCTGCGCGAGCACGCGAAGAAGGAACTGGGCGCGACCTTCTCGCTGCCCGCGTTCCACGACGTCGTGCTGCGCAACGGCTCCGTGCCGCTGGACGTGCTGGGCGAGATTGTCGAGCGCTGGATCGCGGCGCAGAAGCAGGCTTAGAAGCAGGCCGCGTGACCGGACAGCCGGATCAGGCCATCGGGCTGCATTGCTCGGTGCCGGCCGCCATCGCCTTCAGGCGCGCCGGTTCGAGCAGCACGACCTCGCGCTTGTCGACCTGCACGAGCCCCAGCTTTTTAAAACGGGACAGCAGCCGGCTGATGCTTTCGATGGTCAGGCCCAGGTAGTTGCCGATGTCCTCGCGCGACATGCGCAACTGGAAGCGCGTGGGCGAATAGCCGCGCGCCGCGTAGCGCGCGGACAGGTTGACGAGGAAGACGGAGAAGCGCTGTTCGGCGCGCATGTTCCCCAGCAGGAGCATGACGTTCTGCTCGCGCGTGATTTCCTGGCTCATGATGCGGTGGAAGTGGCGCAGCAGTGCGGGCACCTGGCCGAACAGGTCCTGCAAATGCGGGAACGGGATCTCGCACACTTCGCTGTCTTCCAGCGCGACGGCGTCGCAGTGGTGGCGGTCGGCGCTGATGGCGTCCATGCCGAGCAGCTCCCCGGCCATCTGGAAGCCGGTGATCTGCGCCTCGCCGGCCGCGTTGATCTGGTACGTCTTGAAGTGGCCGAAGCGCACGGCATACAGGTTGCGGAACGGCTCGCCCATCTTGTACAGCGGCTCGTCGCGCTCCAGGCGGCGGCGCTTGCCGATGATCTGGTCCAGGCGGTCGATGTCCGCATCCTCCAGCCCCATCGGCAGGCACAGCTGGTGCATGCTGCAAGCGGCGCAACTGATCTTGAGTGCGTTAACGTTCACTAGATTTGCAGGTAGGGTATCAGCGGAAATCATGGCAAGGACCTTCGAGGGATGTTCCGATTATAGTCGTGAACCCCTACAGTAATAAGGGATTTTGTCCCGACCTTGGTCACCTTGCGAACGAAGTGTCGCGTGAACGTCAAGCGTGCGCGCCTTCGCGTTGTCAAGGATTACACTTCCCATGAATATTTGCTAACGGGAGAGCCATGTCGGCCGAGCAGCGTTCCGCTTCATCCATCTTGCATGACGTCGAGGCCCCGCCATTGACCGACGAAGACCAGGCCCGGGCCGATTTCTACGCGCTGTTCGCGCGCCTGCTGCTCGCCCCGCCCGACGCGGCGCTGCTTGCGGCGCTGGCCTCCGCGGAACCGATCGCGGCCGCCGGCGAATTCGCCCTCGAGGACGCCTGGCTGAAGCTGACCCAGGCCGCCACCGTCGTCGATGCGGCCGCCGCGGCCGATGAATTCTCGGCCATGTTCATCAGCACCGGCACGCCGCCGCTGAATCCCTACGGCTCCTTCTACATCACGGGGCACCTGAACGACGCGCCGCTGGCCGCGCTGCGCCACGACCTCGCCCGCCTGCATCTCGCGCGCGCGCCCGGTGTGGGCGAGTTCGAGGACCACCTCGGCACCCTGTGCGAGACGATGCGCGTGCTGATCCAGGGCGGACCCGGCATGCCAGTGCGCGGCCTCACCGCGCAGAAGGCCTTTTTCGAAGCACACATCCGGCCCTGGTATGCCGCCTGCCTGGCCGATATCGCGGGCGCTCCCAACGCGAATTTCTACCGGATCGTGGCCGGCGTCGTCGACGCCTTCCTGTCGATCGAAGCCCAGGCATTCGCCGTGCTGGATACCACCGACCCGATCGCCGCATGAGGATCATCATGGACCAAGACAAGCAACCCGATCCCACCCGCCGCAGCCTGCTGAAGGCCGCGCCGCTGGGCGCCCTGGCCGTCGCCGCGGCCGCGCGTGCGCGTGCACCGGAAGCGCAGCCCGAACCGGCCGCGCCGGCGGAGCCGCAGCAAGCCAAGGGCTATCACGAGACGGAACACATCCGGCGCTACTACCGCACTGCGGCGTACTGGTAGAAGGAGATCACGACCATGACCCTGGTGAAGACATCACGTGACAGCGGATTGAAACGGCGCCGCTTCCTCGTCGGCGCGGGCGTGACGGCCGGCGCGGGCGCGCTCGCGCGTCACCTGCCGTTGAACGTGATCCAGCCCGCGACCGCGGCGGACCCGGTGCCGGGGCAACCGAAAACGGAGGTCAAGCACACCGTGTGCAGTCACTGTTCCGTGGGCTGCTCGGTGGAGGCCGTCGTCAGCAATGGCGTGTGGATCCGCCAGGAAGCCGCGTTCGACTCGCCGATCAACATGGGCGCGCACTGCGCGAAGGGCGCGTCGGTGCGCGAGCACGGCTTCGGCGAGCACCGCCTGCGCTATCCGATGAAGCTCGTAAACGGCAAGTACGAGCGCATCACGTGGGACCAGGCCATCAACGAGATCGGCGACCGGTTATTGAAACTGCGCGAGCAGTCCGGGCCGGACGCGCTGATGGTCATCGGCAGCTCGAAGCACAACAACGAGCAGTCTTACCTGCTGCGCAAGTTCGTGTCGATGTGGGGTTCCAATAACTGCGACCACCAGGCCCGCATCTGCCACTCGACGACGGTGGCCGGCGTCGCCCAGACCTACGGGTATGGCGCGATGACGAACTCGTTCAACGATCTCCACTACAGCAAGGCCGTGCTGTTCATCGGTTCGAACCCGGCCGAGGCGCACCCGATCTCGATGCTGCACTTCCTGCACGCGAAGGAGCTGGGCGCGAAGATGATCGTCGTCGACCCGCGCTTCACCCGCACGGCGCGCTTCGCCCACCACTACGTGCGCATCCGTCCCGGCACGGACATCGCGTTCGTCTGGGGCATGCTGTGGCACATCTTCAACAACGGCTGGGAAGACAAGGAGTACATCGCCGCGCGCACGTACGGCATGGACGACGTGCGCAAGGAAGTCGCGAAGTGGACGCCCGATAAAGTCAGCGACGTGACGGGCGTGCCGGAAGCCTCCGTGCGCATGGCGGCCGAGATGCTGGCGACGAACAAGCCGTCGTCCGTCGTCTGGTGCATGGGCATTACGCAGCACCACGTGGGCACGGCGAACGTGCGCGCGCTGTCGATCCTGCAGCTCGCGCTGGGGAACATCGGCGTGCAGGGCGGCGGTGCCAACATCTACCGCGGCCACGACAACGTGCAGGGCGCGACGGACGTCGGCCCGAACGGCGATTCGCTGCCCGGCTACTACGGCATCGCGGAAGGCGCATGGAAGCATTTTTCCACTGTGTGGGGCGTCGATTACGACTGGATCAAGTCGCGTTTCGGCTCGAAGGAACTGATGGAAAAGCCGGGCATCACGGTGTCGCGCTGGTTCGACGCGGTGCTCGAGGATAACCAGTACGTCGACCAGCCCACCAACCTGCGCGCCGTGTTCTACTGGGGCCACGCACCGAACAGCCAGACGCGCCTGCCGGACATGAAGGCCGCGATGCAGAAACTGGACTTCATGGTCGTCATCGATCCTTACCCCAGCATGACGGCCGCGATGCACGGCCGGACCGACGGCGTCTACCTGCTGCCGGCCGCGTCGCAGTTCGAGACGCAGGGTTCCGTCACGGCGTCGAACCGGTCGATCCAATGGCGCGAGCGCGTGATCCAGCCGCTGTTCGAGTGCAAGACGGACCACGAGATCATGTACCTGTTCGCGAAGAAGCTCGGCTTCGGCGAGCAGCTCGTCAAGAACATCAAGGTCGTCAACAACGAACCGGTCATCGAGGACATCCTCCGCGAGATCAATCGTTCCTGCTGGACCATTGGCTACACCGGCTGCTCGCCCGAGCGCCTGAAGCTGCACATGGAGCACAAGCGCGACTTCAATCCGACGACGATGCGCGCGGAAAGCGGCCCGTGCAAGGGCGATTACTACGGCCTGCCGTGGCCGTGCTGGGGCACGCCGGAGATGAAGCACCCGGGCACGCCGATCCTGTACGACCTGCACAAACCGGTCGCGGAGGGCGGCCTGCCGTTCCGCGCCAACTGGGGCGTGGAACACAACGGCGAAACCCTGCTGGCGGCCGACGGCTCGTTTACGAAGGACAGCGAGATCGACACGGGTTATCCGGAGTTCGACCACGTGTTCATGAAAAAGCTGGGCTGGTGGGCCGAGCTGACGCCGGAAGAGCAGGTGCAGGCCGAGGGCAAGAACTGGAAGACGGACCTGTCGGGCGGGATCATCCGCGTCGTCATTGCCCACGGCTGCGCACCGTACGGCAATGCGCGGGCCCGCTGCAACGTGTGGAACTTCCCGGACCCGGTGCCGACGCACCGCGAACCGCTCGTCACGCCGCGGCGCGACCTGGTCGCGAAGTATCCGACGTACGACGACAAGGCCGCGTTCTGGCGCCTGCCGACACTTTATAAATCCGTGCAGGAAGTCGACTTCTCGAAGGACTACCCGCTGATCATGACGTCGGGCCGCCTCGTCGAGTACGAAGGCGGCGGCGAGGAGACGCGGTCGAATCCGTGGCTGGCCGAACTGCAGCAGAACATGTTCTGCGAAGTGAACCCGGAAGACGCGGCGCAGATCGGCGTGAAGCTGGGCGAATTCATGTGGGTCGAGACGCCGACCGGCGCGCGCCTGAAGCTGATGGCGATGGTAACGCCGCGCGTGCCCGTGGGCCTCGTGTGGATGCCGTTCCACTTCGGCGGGTGGTGGATGGGCGAGGACCTGGAAAAACATTATCCGGAAGGGGGCGCGCCCGCCGTGCGCGGCGAGGCCGTCAACACCGGCTGGACGTACGGGTACGACGCCGTGACGATGATGCAGGAAACGAAGGTGTCGCTGTGCCGGCTGGTGCGCGCATGATCGAGAACGTAAAACAACGTCGTCCCCGCGCAGGCGGGGATCCAAGTTCGAGTGCAACGGAACGCACGCAAAATTGGGCCCCCGCCTGCGCGGGGGCGACGGAGGAGAGTGCAGGGGCGACGGAGGGGAGACTGATATGGCCAGAATGAAGTTCATCTGCGACACGGAGCGCTGCATCGACTGCAACGGCTGCGTGACCGCCTGCAAGAACGAGAACGAGACCCCGTGGGGCGTGAACCGCCGCCGCGTCGTCACCATCAACGACGGCGTGCCGGGCGAGCGCTCGATCTCCGTCGCGTGCATGCACTGCAGCGACGCGCCGTGCCTGGCGGTCTGCCCCGTCAACTGCATCTACCACACGGAAGACGGCATCGTCCTGCACGACAAGGACCAGTGCATCGGCTGCGGCTACTGCTATTACGCGTGCCCGTTCGGCGCGCCGCAGTTCCCGTCCACGGGCCTGTTCAACCACCGCGGCAAGATGGACAAGTGCACGTTCTGCTCCGGCGGTCCGGAGCCCGACACGTCCGAGGCCGAGTTCAAGAAGTACGGCCGCAACCGCATCGCCGAAGGCAAGCTGCCCGCGTGTGCGGAGATGTGCGGCACGAAGGCGCTGATCGGCGGCGACGCGACCGTCATCGCCGACATCTACCGCCAGCGCGTGGAAACGCGCGGCTACGGTCCGGAACTGTGGGGCTGGAAGATCGCCTACGGCAAGCCGAAACGCGGCGGCGACATCAAGGCGACGGGCGACGGCCCGCGCGAGAACCAGAACCTCAAGGACTCGCAGAACGACGAGGGGAGGCTGCCGACATGAAGCGCATCCTCCTCTGCCTGCCGCTGATGCTGCTCGCAGGCTGCCTCGAAGTCGACCAGCATCCGAACTGGGTGCACGGCATGTACGCCGGTAAGAAGGACGACCGGCCGTTCCTGCGCCACTTCCACAACGACAAGCTGTCGTGGTGGGGCACGATCAGCAACCGCAACATGAACCAGAACGAATACAACCGGGCCAACCCGTAACAGGAGCCGACCATGTCATACACGCTACGATCGTTGCTGTCGCTGTTCGTGTCGCTGTGGCTGATCGGCGCCGCGCACGCGGGCGTCCCGAACAACCGCGCCGAGCCCGCGTATGCCGAGGAGCAGACGATCCTGCAGGCCGAGAAGGATGCGCGCACGCCCGAGCCGGGGTTGGGCTCCAAGTCGTCCGGCCGCGTGCACGTCGACCGCCACTACCTGGGGCAGTACGGCGGCACGGAAGGCACCGTCATCGTGCAGCGCGGCGGCAACCAGTGGCGCATCTGGCGCAACGGGCCGATCGCGACGGCGATGGGTACCATCCTCGTCGTCGCGCTGGTCGTGATCTTCCTGTTCTACCGCGCCGTGGGGCCGGCACGTGTTCAGGAGCCTGAAACGGGCCGCCGCATCCGCCGCTTCACGGTCTGGGAGCGCGGCGTGCACTGGGCGACGGCGATCAGCTTCATCGTCCTCGCGGTGACGGGCCTCGTCATCATGTTCGGCAAGAAGCTCCTGATTCCGCTCGTCGGCCACGACGTGTTCGCCGCCCTGGCCTACATCTTCAAATACCTGCACAACTTCGTGGGCCCGCTGTTCATCGTGTGCTCCGTGCTGATGTTCTTCACCTTCCTGCGCCGGAATTTTTTCCGCAGCATCGACTGGCAGTGGGTCAAGCAGGGCGGCGGCCTCGTCTCGCACAAGCATGTGCGCGCCGGGTTCTTCAACGCCGGCGAGAAGTCGTGGTTCTGGCTCGGCGTCACGTTGCTGGGCCTCGTGATGTCGATCTCCGGCCTGATCCTGGACTTCGTCACCTTCGGGCAGACGCGCTACATCATGCAGGTCGCGAACTACCTGCACATCGCCGGCGCCACGTTCTATATCGCGGCCGCGATGGGCCACATCTACATCGGCACGTGGGGCACGCCGGGTGCGTACGAAGCGATGCGCCACGGGACCGTGGACGAATCGTGGGCGAAGGCGCACCACGCCGTGTGGTACGACGAAGTGCAGGCGGGCGTGGCGCCGGGCACCTTCGACGACCGCATGCCGCCCGATCAGCGGCCGCCGGCCGGCAGCCCGCCGCCGCGGCCCGCGCATTGAGGAGCCGCCGATGAAAACGACGATCAAGGTCATGGCCGTGCTGGTGGTGCTGGCCACCGTGGGCTGCAAGCAGCATGGCGACAATGCCCAGCGCAAGACGAAGTTCCCCGGCATGGTGACGGCCGACGGCGGTACGAGCGGCCAGGTGATGGCCGCGCACGCGGGGCCGAAGACGGATGCCGGCTACGCGGGCGGTACGCCCGGCATCGCAGGCGGTAGCGGCGGCAACACGGCTGGCGCCGAGACGGGCGGTACCGTCCGCGAGACCGGGCAAGGCCCCAGCCGGGGCGTGACGCCGCCCAGCGGCGCGGGCACGCAGGGCACGACCCAGACCCAGCCCGGCGACCACGGCAAGCCGGCCGCGCCGACGCCGGCCGAGATAGGCCCGCAGCCGGGCGCCGTCAACCGCGACCCGAGCCACTCGGCCGCGCCGGGACGATGAGGAGACGACGATGAACCACGTGACCAGGATCGCGGCGCTGGCGTTGGCATTGTCGGCCGCTGCGGCCCATGCCGCGGTGCCGGCGCCGACACCCGCCCAGCAGGAGGCCGCCGCCGCGAAAAAGGCGGCAGCGGATGCGCAGGCGGCCAAGGACAAGGCGTTGCTCGCGGCATCGATGGATGCGATTTCGTCGCGCTGGCGCAGCCGCGCGTCCGCGCAGGGTTGGAAGACGCATGCGCCGGTCGCGATCGCGGCGGCGACACCCGCCACTGCCGCGGCGCCGGCCGGCCAGCCCGACGGCAAGCTGACGCCGGCCGGCGCCGCCGCGCCCATCAAGAGCGAGAAACTGGGCACGGCGCCGCCCAGCGAGGACGTCAAGGCCGGTCCGACGAAGGCGGAGCCCGCGGGCACGCCGCCGACGGTCCAGAAAGGCACGCCGAAGGTGCACAACAAATGAAGATGGGATCCATGCCGATCGCCGTGCTGATGCAGCGGCGCACCCTCCAGCATCGCTGGGCCGACGAGGCCTGGGAAGCCGTCGGCGTCGTGCCGGACCGCGGCGACCTGCCGCCGGTGCAGGTGCTGAGCCAGACGCCCGAGCGCGACTACTACCTCGTCTCCGGCCTCGAACTGGAGCTGTATCCGGACGAGAACGAAGGCTATTACGAGAACTGCGTGGCGCCGGAATCGAAGGTCTTCGTGCTGTGGCGGATGGAGGGCGGCCGCGCGATGCCCGTGCGCGCGTCGGTCAGCTACGTCGAGGGCACGCGCATGTTCGACTCGGGGGAACATGCGGACGGCGTGACGATGCCGGCCGAGATCTATGCGTGGCTCGCGGGCTACCTGCGCGAGCACTATCAACCGAAGCCGCGGCGCGGCCGCCAGCACGGATGACGGACGAAGGCTTCCTGCGCCGCTGGGCGCGCCGCAAGACGGAGGCGCGATCGGGGATCGAGCCGCTGCCGGAAGCGCTCGCGCCTGTCGCCGAACTGCCGGTACGAGCCGAGGCACCTTCCGTGCCGGCGCCGGCCGACGTACCGCTGCCGACGATGGACGACGTCGCCCGGCTGACGAGCGATTCCGATTTCTCCGCGTTCGTGGCGCGCGGCGTCGACGCGGCCGTACGCCGGACGGCGCTGAAAAAACTGTTCGCCGACCCGCATTTCAATGCGATGGACGGACTGGACGTCTACATCGACGACTACACGAAGCCGAGTCCCGTATCGGAAGCGATGCTCGCGTCGCTGGAACATGCAAAGAACGCATTGCGGCGCGCCGTCGAAGCGGTGGAAGAACCACCGGCCGAAGAAGACGCGCCCGACGACACCAATAAAACCACCTGAAACCGAGACAGCATGAATATCCGTTTGATCGAAGGGCAGGGCGTCGCCCTCGACCCCGTCCAGGACGAGCGCGACCGCGTCGCCCGCAACGCGGCGCTGGCCGCACTGGCCGACATGCCCGCACCGGACCCGCTGGACACGGTCGGCTACAAGTCGGCCGGCCACACGCTCGTCATCGGCACCCGCGCCGATGCGCTGCCGTGGGCCGAACGTCTCGCCGCCGCGTTGCCCGTCACCGTTTTGCTGCTGGACGAAGACGGCAGCAGCGATACGACACTGCGGACGCTGCGCCTGTTCCCCATCTTCGCCGCGCGCGCACTCGTCGTGACGGGCTGGCTCGGCGCGTTCGACGCGACATGGCAGACGGGAGGCAGCAAGCCGGAACACGCGCGCTTCGACCTCGTGCTCGACCTGGGCGCCGCGCCGCAGATCGCCACGCACCAGCGGCCGCACGGCTATTTCGCGCCGGGGCAGGCGCCGGCCGCGCGCGAGGCGGCCGCCGAGGCGCTCGTCGAGATGATCGGCGAATTCGAGAAGCCGAAATACTTCGCGTACAAGGAACGCCTGTGCGCCCACGGCCGCAACCGCAAGAACGGCTGCAATGCCTGCGTCGAGATCTGCTCCGCCGGCGCGATTACCTCAAGCGGCGACCTGATCGCCGTTAACCCGTATCTGTGCGCCGGCTGCGGCGCGTGCACCACCGTCTGCCCGACGGGCGCGCTGGGCTACGTCTACCCGAGTGCGGCGCACACGGGCACGCGCGTCAAGGCCGCGCTGAACGCGTATGCGGAGGCGGGCGGGCGCGAGCCGGTACTGCTCGTCCACGGCCTGGAGGGGGCGGCGCTGCTGGAGGCGGTCGACGTTCCGGGACGCGTGCTGCCGCTGGGCGTGCACCACACGGCGTCGACCGGCATCGACATCTGGCTCGCCGCGCTCGCGTGGGGCGCGGCCGGCATCGCTGTCCTGATGACGGATGCGGAGGCGCCGCAGTACGCGGCGGCGCTGGACGAGCAGATGACGATCGCGCAGACCGTCATGACGGGTCTGGGCTACGCGGGCGCGCACATGCAGCTGCTGCGCGTGACCGGGCCGGACGATCTGGCGCACGCCCTGCAGCACGCGCCGCGCGGCGAGGTACCGGCGCGGCGGGCCGGCTTCAACGTGGCGGCCGACAAGCGCAACACGCTCGACTACGCCCTCGAACATCTGCTGCGCGAGGCGCCACAGCAGGTCGAGGAGATCGCGCTGCCGGTAGGGAGTCCGTTCGGTACGCTCGATGTCGACGCGGGCAAGTGCAGCCTGTGCATGGCCTGCGTGGGCGCGTGCCCGGCATCGGCGCTGCAGGATGGGCAGAACGCGCCGCAGCTGCGCTTCATCGAAAAGAACTGCGTGCAGTGCGGGCTGTGCGCGGACACGTGTCCGGAAGACGCGATCCGGCTGGTGCCGCGGCTGTCGTTCCGCGCCACCCGCAAGCAGCCCGTCGTGCTGAACGAGACGCAGCCGTTCCACTGCATCCGCTGCAACAAGGCGTTCGGGACGCTGCGCATGGTCGAGAGCATGCTGGCGCGCCTGTCCGGTCATCCCGCGTTCGCGGGGCACCTCGACCGCATGCGCATGTGCGGCGACTGCCGCGTGATCGACATGATGACGCCTGCCGACGAGCAGACCATCCATCAGGCGCAGGAGCTGCGCCGCCGGCCTTGAGCCGACGTGGTTGCACATCATCCGTTCCTTTCCCGCTCGTGGCAGAATGGTCGCGAGCGATTCACGACACCGACACGGGCGCTCACGAGGCGCCCGTGCTGCATAAACAAGGAGACGACCGATGGCATCCCCGTACGAGCGCTTCATCCGCGCGCGCGACTTCCTGCAACAGCACCGCACCGACTACGCGACGGCCTACCGCGATTACCAGCCGCCCGAGCTCGGCGAATTCAACTGGGCACTCGACTATTTCGACAAACACGCGCAGGGCAACGCCACGCCCGCGCTGTGGGTCGTGGAAGAAGACGGCAGCGAACGCACGATCAGCTTCGCCGACATGGCGGCGCGTTCCAGCCAGGTCGCGAACTGGCTGCGCGACGCGGGCGTGCGGCGCGGCGACCGCGTGCTGCTGATGCTGCCGAACCGCGTCGAGCTGTGGGAGATCATGCTGGCGGGAATCAAGCAGGGCGCCGTGCTCGTGCCGACGACCATGCTCGTGTCCGGCAACGACTTGCAGGACCGGCTGGAACGGGGCCGCGTGCGCCACGTGATCGCGCAGGCCTCCGAGACGCACAAGTTCGCGGCGCTCACCGGCGACTTCACGCGCATCGCCGTCGGTGGCGATGCCGCCGGATGGCGCAATTATGCGGACACGGCGACGGTGGCGGGCGAGTTCGTCCCGGATGGCGTCACGCACGCCACCGATCCGCTGCTGCTGTACTTCACGTCCGGCACGACGGCGAAGCCGAAGCTCGTGCTGCACAGCCACCAGAGCTACCCGGTCGGCCATTTGTCGACGATGTACTGGATCGGACTGCGGCCGGGCGACGTCCACTGGAACATCAGCTCGCCCGGCTGGGCCAAGCATGCGTGGAGCTGCTTCTTCGCGCCGTGGAACGCGGGCGCCACCGTGTTCGTCTACAACTACGAACGCTTTTCCGCGCGCGCCTGCCTGGACACGATCGTGCGCTGCGGCGTGACGTCGCTGTGCGCGCCGCCCACCGTGTGGCGCATGATGATCAAGGAAGACCTCGCGCAATGGCAGCCGCCGCTGCGCGAACTGGTCGGCGCGGGCGAACCGCTGAACCCGGAAGTCATCGAGCAGGTCGAACGCGCGTGGGGCATCCGCATCCGCGACGGCTTCGGCCAGTCCGAGACCACCTGCCAGATCGGCAATCCGCCGGGCCAGCCAGTCAAGCCGGGATCGATGGGCCGGCCGCTGCCGGGTTATCGCGTCGCGCTGCTCGACCTCGACGACCAGCCCGCGCAGGAAGGCGAGATCTCGCTGCGGCTCGATCCGGCCCCGCTGGGCCTGATGCTGTGCTACGAAAACGACGAGGCGAAGACGGCGGACGTCATGCGCGGCGGCCACTATCACACGGGCGACACGGCGCGGGTGGACGAGGACGGGTATTATTTCTACGTGGGCCGCAACGACGACGTGTTCAAGTCGTCCGACTACCGCATCAGCCCGTTCGAGCTGGAGAGCGTATTGATCGAGCATCCGGACGTGCTGGAAGCGGCGATCGTCCCGAGCCCCGATCCGTTGCGTCTCGCGGTGCCGAAGGCATTTATTGCGCTGCGTCCCGGCGTGGAACCGACGCGCGAACTGGCGGCCGCCATCTTCGCCTTCGCGCGCGACCGGCTGGCGCCTTACCAGCGCATCCGCCGCATCGCGTTCACGGAATTGCCGAAGACGATCTCCGGCAAGATCCGGCGCGTCGAGTTGCGCAAGGCGGAGGCGGCGGGGGATCGCGCCGTGCTTGAGTTCAAAATTGAGGACTTCGGCAACTGAGCAGCCGACACGGTAAGATAAAGGCGTGCGGCAGGATTGCCGCGATCCGATCAATAATAGGTCGTGTCCATCCAACCGAACGCCTATCTCATGAACCCCTCCGTCAGTCCGTCCACATCGAAGCACGCCGCAAGCAGGGGCCGCGGCAATGCGTCCAGCGCAACGGCGAAATCCGTCCGCCCGGCCGTGTACGAGGTCAGGAAATCGCCCGTGCACGGCAACGGCGTGTTCGCCATGAGGGACATTCCGGCGGGCGAGCGCATCATCGAATACCGCGGCGAACGCATCACGTGGGACGAAGCGACCCGCCGTGCCGCCGAACAGGGCGGCCCGGTCAACCACACGTTCTACTTCAGCCTCGCGGACGGCAACGTGATCGACGGCGGCCGGCGCGGCAACGACGCCCGCTGGATCAACCACGCGTGCGAACCCAATTGCGAAGCCTACGAAGAGGACGGCCGCGTGTACATCCACGCGTTGCGCGACATCGACGCGGGCGAGGAACTCAACTACAACTATGCGCTGGTCTACGACGAGCGCCACACGCCCGCGCTGAAGCGCCTGTTCGCCTGCCGCTGCGGCACGCCGGCATGCACGGGCACGATGCTCGCGCCCAAGAAGCGGACGCGCAAACCCGCCGGTGCCTCGACCTGAAGCAACCGACCGTACAACAACAGGATCCATCCAACTGCCCATGAAACCCGTCGTCCGCAGCCTGCTCGAAACCGATCTCTACAAATTCACCATGTGGCAGGCCTTGATGCACATGCACCCGAACGCCATCGGCGAATACGAGTTCAAGTGCCGCAATACGCCCGCCTATCCGCTGGCGGAGTTGAAAGAGGAAGTCGAACGGGAGTTGGACCATCTGTGCACGCTGATGTTCACGGAGGACGAGGTCAGTTACATGAGGTCCCTGCGCTTCATCAAAAGCGACTTCGCCGACTTCCTGACGTTGTTCCGTTTCCAGCGCAAGTTCATCCACGTGGAGACGGACGGGCCGCACCTGCGCATCCGCGCGTGCGGTCCGATCGTGCACGTGATGGGTTTCGAGATATTCGTGCTGTACATCGTCAACGAGCTGTATTTCCGCCGCTTCGACCAGCAGGCCGCCATCGCGGAGGCGCGCAAGCGGCTGGCCCAGAAGATAGCCGAGTTCCGCGCCTTCGACCGGGAACCGAAGAAGACCAACCCGTTCGAGTTCTTTGATTTCGGCGTGCGCCGCCGCTTCTCGGGCGACTGGCACGAGGAAGTCGTCGCCACGCTGGCGCGCGAACTGCCGCAATTCTTCAAGGGCACGTCGAACGTCTACCTGGCGAAAAAATTCAACCTGGTCCCGATCGGGACGATGGCGCACGAATACATGCAGGCGTTCCAGTCGTTCGACGTGCGCCTGCGCGACTTCCAGAAGAAGGCGCTGGAAGACTGGGTGCAGGAATACCGCGGCGACCTGGGCACGGCGCTGACGGACGTCGTCGGCATGGATGCCTTCCTGCGCGATTTCGACCTCTATTTCGCCAAGCTGTTCGACGGCCTGCGCCACGATTCCGGCGACCCGGTGGAGTGGGGCGAGAAGGCCATCGCGCACTACGCCAAGCTGCGCATCGACGCGCGCACGAAGCGCCTCGTGTTCTCGGACGCGCTCACCGTGCCCAAGGCGCTGTCCCTGTACCGCCACTTCGCCGACCACGTGATGACGGGCTTCGGCATCGGCACCAAGCTCACCAACGACACGCAATACGAGCCGCTGAACATCGTCATGAAGCTCACGCGCTGCAACGGCCAGCCGGTCGCCAAGCTGTCGGACAGCCCGGGCAAGGGCTTTTCCACGGACGAGACGTTCATCGCCTATCTGCGCCAGGTGTTCGACCAGCACATCTGACCGATCCGACGCCGCCACGCGCGGCGTTCGTTGTCTTCAAAATCTGCAACTAACCGACAAGCACGCACGCAAAGTCAAACGGCGGCGTCCAGCGCGAGGGCAGACGCCGTTCAGGCGCGCGCCGGGCGGGCCGGCGTGTCCGTGTCCTGGCCATCGAGCGCCTGGCGCAGGTCGTCCAGGCTGGCCGGCTTGGTCAGGTGCAGGTCGAACGCAGCCGCATCCGGCGGCGCGTGCGCGGCCATGCCGGCCTGGCGGCCATAGCCCGTGAGGGCCGTCAGCCGCAACGGCGTCCCGGCCGCCGCCCGGCGCATGGCGGCGGCGAGGGCGTAGCCGTCCATGTCGGGCAGGCCGATGTCCAGGATCGCGGCGTCCGGCGGCCACGCCGCCTGCAACGCCAGCGCGGCCGCCGCCGTGTATGCCGTCCGCACGTCGTGGCCCAGTTCGCGCAGGATCGCGGCCGTCAATGCCGCGGCGTCTTCGTTATCGTCCACGACCAGGACGCGCAACGGCTGGTTCTCCGCATGAACGGCGGCGGGCGCCGCCTCGATGGCTGCCGCGCCGAGCGGCAGCACGATCTCGAAGCGGCTGCCCAGGCCGGGGCCGTCGCTGTACGCGATCACGCGGCCGCCATGCAGCTCGACGATGCGGTGCACGATGGCGAGGCCGAGTCCCAGGCCGCTGTGCCGCACGAGCGGTTGTGGCGCCTGGTAGAAGGGTTCGAAGACGCGCTGCGCGAGATCGGCGTCCATCCCGACGCCGTTGTCGGCGACGACGAGGCGGGCGTCGCCGCCTGCGCGTTCGAGGCCGACGTACGTGTCCGTGCTGCCGAAGCGCGCGGCGTTCGACAGCAGGTTGCCCAGCACTTGCGTGAGGCGGTGCTCGTCGCCGGCGACCCATAGCGACTCCGGCGCCTGCAGGCGGATCGGCTGGTCGGGCAGGGCGGCGACCGCGTGGCGCGCGACGGCCGCCAGGTCCACGGGCGCGACGTCGATGCGCAGCTTGCCGGACGCGATGCGCGACACGTCGAGCAGGTCGTCGACGAGGTGTTTCAGGTGGGCGACCTGGCGCCGCATGATGCCGCGCTCGCGGCGCGAGCCCTCGTCGCCGCGCAGGTCCATCAGGTCGAGGGCGGTGGCGATGGGCGCGAGCGGGTTGCGCATTTCGTGGCCCAGCACGGCGAGGAATTCGTCCTTGGCGCGGCCGGCCTGGCGCGCCTGTTCCAGTGCGTCCTCGCGTTCCCGTTCGTGCGCCGCGCGGCGTGCGCCCGCGGCCCGCAACGCGACACCCGTCGCGTCGATCTCGCGGATGCGCGACGAGGGCACGGCCAGTTCGGCGCCGGCGCCGAGGGCCGCAGCGCCCGCCGCGAGTGTCCCGATGCGGCGCACGATGCGTTGCGCCAGCAGCGAGGCGAGGCCGATGCTGAGCGCGAGCGACAGCACGATGCCCGCGCCGTACCACACGAAGCCCGGTCCGCCGGCCCAGCCGGCGGGCGGCGCGCCGACGGCCACCGTCCAGCCGTAGCGCGACAGCCGCGTATAGGCCGTCGTGACGGCACTGCGTTCGAGCGAGACCGTGGAACCGGCACCTTCCGGGCCGTTCAGCCGGATCAGCCGCGCCAGGCTCGGGCTGGGCGGCATGCCGACGTGGTCGCCCTGGCCGTGCGAACGGGCGACGATCGTGCCGTCGCCGTCCAGCACCGAAATCACCGAGCCGGGCGGCACCTGCTGGCGCGCGATCGCGCGCATGATGCGGTCGGGCTGGACGACGGCCGTCAGCACGTACGGATGGCCGGCCGCGTCGGAAACGGGAAAGCGGACGGGGACGGCCGCCCGTCCGCCCTTGCCGCGCGCGACGTGGCCGATGACGGGACGGCGCAGGAGCAACGCCTGGCGCAGGCTGGAGGGATCGGCGACGGGTTGCGGCGGCGCGTCGAACGGGGCCGTCGTGCGGAAGACCATGCGGCCGTCGCCGTCGGCGAGGATCACGCCCAGCCATTCCGGCTGCGCCCGGGCCTGGTCGCGGGCGATGGGGTAGAAGGCGCGGACGTCGCCATCGTCGAGCGCGGGCGTGCGCGCCATGCTGGCGAGGGTGGCGACGGTGCCGTCCAGTTCCGCGTCCACGGCGCTCGACAGCGCGCGTGCCAGGTCCAGCAGTGCCCGTTCCTGTTCGCTCTGGTGGTATTCGGCGGCGAGGTGCACGCTCCAGGCGCCCAGCGCGGCCAGCGGCAGCATGCCGATCGCCGTCAGCAGGATCAGCAGGTGGCGTAGCGACAGCGTGGGCCCGCGGTGAGCGCGCATGGTAATCCTGGGAACCAAAGTGGACCATTATACGGCCGATGTCGCTTGCATATCCGGCGTGGCGGCCTATCCTGCAAGGATGGCGCGGGCGGATGGCGGCCGCCACCTGCCGGGTTCGCCGGTCGGAGTGCGCGATGACGCAGATGAAACCTGAAGTGCTGGACGGCCTCAGGGCCGCCCTGCGGGGACACGTGCTGCAGCCGGGCGACCCGGACTACGATGGCGCGCGGCAGATCTGGAACGCGATGATCGACCGCCGCCCGGCACTGATCGTGCGCTGCGCCGGCACGGCCGACGTGTGCAAGGCCGTCGCGTTCGCGCGCGACCACGGCCTGCCGCTGGCCGTGCGCGGCGGCGGTCATAACATCGCCGGCAACGCGATCTGCGACGACGGGCTCGTGATCGACCTCTCCGGCATGCGCGGCGTCCACGTCGACCCGGATGCGTGCATGGCGTACGTCGACGGCGGCGCGCTGCTGGCCGACGTCGACCACGAGACGCAGGCCTGCGGCCTCGCCGTCCCCCTCGGCATCAATTCGACGACGGGCGCGGCCGGGCTGACGCTGGGCGGCGGCTTCGGCTGGCTGTCGCGCATGCTGGGGCTCACGGTGGACAACCTCGTGGGTGCCGAGATCGTGACGGCGGACGCGCGCCGGCGCCACATCGGCCCGCGCCAGGAACCGGACCTGTTCTGGGCGATCCGGGGCGGCGGCGGCAACTTCGGTGTCGTCACGCGCTTCGAGTATGCGCTGCACGCCGTGGGGCCGCACGTGACGGCCGGGCTGGTCGTGTTCCCGGCCGCGCAGGGGCGGGCCGTGCTGCGCCGCTACCGCGATTACGTCGACACGCTGCCGAACGACGTCTCGGTCTGGGCCGTATTGCGCAAGGCGCCGCCGCTGCCGTTCCTGCCGCCCGACGTGCACGGCCAGGACATCGTCGCGCTGGCCGTGTTCTCGCCCCGCACGCCGGAAGAAGCGGCGCCGGTGCTGGCGCCGGTGCGGTCGTTCGGGGACGTGCTGGGCGAGCACGTGGGCGCGGTGCCGTACGCGGCATGGCAGAAGACGTTCGACCCGCTATTGGCGCCGGGCGCGCGCAATTACTGGAAGTCGCACAATTTCACGACACTGTCCGACGATGCCGTCGACCTCGTACTGCGCTACGCCGCCGCCGTGCCGACGCCACAGTGCGAGATCTTCCTGGGCCTGATCGGCGGCCGCGCCAACGAGCCGGCCGTGGACGCGACGGCCTACCCGCACCGCAACGTGATGTATGCGATGAACGTGCACGGACGCTGGACGGACGCCGCCGACGATACCCGCTGCGTGGCCTGGGCGCGCGAGTTCTTCGCGGCCGTGGCGCCGTACGCGGCGGGCAGCGTGTACATCAACTTCCTCACGCAGGACGAGGAAGCGCGCATCCACGAGGCGTACGGTACGAACTGGGACCGGCTCGTGGAGGTGAAGCGGCGCTACGATCCGGATAATTTATTTCGTTTCAACCACAACATCGCCCCGGCCGGTTAAGAGCGGGCACGCCGTGCCCGCGACAATCAGGCGAGTGCCATCTCGACCGCCGCCTCGGTATGCAGCCCCGTCGTGTCGTACAGCGGCACGGGGCTGTCTTCGGGCCCGACGAGCAGCATGATCTCCGTGCAGCCGAGGATGATCGCCTCGGCGCCGGCAGCGACAAGGCGCTGGATCACGCCGCGGTAGGCCTCGCGCGACGCCGCTTCGATCTTCCCCTGCACGAGCTCTTCGTAGATGATGCGGTGGACCGTGGCGCGGTCGTCCGCGTCGGGCACCAGCACGTCCAGGCCGTGCTGGTCGATCAACCGGCCTTTGTAGAAATCCTGCTCCATCGTGAAGGCGGTGCCCAGCAGGCCGATGCGCGTGTGGCCGGCAGCCTTGATGCGCTCGGCCGTCGGATCGGCGATGTGCAGCAGTGGCAGGTCGACCGCCGCGCGGAGCTGCGGATACGCCTTGTGCATCGTGTTCGTGCAGATGACGAGGAAGTCGGCGCCGCCGCGCTCCAGCCGTTGCGCCGCCTCGATCATCTGCCGCGCCGCCTCGTCCCAGCGGTCTTCGCGCTGCAGGACGGCGATGTCGTCGAAGTCGAACGACCACATGAGGCAGCGCGCCGAATGCAGGCCGCCGAGACGGTCGCGCACGCCCTCGTTGACGAGGCGATAGTATTCGGCCGAGCTTTTCCAGCTCATGCCGCCCAGCATACCGATGATCTTCTGCGTCATGGATACCCTCTTTGTCGAAGTCGAGCCATCCAGTATAGGCGGTTGTGCGATTCCGCACAGACGGCGCCACCGGCGGGCCCGATCATGCGCGACGACACGGCCATTCCGGCCGACGGAGAACACCATGGATTCGATCAACCGCAACCAGCCCGAAACGAACCGCCGCGACCTGAGCGGCAGCGAAGCGATCAAGCGCGTGAAGGATATGACGGATGATGCCGACACCTGCTTCTTCTGCACGGCAGGCAGCGCGGGTTCGACCAACGGCGTGCGGCCGATGAGCGTGCGCAAGACGGACGATGCCGGCAACCTGTGGTTCCTGAGCGCGAACGACAGCCACAAGAACCTGGAGCTCGCGGCCAACCCGGCCGTGAAACTGTACTTCCAGCGCGACGCGCACTCGGGCTTCCTCGAACTGGAGGGCCGCGCCGAGATCCTGGACGACCGCGCCCGCATCCACGACCTGTGGAATCCGATGCTGAAAACGTGGTTCACGGAAGGCGAGGACGACCCGCGCATCAGCGTCATCAGGTTCACGCCGCAAACCGGTTACTACTGGGACAACAAGCACGGCAACCTCGTCGCGGGCGCCAAGATCGCCGTGGGGGCGCTCGTCGGCAAGACGCTCGACGATTCGATCGAAGGGCGGCTGATGTTCTGACGCGGCCGTTACGCTTGTTCGACGGCGGGCAGCGAGATCGTGAACACGCTGCCCGCGCCCAGGCCGTCGCTGTGCGCGCCGACATGGCCGTCGTGAAGCGAAATGATGGACTTCACGAGCGCCAGCCCGATGCCGAGCCCGCCCTGGGCCCGGTCGGGCGTTCGTTTCGCTTGCGTGAACAAATCGAATACGTGCGGGAGCATGCCGGCCTCGATGCCGGCCCCGTTATCGCGCACGGCAATGACGACCCTGTCGGCAGCGCGCGACACCGTCAGTTCGATCCGTCCGCCATCGGGTGTGTATTTCGCGGCATTGTTCAGCAGGTTGACGAGGACCTGGACCAGCCGGTTCGCATCGCCCCGGATCTGCGCGCCGCCGGCATCGCCTTCGACGGCAAGAACGTGGGCGCGTGCGCCGATCAACGGCTGGGATTGTTCGATCGCGCTGGCGATAAGGGCCATCGGATCGAGCAATGCCAGGTCGAGCTGGATCAGGCCGCGGGTCACCCTCGACACATCGAGCAGGTCGTCGATCAGCGATTTCAGGTGCCGCACCTGGCGGCCGATTACGGTGCTGGACTGGCGGATCCTGTCGGCGCTGGCGGTGCCGAGCTTGAGCACCTCCGCGGCCGCCGAGATCGGCGCCAGCGGATTGCGCAGCTCGTGGGCCAGCATCGCGAGGAACTCGTCCTTGCGCCGGTCCTGTTCCTGCAAGGACTGGTAGAGACGTGCGTTTTCGAATCCGTTTGCCGCGATCGACGCCAGCTGCACCAGGATCGCCTCGTCTTCTTCCGAAAATTCGCCGTCCAGCTTGTCGGATACCTGGATCAGTCCGATGTTCCTGCCCGTCCGGTCGATCAGGGGCACGGCCAACCAGCCCCGCATCGGCGGATGTGCATGTGCATGTGTGCCGAATCCCCTCCAGTGGGGATGCGCTTCCAGTTCCGCCTGGGTGAGCCGCATCGGCTGGTTTGTCCGGCATACCTGCCCATATATCCCCGTACCGTCCGTTGGTGCGCGATAGCTCCGGTAGTGCGCGTATTTGTCCGACAGCGATACCGCGTTGATCGCCTGCGACCACCCCTTGTCTTCAGTCACGGATACGACGGCTTGATGGGCCTGGAGGATGTCGCGCACTTCATCGACGAGCACGTCCGCGATGTCGCCGTTCCACAGCACGGTCTGCAGCTTGCGCGCAGCCTGCGCCACCTTGGCCAGCAGGAGAGCGTTGCGCTTTTCGTGTTCCAGGCGTTGCGCCAGTTCCGCTTCGGCCAGGACGATCTCGTGGACATCGGTATTGGTGCCGATCCATTCGCGAATCGCTCCGTCCGCGTCGACGATCGGTACACCCCTGACCTCGGTCCACCGGTAGGCGCCGTCGGCCCGGCGCAGGCGATAGCGTGTCTCGAACACGGTTCGCGCCGCCACGCACGCGAGCCACGCCGCCTTGGTCGCCGCGCGGTCGTCCGGATGGACGGCCTCCAGCCAGCCGAACTCGCGCCATTCCTCGTAGGTCTGTCCGGTAAAGGCGCGCCACGAAGGCGAGTCCTCGTCGACCCGGCCGTCGGGCGTATTGCTCCACACGATCTGCGATGTCGCCAGCACCAGGGACCGGAACCGTTCTTCGCGGATGCGTAACGCGTTTTCCGCTTCCGCCTTCTCGGTGACGTCCTCATGCATGAGCATCACTTCGACGATGTTGCCGGCATGGTCCTTGAGCGGGTGCGCGCGCGCCGCGACCCACCGGATGGGCCCCGATCCCTGCAGTGCCGCGACGTCGTAGCGGACGACCGGAAGCCGCACCGGTTCGCCCTTGCACGCACGCTCCAGCAAATGGGCAATGCCCGACTCGATGAGCTGCGGATCGCGCAGGACGTTGTACTCCGCGCTCATGACGAAGTCCATGAGCGGGGTGCCTGCGCGGATGTGCCAAAGGTCCTCCCATGCCTTGTTGACCTTCAGCGTACGGCCATCGGGCGCCAGTATCTGGATGCTGACGGGGCACTGTTCGAACAATTCCCGGAAACGGATGCGGGTACCGGCATCGCAGTCGACGGGAAGTGTTCGAGGGTCAGGGGAGGAATGCATGAGTCGGTCGGATCGGGAAAGGCGTACATGATGGCATAGTCCGGCCTACCCTGCGTGCATTTACGGTCGCGTCAGCGGATCACATCCAGCGCCGCGAACTCCCGCACGGCGAAGTCGACGAACGCCCGCAGCCGCGGCGCCATGTGGCGGCTGCTGGGCATGACGAGGTGCACGGGCGCCGGCTCAGGCTCGTAGTCGACGAGCAGGGGACGCAGCAGGCCGGCCCGCAGGTCCGGTTCGACCTGGTACGACAGCGCCCGTGCGATGCCGAAGCCGTCGCGCGCGGCCGCCAGCATGGCTTCCACGTCGTTCATGCGCAGGCGCGGGCTGTAGCGCACCACGTGCTCGCGCCCCTCCGCGCGGAAGCGCCACTCGGCCAGCGAGCGCACGGCAGTCGACAGGATCAGTTCGTGGCCCGCGAGGTCGGCCGGGACGAGCGGCGTGCCGCGCCGGTCGAGGTAGGCGGGGCTCGCGACCGTGACGCGCCGCACCTCGCCCAGCCGGCGCGCGACGAGAGTCAGGTTGGCCAACGTCCCGATGCGCAGGGCGGCGTCGATCCCTTCCTCGATCAGGTCGACGTTGCGGTCGGACAGCGTCAGGTCGATCTGGATGTCCGGGTGCAGCGCGAGAAAGCGCGTGACGACGGGCGCCACGTGGCGGCGGCCGAACACGGTCGGTGCCGTGAGCCGCAACAGGCCGCGCGGGGTGCCGGCGCCCGGCGGCTGCAGCGCGGCGTCGTAGTCGGCCAGCAGGCGGCGCGCCTGTTCCGCCAGGCGCAGGCCCGTTTCCGTCGGCGTCAGGCGGCGCGTGCTCCGTTCGAACAGGCGTGCACCGGCGCGCGTTTCCAGGGCACTCAGGATGCGCGTGACGGCCGCCGGCGAGCGGCCCAGCCTGCGCGCGGCGGACGCCATGCTGCCCGCGTCGAGGATGGCGATGAACACGTGCAGCTCGTCGAGTCGGTCCATGATTATTGCGAGAAACGGGATTATTGCGAAAGGCGGAATGCTGAATTGCCATTATGCCGGATTCTGCCGTGAATGATCCGGCGCTACGATGCATGGACCGACAACGAACGAGAGACGACCATGACCCGCATCCTCCACGGCACCCGCCTGTCCGGCCACGTGCACCGCGTCCAGCTGTTCCTGCACCTGCTCGACTTGCCCTACGAATTCGCGGACAGCCCCGCCGACGTGCGCAATTCGTCGGCGTTCCGCGCCCTGAACCCGCTGGGCCAGATTCCCGTGCTGCAGGACGGCGACGTCGTGCAGGCCGACAGCACCGCGATCCTCGTCTACCTCGCCAAGCGCTACGCGCCGGGCAGCGCGTGGCTGCCGGAAGATCCCGTCGGCGCGGCCCGCGTGCAGCGCTGGCTGTCGCAGGCGGCGGGCGAGATCATGTTCGGGCCGGCCGCCGCGCGCGTGTCGGCCCGCTTCTACGACACGGGCGTGCCG